>JAABUN010006439.1_pt1 | contig 13533 bp, 13 predicted proteins | sample 5559311 | NCBI WGS metagenome assembly JAABUN01 (sample SAMN10711877, study PRJNA513370) | rock metagenome | isolation source: Antarctica rocks | place: Antarctica: Victoria Land, Siegfried Peak sud | reverse complement strand
GGCCGCTGTGCCGGAGCACGAGGGCCACGGCCTGCTGGCGGGGCAGCTGGCCGAGCGCGGCACGCACCCGGCTGCGCTCCTCGCGGGTCACCACGTCGTCGGCGACGTCGGACACGACGGTGGAGCCTGCCGCGGCGACCGTCTCCTCCCGGGACGCGCGACGGCGCCCCGAGCGGATCAGGTTCAGCGCGGTGTGGGCGGCAGCGACGGAGAGCCAGCCGCGCGCCTCCCCCGCCGGCACCGAGGAGCGCCCGAAGGACAGGAACACCTCCTGTGCGACGTCCTCGGCCTGGTCGCGCGAGCCGAGCACCCGAGCGGCGACGCCGACCACCAGCCCGTAGTCGCGGCGGAAGACCTCGTCCAGGTCGGGGCGTACGGCGCTGCGCGCCGAGCTGCGTGCCCCCACCCGCCTCGTCCCCCCGTCGCGCCACTCCCCCGCGCCGGAGGCTGTCAGGGCCGCGCCGGGCGCCGCTCGTGCGTGCTGAAGCAGGTCCATGCCCCTACAGCACCGCCGACCCCAGGCATGTGACAGCCGAGGCGCCCCGCGGCTACGGCAGCCGCTCCGCCACCCACGCCTCGTCCGGGGCGAGGCCGTTCTCGCGGAGCGTGGCGTGCACCCCCTCCACGGCCGTCTCGCCGTCGAGCGAGGCCACCACGAACCGCACGTCGACCGCCCACGAGCCGTCCGGCTCCGGCGGCTCGACCTTGACGTCGGCGTACTGGTCGCGCACCGCGCTCAGCTCGTCGCGCACCACCTTCTCGGCGTGCTCGGCGCTCGTCCCAGGCCGTACGAAGCGCGCGATGACGGCGAAGCTGTGGAGCGGCACGTCCGCCGCGCCCTTCCGCAGGTCGTCGAAGTCGTCGTCGGCGGTGCCGGGGAGCTGCGTCATGACGGCATGACTACACCTCCTGGGCGCCGATCACCCGTGACAGCGCGCGACACTCCGGTGACAGTCCAGGCAGGCGTCACCGCGCGAGCAGCAGCTTGGCCACGACCTCCGTCATGATCTCGTTGGTGCTGCCGCCGATGCCGAGGATCCGGCTGTCCCGGTAGTGGCGCTCGACCTCGCTCTCGCGCATGTAGCCCTGACCGCCGTGCAGCTGCACCGCGGCGTCGACGACGCGGTCACAGGCACCGACGGCGGTGTTCTTGGCCATCGCGACGCGCATCAGCACGTCGTCCCCGGCGAGCCAGTCGTCGATCACCGCGCGCGTGTAGGTCCGCGCGACGTCGACCTCGCGCGCCATCTCGGCGAGCCGGTGCTGCACCACCTGACGGCTCGACAGCGGCCGGCCGAACGTCTCGCGGTCCTTCACGTGGCGCAGCGTCAGGTCGAGGCAGCGCTGGGCGGTGGCGTACGCCTGCACGGCGAGACTGAGCCGCTCGGCGGCGAACTGGGTCATCATCGCGAGGAAGCCGCTCCCCTCCACGCCGACGAGGTTGCCGACCGGCACGCGCACGCCGTCGAAGCGGATCTCGGCCGTGTCGCTGCACAACCACCCCATCTTCGCCAGCGGCGCAGAGACGTGCACTCCCGGCGAGTGCCGGTCGATGACGAGCATCGACAGGCCGCCGGCGCCCGCTCCCCCGGTGCGCACGGCGGTGGTCAGGAAGTCGGCCCGCGTGGCGGAGGTGATGTAGAGCTTGGAGCCGGTGACGACGTAGGAGTCCCCGTCGCGGACGGCCCTCGTGCGAAGGCCCGCGACGTCGGAGCCGCCGTCGGGCTCGGTCACCGCCAGCGAGACGATCCTCTCGCCGGCGAGCACCGGCCGGGCCACGCGGTCGATCAGGTCCGCGTCACCGGCCTCGACCAGGTGGGGCAGCCCGATGCCGTGCGTGTAGAGCGCAGCCACGAGACCGGACGAGGCCCCCGACAGGATGAGCTCCTCCGCGATGACCAGCGTGTCGATCGGGTCCCCGCCCGACCCTCCTGCCGACTCCGGGAAGCCGACGCCGAGCAGGCCGGCCTCAGCGGCGGCGCGGTGCAGCGACCGGGGGACGAGGCCCTGCGCCTCCCACTCTGCGAGGTGCGGCAGGACCTCCTGCTCGGCGAAGCGGCGGGCGGAGTCCCGCAGGGCCCGACGCTCCGGGGTGCTCCAGCTGTCCACGGGGCCCCCACAGCGCATCAGGAAAGGCATCGTTCATCTTGTACGGTACGCGATCAGATGCCACCGGGAGGCGAGATGGGGACACGGCTGTACGCAGGCCTCAGCGCAGCCCAGCGGTCGAGCCGCCGGCGCGAGCAGCTCCTCGCGGCCGGGCTCGCGGTCTTCGCCGGCCGCGGCTGGGCCGCCGCGACGGTGCAGGACGTGTGCCGGGCGGCCGGGCTGAGCCCCCGCTACTTCTACGAGCTCTTCGACGACCGCGAGTCGCTCTTCCTCGCCGTGACGGCCGACATCGCCGCGCAGGTGCAGCAGACCGTGCGCGGCGCGCTGTCCGCGGCGGACGAGGACCCGGAGCTGCGGGCCCGCGCCGTGCTGCAGGCGCTCGCCGGCCTCTTCGCCGATGACGCGAGGATGGTGCGGGTCGCGTTCGTCGAGTCCCTGGCGACAGAGCGGCTGCGGGCCCAGCGGCGGGAGCTGCTCAGCGAGTTCTCCACCTTGGGAGCGCGTCTCATGCGACCGCTGTCAGGCGCCCCGGTCCGGGGGAGGCCGCGACGAGGGCTCGAGCGCAGCGCCGTCGTGCTCACCGGTGGGCTGGTGGAGGTGCTGATCACCTGGGCGGACGGGTCGGACCCGCTGCCGACCGAGCTGCTGGTCGACCACCTGACCCGCCTCTACAGCGCAGCCGCCCGGCTGGACGACACCCCCCCGAGGAGCACGCCATGAGCCCGGACCCCCGTACCCCCGTGATCGTGGGCGTGGGCCAGCTCCGCAGCAACCGCGGGCGCACGGTCGAGGGGGCCCGCGAGCCGCTCGCCCTGATCCGCGACGCGCTGCACGAGGCAGCGGCGGCGGCTCTGCTGTCAGCGGCGGACGCGGTCTACGCGGTGAGCATCGCGAGCTGGGCCTACGACGAGCTGGCCTCGCAGGTGGCCGCGTCCGTCGGCGCGTCGCCGCGGACCCTCGAGGACACCGGGCTCGGCGGTCACCTGCCGGTGCGGCCGCTCGAGCTGGCCGCAGCACGCATCTGGGCCGGCGACAGCGACATCGCCCTGCTGGTCGGCGGGGAGGCGCAGGCGTCGGTCGCGGCGCTCGGCAAGGCCGGCGTCGACCCCGCGGCTCAGCTCGGGTGGAGCGCGCAGCCGGGCGGTCAGCCGGTGTTCGACCTCGACCAGCTCGGCTCGCCCGCCATGCAGGCCGCCGGGCTGCTCGCCCCCACCCGCGTCTACCCGCTGTACGAGAACCGGCTGCAGGCCGACCTCGGGCTCACGCCCGAGCAGTCGAGTGAGGAGTCACGGCGGCTCTACGCGGCGCTCAGCGCGGTGGCCGCGTCCCACCCGGCGGCCTGGAGCACCGAGCCGCTGACCCCCGAGCAGGTCGGCACCGTGACGCCGGCCAATCGCATGGTGTGCGAGCCGTACCCGCTGTCCATGAACGCGATGCCGATGGTCGACCAGGCGGCGGCGGTCGTCGTCACCTCGCTCGGGACGGCACGTGAGCACGGGATCGCCGACGGCGACCTGGTGTTCGTCTGGGGCGGCGCCGGGGCCGACGGACCGGCGGACGTCCTGGCCCGCCCGGACCTGGGCCGGGTGCCGGCGATCGGGCTCGCGCTCGACCGGTGCCTCGACGCGGCCGGCGTGACGCAGTCCGAGGTCGACCTCATCGACGTCTACAGCTGCTTCCCGGTGGTCCCGAAGCTCGTCGCCCAGCACCTCGGGCTGCCGCGCGACGCGCCGCTCAGCGTGACCGGCGGGCACTCCTCCTTCGGCGGACCGCTCAACAGCTACTCGCTGCACGCCCTCGCGACGATGACGTCACGGCTGCGCGGCGGGAACGGGACCGGCCTCGTGCACGGCAACGGCGGCTACCTCACCTACCAGCACGCCGTCCTGCTGAGCGGGTTGCCGCACGCCGCGGGGTACGTGGGTGAGCCGACGCCGCAGGTGCTCTCGCGGGAGGAGCAGGTGACCGTGCTGACGCCGGCTTCGGCGGGTGGCGCCTGCTCGGTGGTCGTGGAGACGGCGACGGTGGAGCACGACCGCAGCGGTGCGCCGTCGCAGGCGTTCGTCGTGGGGCGGACCGACGACGGTGCGCGGGTCGCGACTGCCACGCCGTACGGCGATGCGGATGCGGCGCGCGTGCTGTCGTTCGCCGCGCTGCCGGCCGGTGCCACGACGCACGTCGGAAGGCGGGTGCGGTTGGACGCGCAGGAGGACGGTACGGCGAGGGTGTCAGCGGTCTGAGGCTCCCGACCGGCGTGCTGCCGCCAGCGGGGCCACGACGAGGTCCACGGCTGTGTCGAAGGAGCGCAACACCGGGTCGGACCGGAGAGCCGCGCCCAGCTCGAGGTCGACGAGGCCGGGCAGCGTGGTCTGCAGGTGCGAGGCCGAGGTGCCGGCCGGGCTGAGGTCACGTGGTGTGCGCGTCAAGGGGGTGATGAGAATCAGTGGATAGCGAGATGTCCGCGACCACAGCATCTTTGGCATTGCCATGCGCCGCCCGTTCCAGTAGGTTCGAACACATGAGCGAACCAGTCCTCCTCGACGAGCTGCCTGCGGTGCAGGCGCTCGGCCGCGTCGTGGACCGGCTGCTGGCCGAGGAGCCGGTCGAGATCGACGGTGCGACGGCGCTGGCCCGCGCGCGGACGCTGATCGTGTCGCAGGAGCGGCTGCGGGCCGCGACGCTCGCGGCGGTCCGCGACGTCGATCTTCGTGAGCTGTACGCCTTGGACGCCTGCGGCAGCACCCACGGCTGGTTGCGGTCCCAGCTCGGCGGCAACCAGGGACAGCTCGAGCTGGCCAAGCGGCTCGGCACGCGGCCTCAGGTCGCTGCTGCGCTGGCGGCCGGTGAGGTGTCGGGGCGGGCGGCCGGTCAGCTGTGCGCGGCACTGGACAAGGTGCCGGGTGCGGTGGACCAGCCGGTGATGATCGCCGTGGTGACCGACGGGCTGGCCGACCTGCTGCGCGCGCAGCTCGGGGCCGATGAGGACGGGGTGGCGCCGAGTCCAGGCGCGCTCGCCGTCCGGGCTGATCTCGCTGCGGTGCAGGCCGAGGCGCTCGCGGCCTCGTCGTCGGCTCCGGCGGTGCGCTTGGAGCCGTGCCTGCTGCTGCTCGCCCGGCACCTGCCGCCGGATGAGCTGGCGTCGGCGACCGGGCGGCTGCTCGACGCGCTGCTGCCCGAGCAGAGCGACGTCCCCGACGAGGACGACTTCTTCCTCCAGCTCACCCCCGTCCTCGACGGAGCCTGGGACCTGCGCGGGCTGCTCGACCCCGAGACCGGAACGCTGCTGTCGCGCGAGCTCGAGCGGCGCGAAGCAGCGCTGAAGAAAGCGGAGAAGGACGCCGCTGCCGAGGACGCCGCACGGGACGGTCAGCCCGCACCCGCACCCGCGGCCGGAACGGCGGACGGCCCGCTCGAGCAGGAAGCATGGCTCGAGCTGTTCACCCGCACCATCACCGACCACGACGTGCACGCCAGTCGGCCCCGGTTCGCCCCCGACGCCGCCCGCCGCCGGCACGACGCGCTCACCCAGCTGCTCCGCGACAGCGCCGGTCACGACGCGGGCAGCGGCACGCCCGCGCCGGCCGCGCTGACCGTCGTGTGCACCGTCGAGGCCCTCGAGGGCCGGGTCGGTGCGCTGCCCGGCCTGCTCCAAACCCCCGGACTCCCGATCACCCTCCGGCCCGAGACGCTGCAGCGGCTCGGCTGCGACAGCGAGCTCACCGCCGTGCTGCTCGACGCCACCGGAAAGCCCATCGGCGCCAGCGGCACCCACCGCACCGCCACCAAGCGAGAACGCGCCGCGCTACGAGCCCGCTGGGGACCGTGCTGCGCCATCGCCGGCTGCACCCGCACCGTCACCACCCCGCACCACGTCGTGCCCTGGTGGCTGTCGAAGCAGACCGTCCCCAAAGACCTGATCCCGATCTGCACCCCCGACCACCGCGACCTCCACGAGCACCACCGCACCCTCCGGCTCACAGACGGCCGGCTCATCGACGAGCTCGGCTGGGTCACCGAGGCTGTCCAGCAGGCGGGATGACGAGGGGGCAGGATCACGTCCGACCCCTCCCGCCCTCTCCTGGAGCACCCGTGCAGATCCTCGTCACCGGCGGCGCCGGGTTCATCGGCGGCGCCGTCGTCACGGCTCTGCTCGAGGCCGGTCATGAGGTCCGGGTTCTCGACGCCCTCCTGCCTGCCGTCCACGCGGGGGGCTGGCCGGCGGCGCTGGACGCCCGTGCCGAGCGGGTCCACGCCGACGTCCGCACGCTGCCCGACGAAGCGCTCGACGGGATCGACGCCGTCTGCCACCAGGCGGCCATGGTGGGGCTCGGCGTCGACCTGCAGGACCTCCCCGACTACGTCGGCCACAACGACCTGGGCACCGCCGTCGTCCTCGCCGCGATGGACCGCGCCGGGATCGGACGACTCGTCCTGGCCAGCTCGATGGTGGTCTACGGCGAGGGGCGCTACTCGTGCGCCGAGCACGGCGTCGTGCGCCCCGGCCCACGCCTGCAGGGTTCCCTCGACGCCGGGGACTTCGAGCCGCCCTGCCCGATCTGCGGGGCGCCCCTCATCCCGGGGACGGTGCCGGAGGACGCGCCGCTCGACCCGCGCAACGTCTACGCCGCCACCAAGACCGCGCAGGAGCACCTCGCCGCAAGCTGGGCGCGCGGCGCCGGCGGCACGGTCGTGGCCCTGAGGTACCACAACGTCTACGGCCCCCACATGCCGAAGGACACGCCGTACGCCGGGGTGGCCAGCCTGTTCCGCAGCGCCCTCCAGCGCGGCGAGGCGCCGCGGGTCTACGAGGACGGCGACCAGCGACGGGACTTCGTGCACGTGCGCGACGTCGCCCACGCCAACCTGCTGGCCCTGGAAGCCAAGCCGGTCGAGGGCGCGCTCACTGCCTACAACGTCGCCAGCGGTGTGCCCCACACCGTCGGCGACCTGGCCAGGGAGCTGGCCCGCGCCTGCGACGGCCCAGCCCCCGTGGTCACCGGGCAGTACCGCCTCGGCGACGTTCGCCACGTCGTCGCCTCCGCCGAGCGCGCCCGGGACGAGCTCGGGTTCACGGCGGCCACGAGCTTCGAGGACGGCGTGCGCGAGTTCGCCAGCGCCCCGCTGCGAGGCTGAGCGGCGTGACGACAATCGCGATAGTGGGGCCGGGCGCCGTCGGCGGGACCTTCGCAGCGCACCTCGGCCAATGCTCGTGGACCCGGCCCGGGCGCGGCCGATGGACTGGGTGCTGATCGCCGTGAAGGCGTACGACGCAGCGTCGTGCGCCCCGTGGCTCGGGGCCCTCGTGAGCGCGTCGACCTCGGTGGCCGTCCTGCAGAACGGGGTCGAGCACGTGGAGCGCTTCGCGCCCTGGGTCGACGCCGGACAGCTCGTCCCGGTCGTCGTCGACTGCCCCGCGGAACGACTCGCGCCAGGGATGGTCCGTCAGCGCCGGCGCGCGACCTGCGTCGTGCCCGACACCGAGCGCGGCCGGGATTTCGCGGACCTGCTCGACCGCACGCCCGTCGACGTCGAGACCACCGCCGACTGGACGACAGCCGCGTGGAGCAAGCTCTGCGTGAACAGCGTCGGTGCCGTCTCCGCGCTCCTGCTCCAGCCCGCGACCGTCGCCAGGCGGGACGACGTTGCCGAGCTGGTGCGGGGCCTCGTGCGCGAGTGCATCGCCGTCGGCCGGGCGGAGGGCGCGACCCTCGACGATGCCCTTCCCGAACAGCTCGTCGAGCGCTCCCGGCGCGCCTCAGCCGACTCGCTGCACGCCGACCGCCTCGTGGGGCGTCCGCTCGAGACCGACGCCCGCAACGGCGCGGTCGTGCGCAAGGGCCGCGCCCACGGGATCCCCACGCCACTGAACGCGGCGATGGTCGCGCTGCTGGACGCTGCCACCGCCGAGGACCGACGCGTCTGACGCGTCGACGCCGGGGAACAGCACCGCAGGAGCCTGCTCCGAGGTGCTGGTGCCGCCGCCGCGGCGGTCGCGGCCCGTGACCTCGTGCAGGGCGAGCTCGCGGTGCTCCGCAACTTCCCCGTCGTCGGCCACGCCCGTTACCCGCTGGAGCAGGTCGGGCCGGAGCTCCGGCAGTACCTCGTCGCAGGCAACAACGAGGAGAGCGGCCCTTCACCCGCGACCACCGGTGCTGGGTCTACGCCTCCCCGAAGGGGGAGACCAACTACTTCGGCTTCGGCACCGACAACGACGTCGAGGACACCGCCGTCTACCCGGTGACCAAGCACTGCACGTTCGGGCGAGCGGTGGCGCCGTTCCCGCTCGCAGCGGACACTGAGGGCCGCCACGGGCGAGGTCACGGCGCCGTCGCGATCGCCACCACCCGGCGCAGGTCGTCGAAGCGCGCCAGTGACCGGACTCCCTCGTCGTGGAAGGACTGCAGCGCCGGATTGCCCGCCGGGTCGAGCGCGACGGCCTCCTCCCACATCGCCCGCTCGAGCCGCCGCCAGTCGGGCCGGTCCTGCACCTCGACGTCCTCGAAGCCGGCCCGCTGCAGCCGAGCCTCGAGGTGGACGTCCCGCAGGCGCTCCGGTGCGCCGTCGCCGTCCAGCGTCGTCGGCTCCCAGCAGGTCAGCACGACCCGCCCGCCCGGGCGCAGCACCCGCGACAGCTCCCGGTGGACCGAGTCGGGCTCGTCCGCGAACTGCACCGCGTCGACGCACAGCACGGCATCCACCGAGCCGGGCGGCAGCCCCGTGGCGGCGAGGTCCCCGACCCGGAACTCCGCCCGGGAGTCCTGCCGGGCCGCCAGCTCCCGCGCCTGTCGGACGGCCTCGGCGGAGAAGTCCACTCCGACAAGCCGGCACCCCGTGCGGCGGACGACCTCGAGGCCGTACCCGCCCCGGCCGCAGGCGAGGTCCAGCAGCAGGTCGCCCGGCGACAGGCGCAGCGCTGCGACGACCTCCTCGAGCCCCGACCAGGGCAGCAGGCTCGTCGAGAGCAGGTGCGGTGGAAGGCCGAGGTGCCGCTGTAGGCTCTTGTCCTTGCGGGGGGAGACGACCATGTCGGCGTACCAGCCGTCGAAGTACCCGGCGTCGGGCGTGGGAGCCATGCGCCCAGCATGCCCGCCTGCAACAGCGCCAGGCGGCGTTGCCGCTGCAGACGTACCGGCCCACCAGGCACCGCCGTGCGCGACAGTGGCCTCGTGATCTCTCTCGCCGATGCCGACCCGTACGAGATCGTGGGCGAGGCCGTCCTGGTCGACTACCCGCTCCGGCTGTGGGACCGGCAGCAGGACCACACGCGGGAGCTGGTGCGCGAGTTCACCCTCATGCTGGCTGGGGTCCGCAGCGGCACGACGCACTCCCCACCGGAGCGGTTGCTCGAGCTCGCGCGGACCTTCGACGAGCGCTTCGGCCCGCTGCTCGAGTCGATGAACAACGTGCGGCAGGCCGAGCTGGACGCCGGTCGCGACCGGATGGACTGGCGAGTCCCGCTGATGCGGAGCACGTCCGCCATCCTCGAGGAGGTCGACGAGGTGCTGCTCGCCGTCGACGAGTACTGCGCCTGCGGCGAGATGCTGGCGCTGTCGCGCCCGCCCGGGCGGATCGCGTTCCTCGCCTGGGTGACGGGTGAGATCCGCCGACAGCTGGCCGGCGGTGCACCCGTCGCCTGGGCCGGCCCCTTCGACTGACCCGACCACCTGCTACAGCGGCGGCTCCCCGTGCACGAGCCGCTCGGGCAGCAGCCCGCTCGCGGCCAGCTCCCTGCGCTGCCGGCTCGCGGCGGACCGGGCGAGGAGCATCGCCTGACGCTCGTGCAGCTCGCGGCGGGAGCCGCCCGAGCGCTCGTCCAGCTCGTCGAGCGCCGCCTCGGCCTCCCGCTCCCACCGGACGAAGGTCTCCCGCACCTGCTGCACGGCCTCCGGCCTGATGCCGGGCACCGAGTCGAAGACCTCGAGCGCCTCACCCGTACGCCGGGCAGCCAACCGGCGCGCTGAGGCCTCGGCGTAGGCGAGCTCCTCGGCGTCCTCCCCGGCCGGCTCCGGCAGCCGGCCGAGCAGCCAGCGCGTGACCCCGTCGAGCCGGGACCGCCGACGACGGCCCGAGCCCACCTCGTGACCGGCCGAGCGCAGCGAGAGCTCGTCGACCTCGTCGTCCACCTGGCTCAGCAGGGTGCGCGTCACCGCCGGAGGGAGCAGGCCCTCGTCGCTCAGCGACTGGTAGGTCTGGCGCTCGATGTGCAGGCCGCGCCCGAGCACGACCCGCTGCTCGTCGTCGCCGGAGAGCTCCACCTGGTGGAGGTCGTCCCTGGCCTCCTGCTCGACCCGGTCCAGGTGCTCGGTCACCGCCGTCGCGCCGCCCAGTCCCAGCTCCTCGACGCGCTCCCTCGCCTCGCGGATGCCCGAGAGGCGAGCCACGCCGGCGAGGAACCGGTCCGACGGCGTCGGCCGGTCCAGTCTGAGCCGGTGCACGAGCCAGCCGATGGTGGTGGCGTTCAGCAGGAGCGTCGCCAGCACGACACCTCCGGTCAGGGCGACCAGCAGCTCACGGTCGGCCAGGTCCTCAGGAAGGGCGAGCGCCAGCGCCAGCGCGACGCCACCGCGCAGGCCGCCCCACACCATCACCGCCTCGTTGCGGCGACCGACGCGAGGGACCCGGGCGACCCGCTCCAGGAGCCACACGACGGGGAGGACGGCGATCGCCCGGGCCAGCAGGACCGCGACGACCGCCAGCAGGACGGGGCCGATCTCCCGGACGAGCACCGCTGGGTCCAGCACCAGCCCGATGAGCAGGAACAGCAGCGCGTTGGCGACGTAGTCGAGCGCCTCCCACGTCTGGTGCCAGGCCTCGCGCACCTCCGCGGAGGCCCGGCTCGGCGCCATCCCCGACAGCACCATGCCGGCCACCGCGGTCGCCATGACCCCGGAGAAGCCCAGCACCTCGTCCGCGAGCACGAAGCTGCCGTAGGCGAGGGCGAGCGAGAGCGCCACCGCCGGCAGCGGGTCCAGCCAGGGCAGCACCACCGCCGCTGCGAGCCCGAGCAGTGCACCGACGAGGGCACCGCCGACGAAGACGCCGACGAAGTCCACGAGTCCGGCACCGACGCTGATCGAGCCGCCCGTGGCCGCCTCCAGCAGGATCGCGAACAGCACGATCGCCACGCCGTCGTTGAGCAGGCTCTCGCCCTCGACGACGGCCAGCAGTCGCCGCGGCACCCCGAGCTCGCGGAACACGGCCACCACCGCGACCGGGTCGGTCGCGCTGATGATCACGCCGAACAGGAACGCCACGACGAGCGCCGTCCCGAGCACGACGTGCAGCGTGATGCCGACCAGGATCGCGGACAGCCCGAAGGCCACGACCGCCAGCGCCAGGATGGCGCCGAGGTTGCTGACGAAGGCGCGCAGGTCGATGCCCAGCGCCGCGGCGAAGACGAGGACCGGCAGGAAGACGAAGACGACGACCTCCTCGAAGGCCTCCCCCTCGAGCTCGCCCACCTCCGGGACCACTCCCACCGCGGTCGCGAGGAACCCGACCACGACGAGGACCACCGTCAGCGGGATCCTGACGCGCCGGGCGACCAGTCCGAGCAGCACGGCCAGCGTGAGCAGACCAGCCACCTCGAGCAGCACGTGCGGGAGCTCCACGGCCAGTCCTCCTCTACTCGCTGACCGCATCGGCGCTCAGCTGGCGCCCAGCATGCCCCCCGCTCGGGCCCCCGGGCTACCGGGCTACCGGCGTTCCGCTGCCCCAGATCCGGGGTCGCTGCTGAGAGCCGACACGAAGCGGTTCTTGCCGTCGCGCTTCACGTCGTACATGACGCGGTCCGCCTCGGAGATCATCGCGTGCGCCGTCGCCGGGACGCGGGGGAAGGTGACCGCGCCCATGCTCACCTGGACGGCGGGGAGCGGCCGGCGTCCGACAGGGGCGCGGGCGGCAGCCCCTCCGTCAAGCGCTGGTGCAGCCGGGTCAGCAGCGCCGCAGCCGCGTCGTGCGAGGTCTCGGGCAGGAGGACCACGAACTCGTCGCCGCCAAGGCGCGCGACCGTGTCGACCTCGCGCACGGAGGCCGAGAGCACGCCGGCGACATGCCGCAGGAGGTCATCGCCCGCGGCGTGCCCGAGCTCGTCGTTGACCGACTTGAAGTCGTCGAGGTCGAGGTAGGCCAGCGTCATTGGTCGACCGGTGCGCGCCTGGACCCGGCGCGCGTCGTCGACCGTGTCGTAGAAGGACCGCGCGTTCGGCAGTCCGGTGAGCGCGTCACGCCGGGCGAGCTCGGCCTCGCGCTGCCGAGCCCCTCGCAGACCGGTCACCAGCACGACGACGATGCCGAACATGGCGAGCCGCAACAGGGCGTTGGCCACCGAGACGGCTGCCGACCCGTACCCACCGCTGTGCTCGACGAGCTCCACGGCGCACCACGTCACCGCAGTGAGGACGGCGAGCAGCATGCCGAGCCCGAATCCCCGCGAGGCCGCGACGAGGACCGGCAGCAGGTAGAAGACCGACGGAGCGAGCTGCCGCGTCACCGACGCGTCGACGAGCGCGATCAGCGTCGTGACGAGGATGCACGCGCCTCCGAACACGAGGAGGGGCACGCTCTCCGAGCGCGCGAACAGGCGCGCCAGCAGGTCCGTGCCGCGAGCGCCGCGAGGCAGACCGGACACCCTGCCCCCGCCCCTCTGGCACGCGTCGACCTGCTGGACGGCGACGCCGTCCAGGCCGGGACCACGGACCTGGGTGGATCGTGTCCCGCGGAGAACGTGCGCGAACAACGATCGCGACAACCGGGTACGTCGCTGCGCTCCGTCACAGGCACCGGCGTCGCAGGCCGCGCCCGGTCAGCGCACGACCACCGGCACCCGCTGGACGCTGGTGCCCGACATCCCCTGCCGGTTCCAGGTCGCGTCGACCGGCTGCTCGTTCCCGGCTTCGTCCGCCGCGCGCACGCACAGCTCGTACGTCCCCGGCTCGGCGTCCCAGGTCCAGCGCCATCCCCGCCACGCCCACTGGCCGACCGGTCGGTCGAGCTCGGCGGGTGACCAGGTCGACCCGCCGTCGGCGCTCACCTCGACCCGCTCGACCGAGCCCCAGCCGGACCAGGCCCGACCGGTCAGGACCTGCGGGCCGCGGTCGACGACCCGGGTGCGGGACATGAAGTCGGGGAAGCCCGGCGGCACCATGAGCGCCCGCGGCGCGATCCGGGTGACCGGCTCCCCGACGTCCGAGGCCTCCTGCTTGAGGCGGTAGGCGTGCGCGTTGTGGAAGCCGTCGAACACCTCGTCGATCACGCGGATCTCGCGCAGCCACTTGACCTGGGTCATGCCGTACCAACCCGGGACCACCAGCCGGAGCGGCGCGCCGTGCTGGGGCAGGAGCGGGGCGCCGTTCATCTCGTACGCCAGGAGCACCTCCTCGCGCAGGCACTCCGCCACCGGCAGGGCTCGCGCGTAGTCCATCT
>JAABUN010006438.1_pt1 | contig 13534 bp, 10 predicted proteins | sample 5559311 | NCBI WGS metagenome assembly JAABUN01 (sample SAMN10711877, study PRJNA513370) | rock metagenome | isolation source: Antarctica rocks | place: Antarctica: Victoria Land, Siegfried Peak sud | reverse complement strand
GCCTATCGGAATCGAACCGATGACCTATTCATTACGAGTGAATTGCTCTGGCCGACTGAGCTAAGGCGGCAGTACGCCCACGAGTATAGAGGCACTCACTCGCAGCGGGTGCCGTCCGGGGCCACGGCGTCCTCTACCAGAAAGTCGTCGACCACGTCGTCCACGCAGCCCGAGCCGCGGCCGTAGGCGGTGTGCCCGTCACCCTCGTAGGTCAGGAGCACACCCGACTCGAGCTGGTGCGCCAGGGCCCTCGCCCAGATGTACGGGGTGGCCGGGTCGCCGGTGGTCCCGATCACCAGGATCGGCGGCGAGCCGGCTGCTTCGACCGGGGCAGGGGTCCGCACCGCCGGCACCGGCCACTCCCCGCACAGCACCTCGCCGTACGCCATGTACTCACCCAGTACGGGGGCGGCGCGCTGGATGGCGCGCGTCGCGGCGTCCATCGCCCCGGGCCGGTCGTCCACCGGATAGTCCAGGCAGTTCACCGCGACGAACGCCTCCTCGATGTTGCTCGAGTAGGTGCCGTCGTCCCGGCGTTGGCTGTAGCCGTCGGCCAAGGCCAGCAGCTCGGTCCCGTTCCCGGCCTGTGCCTGGGTCAGTGCCGTGGTGAGCGCGGGCCAAGAGGACTCGTCGTACAGCGGCGCGATGACGCCGGTGAACGCCAGGCCGACCGTCAGGTCCCGCTCGCCGTCGGTCGGCAGGGGCGCCTCGTCCGCGGCTGCGATGACCGCCGCCGCCTCCTGCAGCGCCTGCTCCGGGGTGCCCTCGAAGGGACAGTCGCCGACGTCACCGGCCAGGCACGCCTGCAGGTAGCTGGTCAGCGCCCTCTCGATACCAGCGGCCTGCCCTGCGACCACCTCGGTACCCGAGCTCGCCGGGTCCAGTGCCCCGTCCAGGACGAACCGGCCCACCCGCTGCGGAAGCTCATCCGCGAAGGTCGCTCCCAGCAGCGTGCCGTAGGAGTAGCCCAGGTAGTCCAGGCGCTCCTGCCCCAGCGCATCCCGGATCACGTCCATGTCGCGGGCAGCAGAGCCGGTGTCGAGGTGGGCCAGCAAGGGTCCTGCGTCTCGAGCACACCCGGCTGCGAAGTCCGCCGCCATCGCACGCATCTCGGCCAGGGCCCTCGCGGGATCGTCCTCCACGTCGACGCTTGTGTCGAACGCCCGATAGTCGTCTAGCTCGCGGTCCGAGACGCAGTCCAGGCCACGGGAGGCACCCACCCCCCGGGGGTCGAATCCGACCAGGTCGTAGTGCTCGCGCACCCGTTCGGTGGTCAGCCCGCTGCCGTACTGCTTGACCACGTCCGCCCCCGACGAGCCCGGCCCGCCGAAGTTCAGCAGCAGCGATCCCGAACGCCGCCCCGAAGCTGGGTAGCGGCTCAGGGCCAGGTCGAGGGTGGCGCCGCCGGGGTCCTGCCAGTCCACGGGCACCTCGACGGTGGCGCACTCGGCGTCGGACCCGCAGCTCCGCCAGCCCGGGGTCTGCCCGTAGAACCGCGCGTACGCCGGGTCGCTAGCGGGCTCGGCACCGACGGGGACGGTGAGCGTCGGCTCGGGGACGGGCGAACGAGCCCCCGAGGAGTCCAGGCCGCCCCAGCCGCATCCCGCGAGCAAGCTCACGCCCGCGATGGCGAGAACCGCACGGCGGCAACGAGTCATGGCCTCACGCTCAGGGAACGCTCAGACCTGGGTTCGCCACGGGGCGCGGTCAAACGCCGTGCTGTGAGTCGTAGCCGGCGCGCGACCCACAGGAGCCGGCATCCGCGCACCCACCGCTGCCGTCCTTGGACGGGGGACGACCGGTGAAATCCACGTACGACGGGTGCTCGTACCTCAGGCAGCACATCAACCGGCCGCAGGCGCCGGTGATCTTAAGCGGGTCGGTGCCCAGCTGCTGGTCCCGGGCCATCTGCAGCGTGATCGGCTCGAACGCGTCCAGGAAGGTGGAGCAGCACAGCTCCCTGCCGCACATGCCGACGCCGCCCACCAGCTTGGCGCGCTCGCGTTCGGTGACCTGCCGCAGCAGCACCCACATCGACAGCTCGGCGGTCAGTGCCCGCACCAGCTCCCTGAAGTCGACCCGGTGGGGGGCCGAGAACCAGATGGTCGCGCGCTGCTCGGACGCAGACCACTCCGCGCCCAGCACCTGCATCGGGAGGTTGCGCTCACGCACCAGGCGCTTGGCAGCGGTGCGGGCGCGGGCGGAGCGGCGTGCCGTGTCGGTCGCCGTCTGGACGTCGTGGTTCCCGGCTGCTCGGGTCATCACGGGAAGCGGACCGACCTCGTCGGCGACGTCGGTGGCCGACCACAGCACGGTGGCGACCCGTTCGCCGGCCTCCAGCGCTATCACGACCTGGTCCCCGACCGCCGGCGAGAAAGAGCCCGGATCGGCGTAGTACAGCCGTCCGTGCTTGACGTAGGCCACCGCCATCACCGAGCTCACGCCCCAGCGTAACCGTTCGGCGCGCCCGTCAGTCTCCCGCGAGCTGGACGGTCATGGCCTCGACCACCATCAGGGCGTTGGCGCTGGTGGTGATCCGGGTACGGGCCTGGCCGATGGCATTCCATCGCTGCAGCGTCCGCTCCGGGGTGCTGGCCGCCGCGAGCTGCGCCACCCGCTCGCGCTCGGGGCCGTTCACCAGCTCGACCCCTGCCCCCAGCTGCAGCACCAGCACGTCGCGGTACACCGAGAGCAGGTCCTGCAGCGCCCGGTCGATGACGTCACGCTTGTAGCGGGTGGCCCGCTTCTTGTGGTCCGCCTCCAGGGCCTTGACCTGTGCGCGGATGGGCGGCGGTAGCCTGCTCTCCCCCTCGTAGCCCAGCGCGCGCAACAGTGCGGCGCGTTCGGAGACGTCACGGTCCGTGGTCGCCGCCGCGGCCTCCTCGTTGGCGACCTCGATCAGCTGACCGGCGCGAAGCACCGCGTCGCCCACGGCGCGCACGGTGAACGCGATCTCGAGCACCTCCTTGCGGCGGATCCGGGCGCCCTCGTCGCGGACGAGCCGCTGGGCGCGGCCGATGTGGCTCTGCGCGGCCCGCGCGGCGAACCCGGCCAGCGCGGGATCGGCGCCTCGGCGCACCAGCAGGTCGGCCACGGCCTCTACGCCCGGCAGTCGCAACCGCACCGGTCGGCACCGCGAGCGGATGGTCACCAGGACGTCCTCGGGGCTGGGTGCGCACAGCAGCCAGACGGTGCGCGCCGGGGGGTCCTCGATGGACTTGAGCAGGACGTTGCTCCCGCTCTCGCCGAACCTGTCGAAGTCCTCCACCAACATCACGCGCCACCGGCCCAGGGAAGGGTGCCGTTGCGCCACCTGGATCAGGTTGCGCGCCTCCTTGACCGTGACGACGGAGGCCTCGGTGGCAGTGACGATGACATCGGGGTGCGAACCTGCCAGGACCGTCCGGCAGGACGTGCAGGTACCGCACCCCAGCTGCTCGCACTGCAGCGCAGCCGCGTAGGCCCGGGCTGCGTTGGAGCGCCCGGAGCCGGGTGGGCCGGTGAAGAGCCAGGCATGGGCGACCCCGCTGACGTCCTGCCCGGCCACGACCAGCGCGGCGCGCGCAGCGCTGGCCCTCAGCTGCGCAACCGGTTCGTCCTGCCCGACCAGCTCGTCCCAGACGCTCACTCGCGCTCCCGACGCTTCTTGCGCAGCGAGAACAGCTCTTCGCCGAGGTCGAGCTCGGTCGTCACGTCCGGCACCACCGGCAGCTGGGTCGTGGTCGACTGGTCGGCGCCCCGTGCGCGGCGCTGGCGGCGCAGGGCCTCCTCGTGCGCCTTTGCCTCGACGGCGGCCCGGTGAGCGCGGGCATTGCGCTCCAGCACAGCCGCAGCCACCTTTCGCTCTGCCGCCTGCTCTGCGGCGACGCGCTGCTCCTCTACCTGAGCCGCTTGCTCCCTGGCCCCTCGCTCCGCCTGCAGATGGGCAGTCTGAGCAGCGGCCTGTGCAGCCGCCACCTTCTGCTCGGCCTCGGCGCGATCCTGCTCCGCCTGCAACCGGCCGCGCTCTGCCTTCTCCTGCGCCACCTGCTCCTGCTGCGCCTTGGACAGCGGCAGCATCGGCTCCAGTCGCTCACGCACCAGCGCCGCGATCGCCTGCGGGGGCAAGGTGGCGTCGAGGACGAGGTAGCGCCGCGGCGTGCGCCGGGCGATGGTCAAAAAGGCGTGCCGGACCCGGGCATGGAACGTCGCGTCCTCCCCCTCGAGCCGGTCCGGCTCGTGACCGGCCCGTTGCTGGCGCAGGCGAGCCACGGACGGGTCGATGTCCAGCACCACCGTCAGGTCCGGCAGCAGCGAGCTCGTCGCCCAGCGTGAGATCTGCGCTATGCCGTCCGGGTCGAACCCCCGGCCCGCACCCTGGTATGCGACCGAGGAGTCGATGTAGCGGTCCGTGACGACGACGGCTCCGCCCCTCAGCGCAGGCAGTACGACCGTCGCCACGTGCTGAGCCCTGTCTGCGGCGAAGAGCAGCGCCTCGGCCCGGGGCTCCATCTGGGCGCCGTGCAGCACCACCTCGCGAATCTTGCGGCCCAGGTCGGTGGCCCCCGGCTCCCTGGTAAGCAGCACCTGGTGGCCCAGCTCCTCCAGCCACGCCTGCAGGAGCACCAGCTGGCTGGACTTGCCGGCGCCGTCCCCACCCTCGAAGGCCACGAAGAAACCGGGGTGGTCGGGGGCGGAGGCCAGGGGCACCGCTGCCACGTGCCGCCGCTGCCAGGCGGTGACCAGGTCCTCGGTCAGCGACACCGAGGTGTGGTCGTCCATCGTCCGGTACGAGACGAGGCCGATGCCCACAGCCAGCAGCGCCCCTGCCATGAGGGTGAACGCCGTGCCGTTGTAGGTGAGCTCCAAGTCGTTGCCGAACCTGAAGGAGTGCGCTCCCATCAGTGCCGCCAGCGCGGGGGCGGAGGCCATGACAGCCACCAGGACGACCCGCGCTGCCGACTGCACGAAGGCGAACGTCCGCCCGCGCATCTCGTCTGCCACCTCCAGGCCCAGGAGCGTGTAACCCGTGACCCAGGCGACCCCGGCGCCCACCCCCAGCAGCGCGGCGAACAGCACAGCGAGCACGATGTTGGGGATGAGCGCGATCAGGGCCAGCCAGACCCCGGCCACGATGATCGACAGCGCGAACAGTCGCCACCGGGTGAACTCGGCCAGCAGCCGCGGCCCCACCCACATCCCTGCAGCCAGACCCGTGAACACGCTGGCGAACAGCACCCCGTAGCCGGAGGGGCCGGCGCCCAAGTCGGCTGCGAAGGTCGGGGCCACCCCGATGACGAAGCCGCCCGCCCCAAAGGCCCCCAGCATGCCCACGACCAGCCCGCGGACCAGCGGCGTGCCGCCCACGAAGGCCCAGCCGTCGATGATGCTGCGCCAGACGCTCGTCGCCCGGGGCGGCTTCCCTTCGCTGCTGAGCGGCCGCCGCGGCATGTCCAGCTTCCAGATCACCACCGCGGCCACCAGGTACGTCACCGCGTTGGCGTAGAGCGCCGCATCCGTGGCGGTACCCAGCCAGGGCAGCAGGTTGTTGACGAAGCCGGCCGCCGCGGAGAGCAGCGCGAACAGCAGCGCGGCGACCGGGGCGGAGCCGTAGGTCGTGGCCAGACTGAGCTGGTTGGCCGCCTCCAAACGTTCACGCGGCACCAGGTTGGGGACCGTGGCGTCCTTGGCCGGCATCCAGAACAGGCCGATGATCTCGACCAGGACGGTGGCGACGAAGAGCCACCACAGCTCGCCGACGAGCGGGATGGACAGGAACAGCACGAAGCGCAGCAGGTCGCCGACGACCATGTTGATCTTGCGGTCAAACCGGTCCGCAAGCACCCCGGCGATCGGCCCGAAGAGCACCGCCGGGGCCAGCCGGAGGATCAGGACGCCCGACACGGCCAGGTTGGCTGCCGCGTACGAGGACTCCCCGCCGAGCCTGGCCGCCATCGCCGTGGTCGCCAGCAGCCCCAGCCAGTCACCGAAGCTGGACAACCCCAGGGACAGCCACAGCCTGCGGAAGGCCGTGATCTTCAGGACCCCTTTGATGCTGTGGTCCTGAACCTCAGCGCCCCCCGGCTGTCCCGTCATACGGCCAGGGTATCCGTGGCCCCGGTCAGTTCTGGACGACCGTCTTCTTCGCTGCCGTCTTCTTGGCGACCTTCTTCGCCGGCGCCTTCTTGGCGCCCCTCTTGCCACCGCCCTTCTTCGCCGGCCCCTTGGCACGCTTGTCGGCAAGCAGCTCCGCGGCCCGCTCCAAGGTGATCGTCTCGACCGCGTCGTCCTGGCGCAGCGTGGCGTTGTACTCCCCGTCCGTGACGTACGCCCCGAACCGACCGTCCTTGATGACGACCGGCTTCTCGCTGACCGGGTCCGGGCCCAGCTCGCGCAGCGGCGGTGTCTCTGCCCGGCCCCTGCCACGCTTGGGCAGGGCGTAGATCGCGAGCGCCTGCTCGAGGTCGACGGTGAAGATCTGCTCCTCGCTCTCGAGGGAGCGCGAGTCGGTCCCCCTGCGCAGGTAGGGACCGTACCGTCCGTTCTGCGCAGTGATCGCGTCCCCGCTCTCGGGGTCGGCGCCGACCACGCGGGGGAGCGAGAGCAGCCTCACCGCGTCGTCCATGGTCACCTCGGGCAGCGTCATCGAGGCGAACAGCGAACCGGTGCGGGGCTTGGCCGACTTCGGCGCGTCCTCGGGGAGCACCTCGGTGACGTAGGCGCCGTACCGCCCGTTCTTGGCGACGACGGGGAGCCCGGTCTCGGGGTGGTTGCCGAGCTCGATGTCGCCGTCGCCGTGGGTCTCCAGCAGCTCACGTGCCCGCTCGATCGTGAGCTCGTCGGGCGCCACGTCGTCAGGCACGTTCGCCCGCCGGGGTGCCTCCCCGTCGGGCGCAGGAACCTCCAGGTAGGGCCCGTACTTGCCCACCCGGAGCGTGATGCCCTCGCCGATGTCGATCGAGTTGATGCCGCGCGCGTCGATGTCGCCCAGGTCGTCGACGAGCCGCTTGAGGCCCTGGCGCATCACCGGGTCCGTCGAACGGTCCACGGCTGAGCCGTCCTCCAGCCCCGCGTCGCCGAAGTAGAACTTCCGCAGCCAGCCCACCCTGTCCTGCCGGCCGTCCGCGATCTGGTCGAGGTCCGCCTCCATGCCGGCGGTGAAGTCGTAGTCGACGAGCCGGCCGAAGTGATCCTCGAGCAGCCGCGTCACCGAGAAGGCGATCCAGCTTGGCACCAAGGCTGACCCCCGATGCACGACGTAGCCACGGTCGCCGATGACGGAGATGGTGGAGGCGTACGTCGAAGGACGGCCGATCCCCCGCTCCTCGAGAGCCTTGACCAGGCTCGCCTCGGTGTAGCGCGGCGGCGGCGAGGTCTGGTGGCCGTCGGCGGTGAGGTCCAGGACGTCCAGCCCCTGGCCCTGCATCATCTCCGGCAGGCGGCTCTCGGCGGCGTCCTCGGTGTTGCGCTCCTCGTCACGCCCCTCCTCGTAGGCGTGCAGGAAGCCCTTGAACGTGATGACCGTGCCGGAGGCGGAGAACACCGCGTCGCGGCCGTCGGTGCTGGTCCCGCCGAGCCGGACGGTGGCGGTAGAACCCTTCGCGTCGGCCATCTGGCTGGCCACGGTCCGCTTCCAGATCAGCTCGTAGAGCCGGAACTCGTCCCCACGCAGTGCTCCGGAGACCTGGCCCGGGGTGCGGAAGGAGTCACCGGAGGGGCGGATCGCCTCGTGCGCCTCCTGCGCGCTCTTGGACTTGTTCGCGTACGTCCGCGGCTTGTCCGGCACGGTGTCGGCACCGTACATCTGACCCGCCTGGCTTCGCGCGGCCGTGATCGCCTGTTGGCTCAGGGCGACCGAGTCGGTACGCATGTAGGTGATGTAGCCGTTCTCGTACAGCCCCTGCGCCGTCCGCATGGTCTGGCGGGCCGAGAACCGCAGCTTGCGCGAGGCCTCCTGCTGCAGCGTGGACGTCGTGAACGGCGCCGACGGGCGACGGGTGTACGGCTTGGTCTCCAGCGACCGGACGCTGACCTGGGCCTCGCGCAGCCCGGTGGCCAGGGAGGAGACGGCCGCCTCGTCCAGGACCACGGCCGAGCGGTTGGTCAGGGTGCCGGTGTCGTCGAAGTCGCGACCGGTGGCCACCTTCGCGCCGTCGACGGCCACCAGCTTGGCGCTGAACGACTGGCCCTGGGCTGCATCGGCCTGCGGGGCGAACGTGCCGGACACGTCCCAGTACTGCGCCGAGCGGAACGCCATCCGCTCGCGCTCGCGCTCGACCACCAGGCGGGTCGCCACGGACTGCACCCGTCCCGCCGACAGCCCGGCGCCGACCTTGCGCCACAAGACCGGCGACACCTCGTAGCCGTAGAGCCGGTCCAGGATCCGACGGGTCTCCTGCGCGTCGACGAGCCGGTCGTCGATGTCGCGGGTGTTCTCCAGCGCGCGCTGGATGGCCTCCAGGGTGATCTCGTGGAACACCATCCGCTTGACCGGGACCTTGGGAGAGAGCGTCTTGAGCAGGTGCCAGGCGATGGCCTCGCCCTCACGGTCCTCGTCCGTGGCCAGGTACAGCTCGTCAGCGTCCTTGAGCAAGCGCCTGAGCTCGGACACCTTCTTCTTCTTGTCCGCGTCCACCACCCAGTAGGGGTCGAAGTCGTTGTCGACGTCGACCGCGAAGCGGCCGTACGGCCCCTTCTTCATGTCCGCAGGCAGGTCGGAGGGCTGGGCCAGGTCACGGATGTGCCCGACGGATGCCTCGACCTCGTACCCATCCCCGAGGTAGCCCGCGATCGTGCGCGCCTTGGCCGGGGACTCGACGATCACGAGCCGGCGTAGGCCGTCTGGAGCCTTTGTGCTGCTTGCCACTGACTGCCTTCCTGATCCCCCTGAAGGGCGTGGACGTGCCTGAACGGCGCTGCTGGACGTGCACGAGCACCGCCCTGCCCCGTGGATGTCGACAGAGGGCAGCGCGAGCACGGTAACCCCTATCCGGGGGATGCCGTGCACTCGTGTCATGCCGACGTAGCTGCCGGTGCGGCCTCACCGACCCAGCGGACTGAGCACACCGTCCAGCACGAGGTGGCGCACCGTGGGCAACAGCTCGCGCACCACGTCCTCGGCGGGCTGCTCCAGCAAGCCCGCCACCGCAGCGGCGATCCGGCCCAGCGTGAGATCACCGTCACATGCCCCGACGACGGCCGCCATGACCGTCCCCACCTGAACCGTCCTGCCCAGACCGCCACCATGACGCAGCACGATGAGCTCCGGGTCACCCTGCCCAGGTCGGTGGTGCCGCTCCTCGGTGACGTCTGCAGCCACCGTGAGCCGTTGCTGCAGGAGCCCGTCGCCGTCCGCGAGCGCGTCGTGCCAGGGCAGGCACCGGTCGAGGTGTGCGCCCAGAGCCCCGGACGAGGCGCCCCGGACGTCCTCCAGGCGGCGCAGCGCACGGGTGCCCGGGCCGGGTCGACGCAGCAGGATCATCCCCAGGCCCACGGCCTCGACGTCACGCGCGGCCAGGTCGTCCAACTAGGCGGCGTACAGCCTCTCGTACGGCTCCCCGACGGTCACACCACCGTCGCGGATCCACAGCTCTGCGTACTCGGCCGGGTCCAGCACCTCACGCTGGACGACCCACGCGTCCAGCCCGGACTCCTGCACCCACTGCCCGACGCGCTCGTCCCAGGACCACCCCGCCGGGATCTCCCAGTTGCCCAGCAGCTGGGCGATGCGGCCCGGCTCCAGGTGCGCGCCCAGGCCGGTGACCAGCCGTCGCACCACCTCGTCACCGGCCAGGCCACCGTCGCGGTACTGCAGAGCCGGTACGTCGGCGCGGCGCGGGGTGATGACGAAGGGAGGGTTGGACACGATCAGGTCGAACCGCTCCCCGGCGACCGGCTCGAGCAGATCCCCCTGGCGCAGCTCCACCCGCGTCCCCAGACCGTTGATCTGCACGGTCAGAGCCGCCACGCGCAGCGCCCGCGCGGAGACGTCGGTGGCCACCACATGCGTGGCGTGGGCGGTGGCGTGCAGCACCTGGACGCCGGAACCCGTGCCCAGGTCCAGCGCGCGGGCCGCGGGGCGCCGCACGGTGGCTCCCGCCAGCGTCAGGGATGCGGACCCGATCCCCAGCACGTGGTGCTCCGGCAGGGGCGCACCGGTGGCTGTCTCGTCGAGGTCGCTGACCACCCACCAGCTCGGGCTGTCCTGACCGGCCGCCGCGTGCGGACGCAGATCCAGCAGTGCTGTCACCTGCGCCCCGGGCCCGGCTGCGACCAGCCCGAGCGCCACCAGGACGTCCGTCCCGGTGCGCGGGAGCGCCACGTCCAGGGACCGCCGAGTCACGGGCAGGGCGAGCAGGAACAGCCGCACGAGCGTGCCCAGCGGGCTTTCGGGAGCCCGGTCGAGCCGCTGCCCAGCGGGTACGAGCTGGTCGCGGTGCAGCGCGGCGGAAGCGAGCGGCCCCAGCAGGTCGGTGACGGCGTCGACGATGTACTCGGCCGCAGCAAGGTCGGCTCTCAGCGCAGCAGCCAGGTCGCGCAGCCGATCCTCGCCCTGGGCGCTGCTGCCGTCGGCGGCCAGCACGTCAGGAACGGGTCACCGCGCGGACCTCGTCCGGGAGCAGGTCGGCGGTGTCGCGGGTCAGCCCCGTCGCCGTCCACGACGAGGGGCCCTGCTGGACGAACAGCGTCCCCGCGTCCGCGGACAGCACCCAGAGCGTGTCCAGGCCGGGCTCCCAGGCGATGCGCAGCCCCGGGCCTGCGGCGAAGAGGCCCTCGCTGCGGTAGACCTCGTCGCCCGAGACGGTCTGCACCACCGGCCGCCAGCTGGACGTGCCGTCCGGCTGCGGCTCCACCTCGACCCTGGCCACAAGATGACCCGACGGGGAGAGGACCTCGTGCCGGGCCCGGACCAGGCGCGCGTCAGGCACCCGGCTGGCCGCCACCGCCACCGCGGTGAGGGACACGACGGCGCTGGCGACCGCGGCGGCGCGCAGCAGCACGAGGCGGGCGACGGGGCCGGGAATCCGCATACCTAGAACGTACGTCAGGAAGCGGCCTCGGATCTCGGCGACGAGCACCTACCCTCACCCCATGACCGACTGGCACGCGCGCGTGCTCGACGAGGTGGACACCGCCCAGAGCGAGATGATCGGGCTGCTGGCCGACATGGTGCGCCGGCCCAGCGTCAGCGGCAGCGACGAGGAGAACGCGTCCCAGGCGGCCCTTGCGCTGGTGATGGACGACTCGGGGCTGGAGACCGACCACTGGCAGGTGCCGCTGGAGCAGACCCTGGCGGACCCCGCCTTCCCCGGGTGCGAGGTCCCGCGCGCCGAGGCCTGGGGGCTGGTGGGGCGCTCCCCCGGCCGGGGTGAAGGGCCCTCGCTCATGCTCAACGGCCACATCGACGTGGTGCCGGCAGGGCCCCCCTCCACCTGGGAGGACGCAGACCCCTACTCCGGCAGCATCGTCGACGCTGCCCTGCACGGGCGCGGCGCGTGCGACATGAAGGGCGGCCTGGTCTCGGCGCTGTGGGCGGTCTCGGCACTGCGGCGCGCCGGGGTGCCCCTGCGCGGGGACGTCCTGGTCGCGAGTGTGCAGGGCGAGGAGGACGGCGGCCTGGGCACGTTCGCCACGCTCGACCGGGGCTGGCGTGCGGACGCGTGCGTGATCCCCGAGCCCACCAGCCTGGACATCGTCCCGGCCAACGCGGGCGCCCTCACCTTCCGGCTGCGCATCCCCGGCTTGGCCACGCACGCGTCCCGGCACCTGGAGGGCATCAGCGCCATCGGCAAGCTGTGGCCGGTCTACGGCGCGCTGCAGGAGCTGGAGCGGGTGCGCAACGTCGGGGCCGACCCGCTGTTCGACCGGTGGGAGCTGCCGTACCCGATCTGCATCGGCACGGTCAGCAGCGGCGTCTGGGCGTCGTCCGTCCCGGACCTGCTCATCGCCGAGGGACGCATGGGCGTGGCGCTGGACGAGCCGGTGGAGGTGGCGCGCTCGGTGTTCGAGGCCGCGGTGCGCGTCGCGTGCGAGGCCGACCCGTGGCTGCGCGACCACCCGATCGAGGTGCAGTGGTGGGGCGGGCAGTTCGCCTCCGGCCGGCTCGCGGCAGACAGCCCGCTGGCGGCACAGATGGCCGCCGCCCATGCCGCGGTGGCCCCCGGACGGCGGCCGGGCACCTGGGCTGCGACGTATGGCAGCGACCTGCGCCTCATGCAGGGCGCGGGGGTGCCGACGCTGCAGTACGGGCCCGGCGACGCAGCTCTCGCGCACAGCACGAACGAGCGGGTGCCCTGCGCCGAGGTGCTCACCGTCGCACGGGCACTCGCCGTGCTCGCCCTGGACATCTGCGGCCTGCCCTGAGGGCAGATCTGGTCAGCGGAAGCGCAGGGTCTGGCCCGGGCGCAGCTGGGCGCAGCGGTCCACATCGTCGTCCACGACGTAGGCGACGACGGGATAACCGCCGGTGACAGGGTGGTCGGCGAGGAAGAGCACCGGCAGGCCCGAGGGCGGGACCTGCAGGGCGCCACGCAGCATCCCCTCGCTCGGCAGCTCACCCTCGCGCCGGCGTGCCAGCGGTTCGCCGTCCAGCCTCAGCCCGACGCGGTTGCTCTCGCTCGTCACCGCCCACGACTGGCTCGTCAGGGCCCCCCAGGTGCTGTCGGCGAACCAGTCGCGGCGCGGTCCCGCCAGCACGCGCACGGCCACCTCCCCGTCCTGCGGCAGAGGGACAGGTGCGAGGTCGACACCCGGCATGGCCCCGGACGGGTGCCCGATCGGCAGGCTCATCCCGTCGGCCAGGACGGCGGGTCCTAGGCTTGAGAGCAGGTCGGTCGCGCGGGAGCCGAGCACCGGATCCACCGTCACACCTCCTCGTACCCCGACGTAGGTGCGCAGCCCCGCCTGCGGTGCGCCCAGCCGAAGCTCCTCACCCGTCCGCAGCCGGAGCGGGGCGTTGTGCGCGGTGCCACCGGCGCAACGGGCGCCCGTCGTCACCACCACCACGTCGGCGTCCGCACGCAGCACCAGCCCGCCCAGCGTCACCTCGATCGCGGCGGACCCGGGCGGGTTGCCCAGCAGGCGGTTGGCGAGCCGGTAGGAGGCGCGGTCGCACGCTCCCGACCGACCGATGCCCAGTGCCCCCTGCCCGCCTCGGCCCTCGTCCTGCACCGTCGCCAACGGCCCCGTGCGGACGACCGTGACGGAGCGGACCGCAGGGCTCGTCACCGGCTGTCCACGTCGACGAAGCGCACCCGCACACCGGGTCTCAGCAGGGCAGCCGGCTCGCGCGCCAGGTCGAAGGCGGCCACCTGCGCCCGTCCGATCAGCTGCCATCCACCGGGAGACTCCCGCGGGTAGACGCCGCTGAACTCCCCCGCAAGCGCCACCGCGCCCGCCGGCACCTTGGTGCGCGGCGTCGAGCGTCGAGGGACGTCCCAGCCGCCGGTGGTCGACGTCAGGTAGCCGAAGCCCGGCGCGAAGCCGCAGAACGCCACCACCCACTCCTGGTCGGTGTGGCGCCGCACGACCTCGCCGGCGTCACACCCCAGCAGCT
>JAABUN010006436.1_pt1 | contig 13535 bp, 11 predicted proteins | sample 5559311 | NCBI WGS metagenome assembly JAABUN01 (sample SAMN10711877, study PRJNA513370) | rock metagenome | isolation source: Antarctica rocks | place: Antarctica: Victoria Land, Siegfried Peak sud | reverse complement strand
ACATCGAGTGCGGGTCGAGCTTGGTCTTGGCGTAGGTCAGGTCGTCGTCGTTGATGCAGAACGCGGCGGGCCGAGGCCGCCCGATGAGCTCGGGGATCGGCTTACGGGCGGTTTCGATGTCGCAGGCAATCCGCTCCACCCGGCCGAGCTGGCCGTCGGCCAGCTCGTAGACCCCGAGGGCGAGACGGTGCCGACGCAGGGTCGGCCAGTCGAGGGGGGCGCTCTGCAGCAGGTGGGCGGCGGTGATCACGTCGTCGGCGTCCGTCTCCAGCTCCAGCTCCAAGGTGTTGACCCCAGCGGTCTCGAGCCACTGCTGGGACCAGGCCGACAGATCCTGCCCCGAGGCCTTCTCGAGCGACACCAGCAGGTCGGCCAGGGTGGTGTTGCCGTACGCGTGCTCGGCGAAGTAGGCGCGGAGCCCGGCCAGGAAAGGCTCCCGACCGATGAAGGAGACCAGCTGCACCACGACGGCGGCGCCCTTGGCGTAGGTGATCTGGTCGAAGTTGTACTCCAGCGCCTCCAGGTCGACGATGTCGGCCGAGATGGGATGGGTCGAGGGGAGCTGGTCCTGCCGGTAGGCGACCGTCTTGGAGCCGCTCCGGAAGGACGCCCACGGCAGGGTCGGGTCCTGGTCGACCTCGCTGATGGCGAAGTTCGACGCCCAGGTGGCGAAGGACTCCTTCAGCCACAGGTCGTCCCACCACCTCATGGTCACCAGGTCCCCGAACCACATGTGGGAGAGCTCGTGCAGGATCGTGCCGCGCCGGAAGTCCGAGGTGGCCGCAGTGACCCGGCTGCGGAAGATGTACTCGTCGCGAAAGGTGACGCAGCCGATGTTCTCCATCGCACCACCGTTGTACTCCGGAACGAAGACCTGGTCGTACTTGCCGAAGGGGTAGGGGAAATCGAAGTGCCGCTCGAACACCTCGAAGCCCTCGGCGGTGATCTTGGTGATCACGTTCGCGTCCAGGTGCTCGACCAGGGACTGCCGGCACAGGATCGCCATCTCGACGATCCCCCCGGCCCCGGAGTAGGTCGTGGAGACCGAGTGGTAGTCCCCGGCGACCAGGGAGGTGAGGTAGGTGGAGATCGGCAGGGTCTCGCCGAACTCGGTGCGGCTGAAGCCGTCCCCGACGTCGGTCTTCACGACCGGCTGGCTGGCGGAGACCACGGTCCAGGCCGTCGGCGCCACGACCGAGATGCGAAACCGCGCCTTCAGGTCGGGCTGCTCGAAGCAGGCGTACACCCGGCGGGCGTCAGCCGCCTCGAACTGGGTGTAGAGGTAGGTGCGCTGGTCGATCGGATCAACGAAGCGGTGCAGGCCCTGACCGCTGCGGCTGTATCGGTAGGTGGCGCTCACCTGCAGCTGATGGGCACCGGGTGTGACGGAGAACGCGAGCCGGGAGTGGGCGAACGCAGCCGGGTCGAGCTCCGAGCCGTCCAGGGTGGCGGTGATCACCTCGTCGGCGATCAGGTCTATATGCAGGTCGCCCGCCTCCGCGGCGGTGAACTCCAGGATGCTGGTGGAACGGAACTGCTGCTCCGACGCAGCCACCGCGCGCCCGGACAGGTCGATCTCGATCTCGTACGTGTGGGTCTGGATCAGCCTCGACCGTTGCTCGGTCTCGTCCCGGGTGAGGTTGTCAGCGAACATGCTCGAATCCTGTCACGGGCCGCGGACAATCTCGGACGGCCCAAACGAACCCGTCCCGGCGAGGCCCCCGCCGTTGCTAAGCGCCTGCCCGCTGTGCCTTCGCGAGGTTCTCCACCAGCTCCTGCCGATTCTGGCGTACCACGTAGGCGGGCTGGTCACGCTCGACCCGCCAGCTCTCGGCCAACGGTCCGGCGTTGACGGTGTCGAAGCCCAGTTCGTCGTACAGGCGCTGCGCCAGCTCGGCCGCCTCCTCGAAGTCGCTCGAGGTGGCGAGGGCCCGACGATCAGCGGAACCGGCGGGCTTCCCGTCCGTGGTGATGTCCTCGGCCATGATGTGGTTGAAGCCCTTGGCGACCTTGCTTTGCGGCAGGTGGCGCTGCAGCATTCCGGACACCGTGTCGACGCCGTTGTCCAGGGCGGCGATCCGGCCGTCCCGCTCGAAGTAGTAGTTGTTCGTGTCGATGACGATCTTGCCGGCCAGCGGCTCGACCGGCACCTGGTCGTAGGCTTTCAGGGGCACAGTCACGACGACGAAGTCGCCGGCCTCGGCGGCGCCCTGGGCCGTTGCGGCACGTGCCTTCGGCCCAAGCTCGCCGACGAGGTCAGCCAGGGTCTCGGGCCCGCGTGAGTTGCTGATGACGATGTCGTAGCCCACTGTGATCGCCGCGCGTGCGACCTGGCTGCCGATGTTGCCTGCTCCGATGATTCCGATGGTGGTCATGATGTCTGCAACGGCGCGGGTACTCCCCGCATTCCTTGATCCAGGAGCCCATGGGTCGGCACCAGCGGTCGGGCCATCGGTCTTGCACCAGGCGGGACCAGACACCATATGGACGACAAGACACCACGAGGACGACGAGGGGAACGACTGATGGCGAAAACCTGGTTCATCACCGGCGCATCCAAGGGCTTCGGCCGCGAGTGGGCCGAGGCAGCCCTGGAGCGCGGAGATCGCGTGGCGGCGACCGTACGCAAGATCAACACCCTCGATGATCTTGTCGACAGCTACGGCGACGCCGTGCTGCCGATCAAGCTCGACGTGACCGACCGGGCGGCGGGATTCGCCGCGATCCAGCAGGCAGCCGGGCACTTCGGATCGCTCGACGTGGTGATCAACAACGCCGGTTACGGGCACTTCGGCATGATCGAAGAGCTGAGCGAGAGCGACGTCCGTGCCCAGCTGGAGACCAACCTCTTCGGAGCGCTCTGGGTCACCCAGGCGGCGCTGCCGATCATGCGCGAGCAGGGCTCGGGCCACATCATCCAGGTCTCCAGCATCGGGGGGATCAGCGCGTTCCCGACGGTGGGCGCATATCACGCGTCCAAGTGGGCCCTGGAAGGCTTCTCCCAGGCACTGGCCTCCGAGGTCGCCGGCTTCGGGATCCACGTGACGCTCGTCGAGCCGGGCGGCTACACCACCGACTGGGCCGGCCCGTCGGCCACCCACAGCGAAGAGAACCCGGCGTACGCCGAGGTTCGCGAGGCCGCCAGCCGCCGCCCGTCCGCGGCGAACCGGGGCAACCCGACCGCGACGCGGGCCGCCATCCTGAAGGTCGTGGACGCCGACGAGCCGCCGCTGCGGATCTTCTTCGGGCGCGCGCCGCTCGAGATAGCGACGAAGGACTACGAGTCGCGGCTCAAGACGTGGAACGAGTGGCAGTCCGTCTCGGTCGAGGCGCACGGCGCGTAGAGGGTCTAGCGTTACTCAGGTGAAATGAGTATTGTCTCAGGTGTGACGACAACCGAGATGCGAGAGCCCACCTTCCTGATCCTGACGGCGCTAGCCCGAGGTCCCCTCCACGGTTACGCAGTGTTGCAGGAGGTCATCTCGTTGTCGGAGGGACGGGTTCGGTTGAGACCGGGAAGCTTGTACGGCACGCTCGACCGGCTGCTCGAGGAGGGCCTGATCGAGTCGGTCGGCGAGGAGGTGGTGGAGGGGCGGCGTCGTCAGTACTACGTCCTCAGTGAGGACGGTGCGGCCTCCTTGAGCCAGACTGCGGAGCGCTTGGTCGTCCAGGCCAGCGAGGCGAGGGTGCGGCTGTCGGCTCGGCTGAGTGGTCCTGGCGCCATGGCCATGTCATGAGTGCCACACGTGCCTTGCGCACGCTGCTGCGCTGCTACCCGAAGGCCTGGCGGCAGGGCCGTGAGGAGGAGATGTTGTGGATGCTGGAGCAGGAGAGGGCCAGCGGCCGGCCGGTCAGTGGCGCAACGTTGATCGATGTAGCCGGTCACGGTCTGGAGGCCAGGGTCGATTCGTGGCTGGCCGGTATTCCTCGAACGCTGCGTTCCCGGGTGGGCCTGCTGGCCACCAGTGCCCTGGCCGTGTTGTCGTTGCTGTTCCTCATCTTGGTCGAGCGCGGCGGCCTGACCTTGGCCGCACCGCTCTACTCTGGGTGGCTGCTGGCGTTCACGTTGACCGTGCTCAGGCGCGGCGGATCAGCGCGGTTGGTGATGGCGCTCCTGACCACCGCGACAGCGGTGGTGCCGGTCCTCTCGGCGTTCACCGACGTGCCACGGCCTCCCTTGTTCGTGCTGGGACCTTTGGGTCTGTTATCGGTTGCTGGTTGCCTCACGACACCCCGACTCCGGAGACAGGGCAGTGTTCGTCTGCTGGGATTCACCGCCCTGACCGCGGCGGTGCTCGCTCTCCAGGTCGTCGGCTGGTCGACGTTTGCACATCGAGGCGCTGAGATCGGTGCGTATCGTGACAGCAACGACCTCTCCATCTTGGCTATCTCCATCCAGGGTTCGCTACTGCTGGGCTCCGTCTGGGTTGCTCTGCGTACTGCTTACCGGTCGTGGCTGCTTCCGATCAGCGTGACCGGAACCCTCCTGCTGCTCTATTGCGACCCATCCGAGCCGGTGCTTGCCTTGGCCGTGTTCGGTCTTTGCTGGGCAGCCACGGCGATCGCGCTCGCTCACACCGCCGGTCGTCAACACTCGGCGAAAGTCTGACCAGGAGCTGAAGGCAGCGTCAATCGCGATCGACAGCAGCTGAGGCACCCAGGAACGCCTGCCACTGCTCGAAGCCGTCGTCCAGCGAGCCGGTGCTGCCCACGCGTTCCAGCACCCGCTGACCGGCCCGTCTGGTCGTGGCGTCCCAGCGGCCGGTCAGCTCGACCGGCTCGTCCCACAGATAGGTGCAGATCGCCTGCACCGCCTGCACCTGGACCTGCGACCGCGTGCTCAGCTGTGACATCGCGGCGCCCGACCTGCCGTTGTCCACGTGGATGTGGTTGGCGTGGCTGGCGTCGTAGAGGTAGGTCAGGACGTACGAGAACCGCTGGTGCAGTCCGGCGGCGAGACTCCAGTACGCCCGTCGTGACCGCTCCAGTTCAGCCGGGCGGCCCGACCTCCACTGGTCGTAGCGGCAGGAGACGCTCGTCTCGTCGGCCAGCCGGACGCGGGCGAGGTCGAAGGCGCGGCCCGAGTTGTGCCAGGAGTCGCACCGCGAGCCCCCGTTGGTCCAGCTCCCGTAGGTGAACCAACGGACCGGGCGGCTGCCCCGGTCCTCGGCGAGGGACGTCGCCCAGGCGTCGAGCGCGGCGTAGAAGCCGGCTTCGAACCAGAAGGGGGACTCACCGTCGCTGGGCTCGTAGATCAGCGGCGCACCGGCGAGCGAACGATGCTCCTCGAGGCCGCCCCGGGGTACGCAGCTGGCTCGCTCCCGGCTGAAGGGGGGGCTGAGCCCGTCGTCGCCGGACCCGGACCCGGCACCCCCGACGGTGCAACCTGCGGCGGAACTGAGGGCCAGGCTCGCCCCCAGCCCCAGCAAGCCGCGTCGGGTGACTCGGCGTACGGCTGGCGGAGGGGGCACCAGGCCAGGGTAGAAACGCGGCCCAACCCGCCCGAGACCATCTGGAATAGTGCTGGCATGCGCGTACACATCGGCAGCGACCATGCCGGCTTTGACCTGAAGAGCTTCATGGTGACGGCGCTGGCCACCGACGGCCACGACGTGATCGACCACGGACCCGAGGCCTACGACGCCGAGGACGACTATCCGGTCTACTGCATCCCGACTGCCGAGGCGGCCGTCGCGGACCCGGAGTCGCTGGGTGTGGTCATCGGCGGCTCCGGCAACGGTGAGCAGATCGCCGCCAACAAGGTCCGGGGCGTGCGGGCTGCCCTGGCGTACGACCTCGACACGGCCAAGTTCGGCCGGTTGCACAACGACGCCAACGTGATCGGCATCGGGGCCCGGATGCACACCGAAGAGGAGGCCCTGGAGCTGGTTCGGGTCTTCCTGGCCACGTCCTTCAGCGGCGAGGAGCGGCACGCCCGACGCATCGCCCTATTACGGGATTACGAGTCGCTGCGGGACTACGAGTCACGCTCGAGCTGACCCTTTCCTTTCCGGAGCCTGAGGAAGGACGAGCTCAGAGGGCGTGGGGCTTGGGCCGGCGGCCGTCCACCCGGGCCAGCAGGCTGGCGAGCACCTCCGTCGCCATCTGCTCGTCCGCGGCACTGGGACGTGAGACGTCCCGCCCTCGCAGCGCCCGGTCGAGGCTCACCAGCCCCGAGACGCCGTCCCGGCCGAAGTCGCGCGGCCAGAGCTCGCGCCCATCACCGGTCTGCCCGGAGTGCGTCCCCCCGCCGTGCGTTCCGGGAGGGCCACCCCCCGGTGGCAGCGCACCTGTCATAGGTGCAACGCTAGGCCAGATCTCGACCGTGTGCTGGCGACGTGGCCGAGAAGCCGCCGACGGAGGAGGGACATGCCAGAGGGTCACACCCTGCATCGTCTGGCCCTCGACCTGACCGAGGCATTCGGCGGGCGGGTCCCGGCGGTCACCAGTCCGCAGGGACGGTTCGCTTCCTCGGCCGTGCTGCTGGACCAGACCCTGTTCATCGAGGCCACCGCACACGGCAAGCACCTGTTCGCCGAGTTCGACGACGACCGCTGGCTGCACGTGCACCTGGGGCTGATCGGCACGTTCGTGCTCGGTCCACCCGACCCGCCGCGCGGTGAGGTCCGCGTCCGGCTGGCCACCTCGGAGGTGGTGGCCGATCTGCGGGGGCCGCAGCTCTGCGCCGTTCGGACCCGAGCCGAGATCGACGCGCAGATCGCCGGCCTGGGACCGGATCCGCTGCGACCCGATGCCGACCCGGAGCAGGGTTGGCATCGGATCCACCGGTCGAACCGGCCGATCGGTGCCCTGCTGATGGACCAGAGCGTGCTGTCCGGGGTCGGCAACGTCTATCGCGCAGAGGTCCTCTTTCGCAACCGGATCGACCCGCACCGCCCAGGCAACAAGCTCACCCGCCGCAGCTGGAACGGCATCTGGTCCGACCTGCTCGAGCTGATGCCCCAGGGAGTCCTGGACAACCGGATCGACACCGTGAGACCCGAGCACGGCCCCGAGGCCATGGGCCGACCCCCGCGCAAGGACGACCACGGCGGCGAGGTCTACGTCTACCGCCGGGCCGGGATGGCGTGCTGGGTCTGCGGTTCCCGGGTGCGTACGGAGGTGCTTGCCGGTCGCAACCTGTTCTGGTGTGGCCGGTGTCAACGACGCGGCTGAGCTTCCGGGTGGGTCGCTCGGTCGTCTCGTTCGACGAGGTGGGGACGGTGGCCTCGGTTGTTGCCGACGACCGGCCGGGAGAGAGCTACCTGGAGCACGCGGGCTCGGTGGCTGTCCGGGTCGCGGGCCAGAGATTCGACTGGTCCGAGCCGGAGCTGGGGGTGGACGCCGACGAGGTCGAGATCGTCTACCGGCACCCGCTGCTGAGCGCCACCGTCCGGCACTCCTTCGGGGCCCGGTGGGACGTACGGCTCGCCCTGGCCAACCTCGGCCCCGACCGTCTGAGTCTCGACGAGGTCACCTTGGGCTGGGAGCCGACGTACGACTGGCCGGTCTGGGCCCTCGCGGCCGGCGCGGTGGGCTCGTACGCCATCGCCACCCCGGACGGACAGGGCCCGCTGCTGGGCGGGGTGCTGGGTCTCGGCACGCTTGAGGTGGTCACGCCGACCGGGCTGGGTCTCGGCCGCGTCGTCCTCGAGGCCGGCGGGCGCTACGTCGTCGCCTGGCAGTGGGACTGGTTCCGTCACCCGAGGGCCTTCGCCGATCGACTCGGTGGGCAGCGTGGCGACCGCCAGGTGCCCCGATCGCTGCACCTGACGGCGGGGGAGGCCACCCTACATCTCCGCCGGCGACGACGAAGCCCTGCTGCTGCCGCCGCAGGTCGTCGCCGAACCTGTGCGCGACCAGGTCGAGCTGGTCGCGTACGAACCGGGTTGCTACCCCGTCGATCTTCGGGCCGCGCGCGGAGTCACCCACTACGACCTCTGCTGGACCGAACCGGTCGAACAGCTGCTCACCGGGGCTGCCGCCGAGATTCTCACCGGCCGGCGGACCCCGGCCGGGATCGTCCGGCTCGCGGGGGTCGAGGCCGCCCTGGTCGTCCAGTTCGCCCTCCGTATCGGCCTGGACGACGCAGAGACCGCCGAGGAGGCGCTGGACCTGTTCACCGCCCGGCTCGGCACGCCTTCGCAGCTGGATCCGCGTACGGCCGGCTTCCTGTGCGGTGAGTTCGACCGCACCGGGGACGAGGAGATCTTGGAGGCGGCCACCCGGATCGTCCTCGACGTGGCGTCACCGGTCCCCGGTCTGGGTCTGGCCGCCGCACAGCTCGGTCTCGCTCGGGTCCTCACCCATCGGCCCACCGAGGTCCTCGCCGACCACCTGGCCACCGTCGGTGCCGACCTCCCGGACCCTGGGACTGGCTCGGCCGCCGAGCAGACGGCAGCCCTGGAGCTGGCGATGCTGGCCCCCGGCTCCGGCCCCAGCGGGGACGTCACCGAACGGTTGCTCGCCCTGGGGGCTCGGCTCGGGGGCGGCCTCAAGGGCCACCCCATGCGCCCCCTGCCCGTCCACGAGACCGCCCATCTCACGGCGGTGCTCGCCGCCCTGGACGAGACGACCAGCACCGCGATGAGGACACGCTGGGCTTGCACCGCACACGAGCTCGGCCGGTGGTCCGAAGCGGCGGTCACTTCCCGACTTGGGCAGATCGACGCACCAGCAGGCCAGGCGCACGGCTGGTTGGCGGTCGCTGCCCGGACCCGCTGAGCCGGGTCGGAACCGGGGTGCGCCGCGTACGACCCGCTGCTGCGAGCTATGGCTGCTCTTATCTGTGGTCTGGGACAGTTGGGCTCGTGACCAGCACTGCCGCCGCGCCGGGTGAGAAAGTACGGACCCGCCGTCTCGAGACGACCGACCCCGACCGGAGGCGAGGGGCCGTCCGCCGGAAGCCCAAGCTGCCCTACCTGGTGTCGCGGGTGTTCTTCATGGCCGCTTTCCTGCTCGCTGCCCAGGCCCTGCTGCCCAGGGTGTTCTGGATCGAGGTGGTGCTGGACCTCTATTCGACCCTGCTCATCCCCATCGACGGCGCGAGCATCGGCTTCGGTGTCTTCCTGCTGATCCTCGGAGCGGCGCTGGCTCGGCGCAAGCAGACCGGGTGGGTGGTCGCCATGATCATCATCGGGGTGTCGCTGCTCGCCGACACGGTGGTGCTGGTCGGGCTGATCATTGAGGTCACGGGAAGGCAGGGCAACTTCCGGGAGCTGTCCCAGCTGGCCCGGTTCGCCGTCAACCTCGCTGCCCTGGGTTCCCTGGCCGCCCTCATGATCGTCCACCGCCGCGAGTTCGGCGCCCGGCGTCAGCCGGGTAGCGCTCGCAAGGCCCTGCTGACCCTGCTCGTCGGAGCTGCCGTCACCTTCGGCGTGGGTCTGGTGCTGACCACGGTGTTCCCCAACGAGCTGGTCGGGCCCCGCGGACGGATGGTCTGGATCGTCCGCCGCTTCGGGCTCACCCTGTTCGGCAGCGAGGGCGACCTGGTGCCGAGGCCGGTGGCCGGACCGCCGAGCTGGATCAACACCGTGGTGGGACTGCTCGTCGGTGCCACCTTGGTCGCTTCCCTGGTGGCCCTGATGCGTTCGCAGCGTCGAGCGTCCTGGATGACGCCGGCCGACGAACCACAGGTCCGCCGGCTCGTCGCCGAGTCCCCGGAGGACTCCTTGGCGTACTTCGCCACCCGTCGGGATAAATCGGTCGTCTTCGCCCCCAACGGCCGCGCGGCCATCACCTACCGGGTCGACCTCGGCGTGTGCTTGGCCAGCAGTGACCCGATCGGGTCGCCGGACCACTGGGACACAGCGATCAGGGCCTGGCAAGACCTGGTCGACACCTACGGCTGGAGCCCGGCCGTGATCGGAGCCAGCGAGGCCGGAGCCACGGCGTACGCGCGGGCCGGGATGCGGGTGATCCGGCTCGGCGACGAGGCGGTCCTGCTGACCAGGGAGTTCCACCTGGACGGTCGGGAGATGAGGCCCGTACGCCAGGCCGTCCAGCGGCTGGAGCGGATGGGTTACCGCACCCGAGTGCGTCGGCACGGCGACATCCCGGCCGCGGAGCTGGTGGCGCTGATCGGCCGGATCGACGCCTGGCGCGACACCGAGACCGAGCGGGGTTTCTCGATGGCCCTGAACCGGCTCGGTGACCCCGGGGACGCGGACTGCCTGATGGTGGAGGCGTTGTTCCCGGCCGGCCAGGCGGCGGGGGGTACGGAGGCCGAGGTGGCCGGGGTGCTGTCGTTCGTGCCGTGGGGGGCAGACGGCTGCTCCCTCGACGTGATGCGGCGCGACCCGGGCGCGGACAACGGGGTGACCGAACTGATGGTCGCGGCGCTGATGGCCTCGAGCCGGGAGATCGGCATCCGCCGGGTCTCACTCAACTTCGCGGTGTTCCGCTCCGCCTTCGAGGAGGGCGCACGGATCGGTGCCGGGCCGATCGTGCGGCTGTGGCGGAGGTTGCTGCTGGTCGCCTCCCGGTGGTGGCAGATCGAGTCACTGTTCCGCTCCAGCGTGAAGTACCGGCCCGACTGGCAACCGCGGTTCCTCTGCTTCGCCGAGACCCGCGACATCGCTCTGGTCGGGGCCGCCTCCGGGGTGGCAGAGGGGTTCATCGACCTGCCCACCTTCCTCCGGCCGCGAAAAAGCGACCTACGGGTGCTGGCCACCGGCTCACCGGCCGACGCGCCGATGGAGCCCAGTACGTCGACTGCCAGCACGTCGACTGCCAGCACGTCGACTGCCAGCACGTCGACCGCCAACACGTCGACCGCCAACACGGCCGAGGTGGCGGCAACCGCCCGGCTCCCGGAGCAGACCCGGCTGCGGATGGACGTCCGGCAGTCCCTCCTCGACGCCGGGGTCGATCCTTACCCACCGTCGTTCCGGCCCACCCGGGCCATCGGCGACCTGCGGTTGGGCGCGACGGCGGCTGTCGCCGGTCGGGTGCACGCCGTCCGAGATCTCGGCGGGGTGATCTTCGTCCGGCTGCGTGACTGGACCGGGGACGTGCAGCTGCTCCTCAGCGCCGACGGCATCGGAGCCGCGGCGATGACGGAGTTCCGGCGGGTGGTCGACCTCGGTGACCACGTCGGCGCGCAGGGGGTGATGGTGCTGTCCCGCAGCGGCGAGCTCTCGCTGCAGACGACCAGCTGGCTGCTGACGTCGAAGGCGCTTCGGCCGCTGCCGGACAAGCATCGCGGCATCACCGACCCCGAAACCCGGGTCCGGCAGCGCTACCTGGATCTGACGGTCAATCCGACGACCCGGCACCAGCTCGCGGCTCGGTCCAAGATCATCCGCTCGGTCCGCAACACCCTCGACGGCCTCGGCTACCTCGAGGTGGAGACCCCGATCCTGCAGACCATCCACGGTGGGGCCAACGCGCGCCCGTTCCGGACCCACATCAACGCCTACGACCTCGAGCTCTACCTGCGGATCGCGCCCGAACTCTACCTCAAGCGGCTGATGGTCGGCGGCGTCGACCGGATCTTCGAGATCGGACGCACCTTTCGCAACGAGGGCGCCGACGCCACCCACAATCCGGAGTTCACGATGCTGGAGGCGTACCACGCGTACGGGGACTACACCACGATGCGCTCCGTCGCTCAGCGGCTGGTGATCAACGCCACCCGCGCCGCCACCGGGGGAACGATGGTCAGCGGTCTCGATCCCGAGGGGCTTAGCCATCGTGTCGATCTGGGCGAGCCCTGGCCGGTGATCACGGTGAACGAGGCGATCTCCCGGGCGAGCGGCACCTCGGTCACCGCCGACACCTCGATGGACGACCTGGTCACGCTGGCCCGTTCGCAGCAGATCGCCGTGGACACCCGGTGGACCCGGGGGGCCGTGGTGCTGGAGCTCTACGAGCACCTGGTCGAGGACCGTACGGTGCGGCCCACCTTCTACACCGACTTCCCGGCCGAGGTCTCCCCGCTAACCCGTGCCCACCGCGACGACCCCCGGCTCGCCGAACGCTGGGACCTCGTGGCCTTCGGCGCCGAGATCGGTACGGCGTACTCCGAGCTCATCGACCCGGTCGAGCAGCGGGCCCGGCTGACCGCCCAGTCCCTGCAGGCCGCCGGTGGCGACCTGGAGGCGATGGAGCTGGACGAGGACTTCCTGACCGCGCTCGAGCACGCCATGCCGCCGACCGGCGGACTGGGGATGGGGATGGACCGGTTGGTCATGATGATCACCCAGAGCTCCATCCGGGAGTCCATCGCGTTCCCGCTGGTCCGACCTCGGGACCAGGGCACGCGCGGCGGCCCAGGGTGAGCCGGGCGCCACGCGGTGCCGCCGCGACTCCGCCCGGAGTCGATCCTGGTGGTCGGGGAAGATGGTCGAGATGAGTGCTGAGACTTCGATCGCGGCGGGCTCGTCGGTGCTCACGCTGGCCGGACGACAGGTCCATCTCGACCTGCGGCCGGGGTCGGGCCCGACCGTGTTGCTGCTCGGCGGCTGCGGGGTTCCGTCCTACGTCTGGGACGCGGTGGCCGAGCGGCTGCCGGACCGGTCGGTGGTCCGGATGGACCGACCGGGACTGCTGAACACACTGTGGCCCGGGACCCTGCCCCAGCTGCACGAGGAGGTGGCGACCCTCGCGGCCCTGGCCCAGCTGATCGACGGTCCGCTGGTCGTGGTGGCCCACTCGATGGCCGGTTTCCACGCCGAGGCCCTGGTTCGCCAGCACCCGGGTGCGGTGGCTGCCCTGCTGCTGCTGGACGGCAGCGTGGAGTGGCGACCGGAGCCGCCGAGGCGGATGCGTAGCTGGCTGCAGACGGCCAGGGTGACGCGGCGAGCGATGACCTTCGCGCCGCTGAGCCGGGTCGGGCCGTTGGTCGAGAGGGTCGTGGTCTCGGCGCAGAGCCGCCGACGTACGATCTTCGACCCGGTTGCCCCCTTGGCCCGGGATACCTACCGCCGGCCCGACGCCGTGGCCAGCGTGATCGCCGAGCAGGCCGCGTACGCGACTCAGGCGGTGGACCTGGCCAAGCTGCGGGAGATCCTGCCCTGGCCCGGGACGCCGACCGTCGTGCTGACCGCAGCCGGGGACGGCGGCGGCTCCGGGGTGGCGGACCAACGCCGCCTGGCCGAGCTGCTCGGCGCTCGGCAGCACGTGATCGAGGACTCCCGCCATCTCGTCATGATCGACCGGCCTGACATGGTGGCGGAGCAGATCCGCGCCTCCGTCGACGCCAAGGACGATGATCATGACTGACTCCACCCCCGAGCTGCCGCTCCTGGTCGCCGAGCTCTGGTACGAAGCAGCGCCGGACCTCGAGGGCCCCGAGCTCCTGGCCGCGCTGCGGGAGGTCTCGGCGGACACGCAGTCCCAGGACGCCTCGGTGACCGTGCCGCACGAGGTCGATGGAGGCTCCGGGACGGCCCCGATGCTCACGGTCCTGCTCCCGGGCTCGTCGCTGGACCAGGCGGACAAGTCGCTGCCGGACACCAGCCAGACCTGGAGCTGGGTCGGAGCCGAGGAAGCCGTACGGAGCTGCCGGGCCAGCCTCCTGGTCAGTGAGATGT
>JAABUN010006434.1_pt1 | contig 13543 bp, 11 predicted proteins | sample 5559311 | NCBI WGS metagenome assembly JAABUN01 (sample SAMN10711877, study PRJNA513370) | rock metagenome | isolation source: Antarctica rocks | place: Antarctica: Victoria Land, Siegfried Peak sud | reverse complement strand
GGCGCGGCGCTCGGCCTGGGCATCGCCTGGCGCGCCACCGGTGGCGTGTGCGACGGCAACAACATCGCGGCCGCCGGCGTGCCCGTGGTCGACACGATGGGCGCGCGCGGCGGGGCGATCCACTCGGCCGACGAGTATCTCATCCCCGACAGCCTGCCGGAGCGAGCGCGACTGTCGGCGCTGGTCGTCCTGCGCCTGATGGAGTCCGCCCCCTGACCGCTCTGAACCACCCCGCCCTCATCCGTCCCGCCACCCACAACGACCTGCCCGCCCTCTACGAGATGGCGAAGCTGACCGGCGGGGGCTTCACCAACCTGCCGCCCGATCGCGCCGCGCTGCGCGCCAAGCTCGACCGCTCGGCCGAGGCGTTCGCCGGCGAAGCGTCAAAACCGCGCGACGATCTGTTCGTGCTGGTGCTGGAGACCGCTGACGGGCGGGTGCGCGGCACCTGCCAGATCTTCGCGCTCGTCGGCCAGTCGACCCCGTTCTACTCCTACCGCCTGTCGACGCTGACCCAGCAATCGCGCGAGCTCGGCCGCACCATCCGCGCCGAGATGCTGAGCTTCACCACCGACCTGGAGGGGTCGAGCGAGGTCGGCGGCCTGTTCCTCCATCCGGCCGCGCGCGCGGGAGGTCTGGGCGCTCTCCTCGCCCGCTCGCGCTATCTGTTCATCCGCGCGCACCGGGCGCGCTTCGCCGACTGGCTGTTGGCGGAGCTGCGCGGGCAGATCGACGACAGCGGCAACTCCGCCTTCTGGGACGGGCTGGCTGGGCGCTTCTTCGACATGGGCTTCAACGAGGCGGACCAGTTCAACGCCACCAACGGCCACCAGTTTATCGCCGACCTGATGCCCAAGCACCCGGTCTACACCGCTCTCCTCCCCGAGGGCGCGCGCCACGCCATCGGCAAGCCGCACCCATCCGGCCGCCCCGCCATGCGGATGCTGAAGGCGGAGGGCTTCGCCTATGAGGAGTATGTCGACATCTTCGACGGCGGCCCCACCATGCTGGCGCGCACCGACGAGGTGCGCACGATCCGCGACTGCACGGAGACGACGGTGGCACGGCTTGAGGACGGCGGCGAGCCGGCGCTGGTGTCCACCGGCCGGCTGTCCGGCTTCCGCTGCGCCTTCGGACGCGTCCGGGGGGAGGACGGGGGGGTGGCACTCGACCGGGCCACCGCTAAGCGGCTCGGCGTGGTCGCGGGTGACGCCATCCTGCACATCGTTCGCTGATGCTGCGCGAGATCAACTTCGACGGGCTGATCGGCCCCACGCACAATTACGCCGGCCTGTCGCCGGGCAATCTGGCCAGCATGATCCACTCCGGCGCCGTGTCGCACCCGCGCGCCGCCACCCTCCAAGGCATCGCCAAGATGCGCGCCAATTTGCGGCTCGGGCTGGTGCAGGGCGTGCTGCCGCCGCTTGACCGGCCGAACGACGACTGGCTGGCAAGCCTCGCCACGACCCGCGCCGAGGCGGAGCCGCATCTGGTCGCCGCCGCCTTTTCCGCGTCGGCCATGTGGGCGGCCAACGCGGCGACCGTCTCGCCCGCGCCGGACACGGGCGACGGGCGCTGCCACCTCTCCGTCGCCAACCTGATGACGATGGCGCATCGCAGCCACGAATGGCCGGGCACGCTGGCGAGCCTGCGCCTGATCTTCGCCCACCCCACCTTTCGGATACACGGGCCGGTGCCCGCGCCGTTCGGTGACGAGGGCGCGGCCAACCATATGCGGCTGTGCCCCTCCCACGGCGAGGCGGGCGTGGAGATCTTCGTCCACGGCACCGCCGGCGGCCCCTTCCCGGCTCGCCAGTCGCTCGAGGCGTCGCGCATGGTGTCGCGGCACCACCGGCTCCGCCCCGACCGGACACTGTTCCTGGCCCAATCGGAGGAAGCGATCGCGGCGGGGGCGTTCCACAACGACGTGGTGGCCGTCGCCAACGAGCGGCTGCTGCTCGCCCACGCCCGCGCGTTCGCCGAGCCCGAGCGGCTGACCGACTGGTTGGCGCGCACGGCACCCTGGGCTGAAATCCTGTGGGTCGAGGAGGACGAGGTCAGCCTGGCCGACTCGATCGCCGGCTACCTCTTCAACGCGCAACTCGTCACCACGCGCGATGGCGAGCAGGCGCTGATCGTCCCGGCCGAAGCGGACGCCACCCGGTCCGTTCGCCGCTGGCTCGACCGGCAGGTGGCGGGCAACGGCCCGATCGGCCGCGTCGAAGTGGTCGACGTCCGCGAATCGATGGCCAACGGCGGCGGCCCCGCCTGCCTGCGCCTGCGCGTGGTGTGCGATCCGGCGACCGTCGACCCGCGCGCGCTGGTGGACGACGCCGCGCTCGACCGGATCGAGGCGGTCGTGCGCGCCCACTGGCCGGAGCGGATCGCGGCCGACGCGCTGGACGACGAGCTGGCGGCCCGGGCGCGTGAGGGACGGGCCGCCCTCCTGGCCGCCCTGTCGCTCGACGAGCTGAGCGGCGACCGTTAACCGCTTGTTATCCTGTTCCGGGGCACTGGTCGTGGTCGGCTTGAGCGACGACGGATCGCGCGCCAGAAGGCTGCCATGACCCTTCTTCGACGCCTCGGCCGCCTCTTCATCATCAAGACGCGGTGGGAGGCGTGGATGATCATCTACGCCATCGCCGTCGGCGCGGTGACTCGAGGGCACCTCTACATCGCACATTATCCCGGCGTGTCCGGCAAGATCCTGTTCGCCGCGTGCGCCGCCCTGCCCCTTGTCGCCGGCCCGGCGCTGCTGGACGCGTTTCCAAAGAAGGTGAAGGCTGAAGCACGTTAAGGCGACTTACTCCAGCTCCAGTATGACCTCGTCTACCGCCAGGCTGTCGCCGGCGTTCGCGCGAACATTGGCGACCCGGCCCGCCTTGCCGGCGCGCAGGATGTTTTCCATCTTCATTGCCTCCACCACCGCGAGCGGCTGACCCACCTCGACCGACTCGCCCTCCTGGACATGGAGCTGGGTCAGGAGGCCGGGCATCGGGCAGAGCAGAAAGCGCGAGAGGTCGGGCGGCACCTTTTCGATCATGTGGATTGCGTTGGCCGCGACGTGTTCGGGCAACACGCGCAGGCGATGGCGTGCGCCCCGCGTGCGCAGCTCCACCCCCTGCCGCCAGGCCGCCACCGCGATCGTCAGCTCCTCGCCGTCGATCACCGCCGCCAGCTGCCGGTCGCCGGGTTCGTAGGCGAGCGACAGGGTCAGCGGCTCGCCATCCACCGTCACGTCGTCGCCGGCGAGCGCCACCAGCCAGTCGCGCTCGCCCTCGCGGACCTGCCAGCGCGCGGGCGGATCCAGCTGCGCTCCGAGCTGTCCGTCGGTCCGCAGCGCCCGATCCCAGCGCGCCGTGGCGACAAAGGCCGCGACCGCCGCCAGCCCGCGCCGCAGCGCCTCGTCGGCCGGCGCGCCCTCGAAGCCCTCGGGATACTCCTCCGCTATGAAGCCGGTCGTCAGCCGGCCCTCGCGGAAGCGCGGGTGCTGCATGAGGGCGGAAAGGAAGTCGAGGTTGGTCGCCGGCCCGTCGATCGCGAACTCGTCAAGCGCGGCGACCTGCAGGTCGATCGCCGCCTCCCGCGTGAGCGCGTGGGTGATCAGCTTGGCGATCATCGGGTCGTAGTGGATCGACACCTCCCCGCCCTCGGTCACACCGTCGTCGACCCGGACCTGTTCGCCGTCCTCCTCCCACTCGTCCGGGGCCTGATAGCGGATCAGGCGGCCGGTGGAGGGCAGGAAGCCGCGATAGGGGTCCTCGGCATAGACCCGGGCTTCCATCGCCCAGCCGGTCAGCGCCACCTCGTCCTGGGTCAGCGGCAGCGTCTCGCCCGCCGCGACACGGATCATCTGTTCGACCAGATCGAGCCCGGTGATGCACTCTGTCACCGGATGCTCGACCTGCAAACGCGTATTCATCTCAAGGAAGTAGAACGAGCGGTCGGCACCGACTATCAACTCCACCGTGCCCGCCGAGTAATAGCCGACGGCGCGCGCCAGAGCGACCGCCTGCTCGCCCATCGCGCGGCGCATCTCCGGCGTGACGAAGGGTGACGGAGCCTCCTCCACCACCTTCTGATGGCGGCGCTGAACGGAGCATTCGCGCTCGCCGAGATAGAGGATGGTGCCGTGCTGGTCACCCAGCACCTGGATCTCGATATGACGCGGGTTTTCCACGAACTTCTCGATGAACACGCGGTCGTCGCCAAAGCTCGCCAGCCCCTCGCGCTTGGTCGCCTCGAACCCGTCGCGCACGTCGGTCTCGGACCAGGCGAGCCGCATCCCCTTGCCACCGCCCCCGGCTGAGGCCTTCATCATCACCGGATAGCCGATCTCGCCCGCGATCCGCACCGCGTGTTCGGTGTCGTCGATCTCGCCAAGAAAGCCCGGCACGACGGACACGCCCGCCTCGCGGGCCAGCTTCTTCGATTCGATCTTGTCGCCCATCGCGGCGATGGCGTTGGGCGGCGGGCCAATGAAGGCGACCCCCGCGTCCGCACACGCCCGCGCAAAGCTCTCACGCTCGGAGAGGAAACCGTACCCCGGATGAATCGCGTCGGCCCCGGTCTGCTTGGCGGCGGCGAGGATCAGGTCGGCGTCGAGATAACTCTGAGCGGCCGGGGCCGGCCCAAGCCGCACCACCTCGTCCGCCAGTTCGACGTGAGGCGCGCGCGCATCGGCGTCCGAATAGACCGCCACGGTGGCGATCCCCATGCGCTTGGCGGTGCGGATAACCCGACAGGCGATCTCGCCACGGTTGGCGATCAAGATTTTGGTGAACATCAGCGGCCCCGTTTGCGAAGTATGGTCCAATACCCAGTCAGCAGAACAACAAGGCTAGCGATTAGGACGACCCTGCCAATGTTTGTTTGCTGCTCGGCACCACCTTCGACTGGATCGCCCAGCATCGAGATGCCCACCAGGTAAAAAGCCAAAGGAAGCCAAGTCACCGTCCAGAGGCCCGCCAGCAACGCTCGCTCGAGACTCACTCCGCCGCCACCCGCATCGGCTCCGCGCCCGCCATCGGCTCCAGCCCCAGCTTCGTTAACAGCGCGGCGTCCGCTCCGCCGCCAGCGTTGCCCGTCGTCAGCAGCTTGTCGCCCGTGAAGATCGAGTTCGCGCCGGCCAGGAAGCACAGCGCCTGGGTCGCCTCGCCCATGCTCTCGCGGCCCGCGCTCAGGCGCACCATCGAGCGCGGCATGGTGATGCGCGCCACCGCGACCGTGCGGACGAACTCGATGTCGTCGATTTTCGCCAGCGGCGTGTCGGCCAGCATATCGCCCAACGGCGTGCCGCGCACCGGCACCAGCGCGTTGACCGGCACGCTCTCAGGATGGCGCGGCAGGGTGGCGAGCGCGTGAACGAAGCCGACGCGGTGCGCCCGGCCCTCCCCCATCCCCACGATGCCGCCGCAGCACACCGCCATGCCCGCCTGGCGGACATGCTCCAGCGTTTCCAGCCGGTCGGCGAAGGTGCGCGTCGTGATGATGTCGCCGTAATGTTCGGGCGAGGTGTCGATGTTGTGGTTGTAATAGTCGAGGCCGGCGTCGGCGAGCGCGCTGGCTTGGATTGCGGTCAGCATGCCCAACGTCATGCAGGTCTCCAATCCCAGCGCGCGCACGCCCTCCACCATTGCCACGACCTGCACCATGTCGCGGTCCTTGGGGTTGCGCCAGGCGGCCCCCATGCAAAAGCGCTGCGACCCGGCCGCCTTCGCCTCGGCCGCGGCGGCGAGCACCTCGTCCACCGCCATCAGCTTCTCGGCCTTCAGCCCGGTGCCGTGATGCGCCGATTGCGAACAATAGCCGCAATCCTCCGGACAGCCGCCGGTCTTGATCGAGAGCAACGTGCAGAGTTGGACTTCGCCGGGCGCGTGGTGGGCGCGGTGGGTCTCGGCGGCGCGGAAGACGAGTTCGGTGAAAGGGAGGTCGAAGATGGCGGCAATTTCGGCGCGGGTCCAGTCGGTGCGGATCTGCTGCTGGGGCTCCTCCATCTCCGTTCGCGCTGGGCTTGTCGAAGTCTTGCCCTTCTCCACACCATCCGCAAAGAACGGCACTTCGACAAGCTCAGCGCGAACGGTTTCATTCACATCCAGACTCACTCAGCGGCTTCCTCTTGCGGCGGCATGTTGTGGCCGAGCAGGCGCAGCACGTCGGCGGCGCAGTCGAGCACATGGCTGCCCGGCCCATAGATGCCGCGCACGCCGGCGTCGCGCAACGCGGAGTAGTCCTGCGCCGGGATCACCCCGCCCACGATCACCCGGATGTCGCTGCGCCCGGCGTCGCGCAGGCGGTTGATGAGCGCCGGGATCAGGGTGGCATGACCGGCCGCCAGACTGCTCGCGCCGACCACGTCCACGTCCGCCTCGATCGCCATCTCGCTCGCCTCGCTCGGCGTCTGGAACAGCGGGCCGCTGGTCACGTCGAAGCCCAGATCGGCAAAGGCGGAGGCGATCAGGTTTGCGCCCCGGTCGTGTCCGTCCTGCCCCATCTTGGCGACGAACAGGCGCGGCGTTCGGCCGAGCCGGGTGGCGACCGACTGCACGCCCGACGTGATCTCCGCCCAGCGCGGGTCGCCCTTGTATGCACCGCCGTACACGCCCTTCACCGGCACCGGCCGGGTGCCGTAGCGACCGAACACGTCCTCCATCGCCAGGCTGATTTCGCCCAGCGTGGCGGACGCGCGGGCGGCGTCGACGGCGAGCGCGAGGAGGTTGGTCTCCTGCGTCGGAGCGAAATCCCTCCCCCCCGTTCGGGCTGAGCTTGTCGAAGTCCCGCTCTTGCCCACGGAGGACGGCCCTTCGACAGGCTCACGGCGAGCGGGTTTGGCGGCGGCAGAGGGGTCGATCCTTGCGCCTTCCCTGAGGGCATCCAGCGCCGCCCGGCACGCCCCCTCATCTCGCGCCGCGCGCACCGCCTCGATGCGCTCCACCTGCCCGGCGCGCACCTTGGCGTTGTCGATGGTGAGGATGTCGAGCTCCTCCTGCTCGGCCAGCCGGTATTTGTTGACGCCGACCACCACGTCCTCGCCCCGGTCCACCCGCGCCTGGCGCGCGGCGGCCGCCTCCTCGATCATGCGCTTGGGCCAGCCCGCCGCGACCGCGTCGGTCATGCCGCCGTCGGCCTCGACCTGCTCGATCAGCGCCCAGGCCTTGTCGGCCAGCTCGCTCGTCAACGCCTCGATATAGTGGGAACCGCCGAGCGGATCGACGGTGCGGGTAAACCCCGCCTCCTCCGCCAGGATCAGCTGGGTGTTGCGCGCGATGCGGGCGGAAAAATCGGTCGGCAGCGCCACCGCCTCGTCGAGCGAGTTGGTGTGGAGCGACTGGGTGCCGCCGAGCGTCGCCGCCATCGCCTCGATCGTGGTGCGGACGACGTTGTTGTAGGGGTCCTGCTCTGTCAGCGACACGCCGCTGGTCTGGCAGTGGGTGCGGAGCATCTGCGATCGCGCCGACCCGCCGAAGTCGGCCACGATCCGGCTCCACAGCGTTCGCGCGGCGCGCAGCTTCGCGATCTCCATGAAGAAGTTCATGCCGATGCCGAAGAAGAAGCTCAGACGGCCGGCGAACTCGTCGATGTGCAGCCCGCGTCCCAAGGCCGAGCGGATGTAGGCCGCGCCGTCGGCCAACGTGAACGCCAGCTCCTGCACCGCCGTCGCCCCGGCTTCGTGCATGTGATAGCCGCTAATCGAGATGGAGTTGAAACGCGGCATGAACTCCGCCGTGTAAGCAATGATGTCCGCGACGATCCGCATGGACGGCGCGGGCGGATAGATGTAGGTGTTGCGGACCATGAACTCCTTCAGGATGTCGTTCTGGATGGTCCCGGAGAGCTGGTCCGCCGACACCCCCTGACGTTCGGCCGCGACGATGAAGAAGGCGAGCACGGGGATCACCGCCCCGTTCATCGTCATGCTGACCGACATCTCGCCCAGCGGAATGTCGTCGAACAGGATCGCCATGTCCTCGACCGTGTCGATCGCCACGCCCGCCTTGCCGACATCGCCGGTGACGCGCGGATGGTCGGAGTCGTAGCCGCGATGGGTGGCGAGGTCGAAGGCGACGCTCAAGCCCTTCTGACCGGCGGCCAAGTTGCGACGATAAAAGGCGTTGGACTCCTCGGCGGTCGAGAAGCCGGCATATTGCCGGATCGTCCAGGCCCGGCCGGCGTACATCGAGGCTTTGACGCCGCGCGTGTAAGGTGGAAAGCCGGGCAGGTTCGCGGGATGGTCGCCGGTGTAGAGGGGCTGGATGGTGATGCCCTCAGGCGTCGCGGTGGTGAGATCGCGGCCTTTCACCTCCTTCGCGGCGAGCGAGTGCCAGTCGGCCAGCGTCGGCTGATCGACGGCGGGCTTCGCCTCCGGCGCGGCGGGACGAGTGGTGCCAGCGTCCTCTCCGGTGTTCAGCTCGATGGGAGGGGCGTTGTCGCTCTGATTCATGAACCCTCCTACTCCGTTCGGGCTGAGCTTGTCGAAGTCCTGCTCTTTCTTCTTCATGCCGACGTAAAAGGACAGCCCTTCGACAAGCTCAGGGCGAACGGAGTTGAGAACCCGTTCAGTGCCCCGGCGTCTCCATCAACTCCACCAGCACCCCGCCCATGTCCTTGGGATGCAGGAACACGATGAGCGTCCCGTGCGCCCCGATACGCGGCTCGCCCAGCGTCCGCTTGCCCGCCTCGTGCAGCCCGGCAATTGCGGCGTGGATATCGGCCACCTCAAAGCACACATGATGCTGCCCACCCACCGGGTTCTTCCGGAGGAACCCGGCGATCGGCGAGCGGTCGTCGAGCGGCTCGATCAGCTCGATCTGACTGTTCGGCGCGTCCACGAAACACACCCGCACACCCTGCTCCGGCAAGTCGAACGGCTCCCCCACCACCCCTCCAAGCACGTCACGGTACAAAACGAGGCTGTCCTCAATCGACGGCGTGGCCACGCCGACGTGGTTCAGGTGGCCGAGATTCATGGTTTCCAATCCTGCCCTGCATCCGAACGCATCGTCACTACTACCTTGTCGTAAACACCGTTCATAAATCGTCGTGCGTGCTCGGCCGTGTCGATGAGGACGTTGGGGTCCAAAGCCTCGACAGCCACTCGGATGTCATTCACGCGACCGGCTGTGGCGTTCCAGTGCCACCATTCCAGAGCGAGGGACTTGCGACGATCCAGATCATAAGACGCTATGACTCGGTCGACGTCTTGACCCACCGGCACATCATTATCGCCATGAACTGCCTCATGCAGAAACTCGGCAAGCACCGGCCAAGTCATCAATGCATGCTTGCGCGCTTCCCGAAGTGACCGACTCATAGCATCTTCGCCCGATTAAAGTGGAATGTTGTCATGCTTCTTCCATGGATTGCTCAGCTCCTTCCCCGCCAGCTTTCGCAACCCCAACGCCACTCGCCGCCGCGTCGAGTGCGGCAGGATGACCTCGTCGATGAAGCCCTTCGACGCGGCCACGAAGGGGTTGGCGAAGCGGGCTTCGTACTCCGCCGTTCGTTCGGCGATCTCCTCGTCCGTCTTGCCCCGGAAGATGATCTCCACCGCACCCTTGGCCCCCATCACCGCGATCTCGGCGGTGGGCCAAGCGTAGTTGAGGTCGCCGCGCAGGTGCTTGGACGCCATGACGTCATAGGCGCCGCCATAGGCCTTGCGCGTGATCACCGTGATCTTGGGCACCGTCGCCTCGGCATAGGCGAACAGCAGCTTGGCCCCGTGCTTGATGATGCCGTTGTGCTCCTGCGCCACGCCCGGCAGGAAGCCCGGCACGTCCACGAAGGTGACGATCGGGATGGAGAACGCGTCGCAGAAGCGAACGAACCGCCCAGCCTTCTTGGCCGAGGCGATGTCGAGCACGCCGGCGAGCACGCGCGGCTGGTTGGCGACGATGCCGACCGTGCGGCCCTCGATGCGGCCAAAGCCCGTGACGATGTTGGCCGCGTGGGCTGGCTGCAGCTCGAAGAACTCACCCTCGTCCACCACCTTTTCGATCAGCTCGTGCATGTCATAAGGCGTCGCCGCGCTCGCCGGGATCAGGGTGTCGAGGCTCGGCTCCTCGCGGTCCCAAGGGTCGGACGTGGGCCGCTCCGGCACCGGTTGGCGGTTGCTGGCGGGCAACAGGCTGACGAACTCGCGCGCGGCGAGCAGAGCTTCGATGTCGTTCTCGAATGCCACGTCGGCCACGCCCGATTTGGTCGTGTGGGTGACCGCCCCGCCAAGCTCCTCCTGCGTGACCACCTCGTTGGTGACGGTCTTCACCACGTCGGGGCCTGTCACAAACATATACGAGGAGTCCTTCACCATGAAGATGAAGTCGGTCATCGCCGGCGAGTACACCGCCCCGCCCGCGCACGGCCCCATGATGAGGCTGAGCTGGAGCACGACGCCCGACGCCAGCACATTGCGCTGGAACACCTCGGCGTAGCCTCCAAGCGAGGCCACGCCCTCCTGGATGCGCGCGCCGCCGGAGTCGTTCAGGCCGATGACCGGCGCGCCGACCTTCATCGCCATGTCCATGATCTTGCAGATCTTTTCCGCGTGGCGCTCGGACAGGGAACCGCCGAAGACGGTGAAGTCCTGGGAGAAGACGAAGACCAACCGGCCGTTGACCGTGCCCGATCCGGTGACGACTCCGTCGCCGGGGATCACCTGATCCTCCATGCCAAAGTCGGTGCAGTTGTGCTCGACATAGCGGTCGAGCTCCTCGAAGCTGTGCGGGTCGAGCAGCACGTCGAGCCGCTCGCGCGCGGTCAGCTTGCCCTTGGCGTGCTGCGCGTCGATCCGCCGCTGTCCGCCGCCCAGCCGCGACGCCTCACGCCGCCGGCCCAGTTCCTCGATCACCAAAGCGCTCACGCATCGTCCCCTGCATTCGCCATGCAAGCGTGTTAGGCACGAGACGTGGCTTGGAGCAAGTTCCTCCCCAGCTCAGCTGGGGAGGGGGACCGCTCGGCGACAGCCGAGTGGTGGAGGCGCATGGTGCGGAGCCCCTCCACCACCCGCTATGCGGGCGGTCCCCCTCCCCGAGCAAGCTCGGGGAGGAACTTAGAGAAGCGTCTTCAGCGGAATGCCCGCGTCGGCCAGCCGGTCAGCCTCCACCCGCGCGCGCGCTTCCACCAGCTTGCGACCGGCGACGAAATCCTTGGTCGCGTTCACGCAGTCGAGCGCCACGACCGCGCCGCCGCGCCGGTACACCACCGACCAGCTCCGGCTCGTCGGGCTCCCGCGCACGATCGCCTCGTCGTGGCCGGCACTCAGCCCCACGGTCTGAAGCTTGAGGTCGTACTGGTTGGACCAGAACCACGGCACCGGCTGGGGCTTTGGGGGTGCGCCGGTCAGCGCGTCGGCGACGATCGCCGCCTGGTCGTTGGCGTTGCCGACCGACTCCACCCGCACCCGCTCGCCGTCGACCCAGGGGGAGAGCGCCGCCGCGCCGTCGCCGATGGCGAAGACGTCGGGCAGCGAGGTGCGGCAGGCCTCGTCCACGTCGACGCCGTTGGCCCCGATCGCTCCGGCCGCGAGGAGCGGTTCGACGGCGGGCACGATGCCGAGGCCGACGATCGCGAGGTCGGCGGCCAGCCGCTGCCCGCCGGCCAGCCGCACCGCGCTTACCCGGCGGCCCTCACCCTCCAGCGCCTCGACGCCAGCACCGAGGTGCAGGCGCACGCCTCGTGCGCGATGTTCGGCGGCGTAGAAGTCCGACAGCGCCGGACCGGCGACGCGGGCGAGCAGGCGCGGCTGCGCCTCCACCAGCTCGACGTCAAGCCCCAGTGTCACCAGCACGGCCGCAGCCTCGAGCCCAATATAGCCGCCACCGACCACCACGACGCGCCGGGCATGAGGCAGCTCGGCGCGCAGCGAGTCCACGTCGGCACGCGAGCGGATGGAGTGGACACCCGCCAGATCACCGCCCGGGCACGACAGCCGCCGCGCGCGACCCCCCGCGGCCCAGATGAGCGCGTCATACGACCACGATCGGCCATCCGCCGCCTCCACACGGCGCTCGACCGGCCGCACCCGCGTCACGCGGGTGCCCGGCACCAACGTCACGTCGCGCTCCCGCCAAAAGCTCACGGGCCGGATCAGCATCCGCTCCCAAGTCTTGGTTCCGCAAAGGTAATCCTTGGAGAGCGGCGGGCGTTCGTAGGGCGGATCCGGCTCATCGCCAATCAATGTGATCGGATCGGCGAAGCCACGCTGGCGCAGTCCGATGGCCATCTGAGCCCCGCCGTGACCGGCACCGACGATAACAGCGCCGGCCTTCACCTCAGGCGGCGCGCGCCAATGGCAAGTCGCAGAGCGCCTCGGCCGTCAGTTCGAGCGAGCGCGCCTGCGCGGCCAGGTCGAAGATGGCGGTCGACACGATGACCTCGTCCACACCGGTCGAGGCCACGAAGCCGCGCACGCCGTCCCGCACATCGTCCACCGTGCCCGCCACCGAACAGGCGAGCGCGCGCGCCAGCAACGCCTGCGCCTGGCCGGGCAGACTGTCGCGATAGCCGGGCACCGGCGGCGGCAGCTTGCCCGGTCGCCCGGTCGCCAGCTGCACGAAGGATTGCTCGACCGACGAAGCCAGCAGCGCCGCCTCCTCCCGACTGTCAGCCGCCCACACGTTGAACGCGGCGGCCGCATAGGGCTCGGCCAGTTGAGCGCTCGGCCGGAACTCGGCGCGATAGAGCCCCAACGCCTCGTGCAGCGCGGCCGGCGCGAAGTGGCTGGCAAAGGCGTAGGGCAGGCCCAACAGCGCCGCGAGCCGCGCGCCGTAGAGGCTGGAGCCCAGGATCCACAGCGGCACGTTGGTGCCCGCGCCCGGCACGGCGATGACCCCCTGCCCCGGGTCGCCGGCGAGCAGCCCCTGCAGCTCGATCACATCGGCGGGCATCCGGTCCGGGCCGCTCAGATCGCGTCGCAGCGCCATCGCCGTGCGCCCGTCCGACCCCGGCGCGCGGCCGAGCCCCAGGTCGATGCGATCGCCGAACAGCGCGTGCAGAGTGCCGAACTGCTCGGCCACCACCAGCGGCGGGTGGTTGGGCAGCATGATCCCGCCCGCACCGATCCGGATGGTGCTCGTCGCGTTGCCGACATGGGCCAGCACGACGGCGGTGGCAGCACTCGCCACGCCCTCCATGCCATGATGCTCGGCGATCCAGTAGCGGTGGAAGCCGAGCCGTTCGGCGAGCACCGCCTGGGCGCGGCACTGGGCAAGCGCCTCAACCGGGCCGTCGCCGGCGCGCACGCGGGCGAGATCGAGAAGGGAGAAGCGTGTCATGCGAGGCAAGATGGCGTCGCGCTCGCCGCCGGGCAAGCGGAACCGCTCGGGCGCTCGCGCCCTTGATGGTGCAAGGACCGCCGGAGACCACCATGCCGACCCTCTACACCATGCCGGGCACCTGCGCGCTCGCCAGCAGCGGCTACCGGACTGAGCTGCTGCTGGTTTCGTGGACACCGAGATAAGGTGTTTTCGGAACCGGAGGGTGCAAATGCAACGACGGAAGTTCAGCCGAGAGTTCAAGCTCGAGGCGGTGAAGCTGGTCTTGGAGCGAG
>JAABUN010006432.1_pt1 | contig 13544 bp, 9 predicted proteins | sample 5559311 | NCBI WGS metagenome assembly JAABUN01 (sample SAMN10711877, study PRJNA513370) | rock metagenome | isolation source: Antarctica rocks | place: Antarctica: Victoria Land, Siegfried Peak sud | reverse complement strand
GTTGCCATGCTGATCGCCTTGCGCAACCGGGGGTCGTTCATAGGAGGCTTGCGGGCGTTGAAGTTCAGCTGGGTGGACTGGAACCGGGTGCTCTCGGCCAGCGCGATGTCGGGGTTGCCGGAGAACTGCTCGTACAGCTCACCCGGCACGTTCACCGCGACGGAGGCCACCTCGCCCGTCCGCAGCGCGGCGAAGGCGGCCGACGGGTCCTTCACGACCGGCAGCTCGAGCACGTCGACGGTCGGCTTGCCCTTGAAGTAGTTCTCGTTCGCCTCGAAGCGGTAGCGCTGGTCGGGCACCATCTCGACGAGCTTGTACGGGCCCGATCCCACCGGCAGCCCGGTGCTCATCGTCTTGGGATCGGAGACCGACTCCCAGATGTGCTTGGGCAGGATGGGGAGGTCGGCCCCGGGCATGACTTTGAACTGGGGGGCGGGCGCGGCGTACAGAAGCTTGACCGTCCGGGGGTCCATCACCTGGGCCGACTGGAAGGCCGGGACGTCGGACACGTGGTGGGCGTAGCGGCCCGATGCTCCCGCCTGCTTCTTGTAGTAGTCGAAGGAGAACGCGACGTCCTCGGCGGTCAGCGGTACGCCGTCCTGCCACTCGAGCCCGTCGCGCAGCTTCACGGTCCACTCGGTGGAGTCGGCGTTCGGCTCCGCGCTCTCGGCCAGCCAGGGCTCCGGGTCCTCCTTGACCTGAGACCAGAACAGCGTGTCGTAGACCAGCGCGATGAGGTCGTTGGTGTTGGGCGCCGAGCCGAAGCTGACGCTGAACGGGGTGAGGTTGTTCTCGTACCCGTTGATCGCCACCCGGAGGGGCTTCTGGGTGTCCTGGGCGACCGCACTGCCGGGCAGGAGGAGTCCGCCGAGCAGCATGGGAAGAAGGAGCAGCAGCGGTCGACGGGCCTGGCGCATGGACGTCCTAGTCTCGGAGGGCGGCGACGGGACGCGACGCTTCCGCGTCCTCCATCGCATCGGTCCGCGATAGTGGCAGCCTGCAGGCCAGTCAGTAAGTGCGGCAGGCACTTAGCTGTTGCGGGCCCGCTTGACGTAAGCCACCGTCAGCGCGACAGCCGCGATCGTCAGCGGCCAGCCCATGAGCAGCTTGGTGGCGGCGAGCAGCCCGGGCCGGTCCAGCGCGTAGAGGACACCCTGTACGACGGCCCTGGAGGCGAAGACGAGCGACCAGCCGACCGAGGCGTAGGCAAAGATGCGACGCAGCCGCGGGTCCTGTCGCCAGCGCTTGTCGAGCCCGTCCACCGCGGCGTAGATCGCCCCCACGACCGGCCGGCCGATCAGGGCCGAGCCGAGAAAGGCCGCACCGTAGGCGACGTTGATGTAGATGCCGGGCAGGAAGAAGCCGCGGGCCTCACCGGAGCGGGCGGCGAAGAACACCGCGATCGCCAACCCGAAGAAGCCCGAGATGGCTTGCTGCAAGGTCTCCTTGCGCACCAGGCGCAGGACGATGATCACCACGCCGGACAGCACCGCGCCCACGAGAGCGGCGCGCAGCGCGGCATCCTTTGAGCTGAGCGCCTGCATGACGGAGTTGACGAGGACGAAGATGACGGCGGGCAGGCCGCTGTCGATCAGCCCACGCTTGCCGCCGAGCGCGTCGACCAGCGCGGGCTTGGCCGCGGGCTCACCGGAGACGGTGGTCGGCGAGTCAGCCAACGGGAGGCCGCAGCTCGTAGGCGGCGTTGTAGATCGTCGGCCGCCCCTCGTGCTCGGTGAGCCGGCCGCGCGCGGTCAGGGATCGGCCGCACTCGACGCCGCCGATCCGCCGACGGCCGAGCCAGATGAGCGTGACGGTGCCGGTCCCGTCGAACAGCTCGGCCTCGAGCGTCGGGGCGCCTGCCCGGGGTCGCAGGGTCACGGCCCGCAGGGTGCCGGCGACGCACACCGGTTCGCCGTGCGTACACGAGGTCACGGCGGTCGCACCGACCTGCTCGCGCTCGTCCCGCAGCTCGCGGCTGGCCACCACGTCGTCGTCCTCGGTCAAGCGGGCGACCGCCCGGCGGAGGAATCCTGACACGCTGCACAGCGTACGTGGCCTTGGCGGTCAGGAGGATCAGCCGTAGTGGAACTTGGCCTGGAGAACGACGACGAGATCCTGATCTTCACCGGGTGAGGCCGTGCCTGTCGCCCTGACCCTGGCGCGTCTGCCCGAGGCTGTCCATGAGCCGGCGGGCGTTCGCGTGGACGCTCCGGGAACGACTGCCGTACTCACAGCCGGTGCCGGTGCCGGACACACCAAGTGTTCGCCTCGGTGTCCGCCACGTCGATGGTGGAGGGGTGGACGCTGACCAGCCGCCAGACATCCCTCCACCAGTCCTCCCCTGATCGGGAGGCAGATGCCTAGGTCAGGAGGCTGTTGAGCCGCTTGAAGAGGGCATCGGCGCGCTGGAGCGTGTCCTTGTCGATCTTGGGGATGAGCGCGACTTGCTCGCGGAGGAGGTGCGCGGCGGGGCGGTAGTGGTTGAGCCTGCCGTTGGCGATGTCGTTGTCGCAGAGGTGCTGCTCGATGCGGGCGGTGATGCGGGGTGCCTTGGACTTGAGGTCGCCGGCCTTGAGGGACTTGGGGAGGTCGGAGGCGTACGCGGCGTTGACCAGCGCGAGGTAGAAGGCGGGGTCGAGCAGGTCCTCGATGTCGGCTTCGTCGGTGCCGGTGATCTCGCTGATTCCGATGAGGGCGCGGCCCTTGAGGTGTCCGTTGGCCTGGAGCGCGGCGATGCGCTGCTTGTCCTTGGGGTTGGAGTCGATGAGCGCGGCGATGTTGAGCTGGTTGGCGCCGAGGAGGCTGACGAAGGTCCCGAGCTTGTCGGCGCCGCCGACGGGGGTGACGACCCAGCGGGGGTCCAGGCCGGTGAGGCCGGCGGCTTCACACGCCTGCGACAGGATCTGGAGGTAGAGCAGATCGGACGGTCCTTCGACGAGCAGGCAGTCGGGTCCGACGAACAGCGTCTGGGCGAGTTCGTAGCCGAGCGCGGTCTGGAGCGGGAAGACCGTCTCGCTGTCGGTGCGGAAGATGTCGGCGCTGACCTGGGTGCCCTTGCCGTCGACGTCCTGGACGGTGCGGACGCGGTCGAAGCGGTCGGGTTTGACGAGGAACGGCGAGTGGGTGCTGTAGAGCACCTGGTGGTTCTTGGCGAGCTCGTCGTCGATGAAGCGGAGGAAGTCGCCTTGGGCGGTGGCGTGCAGGGCGAGGCCGGGCTCGTCGAGCAGCAGGATGGTGCGCCGTCCGTCCTGCTGCTCGATGTCGGAGAAGTAGGCGAAGAACGAGAAGAACCAGACGAAGCCGCGTGACCGCTCGTCGAACGGGACGCTGACGCGGTGCCGCGGGTTGTAGATGCGGACGTTGACGATCGGTGCCTGGTCGAGCGGGGGCTCGTCGGCGGGGTCGGCGCCTGAGACCCGGATCTCCAGCCGGAGCTCCTTGTTCTGAGTCCAGTACTCAAACACCTTGTCGGTGATGCCGTTCGCGGCGCCCTCCAGCTCTCGGGTGAGCCGCTCGAAGTTCGCCGTCTCGAAGTCGGCCAGGTCCGCGTCGACCGTGGCGAGGAGCGCGAGGAACGTCTTCTCGGACTCCTCCAGCGTGCCCGCGGCCTTCCGTGCCTGGATGTGCGGCATGGAGACGCGCCCGCGCATGGTGCTGTAGTCGTCGAAGTAGAAGAAGACGGGCAGCCACGCGTTCCAGTAGGTGTCGATGAGGTGCAGGATGAGCGATTCCTTGCGCCAGCCCTCGATGCGGGCGACGAGGGCTGTCACCGCGGCGGTGGGCTCCGCGACCGCCTGCAGGGCCTTCTTGAGGACCGCGACGGTGGTCGCCTCCTTGATGGGCTTCAGCTCGGCGCTGGGCACCTCAAGACCGGCGATCAGGTGCTTGAGGGCGGCGGCGACGTCGACCTCCGCGTCCATCGTCTTGTTGCCGTAGTAGCCGGCCTCGACCGTGACGGTCGTGCCGGTCAGGCAGTCGGGGCCGAACTCCTGGCGGACGGCGGCGAGCTCGTGGTCTTCCAGCGCGAAGACGGCGGTGACGACCGTCGCGGGGTCCGTCGCGCGGGTCTTCTTGTAGGCCGAGGACTTCCTGCTCGGGTAGTCCATGACCTCGTCGTACTTCTTCTTGCCCTTGATCGGGTTCAGCGGGTTGAGCAGGTGCAGCGCCTGCAGGAACGCCGTCTTGCCGCTCTCGTTCTTGCCGACGAGGCATGTCACGTCGATGTCGATCGGGACGACACCGGAGTCCTCGACGCTGCGGTAGTCCCGGATCCTGACGTCCTTGAGCAGCACGGCCCTGTCCCCTCGATGGCGCAGGCGTCCCGGCTCGCCCGGAACGCACCTGCTTGACCGTATGGCTACAGGAAGGGTGCGACAGGACTTTCGGGCTGACGGGGATCTGTCTGAGGAGGGACCGGCGGGCCACAGTTGCGCCGTGGAGCACTCGGGGTGCTGGGCCCTTGGCCCTCTCCACTGCCCCTCTTGGGGACTCCGCGCTTGATGATGGTGGCTCCGCCGGTCCCTCCGGCTCACTCATGCGCCCGCGTCGTCCTCGGGCGGTCCGGCGGCGAGCAGGCTCGCCGCGTACTCGTCGTCGCCGACCTCGGCGGCGCAGACGACGGCGGGTCGGGGAACGGCTCGCCGACTACGTCCACGGCGCCGTCCTCGAACGGCGTGGTGCCGTCCGGCGCCACGGTGTCGTCAGCAGGCGTGGTGCTGCGCTCCTGCATCGGGGCGGGGGTGTCCTTGGCCGTGGTCGGGGCGAGGGCCACGGGCTTGGCCTTCTTCCGTTCCTTGCCGAGGCGCTCACGTACATCGTCGGCGTACGCCTGGGCGTCGGCCTTGGTCGCGGGGGCGTCGGGCCACATCACGGCGTCGTCCCAGGCGTCGCCGTTCTTCGCGACGTGCCACAGGCCGTGGGACAGACGCCTGCCGACCTTGCGGATCGCGGTGGGGTGCTGGTCGCCTTCCTCGCGCTTGCGCCAGTAGTAGGCGATCGCGCCGGGGCTGTGCTGCACGGCGCTGCCGGCCATGTCCCACAGCGCGGCGTGCAGCCGGTTGCCCTTCACCTGCCGCCGGGTGTGGTGGCCGCTGCTCTTGCCGGTCTGCGACAGCACCGGGGCCATCCCCGAGAACGCGGCGAGCCCGCGCTTGGTGTCGAACCGGTTCGGGTCGTCGCCCATCTCCCCGAGGATGCGGGACGCGACGCTGATCCCGATGCCAGGGGCCTCCAGCAGCACCTTCCCGAGGGGGTGCGCCGGGACGAGGACGTCAAGCCTGTCCTCAAGGGCCTTCCGGTGGCTCATCGCGGCCTGGAGCTCGCCGAGCAGTCCCCGGAGCACCAGGCCGTACGACTCCTCCAGCGCCGTCGCGTACTGGACACGGGGCGAGGCGAACGCCTTGAGGGCCTTGTCCACCGCGAGCTGGATGTGGCTCTGCTTGCCAGTCGCCTTCACGACCACGCGGATCTCCTCGGCCGTCGCGGCCTGCGCGACCGTCGGCGTCGGGAACGCGATGAGGATCGCGGCGGCCTCGGGCTTGGTCGCGAGTTCGATCGGCCCCCAGGCGTCGAGGGCGTTCGGGAAGAACTCGGCCAGGCAGGACCGGGCGCGGCCCGCGGCGCGGTGCACGGCGAAGACGGAGTCCTTGGCCTCGCGGGCCAGCAGCGTGATCGCGCGGGCCTCGACGGACGGCTTCGGGACCTGCCGGAACGCCTGCGGCTCGATCCGGAACGTCTGCACGAGCCTGATCGCGTCCTTGCGGTCGCTCTTGAGCTTGTTCCTGCCCTTGCTCCGGACGTTGAGCTCGTTCGGGTTGCAGGCCAGCACCGTGACCTGGTGGTCGACGAGCGCGTCGACGATGGGGCGACGGCTCGCCTCCATGACGAGGTACGGCAGCGTCCCGTCGGCGTCGGCGTGCTGGTGCATGAGATCGAGCAGCGCCACCAGGCCGGGGACGTCGGCGGTCATCTTCCCGTGCTCGATGACGTGGGAGCCGTCGCCGACGGCGGCGTAGTAGCCGCCCGCCTCGTCCCAGTCGAACCCGATGGTGACGGTCACAGGTGATCCTTCCGGTCAGGTGGACGGGGGCTGCCGGCGCGCGCTAGATGAGGCGCTCGGTGCTGCGACAACCACTCAGGCGCTCGGCAGCCCCCTGCTGGCACGACGACCTGAGGTCGTCGTGCCAGCGCGGGGCTCCGGTCGGTGCCGGCGGTCGTGCGGTCGTGCTGGTGCTCGGGGCGCGGACGGGGGGGCGCGCCGTCTGGCGAGACGGCTCGCGTGCGCCGCGTTGCGGTCTGGGCGCTGCCGCCCCGTCCGCGCGGTCCGTGGCCGCCGCGAGGGGCGGAGGAAAGGCCCGGCAGGGCGCGGTGTCTGGCATGACGTCCCGACGACGAGGTTGCGGGCGAGTCGCTGCCCTGCCGGAGGCTCAGAGGAGGTGCGAAGGAAGGAGCGCTCGCCAGGGCGCTGGTGTGGTCGCTCAAGGGGTGCTCCTTCCTTCTCCGACGTGAGCCGCTGGGGCGTGTGCGCGCGGCCTAGGTAGAGGCGTTCGGGGCGCGTCATCCACTCTTTGCGTTCCGCAGTCCCCAGCGGCCACCAGGACGCGTCGTCTCAAACGGGGCACTCGCCTGTAGGCGGTGGCCGTTCGTCGTTGTCGCTGTTCCTGGTGGCTGCTCGTCACTGCGGAATCCGGTCGGCCTGGGGCCTTCCGGTGTCCGCAGTGGTTTGTCGGCACCTCTTTCGGGCGCTGACGTCAGCCGACGTCAGCGCCCCGTTCTGGGGATGGGACCTGTACGTTCCGGCGCGTGACGGAGGACGAGCGGGACTGCTTCAACCAGCCGACGACGACCCGCATCCCGCCCAGGACGGCAGGAGCCGGTGCCGGTTCCACCACGGCAGGCGCCGGGCGTTCGACACGGCCCGCAGCGACGCGAAGCGCGACGGCCTGGACGTCACCGGCCCGGAGTGGCAGTGGGAGAAAAACATCCCTCCGCGCCCGGAGGAGGTGCGGGCCCTCGTGCCGCCCGAGATCGCGTGGGCCAGGGCCGCCGAGGCGTACGAGGCGGTCTACGACCTGAGCGGCCCGCTGGCCGCCCACGCGAACCGCGGGACCGCACCGTCGTCGAAGGAGGCGCAAGTGCTGTCCCGCGCCCTCGCGGAGCTGACGTTCGCGATGGAGCCGCTGCTCTACGGGCCCGGTCAGGCGCCGGGCGGCGCGGCGGGCCCGCCGTCGCAGGCCCCGCACGACCTCGGAGGGCTCGAGCCGCACGTCCGGCACTACCCCGACGAGGACCCGCCCGACCTGGAGCGGTTCCGCCGGTAGCGGCGGTCACCTCGTCCACCGGGCTAGCGCTAGCCGAGGGCTAGCCGCCGGACCAGGGCGGTGCCGTCGAGCCACGTGTGGGGGTTCAGGTCGGCGACGCGCGGGACGCCGGCCTGCTCCATCGCCCACCGCAACGCGGTGCTGGTGGTCAGCTGCTCGTCCCTCGCGGCGACGGCGTGGAGGTCGTACGTCAGCGCGCGGAGGTGGCCGAGCAGCGCGCTGGCCCCGTCGGCGTCGAGATCGCTCATGGCGACACAGGTCCGGTCCGGCATGAAGAAGATGTCGGTCTGGTGCAGCGCGCGGGGCTCGGGCCACCTGTCGGCCAGATCGAGCACCCGGTCGAGCACCTCGGTGGTCACGACCGCGTACTGCACGGCGACCAGCGAGGCGACGTAGCCGGGGCCGTAGGGCGCGAAGTGCTCCTCCTCCTCGCTGTGGTCGTCGCAGCGGTCGTCGTCGTCGTGGTGCACAGGCGTCCCCCTCAGGGTCCGGCGTGCGGCATGGTGGCCCTGTACAGCGAGGGGCCGGCCTGCGGCGCGCTTGTCGATCGACAAGGCGCTTAGGCTCCCACTGCCAGGCGGCGCTTGTCAACCGACAAGGCGGAGGAACTTGAGCGACGACGGGCACGGCCTCATGGGCACCGCCGAGGTCGCCGCGCACCTCGGCGTCAGCCGCCAGCGCGTCCTGCAGCTCGCCGCCAAGGGCGACCTGCCCGCTCCACTCGCCGTCCTCAGCAGCGGCAAGATCTGGCGCGCCGACGACATCCGCCGATGGGCCGACGACCGCCGATCTGGCTGAGTCCTCAGGGCGCGCCGTTGGATCCGGCGTGCGCGATGTACTAGGGCAAGGCGCTGTACGAAACCGGGCTAGCGACGACGCACGGTAGGGGCCGGGACGTATCGGGCCCGCGGGCTCAGAGCAGCGTTCCGGTCAACCTGCCGTACAGGTCGAACAGCAGGGCCTGCCTGGCCGCCTCGGTCTTGTAGGCGCGGCGCCCGAACAGCGCGTCGACTGCGGCGTCGAGCGACTTGTGGGCGGTGCGGACGTCGCCCGGCATGCCGGGTCCGTAGAGGTCCGCGAGGCTGCTCTGCGGGTGCGCCTTGCGGGCGGCCAGAACCTCCTTCGCCGCCGCGTCGACGCGGGCCCGCTGAGCGGGCGTCGGTGAGGGGAACGGGAACGAGTTGTAGGAGAGGTCCGGGGAGACGCGGATGTCGCTCTTGATCCGTCCCGAGACGGTCTTCGCCCAGACGGTGAACATCGTGGACTGCAGCATTCCGAACAGGTACTCGTCGGCGCCGGCCAGCGTCAGCGTCGAGTCGTGCGCGATGTCGTTCGGTGTGAAGAACGCCATCGGGATGACCGGGCGCTGCTCGCTGCTGTGCCGGGGCACGCAGAGCCAGCGCTGCGTGGGCTGCCGCATCGCGAGGAACAGGCCCGGCGTCGCGGCCTTCTCCCTGGCGCTCGGGGTCGGGCTCTTGAGGCGCGCCGCCTTGACGATCGCCATCCGCTCCCGCAGGACCCGCGACTTGCGGACGTCGCCGGGGTCGGCGTCGACGAGCCACAGGCACCACCGACGCTCGTCGTGGATCATGTCGTGGGCCCCGACGAGACGGCGGAGGTACTTCGCCGCGAGAGGGTCCAATCGGATGATCTCCGTTCGCTCCTCCGGCGAGACGAGGAGCCCGCCGCCGTCCTGCGGACGGTTCCCCTCGGTGAGCCTGGGGACCGGGACGAGCGGCGACGCGTGCTTGCCGATAGCCATGACAGCCGAGTCCGCGAGGTAGATGTTGACGGCCTTCGCGGCTGCTGCGATGGGCTGCCCCTTGAGCTCGGGGTAGTCAAACAGCTGCTTGGCGCCGTCGTCGTCCTTCACGGAGAAGCCCACGATCACGACGTGGACGACCGCCGCGCCGGGGGCCTCGCTCGTCCAGGCGAACGTGCGGTGCGCGAAGTCGATGGAGAAGCCGTTGTTCTCCAGCAGCGGCCCTAGTGCGCGGGCCTGCTCCCCCTGGCTGATCGAGTTCGTGCTGACGAGCGCGGCTCGGATCTTGGTGCCCTTCATGTACCCGACGGCCTTGGCGTACCAGCACGCGACGTAGTCGAGACGTCCCGTGCGGTCGGTGCCCTGCACGGTCGCGAAGACCCGCCGGTTGTCCTCCTGCTGCTCGGCGGTCATCCGTCCCATGCCGACGAACGGCGGGTTGCCGAACAGGTAGGAGCACTCGCCCGCGGGCAGCACCTCGTCCCAGTCGACCTCGGTCGCGTTGCCGATCTTGATCGTCGCGGCGATCTCGATCGGGAGGCGGTCCGGGGCCATGCCGAACTCCTGCGCCAGCGCCAGGTTCGCCTGGTGGTCGGCCAGGAACATCGCGGTCGCGGCGATGCGGGCAGGCCACTCCTCGATCTCGATGCCGTAGAACTGGTCCAGCGAGACCTGCAGCCCCAACGTCGGGTCGAACGTGAGCTGCTGCTGACCCGTCAGGTCGCGGAGCCGCTTGAGGATCTCCAGCTCGAAGCGGCGCAGCTCCCGGTAGGCGACGACGAGGAAGTTGCCGCAGCCGCATGCCGGGTCGATGTACCGCCCCGCGCCCAGCCCGTCCCGCAGCCGCCTGAGCCTGACCACGCTGTCCTTCGCGGCCTCGAGCCCCGACCACAGCCGGTCTGTGAAAAGCGGGCCGATGACCTTGAGGATGTTCGACTCGGTCGTGTAGTGCTCACCCAGCCCGCGCCTGGCGTCCTTGTTCTTCACCGCCTGGAACATGGACCCGAAGATGGCGGGGCTGATCGACCCCCAGTCAAAACGGCAGCACGCGACCAGCTCGTCGCGCATCTCCCGGTCGAACGACGGGATCTCGATCTGGCCGTGGAACAGCCCGCCGTTCACGTACGGGAAGCGGCGCAGCAGCTCGTCCAGGGCCGCAGGCCGAGGCTCGGGCTTGTCGAGCGTCTGGAACAGGTGAGCCAGCTGGCCCCCGAGGTCGCTGCCGTCCGGCTGGGTCCGCGTCTCCACGAACTCCGTGAACAGCGACTTCTCCCACATGCCGGTGTCGTCGCCGAACAGCAGGAACAGCAGCCTGGTGAGCAGCACGGAGGCGTCGTGGCCCTCGTAGCCGTTCTTGCTCAACTGCTCGTAGAGCCGTCCCATGAGCCTGGCCGCCTTGATGTTGGCCTGCTGCTCTTCGTCGTCCGGGAAGTCCCGCTTGCGGTAGCCCGCGATGAAGCCGAACCGGTCGATCTCCTTCGGCAGATCCGTGAGGGGGAACTCGAACGCCTCGGCGTCCCCCGACAGGTCCAGGACCCTCATCCGCTCGAAGTCGCTGCACACCACGACGCCCGGGAAGTCGCCGGCGTCCAGCGACTCCAGGTAGTCGAGCGCCTGCCCCTCCGCCGTCGCGAGGTCCTTCCCTGCCGCCTTGTGCTCCGCGACCAGCGTGCCGGGCCAGAACAGGTCGATCCGGCCCCGCCCGCCGGTCGACGTGCGCTCGGCGCGCTTCTCGAACGAGGCGACGCGCTTGCGGTCCACGCCGAAGATCTGCAAGAACTCGTTCCAGAAGGTCTGGGCCTCCGCGTTCTCCTGCGTCACCCCCTCCCAGCGCGACGCGAACGACGTCGCGCTCGCGCGGATCTCGGACCAGGCGGGAGGCTTCGGCACAGAACGTCCTTCAGTCGGTTAGGTCGACCGTATCGGCGCGAAGAGCCGGCGGAGAGCCACGGCTCGCCGTGAGCAGCCGCCCCGCCCCTGCCCTCCGGCGACCCGCGGCTCAGGACCCTGCCCCGCGACTGACATGGGGCCGGGCCGTCCTGGCCCAGGCGACGTGGCACGGGCGGCGGGCCGGCTGCAGGACCCACCATCCCGTCTCAAGACGACAACCGACAGACCAAGCGACCGCCTGTGGACAACCCTCCAACCCGTCGGGCCCGGACAAAGCGAACCCGCCCCCAGATGAGGACTGCTCTACCTAGTTGCGGTATCTCGCTTCGAGCATCGCCAGTACACGCCGGTCAGGCTGTCTGCCTGCATCATCGTAACCCCCGACGCTTCCGATCGAGCCGGGTGCGCCGGCGTCGACGTCCAATACGCTTGGCGGATGTCAGCGGGGCTAGCCCCGGTGTTGCAGTAGCGATCTGATCTTGTGGCCCGACACGCGTCGTGGACGAGCGAAAGTGCCTGCTCTGCATGGGATTCTTGTCTTGCTGAGAGACGAGATTCACCGAGCGGAGAGGCACTTCGCAGGTGCACCGTACAACGAGCAGGACACCGCCGACCATCACCGCCGATGGCAAGGGCGTGGTGTCGCATGCCGGGACGGTGCTGTTGTCCGAGCTCGCGGACCGGATCGGGCTGACGGCGGCGCTGAGCGAGGCCACCGACGGGTTGCGGGAGCGCCGTTCCGGCCACGACCCGGGTCGGGTGCTGGTCGATGTGGCGGTCGCGATCGCCGACGGGGCGCGCACGATCAGCGACGTGCAGGCGCTGGCCGATCAGCAGGGACTGCACGGCCCGGTCGGGTCTGTCGCTTCGACCGCGACGATCTGCCGGATCTTGAACGGCATCGACGCGGGCATGCTCGCCGACCTCCGGCGGGCCCGGGCGCAAGCGCGGGACCGGGCGTGGCTGGCCCGCGGTGAGCTGACCGGGCGGGAGCTGCCGGGCTCGCGGGCCGCCGGCCGTGTCATCGAGCAGGTCGTGATCGACATGGACGCCACGTTGGTCACCGCGCACTCGGACAAGGAAGGCGCGGCCGGGAACTTCAAGGGCGGCTTCGGCCATCATCCGCTGGGGGCGTGGCTGGACAACACCGGTGAGGCGCTGGCCGCGCTGCTGCGACCGGGTAACGCCGGCAGCAACACCGCCGCCGACCACCTGCTGGTGCTCGAGCAGGCGTTGTGTCAGCTGCCGGACCGCTGGCGCGACAGTGACCAGCCGGTCCTGGTCCGCGCTGACGGCGCGGGGTTCACCCACACCCTGATCACGGCTATTTCCGCGCTGGGCATGGAGTTCTCGGTCGGTTTCCCGGTCACCGAAGCGGTCCGCACCGCGATCGCCACCCTCCCGGCGTGGACCTGGCAGGTCGCCTGCAACGCCGACGGCGACCTTCGTGAGCACGCCGACGTCGCCGAGATCACCGGCCTGCTCGACCTGAGCCGCTGGGCCGGCTCCTGCCCGGGCATGCGGGTCATCGTGCGCCGCGAGCACCCGCACCCAGGCGCCACGCTGGACGCCTTGCCAGATCCGCGACGGCTACCGCTACCAGGCCGTCACCACCAATACCCGTCGCGGGCAGCTGGCGTTCCTGGAAGCCCGCCACCGCGCGCACGCCCGCGTCGAGGACCGGATACGCACCGGCAAGGACACCGGCATCGGTCACCTGCCCTCGCGGCACGAACACATCAACGCCGTCTGGCTCGAGCTGTCGCTGATCGCCGCGGACCTGCTCGCCCTGACCCAGTCCATGCTGCTGACCGACGAGCCCGAGCTGGCCCGCGCCGAACCCAAGACGCTGCGCTACCGGCTGCTGCACACCGCCGCCCGCATCACCCGCGGCCAGCGCCGGGTGATCCTGCGGCTGGCCGAGCACTGGCCCTGGGCCCTCGCGCTCGCCAGAGCGTTCACCCGCCTGCGGCTCATCCCGCTCCCGGCCTGAAGGCCCAGCATCACTCATCCGCACCGACCCCACGAAGATCACGGAGACACCGGACACTGCGCCGGTGCTCAACCACGTCCCCATCCCCATCCCGAACAACATGATCATCAGCGCCGATGATCATGCCTATTGAAAGACCGGGGCTAGCGCCGTTCGGTGATCTCCGGCCCGCGCTCCGGCAGGTCGAGGGAGGGCTGCTCGTGCTCGGCAGTGGCAGTCGACGCCTCGGTCACTTCCCGCGGCAGGCGCAGCGGCAGCGGGCTGCGCACCGCCATCGCCTCCGTGCCGCGATGGACCACGACGGCCCGGAACGCCGCCTCGAGCTCGGCCGCCTGGGCGGGGTCGCTCACGGCCGGGCCGGTCACCAGACCCCGTAGGAACCACCGGGGACCGTCCACACCGAGGAAGCGGGCCGGAAGCAGATCCGGTCCCTGCCCGGGCGTGGGGGTCGGGACGGTGGCGTGCAGCTCGACGCCGTGCGGCCCTGGCGACTCGTCCGCGCGAGCGCCGCCGTCACGCAACGTGGCACCGATCTCGGCACGGATCTCTGCCCACATCCCGCCGCTGCGGGGAGCGGCGA
>JAABUN010006431.1_pt1 | contig 13545 bp, 11 predicted proteins | sample 5559311 | NCBI WGS metagenome assembly JAABUN01 (sample SAMN10711877, study PRJNA513370) | rock metagenome | isolation source: Antarctica rocks | place: Antarctica: Victoria Land, Siegfried Peak sud | reverse complement strand
TCTACCGTTACCGCCAGATGAGACTCCGGAGGTTGATACGATGGCTGGCAAGAATAAGGTTGCTGCGCCGTTGACGAGGCCGGGGAAAGCCGGGAGCGGGATTCATCTTCGGGAGGCTTCTTGCCCGGCGGTGCGAAACTATTTGTGCAAACGAAGCGCCAGGAGATTTTATTTGCTTTACGTGGCATCTCGGATACAAGTAAACCGTGTGTTAAACCGACGCAAGCTAGATAGCTTGCTCAGAATGGAGGTGCGGAGATGGCTCTCGAAGACTATCTGGAATCCGAGGTAGTGGTCGCCGTTGCGGCGACTGCGGCGGTCCTCTCGCCGCGGGTGCGGGGTGTGTTGCGCCGCGGTGCGGTCTACGGGCTGGCGGGGGTGCTCAGGGCCGGGGACGCGATCTCTTCGGCGGCCCCAGGTGTTAGCCGGGGCGCTCAACAGGCTGCCGCTTCGGCTGCGAGCACGGTCCAGGACGTTGCCGGACAGGCGAGGGAGGCTGCGGAAGGTGGCGAAGGCGCGCGAACTTCGGGGGAGAGTGAATCCCGGTGACCGAGGACCAGGGCGACAGGTCGAGCCGGACGGCGACGGCGCGGGCCGAAGAGTTGGTAGACCGATTGGGAGAGAGAGTCGGATACTTCGCCTCTCTCGCCGGCTGGCGCATCCTCAGGACCACTGCCCTCGCCCGTGAGGAAGCCGAGGACATATGGGCCGAAGCACAGAGCGTCCGGCGCATGCAAAGGGCGCATCGTCAGGAGCGGAACGCCAAGCCCGCCGGCGTTGCGGAGACCGTCGAGGCTACCGACGTGGCTCGCCGGACGGCCGAGGAGTTGAACGTGGACCTGCGGGAGGTCAGCGGGACCGGGGTGAATGGCCGGATCACCGCGGGCGACGTAAGGAGGAAGAAAAAAGAGAGCACCGGATCAGGGCCGGGTTAAGCGTGGCGTATCGTCAGACGCCGCATCATCCCTTGGAGCGCGCCAATATCCTTCTCTGCGAGGAAGGAACCCCGAAGTCTAGATGAGTGCGGCCGTCGTTGGAGAGACTCGTCTCGTCCATGCGATCCCGGGCCGGGTGCGAGTGCGCTTGCCGGGGTGGTCGGGGCGAGGACAGCGTGGGGTAGAGGCGCGGCTGCGCCGGATACCGGGGGTGTTCAGTGCGCGGGCCAACCCCCTAACCGGCAACGCCCTGATCCGCTTCGACCCGGCCGCGACGGACGACGAGGCCATCCTCGCGTCCGTGAGGATGTTGGACCCGAGCGTGATGACCGAAGGGTCCGACGTCGAGCCGGTGCCTCCGCCCGTACAGCAAGAGTTTCGCGGCCGCACCTGTCGCGCGCGCATCGCCATACGGGGTTTGGACCGCGATCCGCAACTGGCTCGTCACGTGGCAGAGCACCTCGAGCGCTGGCCGGGAGTAGCGGGGGTGAGCGCGAGCCCGCTCACCGGTCGCGTGCTGGTGGAGTTCACGGAAGACGAGGTGGCCCTGGAGGACCTGGTCGCCGAGGTCTCCGGTCTGGAGCTGCCGTCGTCCCCGGACGAGGCCCACCCGTCCCACCCGCTCGACCCGGGACCGGCGAGGCAGAGCGCGACCCGCACGGCCGGGGCGGGCCTCGGGCTCGGACTGCTCGCCGCGCGGCGGCTGACCGGCTTCGAGGGACCGCCGGTCGGCGGCGCCCTTCCCGTCGTGACCGCCGCCACGGTCGGTATCCTGCGAGGCTACCCTGTCCTCCGGGACGGGCTGCGCAGGCTGCTCGACCGGGACACGGCGGATCTGCTCTTCAGTGTGGCCGGCATAGCAACCCAGATCCTCTCCGGCAGCCCGCTCGGCCTGGCGCTCAGTGGCGCGGAGGCGCTACGCTTGTTCACCGAGGCGCGTGCGCGGAGGGCCGCGTGGCATCGCTACGAGGAGGGCACGGAGAACGCCGCCCCGTCGCGACCGGGAGCTGTGATACGGCTGGAGGCTGGCGAGCGTACCCCGCTCGCCGCGGAGGTTATAGAGGGCACCGGCACCGCCATTGGTCGCGACGGTCTACCAGCGTCGGCGGCGCCGGGTGTCGTCGTCTCCGCCGGCGCGCGGCTGTACGGCGGACCGTTCGTGCTGGAATTGCAGGGCGGCGTCGCGTTCGTGCCGGAGTCCAGGACAACCCCGATTGCCTCATCGCTCTACGATCGGTACCTGCGAACCGTGGGACCGGTCGCGCTCGCGTACGCTGTGGCGACCGCGCTGTTCACCCGTTCCTTTTCCCGAACCTTCAAGGCTTTCCTGCTGGTCAATCCACGCGCGGCTACCACGGGCGCGGAGGCTGCGGACGCCGGCGCGTCCGCACGGGTTTTGCGGTCGGGAGTGACGGTGGTCGGCACGCGCCCGGACCGGAACTTGCGTCTTCCGGGCGTGCTCTTACTCGATGGGCCACGTGTGCTGACCGATGGCCTCGAGGTAGGCAGCGTCCTGCCGTTGACCGAAACCTGTGAAGCTTCCGAGATCCTTGCGCGGGCGTCGGGGATCTCTGCCGCAGCCGGATCGCCGTGGGGGAGCGTCTTCCGTGGGGCGGACGCCGTGCCGGCCACCGACGGGGCCTTTGACGGCGAGGTCGCCGCCGCGCGGTTTGAGGGTGTAGGGTACTCACTCCGCCACATCGAAAATCCGGACCTGGTGCCGGCGGCGGCTCGTCTCCAGAACCGGGGCGACTTCCTATTGTTGCTCCGTAGACAGCGCGATGAGGAGCCGCTCGGGATCCTTGCGCTGCGGCCCCGGCTAGCGTCGGAGGTCGTGGAGATGGTCCAGGCGTGTCGGCGCCACGAGGTGGAGATCGGGCTGCTCGCCGCCGGAGATCCAGCAGCGTCCCAGGTGATCGCCCGCCGCGCGGAGGTGCCCTTGATCGCCGGTGCCGCGACCGAGACCATCCGGGCGAGGCAGGAGGGAGGGGCGCTGGTCGCGTTCGTCTCGGACTGCGCGAACGCCGGCGCCGCGTTCGCGGCCTGCGACCTTGCGATCGGCATAACTGACGACCGCGGCCACCTGCCCGCCCGCGCCGACTTATTAGCCCCCGACATCGGTGCGGTCTCCGCGATCGTGGACGCGGGCGCGCGCCGCGAGAGGACGTTACGAGATTCAGTCGCCCTCTCGCTGGCGGCCAACGGAGTCGGTGCGATCTGGGGTTTTCGGGGCAAGCCAAGCGTGGAACAAGCTTCCTATCCGGCGACCATCTCCGCGCTCGGCGCCCTGACGGCGGGATGGGCGCGGCTGCGTGGCGGGGAGCGGCCACGGTCGTCCGCCTCGCTCCCGGTGGACCCGCGCCCAGAGCGATGGGGACAACGCGACGTGGAGAGCGTGCTGCGCGCGCTAGAGACCACCGAGGAGGGTCTCACGAGCGCCCGGGCCGCGCAGCGGCGGCGAGTGGAGCCGCCGGCTGCTCGACGGAATAGGCTCCTGGACGCGATCCTCGAGCAGATCCGCTCCCCGCTGACCGCGATCCTCGCCGCTGGCGCGGGTCTCTCGCTCGTCCTGGGGACCACCGGAGACGTGTTCATGATGGGCGCGATGATAGTGGTGAATGCCGCCGCTGGTGCCTGGCAGGAGCGCCAGGCCGACCGCACAACCGAGGAGTTGGAGCGCATGGGCACCATCAACGCTCGCGTCCTGCGCGATGGCCGTCCCGCGGTGGTGCCGGCGGACGAGGTTGTGGCGGGGGACGTGCTGCTACTGAGGTCGGGAGACCGGGTCGCCGCCGACGCCCGCCTGATCTCCACCCAGGGCCTGGAGGTAGGTGAGGCGGCTCTCACGGGGGAGTCACTGCCGGTCGCCAAATCTCCCGACGGCGAGACCGACACCGCCCGCGTAGTCCTGGAGGGCAGCGATGTCGTCGTCGGCACCGGGCGCGCCGTGGTGGTCGCTGTCGGGCGCGACACCCGGATGGGCGCCACCGCCGCCGCGCTGGCCGACGACGAACCACGGCAGAGTCCCCTCACCGTTCGCCTGAACCTGTTGCTGCGCCAGGTGCTGCCCCTGGTCGCGGCGAGCGGCGCGATCGTGGTCGCCTCCGGGCTGTTGCGGGGCCGGTCGCTGTCGTCTCAGCTGGCCATAGGGGCCAGCCTGGCTATCGCCGCCGTGCCCGAGGGGCTGCCGCTTCTGGCTAAGATAGGCGAGGCGGCTGTCGCCCGTCGCCTCGCCGGCCGCAATGCCCTCGTGCGCCATCTGTCGGCCGTCGAGGCCCTCGGGCGGGTGGATGTCGCCTGTGCCGATAAGACCGGGACCCTGACGGAGGGACGCCTCGCGTTGCGCCTGGTTGCCGACGCCGACCGGGAGATGGGTTTTCCCACCGAGTTGCCGGCTGACCTGCGCCGCGTGCTGCTCACCGCCACTCTCGCCGGTCCGCACCCGGACGCCTCCGACGCCGTCGCCGATCCGACCGATGCCGTCGTCTCCGATGCCGCCGAGAAAGCCGGCCTGGAGGAGGAGCTGCGAACGAAACGCGACTCCGGGCTGCCATTCGACTCGGCGCGGGGCTTCCACGCCAACGTCGTTCGAGGACGCCTCTGTGTGGAGGGGGCGGCGGAGGCCCTCGTCCCCCGGTGCGACCGCGTGCACCGCGACGGCGGCGAGCACGCCCTGGATGAGGCCGGCAAGCACGAACTGCTTGCCAGGGCCAGGCGCCTCGCCGAGCGTGGTCTGCGCGTGCTGATGGTCGCCGAAGGCCCGCACGAAGCTCCACTCGAAGATCCGCACGGACTCGTCGCCCTCGGGTTTCTGGGGATCAGCGACCCCTTAAGGCCCGCGGTGCCCGCGGCGGTGCGCCGTTGCCGCGACGCGGGTGTCCGCGTGGTCATGCTCACCGGCGACCACCCTGCCACCGCTCGATCCGTCGCCCGCGAGGCCGGCCTGCCGAGCGACGAGATCCTCACGGGGGCCGAGATAACCGAGCTGGACGATGGCGAGCTGGACCGGCGTCTGGAGCGCGCGACGGTCATCGCGAGGGTTACTCCCCTCGACAAACTGCGGATTGTCGAGAGCCTCCAGCGCCAGGGTCACACTGTCGCCATGACCGGCGACGGCGTTAACGACGCGCCGGCCCTGCGGCTCGCGGATGTCGGGGTGGCAATGGGCCGCGGCGGTACGGAGGTCGCCCGCCAGACGGCCGACGTCGTGCTCGCCGACGACGACTTCTCCACTCTGGTCGAGGCCCTCGTAGAGGGGCGCAGCTTCTGGCGCAACATCCGTCGTGCCCTCGGCCTGCTCCTGGGCGGCAACCTCGGCGAACTCGGCCTCGAGGTCGGGGCGAGTGTGCTGGGCCTCGTCTCCCCTCTCACCACCCGTCAGATAATCGCGATGAATCTGGTCACGGATGTCATGCCCGCCCTTGCGGTGGCGCTCCAGCAGCCCGAGCACCGCGACCTCTCCACACTCGCCCGCGAGGGTGCCGCCGCCCTCGACGCGCCCCTGCGCAACGACATCCTGCGCCGCGGCGTCGCAACCGCGGGACCCACGCTCGCCGCCTACCTTCTCGCGCTGCGCTCCGGTGGCTTACCGGAAGCGCGCACCGTCGCCTTCGCCAGCATCGTCGCTACCCAACTCGCCCAGACTCTCGACGCCGGCCGGGTCGAAGGCGGCCTCACCCGTTCCGTGTTCGGAGCCGTGGCCGGTTCCACCGGCTTGCTCTTAGCCGCCCTTACGGTGAGGCCCCTGCGTGACTTCCTTGGCCTGGTTACGCCGGCGCCCCTCGGCTGGGCTATGATCGGAACCGGAGCGTTCGTTGCCATGTTGATCGGTCGCGTGCGCTCTTATCCGAACTCCATCGGCCCTGCGTTTGCCCCGCTTCCCGCTCAACCGAACGAAGGGCTTGTGCGGTGAGCCGTCACTCCTTCGCGCACGATTCCTCTCGCTGAAGAAGGTCTACGACCGCGTCGCTGAAAAAGAGCTGGCCCGTGCCCGCCACAGGTTGGTCTCGACCCGGCAAAAATCACGCGGTCGAGGGCGGTTCCACATGAACGCCGCCGCCGAGAATAGGTTCAGAGTAGGAATGAAACTTCGTACGGATGTCATTTATGAATTGGGGAGGTAGCTTCTTCCCTGACGGACTTTCCAGCATTCGTCATAACGATTGAACCAGCATGCAGTCCCCGCGATGATAGAAGAAACCGCTAGCATACCGGTCTACGACCCCATCCGGATCAGTGCTTTTGACTGTCGCTGTCATACGGTCTTTGCTTGGTCTTCTATCGAAGAGGTAGGGCAATTTGCTAAGGTAGCTCGTGTTCGGCTTAGCTACCGAGGATGCGCTGCTGTTGAGGGCGGCAAGAACCTGCTTTAGCCTGATCGCGATGGGTATTTTTGCGGTGGGGCTCAATCCAGGCCGCTCGCTGGTCATGAGTCAGGTGGTGCTCTCGTTTGGCATCCCGTTCGCGCTCATACTGCTGTTCGTCTTCTGCCGCAACCGTGACGTTATGGGGGCGCTCGTCAACTACCGCCTGACCACGGCGGTCGCAGCGGTGGTGGTCGCCCCGATCATCTCGCTCAACGTCTTCCTGCTGTACCAGACGTTCTTCGCTTGATCCGGACTCGCACGAGTCGGCTTGTGGTATTAATAAGATCATGAATTTTGGAGGCTGCCCACCGGACAGGGGAGATGGACGGCTTTGATCGGGTTTTTCGCGGGGATGCCGCCGGTTTTGCAAGCCCTGATCGCGGCAATTTTTACCTGGGGGATGACGGCGGCGGGCGCTGCGCTGGTGTTCGGGACGAAGAAGGTCAGCCGGAAGTTGCTCGACTCGATGCTGGGGTTCGCTGGCGGCGTGATGATCGCCGCGAGTTTCTGGTCTCTTCTAGCGCCCGCCATAGAACTCTCCGATGGGGGAGCGTTGCCCAAGTGGATCCCACCGCTCGTCGGGTTTTTGCTCGGTGGCGTATTCTTACGCGGTCTCGACCTCGTGCTGCCGCATCTGCACCCTGGGGACCCGGTCTCCAAAGCCGAGGGCGTGAAGACTAGCTGGCAGCGCAGCGTGCTGCTCGTGTCGGCCATAACCCTTCACAACATACCCGAAGGACTGGCTATCGGCGTGGCGTTCGGGGCGGTGGCCGTCGGGATAGATGGCACTACTCTCGGGGCGGCGGTGGCGCTCGCTATTGGCATTGGTTTGCAAAACTTTCCCGAGGGTACTGCGGTCGCCATGCCGTTGCGGCGCGAGGGAATGAGCCGGGGCAAGAGCTTTTTCTACGGGCAACTTTCGGCGGTCGTCGAGCCGGTCGCGGCTGTGCTGGGAGCGGTGGCGGTGATCGTGGCGCAACCCATCCTGCCCTACGCTCTGGCGTTCGCCGCCGGGGCCATGATCTTCGTCGTGGCCGAGGAACTTCTCCCCGAGGCCCGCCGCGGCAGCCCCGACATAGCCGCCATGTCCGTAATAATCGGCTTCGCCGTCATGATGACCCTCGACGTGGGTTTGAGTTAGCGCTATGAGCGCCACCGGAAAGACAGGCTTGACATCCCGGTGGGGGGCTTGGGCGGCGTTATCGGGCGGGGCTCTGTCGATAGCGCAGGGCACGCTCGTGCTCTCCAACCCCGACTACTACGGGTTCGACTCGCTCGCGGACAACCTCGTTCTCGTCGTCGAAGGCGTGGTGCTGGTTCTGCTGCTAGTGGGGCTGGCGGGACTACACGCCCGGCAATTCTGGAGCTACGGGTGGCTCGGGATGGCAGGGTTCCTCGCGGCTTTGGTGGGGACTGTTTTGGCGGGTGCCGGACACATCTTCAGCGTCCCGTTCTTCGATTTCGTTGGTACCGGTGGGCTAGTGTACGTGCTCTTCGCGCTGGTGTCAGCCGGGATCTTCTTGTTTGGCGGGATGGTCTACGTGGCTGGGGTCGTCTCTATGAGCCTGGGTTATCTGTTGCTCGGGTTCGCCACGGTTCGGGCGCGAGTGTTGCCGGTCTGGTGCGGGGCGGCTCTGGTCTTCGGCATAGTCGGGCTTTGGTTGGGGAACGAGGTTGGATGGTTGTCGTTCGGGGTTGCGTGGTTGGTCGTGGGGTACGCGATGCTTCGGACGAAAAGCGGGTAAACAACGGCGTCACCGGCACCCCCGCAACCGGCTGTCGTATACTGCCGCCGTGGGAGAGGCCGCCGATAAAAATCCCCTAGACCGTGGCTGAACGCTCCAGCGGTCTCGCCGTATGGTCGTGGGCTCTCTACGATTTCTCCAACACCATCTTCTCCATAAGCATCTTGAGCTTTTTCTTCCCGGTATGGCTGTCTGAGGAGCTTGGCGCGGGGGCGGATGTCTTTAACTACGCGACGGCTGCGGGGGCTCTGTTAGTAGTTCTTACCGCGCCCTTCCTGGGGGCGGTGGCGGACTTGCGGCAGCGGCGCAAGCCGTATCTCATTCTGTTGACGCTCGTTGCGGTCGGCCTGACCGTCGGCCTGGAGTTTGTCGGGACGGTTGCGGTGGCGGTAGCCGTGTTTATTGCGGCGAACTATGCCTATCAGTCGGCCTTGTTGTTCTACAACGCGCTGCTGCCCGGTGTCTCGGCGCGGCGCGGCGCGGGACGGGTGAGTGGTTACGGTGTTGGGGTGGGGTATGTCGGAACTATTCTGGCTCTTCTGGTCCTGACTTTCTTTGTGACTGATGGGGCGACGGTGCGGGAGTGGCTCGGGCCTCTAGGCGGCTGGCTGGAGAGTGGGGGAGAGCGGAACGCCAATGCTTTCTTGCCTACGGCGGTGCTCTATTTGGTTTTTAGTCTTCCGTTGTTTCTGTTCGTGCCGGACGTCGCGGTGCGGGAGCCCCGGCCCGTGAGCTTTAGGATCGCTTACCGAGATGTTTTCGAAACCTTGAAGAACCTTCGGCGTTACTCGGGGGTTGGGACGTTTATTCTGGCTACGGCTTTGTATACGGACGCTGCGAATACGGCGGTCGCGAACATGGCGTTGTATGGGAGGGCGGTCTTCGATATGGACGGAGGCGATATCCGGAACCTGCTTCTGTTTTCGACGGTATTCGCGGCTGTGGGATCGTTCTCTTTTGGGGTGGCGAGTGATCGGGTGGGGCCGAAGCGGACTCTGATCGTGGTGCTGTTCCTGTGGGTGGTCTCTATCCTGATCGCCGCTCTAGCCGTCGCTCCGTGGATGTTGCTGGTGGCGGGGCCGCTGGTCGGGATAGCTCTCGGGGCTACGTGGACTGTTAGCCGCGTCATGCTAGTCGCGCTCTCGCCGCCGGATAAACTCGGCGAGTTCTTCGGACTGTACACTATCTCGCAGAAACTCTCGGCGGTGTTGGGGCCGGTGGTTATAGCGGTGTTGTTGAACGTTTTCGGAGGTTTTGGCGTTGGTATTTCCTATAGGATCTCGATAGGTTCCTTGATCATCATCACGCTTCTCGGATTGTTTTTTCTGTTGCGCGTGCCGGACGTTCGGCCCGACAGCACCGTCGAAGAATTCGGGCCGGGGTATGAGGTACTTGATTCGTCGCCTTCAGCGGAGGAAGATACGAAGCTATGAAGGGGATGAAGACATGAGCGAGGCGAACGACGGTGGGGTGATCGCGCTTAGAGGACAGGTTGTCACGGACTACGAAGTCTGGCCCGAGGGTATGGTGCTGTTCGAGGGTGGGATCATTAGGGACATCAGCCCCGACGCATCCTTGTTGGCTGGCGCTGACCAAGTGATCGAATATCCCGACTCGCTTATAGTCCCCGGTCTCGTGGACCTTCAGGTGAACGGTGGATTCGGGATCGACGTGGCTACCGAACCGGAACGTCTCCCCGAATTGTCTCAAGCTCTGCTCGCAAACGGGGTGACGTCGTACTTGCCGACCGTGATCTCCGCCCCCGAATCCCTCTACAACGACACCCTCCCAAAGATAGCAACCGCCGCCAAAACCCCGACCACCGGCCCGAAAATCCTGGGAGTCCACCTCGAAGGTCCGTTTTTGAATCCCGCAAAAAATGGTGCCCACGACCCCGAGCATATCTTGCCGCCGGACCCTGAATTACTTCGTCGACTGCTGGAGCTCGCGCCTGTCCGAATGCTCACGCTGGCGACCGAGTTGGAAGGCGCTGCGGAACTCGTCGGAATAGCCCGCGAGCGGAACGTAGTAGTCTCCACCGGTCACTCGGATGCGACCTACGAGCAGGCCTACCCTGCGCTAGATGCCGGTGTCGCAAGCCTAACGCATCTCTTCAACGCCATGAGCAGCTTGCACCACCGCGAGCCCGGACTGCCTGGAGCGGCCTTCGCCCATCCCAACGTAGTATGCGGGCTTATAGCAGATGGGCTACACGTACATCCCGAGACAATAAACCTCGCTTTCAGAATGTTGGGGCCGGATAGGATCCACCTGGTCACTGACTCCACCGCCGGTTCCGGCATGAAAACCGGACACTTCCCGCTGGCGACTCGCGAAATACACGTCGACGCTGGAGTGACCCGCCTGGAAGATGGATCTATAGCAGGAAGCGTCGTGGCGATGTCCGAAGCCCTTCAGAACATCCTTGCCTTCACCGGCTGCACCATCCCCGAGGCCGTTCGCATGGCCTCGACCACCCCAGCCCGTCTCGTTGGCGAAGGTCGCCGCAAGGGTCGCCTCGTCTCCGGGTACGACGCGGACATAACCGTCCTGGCCCCAAACCTCTACGCGGAAGCCGTCTGGTGCGGCGGAGAGCTAGCCTACACTCGCTAGACCGGGAAACGGTCAGTCGCGTGCTAAAATCCTGGCATGACAGATACGCAAAACACACCGGACAAAGTAGAGTTGACCGACGCGGAATGGAAGGCGGCCCTCACCCCCGAACAGTACCGCGTCACCCGTCAGAAGGGTACGGAACGACCGTTCACGGGCGAGTACGACGGCCACAAACAGGCTGGTCTGTATCGTTGCGTGGGGTGTAGCACGCCGCTGTATTCATCCGAGGCCAAGTTCGATTCCGGCACTGGCTGGCCGAGCTTCTGGGCTCCGGTGGACGAGCGGAACATCGAGACCGAGGTCGACGGCATCTTGTTCATGCGCCGAACTGAGGTTCACTGCGCCGCTTGTGGGGCGCACGGCGGACACATCTTCGATGACGGACCCGCCCCAACCGGCCTACGCTACTGCATCAACTCCGCTTCGTTGCGCTTCGAGCCTGCGGAAGGATAAGCAAAAGGGCTCGCGCTTAACGGTTTTGGTGCGGGCGTTTCGGGCGAGACGTTGTATATTAGTGCCTCGATGTTAAAGGCGTTTTACACAACTGTCCGGGGTCTGTTAAGCGGGAAAGACTGGGTCTATGTACTCGCTCTTCTGTTGCCGCTTACCATTTACAACCTCGCGCTCAAGGCAACGAGCGTTGCGATAAAAGACGAGACAAACGGGTTGCTCTCTGCCCTGAACCTCATGCGCTCGGATTTCCTCTTCGCCATCGGGTACGTGGTCTTCTGGATCGGGGTTTTCGCTATCGTCCGCTCCGGGATAGCTCGTGCCGTAGTAGTCGTCCTGTTCCATGCGGTCTCCCTGTTGGTCGTGCTGGTCACGACTGTGGCGTACCAGTACTTCGAGGGGACGGGTTCGACGTTGGACTACAGCGTCATCGTCTTCTACCTTTCGACGCTCGGCGAAGTCAAGGACATCATCGCTAGCGAAGCATCGTTCCTGGTTTGGGCGGCTTTGATCGCCGCTGTTCTATACGTGCTTTTGGGGCCGTGGTTGGTTACCCGACTTATCCGCCGCGGGAGTTCATCCTCCGGGCGCGTCGAGGTTGGAAGTTCCCGACTTGAGGCTTTCGGTCTGTGCGCTATGGCTGCGGGTTTCAGTGCGTTGGCGTTCGTTCCGGCGGTCTCGGATGCAAACCAGTCCTTCTCGCGCAGCCCGTTTGTCAACGTGCTAGCGACCGGTGTATCCGCACCGGGAGCCGACGAGTTGACCGTCGAAGAAGTGAGCGCACGAGCCGCGACCTCGCTGTCGGATGTCAAGCTCTCCCGAACCTCGGATACAGAGCGGCGCAACGTCGTGTTCATTCACCTCGAGAGCGTCGGGGCTCGTTCGACTACGCCCTACAACCCCGACCTCGCGACCACGCCTTTCCTGGACAAACTAGCGGATGAGAGCCTGCTCGTTGATCGGGCCTACACGACTATCCCGCACACGTCTAAAGCTATCACCTCGCTCAACTGCGGCATCTACCCGCACCCGGAGACGGACATCTACGAGTCCGAACCGGACGGTGTACCGGTGAAATGCTTGCCGGAGCTTCTGGGGGAGGAAGGCTACAAATCCGTGACGTTTCAGTCGGCGATTGGCAAGTTCGAGGATCGACCGCAGCTTGTGGAGAATTTCGGCTACGACAAGTTTATCGGGCTCGAAGATTTGGATACGAAAGGTTTCGAGAAAGCCGGGTATCTGGGTTATGAGGACGACATTCTGTTGAAGCCTAGTCGGGAGTGGTTGGTTGGGAACGGTAAGAAGCCGTTCGTGGCTAGTTATATCGGGATCACACCTCACCACGAGTATCTGGCTCCGAAACGCTACGGTCGTGAGCCGCTGGCGAAAGAAGATGTGATGAATCGGTACCTCAACGCTGTTCGCTACGACGACTTTTGGGTTAGGAACCTGATCCGGCAGTACAAAGATCTCGGCCTGTACGAAAACACGATCTTCGTGATCTACGGCGATCACGGCGAGGCGTTCGGTGAACACGAAGTGAAGGGCCACGACGGTGTCCCCTACGAGGAAGGTCTCCGCGTGCCCCTTATAATCCACGATCCATCGCGCTGGTCCAAGGGCAAGGAGATCTCACCCGACACCCCGGCAAACCACATGGATATTCCACCAACCATCTTGGATCTCCTCGGCTACAAGACCCGGAACGGCTCATACCCCGGCGCATCCCTCCTGGATATCCCGGAAGACCGCACCCTCTACTTCGGCTGCCGCCCGGACCTTCTCTGCCTCACGAGCATCACCGGCTACGAGAAATTCATCTACCATTTCGGCAAGCGTCCCGACGAACTCTACGATCTCTCCAAAGATCCCCTGGAGAAAAACAACCTCGCCCCTCAACTCTCGGTCGAAGAACTGGAGAAACGCCGCGAGGACATGCTGCGCTGGAGATCCGAATCAATAGCCACCTTCGATAAACCCACCGAAAACTCCGAGTAGCCGATTCAGAAATGTAGTTTCTAACCCGCCGCCAGCGGGGATGTGCCCCTATGCTTTTCCAGACGAAACAACGGCTAAGTCAAAGGACAAAACCTGCATGGCGACCACGCGCATCCACGAGGACCGGGCAAAACACCTCAACGATAAAGACATACAAAACGGCGCTTACGTCCTGTACTGGATGCAGTCGTCGCAGCGGGCCGAGTACAACCACGCCCTCGAATACGCCGTTCAGCAGGCCAACGAACTCAACCAGCGCTTGCTCGTAGTCTTCGGCCTGACCGACGATTACCCTGAGGCAAACCGTCGCCACTACGCTTTCATGCTCGAAGGTCTGCGGGACGTTCAGGAATCACTCCGGGATCGGGGCATAAAGATGGTCGTCCGCAAAGGTTCCCCTGATGCCGTCGCGCTCGAAGCCGGGAAAGACGCTAC
>JAABUN010006430.1_pt1 | contig 13547 bp, 10 predicted proteins | sample 5559311 | NCBI WGS metagenome assembly JAABUN01 (sample SAMN10711877, study PRJNA513370) | rock metagenome | isolation source: Antarctica rocks | place: Antarctica: Victoria Land, Siegfried Peak sud | reverse complement strand
TTTCTAAATTGTTTCCGAAAAAGATTCATGCGACTAATCTCAATGGTTTTTTGTTGAAAATTGCCTTGTTTTTATTCGCTTATCAAATTGACAAGGCATTTACTTAATAACTGGCAACTTGGGTTAATTTAGTAAATTCTCAATTCGTAATTCAAGTCAATCCGAGTCTCCGAGAATGTTATCAAAAGAAGAGCGAATTTCGAGGCAGTGAACAGTTAATTTTTCGAGCAAATCTTTTGTTGCAGTGAGTTTCATTCGTTTGACAATCGTTTGCAGCGCGCTTTTGTTGGCAAGCGGCAATCGCGTCGAACGTCCGACGGTCAAGCGTAGATTGTGGTCTAGCTCGCTCAGAAATTCGTAACCGTTTGTCAGATTTTGAAAATTTTCTTCGGTTAAAGAATTGTTTTCGCGCAATTTTTCGAGCATAAAAACAGTGGAACGCTTTTTCGCATCATCCTGCACGTTGTCACGAAGCTGCAAAAATCTCGTAGCAAAATAAACGTCGAGCATTCCGCCCGCGTCGAATTTTATATCTATTTCAACGCTTTTATGTTTTACAGATTTTTCCTGCTCCAGCCGTTCGCGCACACGCCGGGTTTCTTTTTTTAATTCGGCAGCGTCGCACTCGATTGCTTTTTGATGAATAATTTTTTTCACGTCATTTTCGACTGATTTTGCCAAATCCAAATCGCCCGCCACACCGCGCATTTTGACATATGCGAGCCATTCCCAGATTGCCGCGCGCGTTTTCAGATAATTCAAAAAAGCGGTTTTGCCCGAACTCGTCGCGCCGTTTTTGCCGTCGGGACGCAGGCGCAAATCAACGCGATAAAGATGTCCGTCGCGCGTCAAAGCCGAAAGCGCGGTTACAAAAATTTCTACGGCACGAGCGTAAAAAGTTCCAGGTTCTAAGTCCAAAATCTCAGGTTTCTTTTGCGCTCGGTTAATTTGTCGGGTTTCCTCATCAATGTTAGTTTGACCTGAGACTTGAGACTTCAAACCTGAAACATCTTCGTAAACTAAAACCAAATCCAAGTCCGAATTATAATCCATTCCGCCGCCGCCGAGTTTTCCCAAACCTAAAACGGCAAAAGGGAAATCTTCGATTTTTTCAATTGAAAAACGCCTTCCGAGTTCGCGTTTCGTAACGCTCAGCGCGGCTTCGATACTGGCTTCGGCAAGATTTGTTTGGAGGCGTTTGGTTTGCGGTCGGGAAATTTTTGCAAACACATCAAAAACAACGATTTCGAGCAGAAAGCGCGACCACGTTTTTCGCAGAACGGCTAGTTCGTTTTTGAAATCATTTTCATTTTCGACAGCGGAAAGAAAAACTTGCCGATAATCTTTTTCAACAAACTCTTCATTTTCAGCCGGTAAATTTTGAATCAAACTCGGGTTTGCGATTAGCATTTCGCTAAAATGCGGCGTGGTTTCGGTAATTTGTTTGAGTTTATTAGCCGTGTTTTCATTCCAAATAATTTCTACGTCGGATTTTTCCAGCGAGAAAAACAAGCGCGTCAAAAGTTCATTTGTTTGAGATTTGTCAACTTTTTCGGACAAAGCTAATGCGGATTGGTCTTCTGTTTGCTTGTTTCGTTTATTGTTTTTTTTAACATCCGGTTGCTCGCTGCTGCCAAACTTTTCCGCGTTATTTTTTACACTGAAAATTCGCTCAAAAATATGACTGACGTTTGAAGTATGAAATTTTAGTTTTGCTTCAAATGCTTTCAAATCTTTAAAATTCATTCGACGCGCCGTTAATAATCGCCTTTCCGTGATTTCGGGAATGAGGTGAGTTTGCAAACCGTTTTCCATTTGCAGACGATGTTCCAGAGAACGCAGAAAATAATATGCTTCGGAGAGTTCGGTCAAATCCGTTTCGCTCAATAGATTTCTGTCCGCCAGACGGCTCAAACTTATCAACGTATGCGGCGCGCGCAGCCATTCGTCTCGTCCGGCATAAGCCAATTGCAAGGCTTGCGCGATAAATTCGATTTCGCGGATACCGCCTTTGCCCAATTTGACGTTAAAGCCGCGGTCGGAAGTTTTTTCGAGATTGATTTTCTCTTTTGAGAGACTAACGTTTTCGAGCGCATTTTTAACGGTTTCGGAAACCGAAAAAACATAAGATTTAACCACTTCAAAAAAGAATTGAAAAATTTTCCTCTCGCCCGCGCTTGCTCTTGAGCGAATCAGAACCTGACGTTCCCAGGGTTGTGCGGAATTTTGATAATAATTTTTTGCTTCATTTAAAGATATTGCCAGCGCGCCGACGCGCCCGTTTGGACGCAGCCGCAAATCAACGCGATATGCCGCGCCTTCGCCCGTCTGACCGCCGACGAGCTTTGTTACAAATTCGGCGAGCTTGACGAAGTATTCGCGGTTTGTAATTGCTTCGCCGCGCGTGCCTTGACCGCCGGTTGCGCCGTCGTTTGAATAAAGAAAAAGCAAATCTACGTCGGAAGCATAATTGAGTTCTTTTGAGCCGAGTTTGCCAAGCGCGACGATGCAGAACTGCGCTGGTTTAGCACGCTGCTTTTCGTCCGTTTCGAGTGGAATACCAAAGCGATTATCGAGTTCCTGGCGCGCAATCCGCAAAGCGTATTCTAAAATCGCGTCAGCCAGATTTGAAATTTCTTCGGTCGTTTCGGCGATTGTTTCGAGATTGCGAATGTCTTGCAGATAAATGCGGAGAAGTTCTCGGCGGCGAAAACGCGCAAGCAAAATGTTTGTTTCAACTCCGGAATTTGTCAGTGCAAAACGCGCCAGGGATTCGAGCAGTTCGTCTTTACCGCGAACTTTGGCGGAAATTCTTTGCCGTTCGAGCCACGAAATATAGTCGATATGCTGCAAAATCGTTGTCGCCAGCAAAGGACTGTATGCGGCAAGCGTTAAAACGTCTGACAGCAAGCCTTCGTTTTTAGAAAGTTTTTTGACCGCGGACGGAGATTTTTCGACAAGTTGTGCGTAAAAACGCCGCGCGCCTTCGGCGTCGGGCAGATTTTCGGTAAAAGATTTGATATGTTTCGGCAGAGACATTTGTATAAGTTTCCGGTTTCGGGTTTATGGTTTCAAGTTTAGTTGAGATTTGTTCAACTTGGAATCTGAAACCCGAAACCCGAAACCGGAAACCAGAAATCAGAAACTTATTTGCGCCTGTCATTTTCCGCTTTTGACTTTGCGGCGGTTTCATTTTACTTTTCAAACAGAAATCTAATTTATAAAAACACGAGGAAAACGATTATGAGCAAAGCAGAATCGGCTGAGTTGATATTAAAATTGTATGATTTGCGGCGCGAGGCGACAATGCGCGAGGCGAGAAACTGGATACTAACCTTCTTCCCCGAAAGCGCGGCGGACGTGATGCAGGCGATTATGAACCCGGAAACGTCGGCGTATTACCGGATGGTCGTATCTTATTGGGATATGGCGGCGTCGTTCGTCAACCACGGCGCGATAGACGAAGAAATGTTTAACGACACAAACGGTGAACATTTCGTTATATTTTCCAAAGTCGAACCGTTTTTGCCGGAGCTGCGAGAAACGATGGGCAATCCGAAAATAATGGCAAATCTCGAAAAATTGATTATGCGCCAGCCGGACGCGAAGGAAAACCTTGCCAAAATACGCGAAAGGATGAAAGGCTATATGGAAGCGCGAAAAGAGATGACAAAAAATGCGTGAGTTTTTTAATGGTGAATGGTAAACGGTGAATGAAAACTTTCTTACATTCACCGTTTACCATTCACCATTCACCATTAACAAATGAAAATTTCCTCAGCCGAATTTGTCAAAAGTGCGTTTAACGAAAGTCATTGGGCGACCGATGATTTGCCGGAAATAGCTTTTCTCGGACGTTCAAACGTCGGCAAGTCCAGCTTGCTCAATTCTTTGTTGCAGCGCAAAGGTCTGGCGCGAACCTCGAACACGCCCGGAAGAACACAGAGCATCAATTATTTTCTGGTCAATCAGGAGTTCTATTTTGTAGATTTGCCCGGTTACGGTTACGCGAAAGTTTCAAAAACGATGCGCGCCGACTGGGGCAAAATGGCGGAAGCGTATCTTGCGGAAAGGCGTGAGTTGGTTTTGTCGATTCATCTTGTAGATTCGCGTCACGAGCCGACTGGACTCGACCGGCAACTTCACGAGTGGCTTGTTTTTCACGAGAAAAATCACGCGGTAATCGCTACGAAAGCCGATAAACTTTCAAATAATAAACTGCAAAAAAACTTGCAGGAAATAAAACAGGCGATGCCTGAAAGTCCTGTAATTGCTTATTCATCTTTGACCGGAAAAGGAAAAGATGCTGTCTGGCAGGAAATCCAAAACGCTTTAGGAAAAAAAACTGAAGTATTCGTTTGATTTATCCGAACGTATTGAGTAATAATTAAGACATTCCCAAAAACTCAGGGTTTTGAAAGGCTCAAAGGGTTTGATTACATTTACAACTGCAACGGAAATCCATACAAAAATTTCCCCTCAGAGTTAATTATTTCAAAACATTTTACTAAGGTTTAATTCGTGCCTTTAATTTCATAAAATTCTCGGAGACTGCATAAACCTCAAACAAACGGATAAACACAATGGCAACCAAAACAACTCAAACAAAGACAAGAAAAACGATGCGAGCCGAAGAAAACGGCGCGGATGAAACTGAAATACAGGAAAATCCGACCACCGAAATTCAAGCGGAAAAAGACGGCACAGGAAACGCCGGAGAAGACGGCAATAATAAACCTGTTTTCGACCCTGCGGTTATTTTAGATTTAGCGCGGCTCAAGGATATGTCTATTTCCGAATTGACTGCGATAGCAAAGGAAATGGGCGTCGAAGGCGCTTCGGGGATGCGAAAGCAGGAACTGATTTTCAAGGTTCTCGCCGCCCAGACTGAAAAAAGCGGCTTGATTTTCAGCGAAGGCGTGCTGGAAACTTTGCCCGACGGTTTCGGCTTTTTGCGCGCGCCGGAATATAACTATCTTCCGGGTCCCGACGACATTTACGTTTCGCCCTCGCAAATCCGCAAATTCGATCTGCGGACGGGCGATACCGTTTCCGGTCAAATTCGTCCGCCGAAAGAAGGCGAGCGTTATTTTGCGCTTATCAAAGTAGAAGCCATCAATTTTGAAGCTCCGGAACATTCGCGCGAGAAAGTATTTTTCGACAATTTGACGCCGCTCTACCCGGACGAGCAGTTAAATATGGAAGTTCCGCAGCCGGACAATATTGCGGCGCGTGTGATTGACCTGGTAACGCCAATCGGAAAAGGACAGCGCGCGCTGATTGTCGCGCCGCCGCGCACGGGCAAAACCGTTCTGCTGCAAACTATTGCCAATTCGATTACGGAAAATCACCCGGAAGTTACATTGATTGTTCTGCTAATTGATGAGCGACCCGAAGAAGTTACAGATATGCAGCGTTCGGTCAAAGGCGAAGTGATTTCTTCGACATTCGATGAACCGCCGACGCGCCACGTTCAAGTCGCGGACATGGTTATCGAAAAAGCAAAAAGACTAGTCGAACACAAACGCGATGTCGTGATTCTTCTCGATTCGATTACACGCCTTGCGCGAGCGCACAACGCCGTCGTTCCGCCGTCGGGCAAAATTCTGTCAGGCGGTATAGATTCAAACGCGCTTCAGCGTCCGAAACGCTTTTTCGGTGCGGCGCGTAATATCGAAGAAGGCGGAAGTTTGACGATTATTGCTACCGCTTTGATTGACACCGGCTCGCGTATGGACGATGTTATTTTTGAAGAATTCAAAGGAACTGGCAACAGCGAAATTCATCTCGACCGACGTTTAAGCGACAAGCGTTTATTCCCCGCAATTGATTTGCAAAGAAGCGGGACGCGCAAAGAAGAACTGCTCATCAACAAGGAAGATTTAAATCGAATTTGGGTGATGCGTCGCGTTCTGAATCCATTGTCGCCCGTCGAGCAAATGGAAGTCGTGTTGGAAAGATTGAGCAAAACGAAAGCAAACTCGGAGTTTCTCGCTTCGATGCAAAGCTAAAATTTCGTCAATCGAAAATAGCAAATCGTGAATAGTGTCGTTATAATGTCAACGATTTTTCTATTCACGATTTCTTTTTGTCCGTCAACCATTAAAATTCATCAATGGAGGTTTTTGAGATGAAACAATTGAAAATTAATTTTATTTTCTTTCTTTTTGTATTGTTTGCAGGTCTTTCGGTAACCACCGCAAATGCGCAAACCGCGCGCGAATCAAGGCGCGAAAATCCCGATAAAATTCGTATCCTCATTGTAACAGCGGCAAATCCCGTGGTTGATGGCGTTGAAAACGAATTTACAGTTGAAATCGAATACACGCTCGAATCGATGGACGAAGGCAGCGTGGCGATTGGATTCAACGTCAATAACTCCGCCGCTTTTAGAATGATGACGCGCAAGAAAGTCAAAAAAGGAACAAATTTGATGACTCTCAAAGCGAAAGTTACACCGAAAGACTGGAAGGAAAACGGCGATTTCGCGGTAATGGCAAATTTGTCTCCATATCCAATGCCGCAAACCAGATACACTCCGATGGCTGGTACAACAACAGTCATTGATTTTGCACAATAAATAAAAATGCGTGTTGCCGTTCTAGCTGCGGAAGCAGTTCCATATTCAAAAACAGGCGGTTTGGGCGATGTCGCCGGTGCGCTGCCGAAAGCCTTGAAACAAATCGGCGTTGACGCGGTTTTGATTACGCCGTGTTATCTGCAAACGAAAGGCGAATATTTGCAAAAAATTGCGCTGGACGATTTGGGGATTGATTGGCGCGGCACGAGTTATCGTGCGAAAGTTTTTTATTCGGAAGCGAACGGCTCGCCGACATTTTTGATTGACGCGCCTGAGTATTTTCATCGCAGTTCGATTTACGGTTTTCGGGAAGATTACGAGCGTTTCGCATTTTTCAACCACGCGGCTCTGGTTTTGCTCGAACGCATCGGCGCGCCGCCCGACATTGTTCAACTGAATGATTGGCACTGCGGTTTTGCGGCGGTTGAAATAGCAAAACTGCGTCGTTGGAATTCGTATTGGCGAGCTACGCGGACAGTTTTTTCCGTTCACAATCTCGCCTATCAAGGCACGTTTGGAATGGAGGAACTTCCGAAACTCGGCTTTGGAGACGATTTTTCTCGCAACGCTTTTTCATTCGACGGCGCGGCTTCTGCTCTGAAAGCCGGACTTGCCGATGCGGATATGCTCTCGACCGTTTCGCGTCGCTACGGTTTTGAAATTCAGCAAACGGAAAACGGTTACGGGCTTGATTGGTTGCTGCGGCAAAGAAGCGACCGTCTGTTCGGTATCGTCAACGGTGTCGATTATGACGTTTGGAATCCTGAAACCGACCGCCAATTACCGGCGCATTTCAACCGGCGTGATTTGAGCGGAAAACGCGAATGTAAGCGCGCTCTTTTGCAAAAGTTTTTTCTGCCGGAAAATCTCGATAAACCGATTTTCGCCAGCATTACGCGCTTGACCGCGCAAAAGGGTTTTGAATTAATCGAACAAACCATCGGAGAAATTCTCGCAACGGGCGCGTATTTCGTCTCACTTGGTTCGGGCGAGAAATCTTACGAAGAATTTTTGCAGCGATTGAGAGATTTTGCGCCGTCGCAGGTCGGTGTCTTTCGCGGTTACAACGAAGATTTAGCACATTTAATCGAAGCCGGCGCGGATATGTTTCTGATGCCTTCACGGTTTGAGCCGTGCGGTTTAAATCAAATGTATTCATTGCGTTACGGCACTGTTCCGATTGTTCGAGCAGTCGGTGGACTTGATGATACGGTCGAGAATTTCGACCGCCTGCGCGGCACCGGAAACGGCTTTAAGTTTGCAGATTTTCGCGCCGACAAATTTCTGGAAAAGATTTACGAAGCGATGTTCGCTTATTACGAACCGGAAACATGGCGTAAAATTCAGCAAAACGCGATGACCGTTGATAATTCGTGGCAAAATGCGGCGCGCAAGTACGTCGCGCTTTACCAAATGACCAAGCAATGAAAAGTGAAAAACCAGCGGCTAACAATTTTTGTTTTTCAATTAACAGTCTGTGTTTTTCAATTTTGTTTTTCTCATTTCAATGACGATTTCTGGTTGCCGAATTGACGCTGAATAGATTTTCAATAAAACCAAATCCTTAATTCGCCTATGATAAAAAGTCTTGTCAAAAAAATAATTCCTGCTTCGTTGATGCATTGGCGCAGGCGGCAAATTGCTGCCGAAAATCAGCAGCGGTTTGCCGACAAATCGGTTGCCGAAACTTTTCGGGAAGTTTACGAAAACAATATTTGGGGCGGCGCGAAAGGCGAATTTTATTCGGGCGAAGGTTCGACGGAAAAGTATTCGGTAAAATATGCCGAGACGATAAAAAAATTCATTGTCGAAAACAATGTCAAAACAGTCGTCGATTTGGGTTGCGGTGATTTTCGCGTCGGCTCGAAATTCGTTTCAGACTATTTCAGCTATATCGGCTGCGATGTCGTGCCGTCTTTGATTGAATATTTAAACGATAAATTTGCCGGTGAAAAAGTTGAATTTCGCTGCGTGAATATTGTCGATGATGAACTGCCCGACGGCGATTTATGTTTGATACGACAGGTTTTGCAGCATCTCTCAAACGCGGAAATCGAAAAAGTTTTACTTAAAGCACGCGACAAATATAAATTTTTAATAATCACCGAACATTACCCGCCGCCCGGCGCGCAATTTGAGCCGAATCTCAATATTCCGCACGGACCGCAAGTGCGAACGCACTTAAATTCGGCAGTCGTTTTGGACAAACCGCCGTTTGATCTGCAAAATACCGAACTGCTGCTCGATGTCGAAGCAGAAGAAAAATCGAGAATAAAAACATTTATCATTTATCATTGAACATTTACCCGAATGTAAACTGATAAATGTTAATTGTTAAATGATAAATGGAATTATGATTATTGTAATTATCGGCGCGCAATGGGGCGATGAAGGAAAAGGAAAAGTCGTCGATTTGCTTGCCGACCGTTTTGATATTGTCGCGCGTTACCAGGGTGGACACAATGCCGGACACTCGGTTTATGTTGGCGAAAAGGCGTTTGTTTTGCGACTGCTCCCGTCAGGAATTATTCACGAAGATAAAACGTGCGTTCTCGGAAACGGTATGGTGATTGACCCGAAAGCGTTTTTTGAAGAAGTTGACCAAATGACAGAGCAGGGAATTTCGATTACGCCCGAACGCTTGAAAGTTTCTTCCAGAGCGCACTTGATAATGCCGTATCATCGCGCTTTAGACCACACATCTGAAGAACGTCTCGGCAACGAAAAAATCGGCACAACCTTGCGCGGCATCGGTCCCGCTTACGAAGACAAAGCCGGACGACGCGGCATTCGTGTGGCAGACGCGCTTTCACCGGAAGTTTTACGGTTGCGGATTGAGAGAAATTTGGAAGAGGCAAACCGCATCATTGTTCTTTACGGTCAGCAGCCGCTCCATTCGGACGAAATTTTTAACGAAATCTCTCCGCTGGTTGAGAGATTGCGACCGTTCGTAGCGGAAACTTCGCATTTTCTCGCCGAAGCGAAAAAAGAAAACAAAAAAATCCTACTCGAAGGCGCGCAAGCGACGCTTTTGGATGTTGACCACGGAACTTATCCGTATGTTACCTCGTCAAACCCGACGGCGGGTGGCGCATCGGTCGGCGCGGGAATTCCGCCGCATCATATTACGGGCGTTTTAGGGATTGTCCGCACGTATTTGACACGGGTCGGCGAAGGACCTTTTCCGACGGAAATGCTTGACGAGGAGGAAGATATGGCGAATTTGATTCGGCAGCGCGGCAACGAATACGGCTCGGTTACAAAGCGCCCGCGCCGCTGCGGTTGGTTCGACGCAGTAGCGACACGCTACGCTGCCGAACTCAACGGTTTCAATTCGCTTGCCCTGACAAAACTCGACGTTCTCGACGCGCTCGAAGAAATAAAAGTCTGCGTCGGTTATGAAATCGACGGAAAGAAAATTGAAACTTTCCCAGCCGTTTCGCAGGATTTGCAGAAAATAAAACCGATTTACAAAACTTTAGAAGGCTGGAGATCGGAAACTTTGGGCATTACGAAAGTTGAAGATTTACCTGCAAAAGCGCGCGGATACGTCGAGTTTCTTTCAAATTCTGTCGGCGTGGAAATCGGTTTAATTTCGACCGGACCCGAACGCGACCAGACAATTATTTTGCCGGATTCGGTAATGGAAAGCTGGTTTAAGAATTAAAAACCTCTGTGCAAAATTTATAATATGAAACTTGCCAACTCAAAACTCTGTATGTAAAATCAATGTTTCGGTCAAAGTGGATGTTTTGTCAAACTCACTCGACCGCTTGTGGTCCGATAGCTCAGTCGGTAGAGCAAATGGCTTTTAACCATTGGGTCGAAGGTTCGAGTCCTTCTCGGATCACCATTATTTTCAATAAGTTAGGGCATCTTTTACAGATGCCCTTTTCTTGTTTGAGTGCCTAGTGAGTGCCAAACTTCTAATTGTAGTAATATCTGTCTCATAAAGGACCGTTTTCTTTACTTTTCTTTTGCTACAAAAATGCAGAAATTCACATTAGACAATACAGTTGTGTTCACGAGTTTAAAGTAAGCAAAAAACGTCGTAGAAATTGAAATTTAATCGTTCCTTATAGGTTTAATTCCCCGTAGCTCTGCTACGGAAATAAGGAAAATAAAAAATTCCGATTCAATACCTCGCGGCTCTGCCGCGCGGAAAATTTATTAATTGTAATTCCACGTTTCAGTTATTTTGTCTAATTTTTGATAAATCATTCAAGCCTTGCTGTGCGTATGTTCGCCGCTCATTCCCCGACCAAGTGCAAAAGCCAGTGCAGTTATTAAGAGACAAACCAAACCGGCAACCGTAAAGGTGATCGGCGTTCCAAAACTCACCGCCGCATATCCAATTGCCGGATAAGTTACGAGCCAGCAAGCGTGAGTTAAAGCAAAATGCGCGGCATACGCTCGCCCGCGCTCATCTTCGCTGGTATGTTCTGCTAGAAGTGTTGACGAAGGAATTGCAATCAAGGCTTGCCCGACCCCGTTCAAAATCCATAGCAAGGCGAAAATAAAAAGCGAAGGCTTGAAAACCCCCGGCAAAAGCAGTAATCCGAGAATAACGCCGCCCGCAATCATCGCCCGCCCCGCCCAAACGTGCCGCCGTCCGTGTAAAAGAGCTTTGGTTTTTGCGCCTTGTTCATAGCGACCTGTTGCGCGTCCAAGCAATATCGCGCAGAGCGTTGACCCCAAGCCAAGCCCCGCCATCACGAGCGTAAACGCCGTTTCGCCGCGTTCCAATACATCGCGGACATAAACGATGGTTGCGACAATCGCCGCCGCGCCCGCTGTTGCTTCGGCGAAACTTAAAACGAGAGCTTGCCGCAAAGACGGCTCACGCAAAAGAACGCGCGTTCCGGTTGTAAGTTCCGAAAGAAAAACACGAAGGGAAAGCGGCGTAATTGCTTTTGCAAGGTGCGGAATAGTAACCAACATTACCAGCAATGCGGAAACGAGATAAGTGAAAGCATCGAACCAAAAAACCCAGCGGACACCGAATAAAACCACGAGCAGACCGGCAACGACGGGCGCAGCCACAGCTTCGATGTCAACGGCAACCCGCGACAACGACAAGGCTTTAACATAGTGTTCATCGCCCACGACTTCGGGAATACTCGCTTCAAATGTCGGCGTAAAAAAGGCGGTTACGGCATTGATAGCAAAGATTAAAACATAGACTTGATAAACTTCAGTGATAAAGGGAAAGAGCGCGAGCAATCCGAAACGCACCACATCGGCAGTAATCAAAATCCATTTGCGATTGATACGGTCAGCAATGACACCCGCCGGCTGCGAGAATAAGAGAAAAGCGAGAATGCGAAGCGTCAGCGCGTTGCCGATGACAGCCGCCGCCGACACGCCGCCCGTCAGTTGATACGCAAACAGCGCAAGCCCAACAGTCGTTACTCCGCTTCCGAGTAAGGAGATGATTTGAGCGGAAAATAAAAGAAGATAATTTCGATTGCGCCAAAGCGTCGGTTGCGAGTTATTCATTTGGCTGGGCAATTCTCAGAACCGGCTTTCCGTCAACATTTTCAAGCGGCAGATAAACCAGATGCGTCGCACCGTCAACCGCGATTGTATGAGCGTTCGCCGCGTAAAATTCTTTGCCGACAGTTTCCAACTTATCCTTTTTTTCGTCGAAGATTGTCAAAACCCCGCTCTCAGCCGAGACATAAAGCCGCCCCAAACCGGAATCAAACGCGAGAACGTCCGGGTCGTCGCCGACCGGATAAATTGCCAGTAGCTTTTTATTTGCCAAATCAAACATCGCTAATTTCGCGTTACCTTCACAGGCGGCAAAGGCGAAATGATTTTTCCCGTCAATCAGCAAACCGTGACTATCGGAGCAGCCCGCGAGCGGGTAACTTCCCGTTATCTTATCGGTGTTCGGGTCAATTTCAACTATTTGATTGAGCTGGTGAACGGCAACGAAAATGCGGTCGGAATCCGCGTCGTATTGAGTGTTTCCGGCGGGCGCATTAAGTTGGATAGTCGTAACAACTTTATTGGTATTGGCATCAATCACCGTGTCGGATTTGCCGTGCAAGTTGGAAACGTAGAGCTTCTTTTCTTTGCTTGCGTAAGCGATGCCGTCCGGGTAATCTCCGGTTTTAACTCGCGTTAAAACTTGCAAAGTCTGGTCATCAATCACGGCAAGTTCATTCGTGCCGGTTGCCGACGCATAAACGCGGTGCAGTTCCGGCACTGCCAAAACGCCGTGAACGCGCTTTAAGTCTTTGACATCACCGACTATTTTTTGAGTTTTAGTATCGAAAACAGTCATCATATCGTCGCCCAAGTGAGCGATATAAAGCCTGCCGCTGCTTGCGTCTAAACTCTGGTAATCGAGCCGCGTGGCGTTGCCGGTTAACGGCACGTCAACTATCTGCCGCAACGGTAATTTATTTTGCGCGTTTGTGCAGTCAGCGCTAAAGGCGACGAAAATTATCGCCGCCGTAATCATTAATAATTTCATATTTCTACACCTCAAATTAAGACTATCAGAACTTACGCGGTTCGATTGCGCCGCTTTTTTCTGCCTTTATACACAAAGATTCCGGAAGCAGTCCGCATGGACGCACAAACGCAACCGCGGCGTTAATGCCGACAGCCGACAGGAAAACTGCAAATCCGACGCTCGCGTAAAGAGCGTATTTCTGCGATTTCTCGCCAATCAAGATTCCCCAATCGACGACGAATAGGAATATTCCATACGCCAGATGCCACGCCGTCGCTGTCACGCCCAGAACGTATAAAATCATCACCCACGGAATCGAGAATTCACGCGAAACAATATCGAAAGCTAAATCGGCGTGTCCGGCAACCGCCGTTGTATTCAAGCCCGGAACCAGACCGAAACGAAAATTCAAAATATGAAAAAGCAGGAAAAAGAAAAGAAAAATGCCGGTTACGCGCTGGAAAACATAAAACCAGTTTCGCGCGTAACCGTAACCCAAAA
>JAABUN010006429.1_pt1 | contig 13548 bp, 14 predicted proteins | sample 5559311 | NCBI WGS metagenome assembly JAABUN01 (sample SAMN10711877, study PRJNA513370) | rock metagenome | isolation source: Antarctica rocks | place: Antarctica: Victoria Land, Siegfried Peak sud | reverse complement strand
CCACACCTGGCTCGCGCGTCCGGGCGCGCAACTCCTCCTGCTGGGCGGGGGTCAACGTGACGCGGATCACGGCGGGGCTCCTCCTCACCCACTATTCTACGACCCAATTACCTCGACGTGCTTAGCGTGGATGACGGCGTGGGCCGTTACCAGGTCGCCGGGTTGGATGCGGCGTTGCCGGTCGACCCGGCGGGTGGGGAGATACCCGCCGGCGATCCAGCCCGTGATCGTCCCCCGCGAGACGCCTGTCAGCCGCGCCGCCTCCACGATGGTGAGGTGCTCCGCCTCTGCCTCGGGCGCCGGCGCCCGAGGCTCCGCACCACGCTCGGCACGCATCGCTGCCTCCTTCCTGCGTCACCTTCCAGCCCCGCGCCGCGGAGCGAGCCTTCGCATCACGCGCGCCGCCGGGGCACACGTCTTGCCGGTCCCGAGGGAGGAACACGTCATGAGGGGGGGACATGGACGGAGACCGCTTCGATCACCTGACGAAGACCCTGGTCCATCAGGCGTCCCGGCGTGGGGTGCTCCGGCTGCTCGGCGGTGGCGTCTTCGGGGGGACGCTCGGGCTGCGCGGACTGACCGCGGCCGCCCAGGACGTGGTCGCCGATCGGATTGGCTGTCGTGGCCGGTGCACGCCAGGGCAGGAGTGTCGGCATGGCGCCTGTCTCGACCCCTGCCCGACACCGGGCACCTGCACCCCTGGGAGCAACGGTCCACCTCCCTGTGGCCCCACCGGCGCGAACTGTGGGTGCGTGGCGCTGCGCTCCGGGGACGGGTTCTGCCTCACGGCTTCCCGCAGTACCCCGGGGGGAAATGGGTGCCGCTCGAAGGCCTGTCACACGAACCGCGGCTGTGCCGCCGGGCAGGTCTGTGCGGTGGTGCCGGGCTGCTGCCAAGGCAAGAACCGGATCTGCGCGGTGCCCTGTCCCGCGTGAGCGACGCCGGGGGCACCGGCGGGACGGTTCGGCAGGCTGGCTCGTTTCTGCGACGGCCCTGTAATGCCGGCCAGTAGCAATGCTGGCGGCAATGGCAAAGGGCCCAAGAAGTAAGGCGCAGTCGCCCTCGACCGTCTCCGCCTGACCGGCGGCGCATGTGGGGGCTCCTTTCCCCCGCGTCGGTCACGCTCGGCGGTCCACCTCGGCGACGTAGCGGCGCAGGAGGAGGACGTCGGCACGGGCGTGGTCGACGACGTAGCGGGCGACCGGACTGAGCGGGGATGGTCCCGGCCCGGGGTAGCGCCCGGAGAGACCGCGGCCGCCACCGAGAACGATCATCCCGACCCGCTGCTCCTCCGCGATCCGGATGATTTCCCGCTCGGGCCGGCCACGGACGACCAGCAGCTCCGCCTCCCGGTTGACGGTCTCAAGCCAGCCGGTGGCGGCGGCTCGAACCTCCTCCTCGCCCCACGCGACAACGTGGCGCAGCCGCTCCTCGGCCCGATGCCGGCCCGGACCCCGGCCGGGGAGTCGCGCCAGCGCGTGCGCCACTTCCTCCGCCGGCCGCGTGTCCGAGACGTGGAGGAGGAGCCAGTCCAGCGCGGGCGAGAGCGTGTCGCGGGCGGCGTCGAGGACGGCGCCGACCCGGTAGCCGTCGAGGCACAGCAACGCCGTCGTCATCGCAGCACCATCCAGAGCGCCAGCGTCGCCGCCAGCACGACGGCGGGGGTCGTCAGGAGCGCCACCCTCAGGTACTCGGCGGTCGAGACATCCAGTCCCCGCTTGCGGATCAGCGTCAACCAGAGCATCGTCGCCAAGGAGCCGTAGGTCGTCAAGGTCGGACCGACGTTGGCGCCGACGAGAGTCCCGTAGGCCAGCGCCTCGCGGACCGGCCCGTGGGTCCTGGCGACGAACGAGAGCGCGAGGAGGGCCATCGGGACGTTGTTGACGATGTTGCTGCCGAGCGCAGTGCTGCCGACGGCGAGGAGGAGCGCCGGTAGGGGCCGGGTCGGCAGGCGGAGGTCGAGACCGGCGAACCAGGCGTGCTCGAAGCCGCGGACGATGAGGAACATGGCGACCACGAAGACGAAGAGTGACCAGGAGACGGCAGCGGCGGCCTCCCCGAGATGGATCCTCCGACTGGCAAGACCGATCAGGAGCAGGAGGCCACCACCCACAAGCGCCGCCCAGGCGAGCGGCCGGTGCGCCAACCCGAGGGCGACGAGCGCAGCCAGCGTCGCCGTCAGCGCGACCACCGCGGCGCGGAACCACCAGTCGGCCGGCGGCAGCGCGGCGGGCGCGGGGTCGAAACGGTCGGGGAGGCGGGCGCGAAAGAGCCAGAGGAAGACCCCGAGGTTGACGACGACGGCCGCCAGGTTCGGCAGCCACATGCGGGCGGCGAAGGCCCCGAAACCGAGTCCGAGCTGGCTGTAGGCGAGGAGGTTGGTGAGGTTGCTGATCGGGAGGAGCAGGGAGCCGGTGTTGGCGACGAAGGTGCAGGCGAACATGAAGGGCAGGGCGTCGAGCCGGCGCCGCGTCGCCAACGCGTAGATGACCGGGGTCAGGACGAGGACGGTCACGTCGAGCGAGAGGAGGGCGGTGACGACCGCCGCAAGGAGGAAGACGAGGCCGAAGAGGCGCCGGCCAGAGCCGCTTGCCAGCCCGGCAACCAGCTCCGCCAGGCGGTCGAAGACCCCAGCCTGCTCGACCAGCCAGGTCAGCACCATCATGCCGAGAAGGAAGAGGAGGACGTCCGCCGTTTCCCGGAGGACCGCGACGACATCGCCGGGGCTCACGACGCCGAGAAGGACCATCGCCGCCGCTCCAGCTGCGGCCGTCCAGGGCTCGCCAAGGCCGCGCGGGCGCGTGATGATCGCCACGAGCGTGACGATCACGACGATGAGGACCCACCACGCCACCGGGCTGTTCCCCCTTACCTCCGGTGCCGCTCGCCGTTCTCTGTCTCGGCCGGCCTCACCTGGGCAGGTGTTCCATCATCAGGGAGCATGTTCGGTGCCGTACAGACAATGCGGACAATCTCCATAAACCGCAAAGCACCGACCTGTTTTTCCCACGCATCGCTGGACACCGTCGCGGGGATGGCCCGCTGGCCGCCCCACGCTGGCACGGTGCATCGAGGCGTTCGCCCCCGACTTCGGTGCCCATTCGTGCCCCATAGATGCTCTCAGGGCCTCTCAGCGCGTCGGCTGTCGAGAGGGTGACATTATGGGCGGTGGCGTTAGTCGGAACCGACTGGCTTAGCGATGGAGGGTGAGGTTGCCCGTCAGCCACAATCCCAGCAGGAGCACGAGAAGGAGCGCGGTGGGCCAGAGCCCGGCGTACCCGGAGCGACGGTACCCCGCGCCACCGCCGACGAGCAGCAACACCAGTATGATGATCAGGACGATGATCAGCATCCTCACCCTTCTCCGGCCACGGTGGCAACGATCGCGCTCTGCTCTCCCCGATGCCGGGTACCCGCCCCGAGCGGAGGGCAACATGATGACGCATCTCGCCCGGGTCGAAGCCGACGCTCACGAGCGGGCAATGGACCCGGTTCTGGCCGACGACGACGTGCTTCGCACCATCACTGCCTCCCTGGTCATGCCGACGTCGGAGATGACGTCAGCGGAGATGGAGCAGGAGCGGGCGATACTCCGGGGGGCGATGCGGGCCTACCTGGAGCGAACCGGCGCCGAGGAGCACCCCGCAGCGGACGAGGGGAGCCCGTAAACACGAACCCGGCCACGAGGGCCGGGCACGTGCGGGATACGGGGAAGGGTGGAGCGTGGGGACGCTCCGTGGGCTTGGGGAGGGCGCCGGTTAGGGACGACGCGCTCTTGATAGTGTCTACGTGGCACACCGTCTTTCGGATGCACGGGTGGGCACCTTCCCCTCTGTTGGCCGCGCCCCCCCGAAAGCCGTTGCCGGGGGTGGCGCTCTGGGTGCCTTCGCTGCTGTTTCCCCGCCGGCGTCACGGTCGACCGGCGGAGGGAGAGGAGCGCGGCGGACAGGATGGACGGGGCTCGGCGTGTCGTGGCGGTCCTGCTGCTTGGTGCCGCGGCCGTCCTCGCCGTCTGGGGCATCGCGATCGTCGGGAAGGTCTTCGCGGCGTCCAAAGACAGCTCCGATGCCACGTATGTGCTCTCCGGCGGGGTCACCATCGTCGGCGCGCTGCTCCTCGTGGAGGGCGCGTTCCTGCTGCTCCGACGGCCACGCCCCCCGCGGGACTAAGGCGAGGCGGCGCTGGCGTGATCGGGGGTGGCGTCATCGGGGGTGGCATGTCGCTTCCTGCGCCGGCACCAAAAAGCCGGCGCCGTCCTCCCCGCTCCGGCGTCCTGGCAGGTCGGGTACCCCGATGACGGGAAGCGCTCGGTGTCTACGGTGCGTTGTCACCGACCACCGCCCGCCGGCGGAGTGCCTCGCGGAGATCCGGCAGCGACTACGTATTTCTACCCCCCCCTCTCGTGACCGAAATGGGGAATCTTCCCCATGTGCACCGGACTCGGCCCCCCTACGATCGAAGGAGGCGGCTGGGAGGCCGGTCGCTATCTCGCGCAAAGGAGGACCCGATGGCGACGAAGATCTTCGAGCGACAGGACAGCTCGACCAAGGTGACGGTGGCCGTGTTTCAGGAGCAGGCACCGGCACCCGCTGCCAACTTCACCGATTTCCCGGTGGAGCTCCCGAGCGGGGAGGACACGGCAACCATGGTCGTCATCGGCGGCGGGGCAACCGGGGCCCTGACGCCGCAAGGGGCGCTCCTCACGGCATCGTACCCGAACGACGACCTGTCGGCGTGGCTGGTGTCGTCCAAGGACCACGAGGAGTCGAACCCGCATCGGTTGATCGGGTTCGCCATCGGGCTGAAGATCACGGGCATGACCAGGGCGCAGCTGCAGAGTGCCGTGAAAGTCGTGTCAAAAACGAGCAACCGGGTGGCCCATCCCCAAGCGACCGCGAGCGCACCCGCGGGCTTTCTGCTGGTCGGCGGCGGGTTCCGGGTGAACGGGCTGGCTGGCGCCGGCAACCTGGCGACCGCGTCCTTCCCCGAGTTCTCGAACTCCTGGACCGCGCGGTCCAAAGACCACCACCTCAGTTCTCCCGCGACGATCGACGCCTTCGCCATCTGTTTGCAGCAGCGGCTTCCTGCAGGGACGATCGGGCGCGGAGATAATTCGGCGGAGAGCCCACTCTCCCAGCATGTCGAGGCGACGACCCGTCTGGATGAGGAGTTCGCCCTGACGGTGATCGGCGCAGAAGTGCGGTGGACCCCGCCCGGGAGTTTGCTCTGGCGCCTCGAGCCCACCCACCGTCAGGGCCAGGGCGTAACCGGCCAGGGCGTGACCGCCGGGGCCAAGGACCATGTGGAACCGTCGCTGGCGACCGTCAAAGCCTGGGCTATCGGCATTCGACTCGTGTAGGCGAAGCGCGTTGCATCACCGTCCGGCGGTCCCCTGACACGCCGCCGGACGGTGGTGTGGGTGATTCGTTCGGCAACGTGCGCCCGTTGTGAACGGGTCGTCGTTCGCCGTCCAGGTGCTCGCCGCGCTCCGAGGACCGCTCAGCGCGTCAACGGTCGCCTTCCGGTCGTTGTGGGCGGCGTTATCCGTCTCCGCGTGACCGTGACCGTGCGGCCGATCGCGGATCGGCGGGCGACGGCATGATCGGGTCGGTTCTCTGGGGCAGGTCGTGAGCGGTCGGTGTACCATGCCCTCATGGCGACACGGATCCAGGGCGACGCTCAGGCCGGGGTTCCGACGGGATCAGCCCGCTCGCTGCGGCCTTGGCTGCCCGTGGCCCTCGTCCTCCTCGGGTTGCTGCTCCGACTCGCCGCCGCCGACCGCCTCCCGCCCCACCTCGACGAAGGCAACATGCTCCTCGGCATCCGGGCCGTCGCCGCCCACGGCTGGCCGCTCCTCCGCTCGGGCGTGGCCTACCTGCACGGGGCCACCATCTCCTACCTCCTGGCCCCGCTCGTCAGGCTCGGCTGGGGCGACTATCCCGACCTGTTCCCCCTGCGGGTGTCAAGCGCCCTCTTCGGCGCCCTGGCCGTGTACCTCACCTATCGGCTGGCCCGGTCGGTCACGAGCTCGGACGCGGCCGGCCTGGTTGCCGGCGGGCTGGTCGCGCTCGACCCGTTGAGCGTGGCCTGGGGTGGGTTCGTCCGCATGTATGCGCTGCGGCAGGTGCTCGTGCTGATCGTCCGGTAGGCGCGTCTCTGATACCGGGCCGGTCGACACACCTTGACAGTCGCAGGGCGACGCCCACAATGGGACCATCTCCCACTATGATGCATGGCTGTGGGCTGACAGGACCGGCGTCTCAGCTCAGGCGACCGACGGAGGCAACCGGCCGATGGAGACCATCGAGTTTATCCATGACACGCAGTGGCGGGACGTCCCCGCGCCAGTCCGCAGCCAGGCGCGGCGCTGCCTCCTGGACACGCTCGGGGCCGCCATGGGAGGCCGCCGCACCGAACTATCGCGCATCGTCCACGACTTTGCGGCGACCGCCTATGACGGCCAGGGGGCACGTCTCTGGCTCGACGGACGCCCGGTCTCGCCGCCCGGGGCGGCGCTGGCGAACGGCATGACCATCGACGCGCTCGACATCCACGACGGCTCCCTCCTCGTGAAAGGACATGCCGGCGCCGCGGTCGTGCCCGCCGTGCTGGCGACCGTGCCCGTCACGGGCGGCCGGTCGGTCTCCGGACAGGAGTTGCTGACCACGCTCGTGGTGGGTTACGAAGTGGCGCTGCGCGCCGGTGTGGCCTTGCATGCGACCGCCTGCGACTATCACACCTCGGGCGCCTGGAATGCCCTCGGCTGCGCGGCGATGGCGGCCCGGGCGCTGGAACTTGACGCCGACCAGACCGGACACGCCCTTGGGATCGCGGAATACCACGGTCCCCGGTCGCCGATGATGCGCTGCATCGATCATCCGACGATGCTCAAGGACGGGTCCGGATGGGGGGCGATGACCGGCGTGAGCGCGGCGATGTTGGCCCAAGCCGGCTTCACCGGAGCCCCGGCCGTGACGGTCGAAGCGCCAGAGGTCGCGGATACCTGGGCGGATCTCGGCGCACGGTGGCGGATCACCGAGCAGTTCTTCAAGCCCTACGCGGTCTGTCGCTGGGCGCAGCCGGCGATGGTCGGGGCCCTGGCGCTGCAGGACGAGCACCGGCTCCCGCTGGCCGCGATCGAGCGGATCCAGGTGCTCACCTTTCATCAGGCGACGCGTCTGGCCCGTCGGCACCCCACGACCACCGAGGAAGCCCAGTACAGCCTGCCCTTTCCCGTCGCCGCCGCGCTCGTCCATGGCGAGCTCGGATTGACCCAGCTGAGCGGTGGCGGGTTGCGCGATCCAGAGGTGCTGCGTCTTGCCGACCGCATCGATCTCGTCGATGACCCAATGCTGAGCGGGCGATTCCCCGCCGAGCGCGTGGCGCGCGTGCGCATCGAGACCACCGATGGGGTCGTGCACGACTCGGGCGAGGTGCATGCCTCATGGGATGCCGCCGCGCCGCCGACGGACGAGGAGCTGATCGCGAAGTTCCGCTGGTTAGCGAGTGAGAGCGTGCCGGCGACGCGGGTGGATGAGCTGCTCGATCTTGTCTGGACCTGCGCGGAGGTGACCGATGTCGGGAGACTGAGCGCGCTGCTGGCGGCGCCATGTGACGCGTCGTGACACGTCGGGCCCGGGTTCAGCAGGATCGGTACGGGCCCGGGGTGGTTTTCAACAAGCTGGGGCGTTATGGGAACCATCCCATTACATCAGGACGCTCACCATCGACATCGGGTCGGTCCCTCCCCGATCACGCCGCAGGCATCGCTTGTAGCCCGGCCGTCATAGGTCAGGGTAGTAGGGCTCCCCGGTTTCGTCGCTCCTGGGGCATTACAGCGCATCGTTTATGCAAAAATTCGGCGGATTCAAGTCTTTTCGAGGCGGAATCGGTTGTCTGTCGCAGTTTTCCTATTCCTCTCATAACGCCCCTAATCGGCCCCATGCCGTGAGGAAGGCGGCATCATCGGCCGCTTCCCGGGCTGTTCACCCGTCAGCGACGACGGGAGCCGCGGCCCCTGGCCGCCGGCGATCATGAGACTCAAAGCGCCTCAGCACCCACCACCAGCTGGATCGCCGCGATCACCACCTCCGGCTGCTGGAGCTGGATGTCGTGCTCGCTCTCACGGGCGATGACGTGACGAGCGCCTGATCGCGCCGCATCCGGTGACGCTGAACAGAACCGCTTGTCTGCCGTCGCCTCCGTGCCCCCGGGATCGGGTGATGAGCCGGGAAGGTCTGGGGCACACGCCCGGTCACGACTCGGTTATCGCGGCGTTCGGGCGATGTGCCGGGCGATGCCCCGCGCCTCGATCCCGAGCTCGCGGAGGACGCCCGTCGGGCAGGTGCGGAAGCCGCAGAAGTACAGACCCGGCACGGCCGACTCACGGTCGGGCGTCCGTCGGACCCCACGGCCGCGCCGGCCCCCGTGAGGAAGGCGTCAACCCGGGGCCGGTACCCCGGGGCCAGAACTACGGCGTCGAGCGGCCGGCAGGTGCCGTCGGCGAACACCGCCCCGTCGGCCGTGAAGCGTTCAATGCCGGGCCAGACCTCAACGCGTCCCCGCCGGATCAGGTCGAGGGTGCCGACGTCGATCAGCGGGATGTGCCCCCGCGCCGCGACCTGGGCCATCGGCCCGGTGGGCGGGCGCGTCAGGCCGAGGCGTGCCGGATCGAGTTCCCGGGGTGGGATCCGACAACGAGCAGCCTGATCGCTGAGGTCGAGCTGGCCGAGGAGCCGGAATGGGGCATCCGCCGCGACGCGCTCGGGATCCATTCCTTGAGCAGGATGGGAGATGGGGGTCCGGTGAGACACTGCGACATTCTTTAGAGAACGCACAAGGGAGGGAGCGGATGGGCTGCTACGTGTTGGGTTTCCAGGAGATCGACCAGACGCAGGTCGCGGTCGTTGGCGGCAAGGGCGCGCACCTGGGGGAGCTTTCGCGGATCGAAGGCCTCCGCGTGCCGGCTGGCTTTTGCGTGACGACGGACGCCTTCCAGCGGATCATGGCGGAAGCGCCGTCGATCGACGATCGGCTCGATCGGCTGTCGCGCCTGAAGCCGGACGACCGGGAGGCGATCCGCGCGCTCAGCGCGGAGATCCGCCGGACCCTCGAAGGGATCGCCATCCCCGACGATCTGGCGGCGGCGATTACCCGCCAGCTCGCCCGGCTCGGCGAGCAAGCCGCCTACGCCGTCCGATCCAGTGCGACGGCGGAGGACTTGCCGACGGCCTCCTTCGCGGGCCAGCAGGACACGTACCTGAACGTCGTGGGGCCGGCGGCGATCCTCCAGCGCGTCAGCCGGTGCTGGGCCTCGCTCTTCACCGAGCGGGCCGTGACCTACCGCCTGCGGAACGGCTTGGACCACCGGAAGGTCCACATGGCCGTGGTCGTGCAGCAGATGGTCTTCCCGCAGGCGGCCGGCATCCTTTTCACGGCCGACCCCGTCACGGGCAACCGGAAGGTCGCCTCCGTGGAGGCCAGCTTCGGCCTCGGCGAGGCCCTGGTCTCCGGCCTGGTGAATGCCGACGTCTACAAGGTGCGGGACGGCGAGGTCGTCGCCAAGGCGGTCTCCACCAAGCAGCTTGCCATCCACGCCTCGCCGGCAGGCGGGACGCAGGAACAGGCGATCGAGCCGGAGCGGCAGGAGCAGCCAGCGCTGACGGATGCGCAGATCGTGCGGCTCGCGCAGCTGGGCCGGCGGATCGAAGCGCACTTCGGCCGCCCCCAGGACATCGAATGGTGCCTGGTCGACGATGGCTTCCAGATCGTCCAGAGCCGGCCGATCACCACGCTGTTCCCCATCCCCGCGGCCGGCGACCGAGAGAACCACGTCTACGTCTCCGTCGGTCATCAGCAGATGATGACCGACCCCATGAAGCCCCTGGGGCTCTCCCTGTTCCAGCTGACGGCCTTGCGGCCCATGTACGAGGCCGGCGGGAGGCTGTTCGTCGACGTCACCCGGGGCCTGGCTTCGCCGGCGAGCCGCGCAGGCCTCCTGGCGGTCCTGGGGAAAGGCGATCCGCTGATCGGGGACGCGCTGCAGACCATCCTCGAACGCGGCGACTTCATCCGGTCGCTCCCGGACGAGGGTCCCGGTGGCGCGCCGGCTGGCGGCGCGCCAGCCCCGATCGAGACCGATCCGGCCATTGTCGCCGAGCTGATCGGGCGCAGCCAGGCCTCCATCGCCGCCCTGAAGCGCGACATCCGGACGAAGTCCGGATCGGCGCTGCTCGACTTCATCCTGGCGGACATTCAAGAGCTGAAGCGGATCTTGTTCGATCCTCAAAGCCATCAGGTGGTCATGGCGGCGATGGAGGCCACCTGGTGGCTCAACGAGCAGCTGCAGGCGTGGCTGGGCGAGAAGAAAGCGGCCGACACGCTCACGCAGTCCGTCCCCCACAACGTCACGTCGGAGATGGGGCTCGCGCTCCTGGACGTCGCGGACGTGATCCGCCCGCATCCGGACGTGGTGGCTTTTCTGCAGCTCGTCGAGGACAAGGGCTTCCTGGACGAGCTGGCCAAGCTCGCGGGCGGACGGGAAGCACGAGACGCCATCCGGGCTTACCTCGACAAGTACGGCATGCGCTGCGTCGGCGAGATCGACATCACGAAGCCGCGTTGGAGCGAACGCCCCACCACACTCGTGCCCATCATCCTCGGCAACATCAAGAACTTCGAGCCGGGCGCCGGCGAGCGGCGCTTCGAGCAAGGGCGGCAAGAGGCCTGGAAGAAGGAACAGGAGATGCTGAAGCGCTTGCGGGCATTGCCGGTCGGGGAGCGGAAGGCCGAAGAGGCCAAGCGGATGATCGACCGGGTCCGGACCTTCATCGGGTACCGGGAGTATCCGAAGTACGGCATGATCAGCCGCTACTTCGTTTACAAGCAGGCCTTGTTGGAAGAAGCCGAGCGCCTCGCGCAGGCCCACGTGCTTCGTGAGAAGGAAGACATCTTCTACCTCACGTTCCAGGAGCTCCACGACGTCGTGCGCACGAACCAGGTGGATGACCAGCTCATCCGCCAGCGCAAGGACGCGTTCAGGTCGTATCAAGCGCTCACGCCGCCCCGGGTGCTCACGTCGGATGGCGAGGTCATCGCCGGGGCGTACCGACGTGACGATTTGCCGGCCGGCGCGCTGGTCGGCTTACCGGTTTCCGCCGGGACCATCGAGGGGCGGGCCCGCGTCATCCTGGACATGGCGGAGGCGGATCTCGAACCGGGAGACATCCTGGTCACCGCCTACACGGACCCCAGCTGGACGCCCCTGTTCGTCGCGATCAAGGGACTGGTGACGGAGGTGGGGGGCCTGATGACCCATGGCGCGGTGATCGCACGGGAGTACGGCTTGCCGGCCGTGGTGGGGGTGGAGCATGCCACCCGGCTCATCCGGGATGGGCAGCGGATCCGCGTGCATGGAACGGACGGGTACGTCGAGATCCTGCCCTAGCGGGCCAGCCCGACAGGTAGCCGGGCGGCACGTGGTCGGTCAGCCAGACGCCGTTGGCGGCCTGGTAGAAGGCGTGGCCGGCCGCGTGCATGGCCGCGGCGTCCACCGTCAGGATGACGGGCGCCTCGCGGCGCGCGCCCACCTGGGTCGCGGTCGCCGGGGTGGCGGGCGCACCAGGTTGACGCGCACATCGCGAGGAACTCCGCCACCTTCTCCTCGTCCCAGTCCGGCACCGGGTCGAGCCAGAGAGTTTATTGGGCATAAAGCCACCCCGACCATCTCGGAAGGGCCGCTAAGCAGGCGCGGACCGGCCCTTCCTTCTCTGCCGGCCCCCGGATCCCGAGGTAGCGTCCGCGCGTGTGGTGTGGAGACGAAGCGAGCCATCGCGCACCCCTCGATGCGGTCTCGGAAGTGGCTCCCAGGTCGCGGGCCACCGAGGTGGTCTCGGCCTCCGCATGGGAAGCGCGGAGTCGAGCAGCACCTGGAGGGATGGTCGCACGCGGACGGGCCGATCGGAACCAAGCCCGCCGAGACAGGGGGAGGTCACCGGGCAGTCGAGAGGAAGCCGGCGAGGCTCTCGAGCGTCTGGCCCCAGCCCATCTCCATCGACGACATCGCCTCGCGGAAGGCAGCGAGTTCTGCGTCAGAGGCGTCGAGCGGCGTCGAGCGTGGGGTCAGCAGCGTGCCGCGGCCGATTCCGGCATGCCGCTCCAGGGTCACGGTGATGGCGATACGCGCCGACCACGGTCCTCCGAGCCGTCTTGGCGCCTCCACCAAGGGCGGCGCATGCTGTGTGCCAGACGCGGATCTGGTTCCGGTAACGCCCCTTATCGGAACCACCTTCCCCGCTTTGACGCTTGACAGCCCACGATACCTGTCATCTTCAACGCTTTCTGTCGTAGATCTTCAGCGCTCTCTGTCGTCGCCCATAACCCAGCGTTGTTTGGGCGACTCCTCGCCACGGTCTCCCGCAATGAGCCGGTAACGGGTTTCACGCCCCCACGCGAGCGAACCCGGCTCCTCCCGCTCCAGCCGGGGCTCACCAGTGAGGACGTGCGCCCGCTCGGCGGTGGCTTCCCGGTGGAGACGCCGGCCGGAGCGCACTAGGGGGCGATGGTGCGCTCCGAGCGGTGCGCCGGGGTGAGGTAAGATCGGAGCGTGCTCGTGATGCGCCGAGCCAGGGCGGGTCGGTCGCGGTCGGTCTGGAACAGGAGCGACGATGGAGAACTCGGATTCGGTGCTGCTCTCCCATGCGGGGCGTCGTCCCCTCTCGCGGCGCGGCGCGCTCGCTCGCCTCGGGGTCGGAGGGGTCGGGCTGGCACTCGCCGCTCGCGCCGTTCCCGCCGCCGCAGACGAGGCCGGCGAGCGCAACGAGGGCATCATCCGCACGCTCTACGCTGCCTACAACGCCGGCGCCTGGGATGCCCTCGCCGAGGTGATCGCTACCGACGCCGTCGATCACGACGCGGCCCCTGGCCAGGCGCCGGGACGGGAAGGTGTCACGCAGGCGCTGATGGGCTTCAAGGCGGCCTTCACGGGCGACGTCGTGATCGACGAGCTGGTCTCCGAGGGCGAGTGGGTGACCGACCGGATCCACCTCGATGGCACCCATGCCGGCGCCTTCTTCGGCGTCCCGGCGACGGGCAAGCCGGACCACATCGAGGCGATCGAGATGTGGAAGACCAAAGACGGCCAGATCGTCGAGGGCTGGCACGTCGAGAACCTGCTCCAGGTCCTCATCCAGATCGGGGCCATTCCCGCGCCGGGTGTTGCCCCGGCGGCCCGTCCCGAGGCATCGCCGACGGCCTAACCTAGGGTGTGCCGGCCACGCCGCGCTGCCCGAAGCTCTGCTCACCGCCCGCTTCTTCACCAGGCGGCTCCGTTTTCGGGACGGGTGGCGCCCCGTGCGAGCCCGTTGCTGGGAACGTCCCCGCGACGCCGAGGTGGCCGGGGATACGGCGCGTCAGGGTCGACCCACGCGGAGCGTCAGCATGGGGAACGCGTGGTTGTCGTAGCAGTCGTTGCTCGCGGCGAAGAAGGCGAAGGGGTAGTCGCCAGGCGCGACGTCGGCGGGAATCGTCAAGGTGCCGCGGAAGCGGTCG
>JAABUN010006428.1_pt1 | contig 13548 bp, 13 predicted proteins | sample 5559311 | NCBI WGS metagenome assembly JAABUN01 (sample SAMN10711877, study PRJNA513370) | rock metagenome | isolation source: Antarctica rocks | place: Antarctica: Victoria Land, Siegfried Peak sud | reverse complement strand
CAAGCAACGAGCAACCCGCTACGATCTGATCCAAAGGTTCCAGGTCGGGCGGTGACGCCTAAACCTTGCTCATGAATCGAATTAAGAACTAACGGGATGCTGTCCGGCGGATAGGGTCCACCTCTGTTTACGCTCGCCGACGGAATTGGTACCGGGTTTCAGCAAAAGCTCGCCTAACTGCTGGTTGACCGTATTATCCGCTAAAAAACGATCTACCGCGTCACGTTGTCGCTTGTTGCTGGAAAGTTGTGCGACGTTCTGACAAACAAGTCGTCCTTGTGGTGGAATAGTACCTTGATAGTTAGTGCGTAAGCTCAGCTCTCTTGTATATCTATTATAGTTTCTTAAAGTTCCAATAGTTGTAATACGTTTTCGTCCCTGACGTTAGAGACTGAAGATAGTGCTTTCTCCTAGTGCGCTGATCCAATCACTGATCAGTTCATCATCTAGTGCTTCCATAGCTTCGAGACCGTCCTCATTCGAACTGACGACATTCACTACTTCGACAGTCAGAATATCGTCGTCTAACTGCTTGTCGCGCTGCCTATACGTGATAACGAGTTCCACCGCATCATCTTCTAAGTGACTAAGAACAAAGAGCCCTGCCTCTAGCATGTCCTCTTTGGCTCCATAGCGTTGCTTGGAAATTTTGTCAAAGCGGAAATACTCGTAGAACTCTGAGGTGGATCCCATCCTTGAGACAGCACCCTGTTAGTTCTTAACTCCGCTCACGAGCATGGCCTCGGTGTCACGGCCCTCGCCGACATCGGCAGGTTGGACCGTTTTGGGTTGCTCGTAGCCTCACCATACATTGCATTAGGTGTTTGCTTGCCGAGGCGGCTGTGACGCCGTTCACCGTTGTAATAGCCGAAATAGCGCTCCGGGCCAGCTCGGGCTTCACTTAGATCGTCGTAGGCGTAGAGATAAACCTCCTCGTATTTGAGACTTCTCCAGAAGCGTTCGATAAAGACGTTATCTACCCACCGGCCTTTACCGTCCATGCTGATCCGGACCCCGTGCTGGTCGAGCACGCTGGTGAATGCTCGGGAAGTAAACTGAGCGCCGTCTTGGACAAAGCGGCACCTTCCGGGCCTGTCCGCCTGGTCGGTATTGAAGATTTCCGGTGCTCCGTAGGTCGTGAGTGCCTCTTCAAGGGCAGTCACGCAGAAACGTGGGTCGAGGCTATTGGACAGCTGCCGACTGAGAATCTTACGGCTGTACAGGTCCATAACCGCCATCAGGTAGCAAAAGCCTTTAGCCATCGGCAGGTAGGTGATATCGGCGACCCACACTTGATTGGGTCGGGTAGGCTCGAGGCCACTAAGCAAGTAGGGATAGATTTCGTGTCCCTTGGCAGCTTTCGAGGTTCTTGGTTTGGGATAGACCGCAGTGATGCCCATCCGCCTCATGAGCCGCTGCACGCGCTTTCGGTTGACCGTAAAGCCACGGTCTTTAAGTTCACCTTCGATCCTGCGACTTCCCAAGAAGGGTCGTGCTAGATGGACCTCGTCTATGTGGCGCATGACCGTCAGTTCTTCTTCCGAGACTGCCGCTCTCTGGCGGTACACCGACGCGCGGCTTACGCCCAGTAGTCGGCATTGCCTTACAACCGGTAATAGCATCTCCTTGTCGATCATCGCTTTGCGCTCAGATCGGCTCAGCGACCGAGCTTGTTCGACAAAAAATCTCGCTCCATCGTGAGTTCACCGATCTTGGCGCGTAGGTCTTTAACCTCAGACTCGAAGTCACGCTGCTTGTCGGCACCGCTCTCGAAGACCTCACTGACCTGAGCTAGCAGTTGCCGTTTCCACGCTGAGATTTGCTGTACGTGGACACCAAACTGCTGGGACAGCTCAGCCAGCGTCTTTTCCTCTTTGGCTGCCTCTAGTGCCACCTTCGCCTTGAACGCGGCTGAATGGTTCCGCCTCTGCTTTTTCATCTGTTCCCCTTTCTGAAAGCGTAGCGCTTTCAACTAAGGGGTCTGTCTCGTTTCTTGGGTCCACTTCTCTCGTTCAACAAGTCATAAGATGAGCCTCTTCCCTCGACAAGTTCATAAGGGCAAATATGTACGTTTTCACCCTCTCGTTTTCGGCGGTGAAAGTCGGGTTGCTCAACACGAGCATCTACGAGAACAAGCTGTTCAGGGTCGTTGAAATCCGTTACGGTAAGCGCCATAACACTACGCCCATGAAACACTACATTTGTTTTCTTTTCCCCGTCACGTTCGCTCTCTTGGTACTCTGCGACAGGATAGTCATTAAGATCTTCGAAGAAATATGGTAAAGTCATTCCGTGTTTCTCGATTTTCGCTCTTGCGCTGTCCGTAACTTTAAGACCGACTTGAGGTTTGGTAGTCAGACGGTTGAGTACATTCTCCGAAGAACGCTTGACGGTAGTTGGTCGTGGGCGTTCTTGCGGTTCCGGATGAAACAATCCTCGTGCTAATTCTTCAACAATTCTAGAACTTTCTGAATCGTTAAACGCTTTTTTAAGTGGCTTGAGTAAATGCTCGAGTGCCTCTCCTTCCAAAGTTTCTTTCGGAAGCTGCCAAGTAAGAAGCGCAACCATCGTTACTCCAAAAACGTAATAGTCACTCGCAACTGTTGTCTCTAGTAGCTTCACTTGCTCTGGGGGTGCGTAAGGTACCGTGGCAAACTGCGGCAGAGTCATACCTTTGTCGCGTCCGTAGTGCTCTACGATACGTGCGATTCCAAAATCGGCGAGTTTCGTAAAAGTTTTGCCACCACGTTGTCCGACCAGTAAATTTGCAGGCTTTACATCACGGTGAACGACACGTCTATTATGAGCTTGATCAAGAACAGTTATAAGCTGCTGGAGCTGCTCGAGACACCAACTTACCGACAATCTTTCTCTCGTACCGTCTCGCACTTCTCGAATTATTGTCTCAAGTGTTACTGCACGCAGGATTAACTCTAAAACTATACACAAGCCGCCAGATTTGGCTTCAATGAAATGATCAACCATCTGAACAACGCCGTCATTCTTAAAACCGCTGAGCGCATCAACTTCTTTGTTAAACATCGCTTCTGCCATATCTCTATCATGGTCGGCCAAGCCAAGCACTTTTAACGCATAAGTCTTATCATCTTCCGTGTCGTAAACCTTGTACACGGCTGAGAAAAGCCCACGTCCAAGGACTTCTTTGACCTCATACCGTCCCTGCTTAAAAGTCTCAAGTTCGTAGGAAGTCTCCACAAATTATATTCCTTCTCTTTCGGACAAAATTCGACGCTTGTCTTACCAAACTGTCCAAATTATATCTTGTTCGGGTTACGAGCTTTTTGAAAGTTGGTTTGGCCTGCGTCCTTCAGCCGGACTTGAGTCCTGCACACAAGAGGGGTGCGTCCGCTAGAACACACTCGTGATTTGCTAGAACGTACTGCGAAGGGAAGACTCTCCCGCAACCGTTTATGGTGAGAAAATGACACCGGGCGAGTTTCCAGCTGGTTTTGACGGGACGAACATCAAGCGCCTCTCCGAACGCCGTTTTTACGATCAGCAAGCCCTAATGAGATTTCCCCCTCAGACGACCTCGGTTCGGGGTGCTTCAGAAAATAGTCGGTATGAAGGCGGCGTGCTAACCCGGTCGTGTCGTGGGTACGGCTCTAGAGCGCCGCTTGGTGGAACATGCAGAGCAGCTCGCCAAACTACAGGACGGAACGTTCGACGTGCTGCTATTCGGTACGTCACAGCTCGGCCTGCCCCTCTAGTCTGATCCTAGCCCCGCACACAGCAGCCGCGCGGTCGGTTCGTCGATGATCAGCTGTTTAAGGTAGCCGCCCGCTAGAGCCGCCCGCAAGCCCGCCACCTTCCCCCGTCCGGACACCACACAGACCGCGTGTTTAGCACGCCTGAATAGCCCTAGGTCGGGGCCGCTGGCGCGGGCGTTGATAGGCACATCCCGGTACGAGCCGTCCGCCCGGAAAAACACCGTAGCGACGTCGCCAACGACGCCCTCGCGTCTCAGTTCAGCAAGGTCGCCGGGTTCCAGATAATCGCCCGTATAGACGCGGCTCGGCACACCCGCTTCAAACGCGCCGATGCTGTACAAAAAGATGTCGGCCTGAGTTTGCAAATCTAAAATGCGTTTAACGCTGCGCTCGAGCCAGAGCGCCTGTTTGGTCTCCGAAAAGTCGAAAAACGTCGGGACCGGAAAGGGGTGTGTCGTCGCGCCGTAGGCTGCTGAGAAATGGCGCAAGATTTCAGCGGTATAGCGCAGACCGGCGTCGTGGGTATTACCTGAACCGTTAAGCTGCACCACCTGAACGTCTTTAAGCGGCTTGGCGTTCAGGCGTTCGGAGATGGCGCTGATCGTCGTACCCCAGGCTACCGCGAGGATCGCCTCGTCACGCATCAGGGTATTTAGATAGGCGGCGGCAACTGTGGCGACGCGCTCCAACCACACCTGCTCGCCCGCCATTTCAGGAACGTCGACCACGTGAACTTCAGGAACGCCGAAGTGCGTTTGGATCGTGTGCTCGAGGGAACTCGCTTGCGTGTTGGGGTCAACGATACGGATTTCAACAAGTCCACGCAGCTTGGCAAGCTTGAGCAGCCGCGACACTTTTGAACGTGAAAGGCCCAATTCGTCAGCTATTTCTTGCGTAGTGCGCTCTTGATAGTAGTACATCCGGGCCACGCGCACCGCGTCGTAAAGAGGTTCCGTCACCGCCCCGAAAACCGTCGCCACTGGGAAGGTCTCAACCAGTCCACTACACCGTGCTTTATCCACGCTCTATATGCCACGCTCTGCACTCCCGTCGAAAGTCGAGTTTTCAAGACCTTTATCAACTGTAGCTTACATCAAATTATAAGACGACCTGAACATCCGTGCAAGAGGATTGACATGCTGTGCAAGAGCCGCGTATAGTTGCGTCAGAAGTTAAACATGGTCGTTGATCGGTCGGACAAAAACAGATTCGGTGACACCTGTTGGCGTCTTTTAGGGAGCGTTTATGCAAAACAGCTTGGGGCGTGGCAGACCAAAATCCGGCGGTGCAGGGTCGGCGTTTTGAAGCTCGAGTTGCACAACGTCAGCAAAAAGGTCGGGGCCGAGACCCATCTGTATCCGCTCGAGCTGACCCTGAGTTCGGGCCTTAACGTCCTGCTCGGCCCGACGCTCGCCGGAAAAACCTCGCTGCTACGGCTTTTAGCCGGTCTCGACCGACCGACCACCGGGCGTGTGTTGCTAGACGCTAAAGACGTAACCGGCGTCCGCGTGCAAAAACGCAGCGTCGCTTTCGTCTACCAGCAATTTATCAACTATCCGTCGCTGACGGTGTTTGAGAATATCGCCTCGCCGCTCCGTGTTCGCGGCGGGTTCAGCCGCGCGCAGATCGAAGAGCGGGTACAGGGAGCGGCCGCAACGATGCGGATCGAACCGTTTTTGCAGCGCCTGCCCGACCAGCTCTCGGGGGGACAGCAGCAGCGCACTGCGATTGCCCGCGCGCTCGTCAAAGAGGCCGACATCTTGCTGATGGACGAACCGCTAGTCAACTTGGACTACAAACTGCGCGAAGAACTGCGCCTCGAGATGCGGAGCATCTTCGCCTCCCGCGACGCCATCGTCGTCTACGCCACCACCGAACCGTACGAGGCGCTCCTGCTCGGCGGCACCGTCAGCGTGCTCGATCAGGGCCGTGTGCTTCAGAGCGGGCCGACCCTGGGGGTCTACCACCGACCCGTTTCGCAGCGCGTCGGCGAGGTCTTTAGCGACCCCCCGATGAACCTGCTCACAGCTACCGTCGAGGGCGACCAGTTACGGCTCTTCGGCGTCTCGTGTTCGCTGCCGCCACATATGCAGACGCTGGCCCCCGGCCCCTACCGGCTCGGGCTGCGCGCGGGTCACGCGGGACTCTCTCGCGCCGCCGCCGACACCTCCGCTTTCACCGACGCCGCCGTAGAGGTTCCGGCAACCGTCGAACTCGCCGAGATCAGCGGTTCGGAAACATTCGTCCACCTCGGCGTCAGTCCGGGCGCTAGCGCCGAAACGAGACCGTCGGCGGCTTCGGGGGACGGGCTAGTGCCGACGCACGTCGTGGCGCAGCTCAGCGGGGTTCATCCCTTTAGCGCCGGTCAGAACGTGACGCTTCAGCTCAATCCGAAACGGCTTTTCGCCTTCGACCCCGCCGGTACGTTGGCGGCGGCTCCGGAGCGCGGCGTCGCCGCAGGCGCGTAAGTGGCGCAGATCGAACTTGAGGGGCTGGCGCACAGCTACGCGCCGCAGTCCAAAGGGACCGACTACGCGCTTCGGCCCATGAACCTGACCTGGAGAGACGGCGGCGCGTACGCGCTGTTAGGCCCGTCCGGGTGCGGCAAAACGACGCTCCTTAACATCATTTCCGGCCTCGTCAAACCGAGCGAAGGCCGGGTGCTGTTCGATGGTCAGGACGTAACGGCGCTCGCGCCCGAAGCGCGCAATATCGCGCAGGTCTTCCAGTTTCCGGTCATTTACGACACCATGAGCGTGTTCGACAACCTCGCCTTCCCGCTACGCAACCGGGGCGTCCGCGGCGCGGAGGTCAAAAAACGCGTAGGGCAGGTGGCAGAACTGCTCGAGCTGACCCCTGACCTCAGCTACCGCGCGAGCGGCCTCAGCGCCGACGCCAAACAAAAGATTTCGCTCGGGCGCGGGCTCGTCCGGAGCGACGTTGCGGCCATCTTATTCGACGAACCGCTGACCGTTATCGACCCGCACCTCAAATGGCTTCTGCGGAGCAAGCTCAAGCAAATTCATCAGGAGTTTAAGCTAACGCTCATCTACGTGACGCACGACCAGATCGAAGCCTTGACCTTTGCCGATCAGGTGGTGGTGATGGACAGCGGCAGCGTAGTGCAGATGGGGACGCCGCAAGCTCTTTTTGAAAGCCCCGAACACACCTTTGTAGGCTACTTTATCGGCTCGCCGGGGATGAACTTGCTACCTTGCCGTTTGGGAGCCGAGGCCGCGTACGTCGGCGACCAGACAATCCTCCTGAGTGGGGCGGTGCTCGCGCGGGCAAAACGGACGGCGACGCCGCAAAGCCGGATCGTGCTCGGCATCAGGCCGGAGTTTCTGGTACTTAGCGGCGCTGAGACCGAACATGGCGGCGCTCGCGTCGCCGCCGATATCATCACCGTTGAAGACCTGGGAAACTTCAAGATCGCTACCGCAACTGTAGGCGGCGCGTCCGTTAAGGCCAAATTGTCCGAAGACGCGACCCTTATGCCCGGACGAGGCTGGCTGCATTTTCCGTCCGAACGCACCAAACTTTATATCGACGACCGGGCCGTGTAGCGGTGACGGGAGGAGAAGCGTGAAAACAACAAATCACAAAGCGTGGCTGCTGGTGTTACCGGTAGTGATATCAGTGGCGTTCAGCGCCATTTTGCCGCTGATTACGGTTATCAACTACTCGGTGCAAGATATCTTCGGACCGTTTCAGCGCGTGTTCGTGGGCGGCGAGTGGTTCCGCGATACGTTGCGCGACAGCGAACTGCGGGGCGCATTTCTTAGAAACCTGCTCTTTTCTGCTGAAGTGCTGGTGCTCGAGATTCCTCTAGGTATCGCCGTCGCGCTCGCCCTCCCCGCCAAAGGCTGGCGCGCATCTCTAAGTCTCGTTCTGGTTGCGTTGCCCCTGCTAATTCCCTGGAACGTAGTCGGGACCATCTGGCAGATTTTCGGTCGCGCCGATATCGGACTGGGCGGCTTTTTCCTCAACAAGACGCTCGGCCTCAACTACAACTACACGAGCGACCCCTTCGACGCTTGGATGACGGTGCTGGTCATGGACGTCTGGCACTGGACGCCGCTGGTGGTGCTGCTCTGTTACGCCGGTCTGCGCGCTATTCCCGAAGCGTACTATCAGGCAGCCCGTATCGACGCGGCCAAGCCCTGGGCGATCTTCCGCTATATCCAGCTGCCCCGGCTGCGCGGCGTGCTGCTGATCGCGCTGCTCTTGCGGTTTATGGACTCGTTTCTAATCTACACCGAACCGTTCGTCGTCACCGGCGGCGGCCCCGGCAACGCCACCACCTTTTTAAGCATCTACCTCTCCAAACTCGCGGTAGGGCAGTTTGACCTGGGTCCGGCAGCGGCGTTTTCGCTCATCTACTTTCTGATTATCCAGATCTTGTGTTTTATCTTTTACACGATGATTTTGAACCTCGGCAAAGGTCCAAGCCGGTGAGTAACGCTCTCCCCCGCGCCGCTACCGCCAACACGCCGCGCGCCCAGATCTTCAAAGGCGTCGGCAGACGCGTTTTCGTCATCGTCTACTTTGTGCTGCTGCTGCTGCCGATCTACTGGATGCTCAACATGTCACTTAAACCCAACAGCGAAATCTTGGGGGGTATCACGCTCTACCCGCACGAGCTTACCTTTCAAAATTACCGCACCATCTTTACCGATCCGACTTGGTACCGTGGTTATCTCAACTCGCTGACCTACGTCGCCATGAACATGGTGATGTCACTTATTATCGCGCTACCCGCCGCCTACGCTTTTTCGCGTTATCACTTTTTGGGTGCGAACCACTTGTTTTTCTGGCTGCTCACCAACCGGATGGCTCCAGCAGCGGTCTTTTTGTTGCCGTTTTTTCAGCTTTACCAGAATATCGGGCTTTACGACACGCACCTCGCCGTGGCACTCGCGCACCTGCTTTTTAACGTACCGCTGGCTGTGTGGATTTTAGAGGGTTTTATGTCCGGCGTTCCACGTGAGATCGACGAAACCGCCGCTATCGACGGTTACAGGTTCCCCCGGTTTTTTCTCACCATATTTTTGCCGCTGATCCGCAGCGGCGTCGGGGTGACCGCATTTTTTTGCTTTATGTTCAGCTGGGTCGAGTTGTTGCTCGCTCGCACCCTCACGAGCGTCGCGGCCAAGCCCATAGCGGCGACCATGACCCGCACCGTCAGCGCGTCGGGAATGGATTGGGGACTGCTGGCGGCAGCGGGTGTGCTGACGATTATCCCGGGCGCACTGGTGATCTATTTCGTTCGTAACCATATCGCCAAGGGTTTCGCGCTGGGACGCGTTTAGGAGGTGGCTGTGACGGAGTTGGCCGCGAGTTTTGAGTGGATGGCGTGGACCAGACCGACTGCACTTTTTCTGCTGGCCATCGTTCTTATGCTCACGGTGATGACGGTGTTGGGGATACGCTACCCGGCAGTTGCCCGTAAAGGCTTTTTGCCGATGGCGACCACCCGTGGCGACCGTCTCTACGTCGGGCTTTTAGGCGTCGCCGTAATCAACCTGGCGTGGCTCGGCGCGACCGAGCTGACGATGTGGTGGGCGGTACTGCTCGCCGGACTATGGCTGATTTTGGTACTTCGCTGGGGTTAGCGCCCCGGCAGGACCCCGGCCCCTTACGTTTCTTCCCGTGGGGATGGGCCGGTGTACACAACAGGAAGCTGGTACGCAGCAAGGCAGCTAGCAGCAAAGGAGTAAAGATGACTACAGTCCGTACGAGGCTAATTCTCGCCGCCGCGCTCGCGCTTGGCGTAAGCGCCCAAGCGCAGAGCGACGACGCACAGTACCTCGAGGCCGCAGAGCGGTGGATCGACTCGGAGTTTCAGCCGAGCACCCTGTCTAAAGAGCAGCAGTTGGAGGAACTCAAATGGTTTATCGAGGCCGCCAAACCCTTCCGCGGCGAAACTATCAACGTCGTTTCGGAAACCATCACCACCCACGAATACGAATCTCAGACCCTTGCCAAAGCGTTTACCGAGATCACCGGTATCAATCTGGTTCACGACCTCATCCAAGAGGGCGACGTCATTGAAAAGCTCCAAACCCAAACGCAGTCCGGACAAAACATCTACGACGCCTACGTAAATGATTCTGACCTTATCGGCACGCATTTTCGTTACGGGTTTGTCACCAACCTGACCGACTGGATGGCGGGCGACGGCGCGGCGGTCACGTCGCCGACTCTCGATGTGGAAGACTTTATCGGGATCAGCTTTACCACCGCCCCCGACGGCAAGATTTATCAGCTCCCTGACCAGCAGTTCGCCAACCTCTACTGGTTTCGTTACGACTGGTTTTCGGACCCTGAAATTCAAAAGCAGTTCAAGGATATTTACGGTTACGACCTGGGCGTTCCGGTCAACTGGTCGGCGTATGAAGACATCGCCAACTTTTTCTCGAACGAAGTCAACGGCGACGGCACGATGGACGGTACCAAGGTCTACGGTCACATGGACTACGGCAAAAAAGACCCGAGCCTCGGCTGGCGTTTTACCGACGCCTGGTTGTCGATGGCAGGTGGTGGTGACAAGGGCATCCCCAACGGCCTCCCGGTAGACGAGTGGGGCATCCGCGTCGAAGATTGCCGTCCGGTCGGCTCATCGGTCACGCGCGGCGGCGATACGAACGGCCCCGAAGCGGTCTACGCGCTGCAAAAGTACATCGACTGGCTTAAAGCCTACGCTCCCCCTCAAGCCGCCGGTATGACCTTTTCCGAATCCGGCCCGGTTCCCGCGCAAGGCAACGTGGCGCAGCAGATCTTTTGGTACACCGCCTTTACCGCCGACATGACCGCCGAAGGCTTGCCGGTCGTCAACGAAGACGGCACGCCGAAGTGGCGGATGGCCCCCTCGCCGCACGGCGCGTATTGGGAAGAGGGTATGAAGCTCGGATATCAAGACGCGGGCTCGTGGACGCTGCTCGAGAGCACCCCCGTCGAGCGCCGCAAGGCCGCGTGGCTCTACGCGCAGTTTACGACCGCAAAGACCGTCAGCCTCAAAAAGACGCTCGTGGGCCTGACACCCATCCGCGAATCCGATCTGACGAGCCCGGAGATGCAAGAAGCCGCGCCGAAACTCGGGGGTCTGGTCGAGTTTTATAACAGCCCCGCCCGCGTGTCGTGGACGCCGACCGGCACGAACGTCCCGGATTATCCCAAGCTGGCGCAGCTGTGGTGGCAAAACGTCGCGCAGGCCGTGACCGGTGAGGTCAGCGCGCAGGAGGCGATGGACAACCTCGCCGAGCAGCAAGACGACATCTTAGGGCGGCTCGAACGTATCGGGATGGCGAACTGCGGCCCGATCTTGAACGAAGAAAGAGACGCGCAATACTGGTTCGATCAGCCCGGCGCACCGCGCCCGCCGCTGGAAAACGAAAAACCGCAGGGTGAAACCGTCCCTTACGACGATCTTTTGCAAGCCTGGAAAGAGGGACGCGTCCGCTAAATGTTCTGTACGGGAAGGATTATCCTTCCCGTACGCCTTAAACTTGAAGAGTGTTTTAGTCCTGAGCGAACTATTTTGACGAGCTACTGACTTATCTATTGCTTTCAGCACTAAAGCTTTGCAGCGTACGCTATTTTGTCCTTTTGTCAAATCAACGTTTCCACACGGGTCAACCCCTACCAGACCAAATATATGGGCTTTACCCTTTAGGTACGGCTCGAGAAAGGCGGCGCATTATGAACCGTGCAGAGCAGCTTTCCAGACTACAAAATGAAACCTACGACGTACTCGTCATCGGCGGCGGCGCGACCGGGGCCGGGGTCGCTCTCGACGCGACCAGCCGCGGCCTCAAAACGGCGCTCGTCGAACGCGACGATTTTTCTGCCGGAACCAGCAGTCGCTCGACCAAGCTCGTTCACGGCGGGGTTCGCTACCTCGAGCAGGCCGTCAAAGGTCTCGACCGCACCCAGTTCAATCTGGTCAAGGACGCCCTCAAAGAGCGCGCCACGCTGCTGCGCCTCGCGCCGCATTTGGCCCACCCGCTGCCGATTTTGACGCCGCTCTACAGCTGGTTTCAGATCCCTTATATGATGGTCGGGCTCAAGATGTACGACGCGCTCGCGGGCAGGGCCAACCTCGAGGGTAGCCGCTTCGTAGGCCGGGACGAGGCTGTGGAACGCTTTCCGATGCTCAAACATGAGGGCTTGCGTGGGGCCGTGCTCTACTACGACGGGCAGTTCGACGACGCCCGCATGAACGTAGAGTTGGCGCTGACCGCCGCCTGCGAAGGCGCAGCCGTCGCCAACCATCTGGAGGTTACAGGGCTCCTTAAAGAGGCGGGACGGACGGCGGGCGCAGCGGTCGAAGATACGCTTACCGGCGAAAACTGGGAGATTCGGACTAAAACCGTCGTCAACGCGACCGGGCCGTTTTCGGACGCGGTGCGCCGACTCGACGATCCGGCTGCGCCGCAGCTGCTGACCGCGAGTTCGGGCGTACACATCGTTTTAGACGGGCGCTTTTCGCCGCCGGAGACGGGGCTGCTGATTCCGAAAACCGACGACGGACGGGTGCTCTTTTTACTGCCGTGGCTCGGTTACACCCTTTTCGGAACCACCGACAATCCGGCGCAGATCGAACCCAACCCCAAAGCCAGCAGCGACGATATCGACTATCTCCTCGACTACCTGGGACGTTATTTCAACGTGCCCGCGACCAAAGACGACGTTTTGGCGACCTGGTCGGGCTTGCGCCCGCTCGTCTCGGACCCCAAAGCCGCCGACACCGCCAAGGTCTCGAGAGATCACGTCGTCAACACCAGCGCCTCGGGTCTGATTACCATAGCCGGGGGCAAATGGACGACCTACCGCAAGATGGCGCTCGATACGGTCGATGAAGCTCTCAGGGTGGGTGGACTGAAGGCGGGCGCGTCACGTACCGAAGACCTCCCGCTGGTCGGCGCGACGGGCTTTGAAGCGGACGGCGCGGCGCAACTCGCGGCGCGTTACGGCCTCGAGGCCGACGTTGCCGCGTATCTGAACCGCGCTTACGGCGGACGAGCAGAGCAGGTAGCCGAGCTTTCCCGAGAGCACCCCGAACGCCTCGTACCGGGGCATCCACACCTCGGAGCCGAGGTCGTCTACAGCGCCCTTTACGAGGGAGCGTGTACCGCCACGGACTTTTTGGCGCGCCGAACCCGGTTGGCGTTTTTAGACCAAAGAGCGACGCTGGCGGCGCTGCCCAAAGTAAGTGCGCTACTCGCCGAGACGCTGTCTTGGGACGCGGCGCGGCGGCGAAGAGAGGTAGCGGACGCCGAGGCGTACCTTTTAGGTCAAGGGTTACTCGAGCCTGCCCTCGCAGGAGCGGACGATTAGGTTTTAGCGGTATTTTTTCTCGTTATTGCGAGCGAGTGACTTTTGGCGTGTAGCTTGTGGGATCGTGTCCCCTTACCATTCGTCATCAACCTCTCACACAGGCGTTTCACTCGAGAGCCCGGAAAGACCAGACGCCCCCGGTCGGACGGTTTGCTGCCGGTTGAGGATTTAATTCTGATCAGGTTTTATCGCTACTCGCTGTTTGGAAGTTGCTCGAGTTCCGACTCAGCACGTAACAAGCCGGTAATTTAGCCTTCTTGCTATGTCCACTTGTTTTCTTCACTCTGACTGATGTTTTTACACACCACAAAGGAAAAGCCGCAAGGATGGCTGCCGGATATTTACAGACATCGGTAGTGGCCCACTAAAGAATGTCATGTCTCCGTTGGAGGTTGTAGCGAACTAGGAACAGGTGAAGGCAGATGAGGTGCATCTGGTCAGACTTGGAGAACGACAAGGACTTGCGTACGAATCTGGA
>JAABUN010006426.1_pt1 | contig 13559 bp, 11 predicted proteins | sample 5559311 | NCBI WGS metagenome assembly JAABUN01 (sample SAMN10711877, study PRJNA513370) | rock metagenome | isolation source: Antarctica rocks | place: Antarctica: Victoria Land, Siegfried Peak sud | reverse complement strand
CTGGTCGAGCGGGGGCCGGCCCAGCGACCGCATCAGGGCTGCAGGGTCGGTGGCCGGGGTGACCTCGGCCGGACGGCTGGGACTGGGCACCGCCTTCCAGAGGTGGGCCGTGCCGGCCTCGGAAGGACGGCCGGGACGACGGGCCTGACGGGTGTTGCGGCGGGGGGCGTTGTTGCCGCTCCCGTTCACGCTGCCTCCTCCTCGTCGCCGTCGGGCGAGGCGTCCTCGGCGTCGGCCGTGAGCAGCTGGTCGGGCCGCAGGCCCAGGGCCACCCGCAACTGGTCCGGGTTGAGGTCGGCCAGGGTGCTGGACTTGGGCAGCACCAGATCGGCGATGTGGCGCTTGCCGGCGACGACGTCCTCCACCCGCTCGTCGACCGTACCCGGGCAGACCAGACGGTGGGAGATCACCGTGCGTTCCTGACCGATGCGCCACGCCCGGTCCCGGGCCTGGTCCTCGACCGCCGGGTTCCACCAGCGGTCGTAGAGGACGACGTGGCTGGCCGCGGTCAGGTTGAGGCCGGTGCCGCCCGCCTTGAGCGACAGGACCAGGGCGCCGGCACCCTTCCTGGCCTGGAACTCCTCGATCATCCGGTCGCGGGCGCCACGGGAGAGCCCGCCGTGGTAGCAGTCGACCGGGGCGCCCGTCCGGTGGGCGAGGTGGGTGGCCAGGCGTTTGCCCCATTCGGCGAAGTGGGTGAACACCAGGACCTTCTCGCCCGCGGCGAACACGGAGTCCACGATCTCCTCGAGGCGGGCCAGTTTGCCCGAGCGCCCGGGCAGCGGCCGGCCGTCGTCCTCGTAGGCGGCCGGGTGGTTGCAGATCTGCTTGAGGGCGGTGATGGCGGCCAGGATGTCGCCCTGACGACGGTCGCCCTCGCCGGCGGAGACCAGGCGGTCGATCACCGCCTGGTAGAGGCCGACCTGCTCGGGGGTCATGGTGCAGTGGTCGAGCTCGTCGATCTTGTCGGGCAGCTCGGCGGCCACCTCGGGCTCCGACTTCGTGCGACGGAAGACGAGGATGCCGTTGAGGGCCCGCAGGGCCGACTCGCCGTTGGCGGCTCCGTCGCGGCTCTTGGCCGACAGCTGGGAGACGAAGGTCGAGCGGCTCCCGAGCAGGCCGGGGTTGGTGAAGTCCAGGATGGCCCACAGATCGCCGAGGCCGTTCTCGACCGGGGTGCCGGTCAGGGCGACCCGGCTGCGCGCCGGGATACGCCGCAGCTCCCGGGCCACGTCGCTGCCGGGGTTCTTGATGGCTTGGGCCTCGTCGAGGACCACGCCGGCCCAGTCGCACTCGCTCAGGGCCTCGATGTCGCGCACCGCGGTGCCGTAGGTGGTGATGACCACGTCGGCCAGCTTCGACTTGGCCGCCAGCTCCTCGGCTGATGACCGGGAGGCGCCGTGATGGACGATCACCCGCAGGCCGGGGGTGAACCGGGCGGCCTCGGCGGCCCAGTTCCCGACCACGGCGGGCGGGGCGATCACCAGCGTGGGCTGGCCCTGGCGAGCCTTTGCGACTCGCGACAGGTGGGCCAGAAGGGTGGGGGTCTTGCCCAGGCCCATGTCGAGGGCCAGGCAGCCGCCGAGCCCGGAGGCGTCGAGGAACCCCAGCCATCCGAGGGCCTCGGCCTGGTAACTGCGGAGAGTGCCGACGAAGCCCTCGGGTGCCGGGACCGCCTCGATGGTGGTGGTGTGGGCGAGCAGGTCGGCGGCCCAGCCGTGGCCGCCGACGCTGGTGCCTCCGGCGAGCGGCGAGGACTCCAGGCCGACGGCGTGGCGCAGGACCTCGGCCCCGGTCAGGTGGGTGCGCTGGGCCCGTTCGGCCAGGGCGGCGGCGGCTTCGGTGAGATCGACCCGGTTGACCTCCACCCAGCGGCCGCGGGAGTGGATCAGGGGTCGGGCCTCGGCGGCCAGGCGGCGGATGTCCTCGGCGGTCAACTCGACGTCATCGAAGACCGCCGACCACCGCACGGCGGCGAGCTGGTGGGCGCCGACGACCGAGGCGTCGACCGGCTCGGCGGTGAGGCGAAGGGCCGGGCGGGGCCTGCGCCTCGACAGCAGGGGGACGCGGACGTCGAAGCCGGCCGCCTCGAGGCTGGCGCCGGTGACGCCCATGAGGTCGAAGGCCTCGTCCTGGCTCAGCACGACCTCCCCCCGGCGATGCCCACCCGGGCGGTTCAGGACGGGGAGAAGCCGCTCGAGCCGAGTGGTCTCGTCGGCCAGGTGACGCTTCGACCGCCCGTCGACCAGGGCCACCTCGAGGGGCACTAGCCGGCCTTCCTGGCCGGGCCCGAGCACCGAGAGGAACCAGGCGTTGCCCTTGTCGGGCGGGTCGAGCTGGACGACCAGTCGGGCGTCGACCGGGCCTTGCACGGGGTCGCCCCAATGCTCCAGGCGTTCGGCCAGGGCGGCGGCCAAGCGGGGCGGAGCCTCGAACGGCGTGCCGTCCAGGCTGGTGAGGACCGCCTCCGACACGTCGCCCGGCGTACGGACCACGGGCGGGGCCGCCGGCAGCTCCAGGCGCCCGGCGGCGTCGCGCACGATGGCGTCGACCGTTGCCCCCAACACGGCCAGGGTCAGCGTGCGGGGATCCGACCGGTCGAGGGCGGCGACGGTGGCGGGCATGGCCCGGGAGAGGGAGTCGAGCTTGGCCCGCTCGACCAGGGCGGGCGCCCAGCGCACCGCGAAAGCCGCCGGAGTACCGGCCGGCTCGAGCCTGGGGACGATGGACCCGCGGGCCACCAGCGCCACCGCCCACGCCGCCACCCGGCCGAGCCACACGACACCGGTACCCACGCCCTCGGGGCGGTCGCCCGCTCCTACCGCCACAAGCCATCCCAGGGCTTGGGCCACGCCGATGGCCTGAGCCGGGGCCTGAGCGGCCCCTTCAGAGCGGGAGGCCGGGGCCTCAGGTCCCCCCGGGAGGGCGACGGGATCGTGTGGCCACCACCCTTCGGCGGGGGCGTCGGCCTTCTTCAGTCGCTCGGCCAGCTCCTCGAACGACACTGGCGCCACGCCCGGCCCGGCGGCCCAGAGGACGAGGCGCCCGTCGTCCCACGACGCCTGCAGGCGCACCTCGCCCGCCCCGTCGAGCGCCTTGTCCTCCGTGGGTTCGTTGCGGACGCCGGTGAGCCGGGCCAGGGCGCCGGCCAGGAGGCCTCGTTCGCCCTCGAAGTCGGCGACGACCTGGTCGCGTTCCGGCCCCTTGAGGCCCCGCACCTGGGCCAGGCTGGTCTCGGTCTCGCGCAGGAGCCGTTGCAGCGAGAAGAGCCACTCCTGGCGGTGGCCCTCCAGGAGCACGAGCTGGTCCGGCGTCGCCTCTCCGGCGGCCTCGGCTTCGATGGCCCATCCCAATTCACGAGCGGGGACGCGGGCGATCCCCGGTCCTCGTCCCCCTGCTGCCACGTCGTGCATGTGCCTCCGGCACTCGCTACGGAGGCGAGGGTGGCAGAAGCTGCCTGGCACCCGCGCCCTGTTCCTCTTCCTTCCATGCTGAGCCTCGCCTCATTGCTCGAGAGCGTTCGCTCGCATCGCATCGCCACCGTCGCCACCGCCCAGACGGTCGAACGACGTAGGAAACCTCTCCGATTGTACCGCTCGTCCAAACAAATGGGTGGATGCCCGAAGCAGATGTCCCACTCAGGAAGCGGCGGGGGGACCGAGAGCAGGCACGACATGGGCCCGGACAAGTTGCTGCAGACCGGGCGCCCCGTGCTGCGGTTGGGTGACCCGCTGTGCCGCCAGGTCGACGAGCACCGGGTAGGCCGATGGGCGCGGGCCCGCTCGGGACTGCCCCCAATCGCCCGCGTCTCGCGTCGAGTCGACGACGGCCACCGCCACGACATCGAGACCCGCCCGTCCCCCGATACGAAGCCTGCCGCCGACCGTCCGGGCGTACTGCGCAGCCTCGTCGAGGAAGCGGTCCAGGTGGGCGGTCGTGGCGTCGGCCTTGAACACGGCAACCAGCACGAACGTGGGCGACCGTAGCGCAGGCTTGCGCCCGATGACGGCCTGACGCCCGGCGACGGAGTCCCGGGTGACCTTGAAACCGCCGGCAACGAGCGACGACCCGATCCGCCCCACCACACCCAGCCCGGCGGGCTCGACCGCTATGCCCCCAACTTTCGAGCCCGCATGACGAGGGTGCGGGGGACCATGTCGTAGACGTCGCGCCAGTGCCGGCTGCGGGGCCCGTCGGGGTTGGGCGCCGGCTCCAGCACGGTATCGACGGCGAAGTTGGCGCGGGAAAGCCCGGTGAAGAGGTCGGAGACGGTGTGGTGGTGAGCCGAAAGCGGCATCCCCTCCCAGTCGTACGTCACGCTCGTCCGGTCGAAGTACGACCGGCGGACGAGCAGCGGCTGTCCGGCGTCGTCGTCGTCGATCAGGTGTGACGAGGGGTGGGGCAACGAGAACACGAACGGTGAGCCCTGCTTCAGCACCCGGTGCACCTGGCGGAAGACCCGGTTCAGGTCCTCGACCAGGCCGAGGGCGTAGGCGGAGAAGACCACATCGATGCTCTCGGCCCGCAGGAACACGAGCTCGGCCAGGTCGCCGGTATGCAGGTCGACCTTCACCTTCTCCTGCTCGGCCAGCCGCCGGGCCGCAGCCAGCTGAGCGGGCGAAAAGTCGAGCCCGACGGCGTGGGCGCCCTGCTTGGCCATGGCCACCAGGCTCGGTCCGGCGCCACAGCCCAGCTCCAGCACCCGCTTGCCTTCGAGGTTGCCGAGGAGCCGGAACTCGGCTTCGGTGGCGATGTCGGGCCCGTAGACCACGGCGTCGACGCCGGGCAGGACCCCGCTCCCGCGGCCCTCGGGCAGCCGGTTCCAGGTGGCAGCGGTATGGCTCGACATGGACCATCTTGGCACCGGTGAAAGCCCGGTGACATGTCCGGGGGTCAGCCGGCGGCGATGAACTCCTCGACCAGGCGCTGGCAGACGTCGTCGTGGTACTGCTCGGGCGGCGACTTCATGAACCACGACGACGGGCCCAGCAGAGGGCCGCCGATGCCGCGGTCGAGAGCCAGGCGGGCGCAGCGCACGGCGTCGATGATCACGCCGGCCGAGTTCGGCGAGTCCCACACCTCGAGCTTCAGCTCGATGTTCAGGGGCACGTCGCCGAAGTTCCGACCCTCGAGTCGGATGTAGGCCCACTTGCGGTCCTCGAGCCAGGGCACGTGATCGCTGGGGCCGATGTGGACGTCGTCGGCGGCGATGCCGTTCTCCACCTGGCTGGTCACCGACTGGGTCTTGGAGATCTTCTTGGACTCCAGCCGCTCGCGTTCGAGCATGTTCTTGAAGTCCATGTTGCCGCCCACGTTCAGCTGGTAGGTCCGGTCGAGGACCAGGCCGCGGTCCTCGAACAGCCGGGCCAGCATGCGGTGGACGATGGTGGCGCCCACCTGGCTCTTGATGTCGTCGCCGATGATGGGTATGCCGGCGGCGGTGAACTTGGCCGCCCACTCGGGGTCGGAGGCGATGAACACCGGGATGGCGTTGACGAAGGCCACGCCGGTCTCGAGGCAGGCGGTGGCGTAGTGCTTCTGGGCCAGCTCGGAGCCCACCGGCAGGTAGGAGACGAGTACCTCGGCGCCCGACGCCCGTAGCGCCTCGGCCACATCGACCGGATCGTCGAGGCTCTCCTCGACGGTCTGGCGGTAGTACTTGCCCAGGCCGTCCATTGTCGGGGCGCGCTGGACGGTGACCCCCAGATCGCCCACCGACGCGAAGCGCACGGTGTTGTTCTGGCCGGCGAAGATGGCTTTGCCGACGTCGACACCGACCTTGGTGGCGTCGACGTCGAAGGCGGCCACCACCTCCACGTCGCCGACGTGGTAACCGCCGAGGACCACGTGCATGAGACCGGGCACCGACTCGGCCGGATCGGCGTTGCGGTAGTACTCCAGGCCCTGCACCAGCGAGCTGGCGCAGTTCCCGACACCGGCGATGGCCAGACGAATCTTGGGACGAGCGCCTGGTCGCTGCGGTCCTCCGCTCGGCTTCGGTCCTCGCTCCTTCATGAGGGATCTCCTCCCTGACGTTCGCTGGCGATGAGGCGGTCGAGCCACGAGATGTCTCTCTCGGTGGACTCGGTGCCGTGGTCGACCAACGACTGGGTGTACATGTCCATGCGTTCCTTGCGGCTGCGGTGATTGGTGCGGGCCTTGGCCAGGCGCTCGACCAGGAGGGCCCGGCGGCGCTCGAAGAGGCCGAGCCGGCGCTCCGGGGGCAGGTGCCGGCAGAAGGCGAGCCTGAGGTTGAAGGCCCGGTCGTCCTCGGCGCTGGTGGAATCGGCGACAAGGAGCTCCTCGAACAGCGCCTCGCCGCGCTCGGTGATGGCGTAGACCTTCCGGGTCCTCGACGGGCGGACCGGGTGGGTGGCGGCCCGGCGGGCCCGGAAGGCGGCGGCCTCCCCTGCGATCGACCCGGTCATGGGCGCAGGCGCTGACGGTGTCGCCGGGCCGTCGTGGGGAGTGCCTTCGACGGCCCGGACGGCCCCGGCGGTCTCGAGGCGGGCCAGGGCGGGGTAGAGCGAGCCGAATGAGACGCTCGAGAAGGCGCCCAGGGCCTCGGTGAGGCGCTTCTTCAGCTCGTAGCCGTGGAGCTCCTGCTCTTTCAGCAACCCGAGGATGGCCAGCTCAAGCAAACGTAACGCCCTTCGAATGGCTTCCCGACATATCGGTTCGATATATCGGTCCCAGTATGCCGGGTAGGTCGGCACTGCGCAACGCGAGCCGGTCGGCCGGTTGGGCGCCGCCAGCGCTACCATTTCTCCGATGGTCTTTGGGCCCGAGTCGCTGCAAGCGAGAGGAGCGGGCCATGTCGGCCGCCCCGGCGAGGTCGACTACCGGCTGGTCCGCAAGCACACCCTCGACGAGTTCCGTCGGGGCCGGCTCAGCCGCCTCGACGTCTGCGATGCCCATCCGGAGCTCCTCCGGGCGGCGCGCAACGTCGGCGAGGCCCGCAGCGAGGACTGCCCCATCTGTGAGGACCCGGGCCTGACCCTGGTGTCGTTCGCGTTCGGGGCCCGCCTTCCCGCCCACGGCCGCTGCATCACCACCCGCAAGGAGCTCACCCAACTCAAGCGAGGGCCGACCGAGTCCACCTGCTACGTCGTCGAGGTGTGCACGGCGTGTGCGTGGAACCAACTGGTCCGCAGTTTCCGGCTCGGTTCGCCCCGCACCTGACCCCACGTTTGTCGGCGTCGGCGAGGTGGAGCCCGCGGGCCTAGGGGCTCGGGGACACCGCGTCGCGGAGGCGGACGGCGATGACTTCCGGGCTGGTGTCGTTGATGAAGGCGCCGGCACCGAGTTCCGAGCCGGCCAGGTATTTCAGCTTCTGGGCGGTGCGGTGCAGGGGGGTGAACTCGATGTGGAAGTGGCTCACGTGCTGGTGCTCGCCGTCGTCGGTGGGCGCCTGGTGTACGGACATCACGTAGGGCAGGGGGAACCCGAACAGGCGGTCGTAGCCGCGGATGACCTGGCTTAGCAACTCGGCCAGGGCCAGGCGCTCGGGATCGGTGAGATCGAGAATGCTGGCCGCGTGGCGGAGCGAGGTGACGTGGACCTCGTAGGGGAAGCGGGCGGCGAAGGGGACGAAGGCCAGGAAGCTCCGGTTGGAGGCGACCACCCGCACCGCGTCGGAGCGCTCGCGGGCGACGACGTCGCAGAACACGCAGGTGCCGTGGCGGGCGATATGGGCCAAGGCGACGTCGAGCTCCCGACGGGGGCGGGGGGGAATCTCCGGGTAGGCGTAGATCTGGCCGTGGGGGTGATGGAGGGTGACGCCCACGGCGACGCCCCGGTTCTCGAAGATGAACACGTAGGCGACCTCCTCCCGGGCGCCGAGCCGGGCGTAGCGGTCGGCCCAAACCTCGATCACGAGGGCGATGCGGGGCGCGTCCATCTGGGCCAGCCCCAGATGGTGGTCGTCGGAGTAGACGATGACCTCGTTGGCCCCGGCCGAGGGCGCAACCGGGTAGAGGTCGGAGCCGGGCACCGCCGGCTCGGGCGGCTGGCGGACCAGGGCCGGGAAGCGGTTCTCGAAGACCACCACGTCGAAGGCGGCCAGGGGGATCTCGGTGGGGGGGTGGCCCTCGCGGGTGGGGCACAGCGGGCATGCCTCCTCGGTGGGAAGGAACGTCCGGTCCTGGCGGTGCCCGGCGAACATCCTCCATTCGCCGGTGACGGGGTCGTAGCGCCGCTCGGTCACCTGGCGACCTCGTCGCGCCACGAATAGGCCGTCAGGGCCCGCCCGTCGTCCTTGAGGAGCGACCGCGACGTCATCACCGGGCGGGGGCGCGCCGCCCAGCGCAGGACGTCGACCAGCAGGGCGCAGGCGGCGGCGCCACCCGCGGCTGCGCCGGGCGCGAGCCGGTATTGGCAGAGCACCAGGCGACCGCCGCCCACGGCATGGGATCCCAGCACCGTCCCCGTGAGCGCCCCGGGAACGGGCTTGTAGGCGATGACCACAGGCGTGTCGGGGAAGACCTCGCCCTCGACGCGTGTGACAACGTCGGTCGCGTCGACGGTGGAGTCCTCGGCGACCAGGACGGCGCGGCGGGGCAGGCTGGGGATGGCGCCGTGGTCGGTGGTGAAGCGGAGGACCGTCGAGCCCCACACCGACGTCAGCGCCTCCAGCCCCACCTCGACCGGGTACAGGGAGGCGGCGGTGGCCGGCTGGGCCAGGACGACCACCACCTCGCCGGCGTCGAGGCGGTCCCGCACCACATGCGCCGTGACCTCGTCGAGGGCATCCTCGGCTACGACGGTGACGCCTGCCTCGCCGATGGACGCGCCGACGGCCACCAGGGCCGCGGCTGTGACCCCCCCGCCGAGCAGTCGGACGGCGACAGGCACGGGATCACTGCTGACCACGTGGATCGACGGACCGGCGTCACGACCCAGCCGCGGCTCGATGTCCCCTCATCCAATGCCAGGCGTCGGCGATCATCTCTTCCAGCGCCGCTTTCTCGGGGACCCAGCCCAGTTCGGCGCGGATGAGCTCGCTGGAAGCCACCAGCACGGCAGGATCGCCGGGACGGCGGGCTGACTCCACTGCAGGAACCTGGCAGCCCGTGACCAGGCGGGCGGTGTCGACCACCTCGCGCACCGAGTAACCGGCCCCGTTGCCCAGATTGAATATGCGATGCGAGCCCTCCTCCGCCGCCTCGAGGGCCAGGAGGTGGGCCCGGGCCAGGTCGTCGACGTGGATGTAGTCGCGCACGGCGGTGCCGTCGGGTGTCGGGTAGTCGGTGCCGAAGATGCGCACCGCCTCCTGTTCCCCCAGGGCCACCCTCAGCACCGATGGGATGAGGTGGGTCTCGGGGTCGTGGTCCTCGCCCTGGCGGCCCGAGGCGCCGGCCACGTTGAAGTACCGCAGGCTCACCGCGGCCAGCCCCGACGCCACCGCCTCGTAGCCGATCGCCTGGTCGACGGCCAGCTTCGAGGCGCCGTAGGGATTGGTGGGACGGGTGGGCACGGTCTCGGCGATGGGCACTTGCTCCGGCTCGCCGTAGACCGCCGCGGTCGAGCTGAACACGAGCCGCCGGGCACCCGCCTCCCGCATGGCATCCAGCAGGTTGAGCGTGCCGCCCAGATTGGTGCGGAAGTACCTGACCGGTTCGGCGACCGACTCGCCGACCAGGGACAGGGCGGCGAAGTGCAGCACGGCCTCGAAGCCCTCGGCCACCACGGCGGCGAGGGCGGCCTGGTCGAGCACATCGACACGGCGGACAGCGGCTCCGTCGGGTACCGCCCAGTCGTGGCCCTTGGAGAAGTTGTCGACGATCGTGACGTCGTGGCCGGCCCCGAGAAGGTGCCGGGCCACCACACTGCCGATGTACCCGGCCCCCCCGACGACGAGATGTCTCACAGTGGCGGCTCCTCCTCGGTGACACCGGTTTCCGACCGCCACTCGATCCTGGCACCGTCGGACGGGTGGAGGCGCCATCCCCGGAGCGGGCTGGCGGGATCGGCAAGGGCAACGACGCATCCCCCGAAGCCGGCGCCGGTCAGGCGGGCGCCGTAGACCCCGGCCACGGCGCAGAGTTCCTCCACCAGGGCGTCGAGGGTCGGTGTCGACACCTCAAAGTCGTCGGCCAGGCTGGCATGGCTGGCCCCCATGAGCCGGCCCGCCTCGACCAGGTCCCCGGCCCGGAGACAGGCGGCGAAGTCCAGGACCCGGCGGTTCTCGGTGATCACATGCCGGGCCCGCCGCCGAAGCGTGCCGTCCAGGGCCGCCAGGTCGGTGGTCGACGCGTCCCGGAGCGGCCCCACGACCTCGGCGGCGGCCTCGCATTCGGCCCGGCGCTCGGCGTAGGCCGACCCGGTCAGGGCCCGGGACTGCCCGGAATGCACGACGACCACGTCGAGGCCGGCAGGCATGGCCACCGGCGTGGTCTCGAGCGACGTGCAGTCGACCAAAAGGGCGTGGCCGGCGACCCCCGAGACCGACGCCAGCTGATCCATGACGCCGCTGGGCACGCCCGACGCCAGGTGTTCGGCCCGTTGGCAGGCGAGGGCCAGCGCTCGAGGCGGGCCGTCGAAGCCCAGCGCCAGGGCCACCGACACTTCCAGGGCCGCGCTGGACGACAGCCCGCCGCCCACCGGTAGAGTCGTGCGCACCGTGCCCACCATCCCCTGACCGGGACGGACGATGGCCACCACGCCGGCCACGTAGCGGGCCCATTCGGGCTCGACGCTCCGGGGTTCGGCCATGTCGAGGCCCATTACCGCGGCCCCGGCGGCCTCCCCGGACGACAGCTCCACCCGGGAGCCGCCCGTGCGGGCCTCCACCGTGGTGCCCCATTCCACGGCCATGGGCAGCGCCCAACCCCCAGTGTAGTCGGTGTGGTCGCCGATGAGGTTGACCCGGCCGGGTGCGAAGGCCCGCACCGTCCCCACGGTGCGGAGCATACGGCGGCCCCGGTCCCCGGGCCCGCGGAGCCTACGGCGGCTGCTGGTCGGCGCCGCTCCCTCAGCGGTAGCATGAGGCCCTCGTGCGCCGTAGCAGTCAGGGGCTCCTCGATCGCCCCCCGCCGCCCCGCGTGGCCGGAACCACAGTCCCTCGGGGCCCCGACCGCCGCCGCAGCTGGTTCTGGCGCTACCGGCGCGTCTGGTTCCTGATCGGGATCCTGGTCTTCACCGCCTTGGCCGGCGTGGCCTGGCTGCTGACCCAGATCCCACTGCCACCGGAGGCCCCGCAGGCCGAGACCACCGTCATCTACGACGGCACCGGCGCTCGGCTCGCCGTCCTGCACGGCGTCGAGAACCGCTTCCCGGTGAAGATCGATGAGGTGCCGAAGGTGATGGTGGCCGCCCTGGTGGCCGCCGAGGACCGGAAGTACTTCGAACACGGCGGGATCGACCCTGTCGGCATCGCTCGGGCCACTTGGGCCGACATCCGCCGCAAAGGCGTCACCCAGGGTGGTTCCACCATCACCCAGCAGTACGTGAAGAACGCGTTCGTCGGGCAGGACTACACGCTCTGGCGCAAGATCCGTGAGGCGGTGATCTCCGTCAAGATCGAGCGCAAGCTCACCAAGACGCAGATCCTCGAGCGCTACCTCAACACCGTCTACTTCGGGCGGGGCGCGTACGGCGTCCAGGCGGCGTCGCGGGCCTATTTCGGCAAAGACGTCGACCAGATCGAGGCCAAACACGCAGCCTACCTGGCCGGGCTCATCCGCAGCCCGTCGCTGGGTGACGTGGCCGAGAATCCCCAGGAGGCCCACGACCTGCGCTTCATCGTCCTCCAGGCCATGGTCGACACCAAGGTGCTCACCGCCGAGGAGGCCAACGACGTCGAGGCCGTCCCCCTGACCGACTACGTGGTCCCGAAGGGGCCCAACGACTCCGAAGTCACCATGACCGGGGTCGGGGCCGAGTACTACGTGGCCTATGTCCGCCAGCAGTTGGAGCGGGCCTACGGCGAGGACCGGGTGCTGCGGGGGGGCATGCGTGTGTACACCACCCTCGATCCCACGGCCCAGGGCCAGGCGTACGACGCCGTTTACGGGCTCCTCGACCGCAATGCCGACCCCGCCGGCGCCCTGGTCTCCCTCGACAACGACGGGCGGGTGGTGGCCATGGTCGGCGGCAAGGACTGGTCGGCCTCACAGGTGAACCTGGCCGTGGGCACCGACGGCGGCGGATCCGGCCGCCAGGCGGGGTCCACCTTCAAGCCCTTCGTGCTGGCCGAGGCCATGAGCCAGAACCTCGGGCTGGAGTCGGCCCCCTTCCTCGGGCCGGCCAAGATCGTCTTGCCCAAGGCCGACAACGGCGCCGACTGGGAGGTCAACAACTACGAGAACGCCTCCTACGGTCGCATCAGCCTCCTCAATGCCACGACTGCGTCGGTGAACACGATCTACGCCCAGCTCGTCGTCTCCCTGGGGCCCGACAAGGTGGTCGACATGGCCCACCGCCTGGGGGTGAAGTCGCCCCTGGAGCCCAACGCGTCCATCGCTCTCGGGACCGCCGACGTCTCGGTCCTGGAGATGGCCGACGCCTACCTCACCCTGCAGACCAAGGGAGTCCAGGTCGAGCCCCGGGTCATCAAGAAGATCACCCAGGGCGACTCCACCCTGGTGGATGACCGACCCAAGACCACCAGGGTGCTCGAGAAGGCCGTGGCCGAGAAGGTCAACTACGCCCTCAAACAGGTCGTCGACGCCGGTTCCGGCGCCGGCGCCGCCATCTCCCAGGCCCAGGTGCGGGGCAAGACGGGCACCACCGACGTCAACGGCGACGCCTGGTTCGTGGGCTACACCAGCAAGCTCACCACCGCGGTGTGGATGGGCTACCCCGAGGGACAGTCCAAGCCGCTGCTGAACATCCACGGCGTGGCCAAGGTCAACGGTGGGTCGCTGCCGGCAGAGATTTTCAAGCGGTACATGGCGGTGGCCAGCCCGGCCGACGACACTCCTCCCGAGAAGGTGCCCGACCTGTCGGGCAGGACGGTCGGCCCGGTCTCCTCGGTCCCTTCGTACGGCTCGAGCTCCGGGTCGGGGCCCGATTCCAGTTCCGGCCGCTCGTCCCGGGCGCCGGTGACCACCACGGCCACCACGGTGGCCAGCGCCGAGCCGGCGGCGTCGGAGACGTCGACCACCACGGTGGTCCGGCCTCGCGTCACGATTCCCAGCATCGAGCCGAGCACCCCGACCCCCCCGACCTTCCCCCCCACGGCACCCGACGTGACCAGCCCTCTGGCCACTGTGCCGGTGACGCCACTGCGACCGACGCGCACGATCCCGACCAGCCCCGAACGCAGCGCCCGGTAGTGGCGTGACCGCACCGGCCATGCGTGCCCGCAAAGGAGGGGTGCCGATCGTGATGGTGACGGCCTACGACGCGCCTACCGCCCGCATCGCCGACGATGCCGGCGTCGACATCGTCCTCGTCGGCGATTCGGTGGCCATGGTCGTCCTCGGCTACGAGGACACCCTGCAGGTCACCGTGGCCGACATGGCCCATCACACCGCCGCCGTCGCCCGGGCCCGCCCACGCGCCCTCGTCGTCGCCGATCTGCCGTGGCTCAGCTATCATCTGTCGATCGAGGAGGC
>JAABUN010006425.1_pt1 | contig 13559 bp, 8 predicted proteins | sample 5559311 | NCBI WGS metagenome assembly JAABUN01 (sample SAMN10711877, study PRJNA513370) | rock metagenome | isolation source: Antarctica rocks | place: Antarctica: Victoria Land, Siegfried Peak sud | reverse complement strand
CCCGCCCGGCCAGCCAGCCGCCCTGCCACGTCAGCACCTGCCGGTAGCCCGCGGCGACCGCCGCCGCCAGGCCGACAGACAGCCCCAAGGCGACCGGCCACCCGGCTACGCCCGCGAACTCGGCGAGCAGCAGCTCGACGCCGGTCGGGGCCACGACCAGGGCCAGAAGGACCGGGTAGAGCATCATCGCCGCCATCTGGAACAGGACCGGCACCAGCTTGACCCGCGACGGCTTGAACGCCCCGGCCGGGATCGGGATCGGGGCGAGGATCGACAGGGCGTTGGCCATCAGGCAGGCCAACAGGAACAGCGCCCCGACCTGGAAGAGGGCGGCCACGAACAGGTCGAGGCGCATCGGGTAGATCAGGCCGATCAGGGCGGTCCCGGCGGCGGCCGGGCCGAGGACGAGCGGGGCGACGGCCAGGTTCTTGCCCAGTAGAATCTCGCGGCGCGGGGCCGGGCTGAGGACGTACACCCGGAACCCGTCTCGGTCGTACCCGAACTGGTTGCCGACCAGTTGCATCCCGGCGAGCAGGACGACGGCCGCGATCCCGACGGCCATAAACGGTCGCACCTCGGCCGGCGGGGCCTGGTCGGTCGTCAGGGCGGCCGCCGCCAGGACGACGGCCATGACGACCGGGGTGAGCAGGACCATCTTGACTTCCGGCGCGCGGAGGAGCGCCCGCAGGGCCGCCGTCGCCACCCCGGCCGCGTACCCCGACACGAACGGGACGGTCCGCTCCACCAGCCGGGTCCGGGCCGGCCCGACCGCCGTCACCTTCTTAGCCACCGCCCCCGGCCCGCGGGTGAACTCGCCGGTGTAGAGGCGGACGGTGGTCCGGTACGCCCGCCCCAGGGCGAACGCCCCGATCAGCGTGAACCCGGCGGTGCCGAGCAGGGCCGGGACGGGGTCGCCCGCGGCCAGGGCCGCCATCCCGAGCGGCAGCCACCCCGGCGGCAGGACCAGGTTGACGAGGCGGACCGTCTGCTCGACCTGGCCCCCCGCCACCTGGTGTCCCGCGTTCATTGCGGCGACGCGCTCCCGGTCCGCCTGTTCCGTCTGGGCGTTGAACTCGGTCAAGGTGATCTGGTTGGCGGCGAGCGCCTCCCGCAGTTCGGCCGACCGGGCGACGTACCGGGCGGTCGCGTCCGTGTCCGCTTTCCCCTTCTTCCACATGCCGGCCATGTTCAGCAGGTTCGGGGCCTGGGCCAGCAGGATGACCCCGGCCGTCATCAGCACGACGACCGTCCGCTTGGTCCTCGGGTTGGTGAGGACCGCCGCCAGGAACCCCTGGAACTGGTAGATCGCGGCCGTGAGGGCGAACACGAACGCGGCCAAGAGCGGCAGCCCCAGGAGCATCAGCGGCCCGTCGCCGACCACGCCGCCGAGGGCCAGCCCCGTCAGACCCGGGACGAGCAGGACCAGTGTGACGCTGACCAGCGACCCGACGTAGTTGACCAGGAACCCCCCGGCCGGCGACACCGGCAGGTGCAGGATGCGGTCCAGCGCGATGCCGTCGGACCGCTGCAACTCGGCCAACAGACCGATGGTCCGCGTGAACAGGAGGGCGATGACGCACCCGTCCCAGACGTACAGCCGGACGGCCGGCGGGGCCTCCGGCAGGCCGAACACCCCGGCCAGGAACCCGCCGGCGAACAGGCCGACGGCCGCCCCCGCCCCCATCAGGGCGACGACGCCCAAGACAACCCGGTTGGCGATGCCGCCGCGCCTGAGCTGGTTGACGGCCAGCCGCCAGCGGAGCCAGACGAACGCCTTGACGTGTTCGGGGTGGACGGCGTTCACGGCGTCGGGGCCTCCAGCCAGGTAAGTTTGGCGGCGGCGGCCGCACCGGCGGTCTTGAGGAACCGCTCTTCGAGTGTGCCGGCGGCCCGCACGTCGGCCATCGCCGCCGCATCGACCAGCCGGCCGTGGACAATGATGCCGACGTGTGTGCAGAGGCGTTCGACGATTTCGAGCACATGCGACGTGAGGAACACCGTCGACCCGCGGGCCACGTACCCGGCCAAGAGGTCGCGGATGACCCGGGACGTGACCGCGTCGACCCCCTCGAACGGCTCGTCCAGGAACAACAAGTCGGGGTTCGGGATGAGGGCCGCGGCCAGGGCCAGCTTCTTGCGCATGCCGTGCGAGTATTCGAGCGCGAGCTTGCCCCCCTCGTCGGCCAAATCGAGGAGCGGCAGCAGTTCGCCGATGCGGGTGCGGATGGTGTCCCGCGGCAGCAGGTGCATCCGGCCGACGAACGTCAGGTACTCCTCGGCGGTCAGGTTGTCGAACAGGGCCAGGTTCTCGGGGACGACGCCCAGGTGCCGCTTGGCGTCGAGGGCCTGGCCGGGGTCGAGCATGTCCCGGCCCAGCACCGCGACCGTCCCGCCGGACGGGGCGAGCAGGCCGGTGAGCATCTTGATGGTGGTCGACTTGCCGGCCCCGTTCGGCCCGAGGAAGCCGTAGAACGTCCCGCGTTCGACTTCGAGGTCGAGGTCGGACACGGCCCGGACGCCGCCGAACTGCCGGGTCAGACCGCGGGCCTCGATCGCCAGGGTCATGGGGCACGTCCGGTGGGGGCGGTGGGGGCTGGTATACGGAACCCGCCCCCGCCTATTCGCCGGCGGCGGCTGCGGATACGGGCGGAACGTGGCCCGCTCGCTCCGCGAGCGGATTCGATACCCGTAGCCGCCGGTGCGGTCGAATGCGGGCGCGGGCCAATCCGCTCGCGGAGCGAGCGGGCCACGTTCCGGCCCTACCGCCAACCGGTTGCGACCCCGCCCACGGCCGGGTACGCTGGCCCGGTCCGCCCCCCGGCCCGAGGCTCCCCGCTATGCTGCTCGTCCCCCTGGTGGCGCTCGCCCTCAACCCCGCGGCGGCCGACTTCGTCGCCCGGCACACCGTCGCCGTGCGGTTCCGCGTCGCGGACGAGGCCGGCCGGCCCGTCCCCGGCGCGAGCGTCTTCGCCAACATGTCGGCCAAGTCGGCCGTGCCGAATCGCGGCCCCGTGTACAACCAGTCCCTCACGACCGGCCCGGACGGGGTTGCCGTCGTCCGCCGGCCGGCGGCGTTCAACCGGGCGCGAATCTGGGTGTCCGCGGACGGGCACGCCGGGCTGTTCCGCGGCTGGGAGCCGGAGGACGGCACCGCCCCGCCGGCCGAGTTCCGGTTCACGCTGCCGAAGGCGACGACCATCGGCGGCCGCGTCCTCGACGGGGCGGGCCGGGGCGTGACCGGGGTCCGTATCGAGGCCCGCTGCACCGTCCCGCCCGGCCCCCTGGCGGACGGGGTCTATCTCAACACGTTGCTCGCCCACGGGCCGGACGCCGCGGCGACCGACGCCGCCGGCCGGTGGACGCTCGCCAACGTCCCCGCGGCGGCGACCGCGTTCTCGCTGCGGGTCGAACACCCGGACTACGTCTCCGACACCCGGTCCGGCGAACTCCAGGCCGCGGCCGCCGTGACCGCCGCCCAGCTCCGCGCCGGCGACGCCGTAATCCGCCTCAGCCCCGGGGCCAAAGTGACTGGCACAGTCACCGACCCGGCCGGGAAGCCCGTGGCGGGCGCGGTCGTGGTGTTCCACGACGACCCGTACCTGACGCCTGGGTCGCAGGAGGTGCGGACCGACGCGCGGGGGGCGTACACCCTGCCGACGCTCAGGCCGGGCCGGCACCCGCTCACCGTGGTCGCCAAGGGGCTGCGGCCGGAGCGACGGGAGGTGGTCGCCGCCGCCGGGCCGCGGGCCGAGGATTTCCGCCTGGCCGCCGGGGTGCCGCTGCGGGTGAAAGTCATGGACGAGGCCGGCCAGCCCGTGCCGCGGGTGACGTTCGCCATCGACTCGTGGCGGGGGAGCCAGTCGCTTTACAACAACGTCCACCCGGACGTGATGAGCACCGGCATCCCGAACATCTCGAAGCCGGACGGCGTTTACCAGTGGCTCGGGGCACCGGCGGACGCGATCCGGTTTACCGTGCTCGCCCAGGGGTTCCAGCGGCACCAGGCCGACCTGACGGCCGACGGCACGGTGCAGACGCTCGTCTTGCGAAGGACGCCGGTCGTGGCCGGTCGGGTGACCGACGCCCGGACCGGCCACACGGTCACCGGGGTCCGCGTCATCCCGGTCATCGACTTCGGCCGCGACCTGTACGCCGTCGAGCGGGGCCGGGCGGTCGACGCGGGCGACGGCACGTACCGCCTCGAACTCGAACGGAACGACTGCGACTACCGGGTACTCATCGAAGCCCCCGGCTACCGCACCGCCCTCGGCCGGGCCGGCCTGTTGAAGGACCGGGTGGCGACGGCCGACTTCGCCCTCGACCCGGCTCCGCCGGTCGCCGGCCGCGTCCTCGACCCGGCCGGCAAGCCGGTGGCGGGGGCCAAGGTATCGCTGGCGACGAGCGTGCAGAGCCTCCGGTTCCCGGCCGAGGTGTCCAACAACCTGTCGGCGACGACCGACGCGGCCGGGGCGTTCGTCCTGCCGGCGCAGGCCGAGCGGTTCGCCTTGATCGCCGAACACCCGGCCGGCACGGTTCGCGTCGCCCGCGGCCCCGACGACCCGGCCGGCGACCTGACGCTCCGACCGTGGGCGAGCGTCCGCGGCGTCGTGTGGCAGGACGGCAAGCCGGTCGCCGGACAGCGAGTGTTCCTCAAGCCGCGCGGCCGGGCCGACCTCGGGACGGGGCCGCAGGTTGACATCGACTTCCAGATGCTCACCGACGAGGCCGGGGCGTTCCGGTTCGACCGCGTCCCGGCCGGGCCGATGTCGCTGTGGCCGCACCTGGGGCCGTGGGACGCCTCGCCGCTGACCGGGGCGGAGTGCGTCCCGCTCGACGTGTCGCCGGGCGACCGCGTCCGCCTCGACCTCGGCAAGGCCGGGGCGACCATCCGCGGCCGCCTCGACCTCGCCGGCGACCCGCCGCCGGGGCTGACGTTCGAGTTCTCGCTGAACCACCTCGTCCGCCGCACGCCGGACACGACGCCGGGCGCGGCCGCCCCGCCGGGAATCGACCTGGCGAAGGCGTGGGACCACCGGCGGATGCGCGACGACCCGGCCGCCCGGGACTGGCTCGCCGGGCACCGCCGGTTCATCGTCAAGCCGACGCCGGCCGGCGAGTTCCGCGTCGGCGGCGTTCCGGCCGGCGACTACTGGCTCGTCGCCGCTGTCTATGAAAAGCCGGACGGCTGCCTGGTCAGCCCGTGCGGGGTCGCGGCTGTGCCGGTCACAGTCACCGCCGCGCAGGCCGCGGGCGGGGAAAGCGTCACGGTCCGCCCGGTCGCGGTTCCCGTTCACCGCGGCCCGCAGCTCGGGGACCGGCTGCCGGCGTTGGCCCTGGTCGACCCGGGCGGGACAAGCATCGAACTGGCCGCCCTGAAGGGCCGGGCCGTCCTCCTGCACGGTTGGGCCGGGTGGTGCGCGGCCTGCTCGCGCGACTACGCCGGCATCCGTAAGTTGCGGGCCGACGTGCCGCCGGGTCGGCTCGCCGTCGTCGGCCTGAACCTCGACGCCGACGCCGCCACGGCCGGCCGGCTCGCCGTCAAGTACGAGTTCCCCTGGCCCCAGGCGTGTCTCGGCACCCCGGCCGGGGAACCCGCCGCCGACCGGCTCGGGGTCGGGTCGGTCCCACTGTACGTCGTCCTCGATCCGGCCGGGGTGGTCGTGTACCGCGGCCCCGACTGGGCCGCCGCCAACAAGGCTGCTCGCGCCGCGACGGGCAAGTGACCGCTCCGCCCGCCCCTGACCCCGCCCGTCACCCCACCCCCGGACCGCCCATGCGCCCCCTCGCTGCCGTCGCCGCTCTCGCCCTGCTCGCCGCCCCCGGCCCGGCGGCCGACCGCCCCGCCCCGCGGCCCGGGCAGGCCCTCCGGTCCGAGGCGGTCGCCGTCAACGGCATGGTCTGCACGTCCCACCCGCTCGCCGCCCAGATCGGGCTGGACGTGCTCAAGGCCGGCGGCAACGCCGTCGACGCGGCCGTCGCCGCCAGCGCCGCCATGGGCCTGATGGAGCCGACCTCGTGCGGCATCGGCGGCGACCTGTTCGCCATCGTCTACGACGCCAAGACCCGCCAACTCCACGGCCTGAACGCGAGCGGCCCCGCCCCTAAGAACGCGACCCTCCAGTACTTCCGGGACAAAAAGCTCGACGCCATCCCGGAGCGCGGCCCGCTGTCCTGGTCGGTCCCGGGGTGCGTCGGCGGGTGGGACGAGCTGCGCCGCAAGTTCGGCACGAAGGACCTCAAAGAGTTGCTCGCCCCGACCATCCGCTACGCCGAGGCCGGGGTGCCGGTCCCGGAGGTGATCGCCGGCTACTGGCAGGCGAGCGAGCGGATACTATCCCGCGACCCCGGCCTCAGGGAGGCGTTCCTCGTCGACGGCCGCGCCCCCCGGGCCGGCGAGGTGTTCAAGAACCCGCACCTGGCCAAGAGTTACAAATTGATCGCCGAGCGGGGGCGGGACGGCTTCTACCAGGGCGACATCGCCCAGGCCATCGTCAAGCTGTCCGACGCGCGGGGCGGCCTGTTCACCCAGGCCGACTTCGCCGACTACCGGGCCGAATGGATCGACCCGGTCAAGACGACCTACCGCGGGTACGACGTGTGGGAACTCCCGCCGCCGGGCCAGGGGATCGCGGCCTTACAGATGCTCAACCTGCTCGAACCCCACGACTTGAAGGCGATGGGGCCGGATTCGCCCGACTACTGGCACCTCCTGATCGAGGCGAAGAAGCTGGCCTTCGCCGACCGGGCCAGGTACTACACCGACCCGCGGTTCGCCGCCGTGCCGACCGGCCGCCTCGTCTCGAAGGAGTACGCCGCCGAGCGGGCCAAGCGGATCGCCCCGAAGAAGGCCGGGGTCGGCGTGGCGGCCGGCGACGCCCTGGTGGGGAAGGCCGACACGATCTACCTGTGCGTGGTCGACAAGGACCGCAACTGCGTCTCGCTGATCCAGTCGAACTACATGGGGTTCGGGTCGGGGCTGGCGGCCCCTGGGACCGGGTTCGGGCTGCAGAACCGGGGGTGCCTGTTCGCCCTCGACCCGGCCCACGCCAACAAGCTCGCGCCGGGCAAGCGACCGTTCCACACGATCGTCCCGGCGATGGTCACCCGGAACGGCGCGCCATACTTCCCATTCGGCGTCATGGGCGGGGACATGCAGCCGCAGGGGCACGTCCAGGTGCTCGTTAACCTGCTCGACTTCGGCATGGGCGTCCAGGCGGCCGGGGACGCGGTCCGGGTCGAACACGTCGGCAGTGCCACCCCGACGGGCCGGCCGGAAGCCGCCCACGGGGGCACGGTGATGGCGGAAGCCGGCCTGCCCGATGCGGTCGTCAAGGAGTTGGAGGCCCGCGGGCACGTCGTGAGGCGCGTCAAGGTCAACAGTGGCGGCTTCCAGGGCATCTGGATCGACCCGGCGACCGGCGTCCTGCACGGGGGGACCGAGGGCCGCAAGGACGGTGTCGCCCTGGGGTGGTGACCCGGCCGCCGCCGGGTACGGTCAGTGAAGCCGGTGGGGAACGATCCCACGACCCGTAGATTAAAAGGCTAACCCGCGGCCGACCGGAACCCGTCGCGATCCCCTATGTTTTCAGGAGTTTACCGCGACGAGCGGGCGGTTGCAAGGGTCCGCGGCGAATGCGTGGGGACTCGAGGAATTGCGGATGGCACGGAGTATTGCGGAAGAGCGCGGAAGTCGGCGGGCAGTGATGCTCTGCACCCATAGAAGGACCAATCGGATTGTTGGTTCTCACCTTCGGCGGCCCCTTTCCGACCGTGCCCGATCGGGGACGCGACCCGGGGGGCCGGGCCAGGACGACTTCCGGTGCCGGCGGCGGAGAACCGCTCGGCCGGCAACGAGGCCGGCCTCGTCGTCCTCAACCCCGACGGTTCGACGGCCTTCGACTCCCTGTCGGCCAGCCGCGCCCTGCTCGGCAACCCGACCGCCGACATCTTCCGCAACGTCCTCGGGGTGGCCGTGTCGGAGGACCAGAAGTACCTGGCGGTCGTGCTGAACAAACAGCGACCTGGCCTTCGTCCCGCTGGTCGATGGCCTGGCCGACCTGGCCGCCCGCCTGCTGATCGACACCGGGACCAACATCATCAGCGGCCGCGACATCGCCTTCGACGCGGCCGGCAACCTGTACTCCGTCAGCAGCGGCCAGGGGGTCTACCGCGTCCTGTCGCCCGGGGGCGAGCAGGTGTCACCGCTCACCTTCGACGGCACGTCGTACGCCTTCGCGGTGTCGATCACCCCCGTCCCCGCGCCGGCCGGCCTGTTCGCCTGCGGCCTCGCCGCCGTCGCGGGCGGCTGCCGCCGGGCTAGGCGGCGGGCGGCGGCCGGTGCTGCCGGAGCATGAGGGCCGTTTCGTCGGCCAGGATGCGCAGGGTCACCCGGGACTCCCAGACCAGGAAGCCCGACCCGCCGACCCCGGCCACACCGGCGCACAGCGCGGCCGCCAGGGTGACGGCCCACAGCGTCTCCTGGTGGGCGGCCACGAGGGCGGCTCCGACCAGGGACACCAAACTGGCGGCGGCGAACGCACCGACCGCCACGTAGAACGCCGTCAGCGCCCGCACCAAGAGGAACACCCGCCGCCGGGCGTACCGGAGTTGCCGGACCCGCAGGGCGGCGTCCGGGCCAGCGGTGCCGTCGCGGCCGTCGCGGCCGTCGAGTTGGGCGGACAGGACCCGGGCCCGGTCGACCGCCCGCGCGAACCGGTTCGACATGCCGAGCGCCATCACGGACGCGGCGTTGGTCAGGACCGCCGGGGCGGCGATGAACGTCAGGATGCCGAGCGGGTTGGTGCCGAGCGGGTCGATGGCCCTTGTCCTCCCTGAGGGCACGGCCGGGTCACTTGCCGGCCTTCGGCACCCGCACCTCGTTGACGATCCGGTACTGCTTCATCGCCACCAACAGGTCGATCAGCCGGTCGTGGTCCGCCCGGTCGGATGCCTCGCCCGTTAATTTGATGAGGCCGCCGTCCACCCCCGCCTTCACGGTGAACGTCGCGCCGGCGACGACTTCCGTCTTGCGGAACGCCGCGACGTACTCCCCGGCCTTGGCCGCCTCGTACCGCCCGCCCGGGGCGACCCGGCCGAGGAGGTCGGCCATCCGCGCCCGGTGGTCCGGGTTCAGGGCGACGGCGGTGTAGGTCTTGGGGTCGCGGGGCTTCTTCGCTCGCTCTTGGGCCAGCGTCTCGCGGAGCGTGGCCAACGCCGCCTTGTGCGTTGCCCAGTACCGGACCGCCCCCGCCGCGATGGCCGCGGCCTCGGCCTTCGGATACCCGGGCCGGCCCGACAGGTCGTCGAACGCCTTGCTGGTCATGAACCCGGACTCGGCGATGGTGCCGGGGATCGGCGTCTCCCGCAGGATGTGGTAGCTGCCCTTGATGAGTTTGAGCTTCGGCCCCGGGACCGCCCCTTCGAGCGCGTCGTTGACGCCCCGGGCGAGGGCCTCGTACAGCGTGTCGTCGGCCGCGTTGTGCTTGTAGAGCGCGGTGTGCCCGGCCGCGGCCGGCGGCCCGGCGTTGTGGTGGACGGACAGGAAGAAGTGGCAGTTGTGGTGCTCGAAGAAGTCGACCCGGGCGTGCAACTCGTCCTTGTTCGTCGACCCCTCCCGGCTCAGCCGGTGGTCGGCCTCCCGGGTCAGGTGGACGGTCGCCCCTTGCGCCCGCAGCGTCGCGGCGAGTTCCAGCCCGACCTTCAGGTTCAACTCGCTCTCGGTCGTCTTCGAGGCCACGCCCCGGGTGCCGCCGGTGTAGCTCTTGGAGTACGCCTGCCCGCCGTGCCCCGGGTCGACGACGATCACGGCCCCTTTGAGCGGAAAGTCGGCCGCGCCCCGGGCCGGGGCGGGCCAGGCCGCGGCGACGAACAGGAGTGGGAGCCAGAGGTTTCGGGGCATCACCGGAGTCCTTGGAATCGGGGGCGTCAAACTACTTACCCGCCGGAAGGGTGACGCGGACTTCCGCGTCGAACACGAGCTGCGGGTCGCCGCGGCCGGCGAGCGTGTCGAGCATCACCCCAACGGTCCGGGCCGGGGTGCCGCGGTAGAGTTCCCGGCCCGCGTGCGTGACGACGACCGGCCGGTCCGGGTCGGCCGTCCGGTCGTCGAGCCGGACGAGGAGCGTCGCCACCTTCTCGGCCGCCGTGATGTCGATACTTTGGCCGTCGCGCCGGGCGACGACGAGGGCGTCGGCCTTGGCCTCCCCGGGCGGGACCGCGAGCCAGTACGAGCGGTCGTGGGGGACGCCGGTCTGCTGCCAGACGACGCGCACCGGCACGGGGTCGCGGGCGAACCCCGCCATCCACGGCAGGGCCTGCCGGTCCTCGCGGTCCATCCAGTGGCCCTTGCCCTCGTGTATCCTCACCAGATGCCGGTAGCCGCCCGGGTCGTCTTTGCGGAGCGCCGCCAGCCGGTCGCCGTACTCCTTGGCGACGGCGTTGCGGTTGAAGGCGGCGTCGTTGCCGCCGACCTGGAGGGCGAACGGGACGTTCCGCAGCGACAGGGGCGACACGCCGTTCGGGTGGCCGGCCATCATCGCCGCGGCGGCCCACCGGTCGGCCATCCGCGGGGCGAGCTGGTAGACGCCGTCCCCCCCGGCCGAGTAGCCGAGGACGTAGACGCGGTCGGTGTCGACGCCTTCCAGCACGACCAGGTCTTCGATCAGCCGGGCGAGCAGCCGGTCGACGTGCGGCTCGTGCCAGAGGTTCCAGGTGTTGGTGGGGGCCCGGGGGGAGACGTACAGGCCCTCGGCCGGGGCGTACAGCGCCTTCTGGTTCTGCCACTGCCGGTCGTTGGCCGCCTTGGTGGTACCGCCGCCGCCGTGGAGCGAAATCCACAGGCTCCGCCCGGTCGGGGGCTTCTCGCCGAAGGTCTTCATGTCGAACGGCATCTCGAGGCTGCCGCCCTTGAGGACGCGGTCCGCGACTTCCTGGGCCCGCCCGGCCCGCACGAACGAGGTGTGGGCGTCCCATAGCAACGCCCGGGCGGCCGCGGCGTCGGCCTTGGCGAGGGGGACGGCGGCGAAGTCCCGGCCGGCCAACTCGGCGAGGGACTTCGGCTTCGCCGCCAGGGCGGCCTTCAGCGCGGCGAGCGCGTCCGCCGACCCCATCGCGGCGGCGGCGACCTCCACGACCTGCGACCCGCCCGCCCGGCCGGTCTCGAACGGCGTCTCGACGGCCCCGACCCGGGCGACGTACTTCGCCCGCGGCCGCAGGTCGAAGGTGAGGAAGTCGTTCAGGTCCGCCGACTCGCCGCGGGACGTGCCCGCGAACTTCTGGGCCGGCTCGCCCCCGGCGGTTACGGTCACCCCGGCGGCGACCCGCTTGCCGCCCGGGCCGACCACGCGGACCGAGACGCGGGCGGCGTCGGCCGGCTTGGCGTCCGCCTTCGCGTACCGGTCGGTCACGTCCTCGCCCGGGACGGACTTGCTGTCGCGCGCCCAGACCAGCGGGAAGTGGCGGCCGGTCCGGCGGAAGCTGGCCGCGAAGATGGCGTGCTCGGGCGACCCCTTGACGGCCTTGGCCGCGTCGGCGACGAACCACCCGCGGTCGAGGCCGGCCGGGTCCGGCTCGCACGCCCCGGTGAAGTGCCAGCCGCCGTCCCAGACCTCGACCCAGGTGTGGTTGCCCCGCTTGTCGGCCCAGTTCGGCGTCCCGGCCAGGCGGGCCGGGACGCCGACGGCCCGGCAGGCGTCGGCCAGGACGATCGACAGGCCGGTGCAGGACGCCGACCCCTGGGCGATCGACTCGGTCGGGCTCAGGTTCGGGGGCCGCCTCTGCGGGGCGTACCGGAGCTTGAGGACCGGGAACAATTCCGCGTTCAACTTGCGGGCGGCCTCCGACGGCGTCCGGCAGCCCCGGACGACGGGCGCACATAGGGCGTACAGTTCCTTCCGCCACGGGTCCCGCTTCTCGTCGACGTTCGCGTAGGGGAGCACGTCGTTGAGGAACACGTCCTCGGGGATGTCCTTACCCCACGGGGCCTCGGCCCGCGCCCGGTAGGCCAGCGCGTGGTTCTCCGTCAGGAAGTCGGCGGAGAGGGCGGCCAGGTCCGCGTCGGGCATGTTCTCAACCAGGAACTCCATGCCGGCACGCTGGCCCGGCGGGACGGCGGCGAGGGCCTTCTCCAACTCTGCCCGGTTGCCCCCCGCCTTCGCCAGTTGGTGGCCGACGGCGGCGGGCCAGCGCCCGGCGGCGGGGTCCGCACCGGCGGCCGGCTGCGGGGCGAGGGTCAGGCAGGCACACAACAGGGCGAGGCGGATGTTCATGGCGGCGGCCGGCGAGGTGAGGACGAGGCGGCGGAACCGTGAGGGCGTTCGGTCGTCACTGTAGGGACCCGTGCCCCCGGCCGGAATCCCGGCAGGGACGAAGGGTCTCGACCCCACCGGTCTAGACGGTGATCGCCCCGGGTTGCCTGGTCGCGACCCGCCGTATCTTCGCCCGTGGCACCGCCTCGCACAAGCGAAAACCACGGACCTCGGTTGTGATCGGCCGATGTCGTGAAGAACCTGACGGGCTTCGGGACTCGGCCCGCGCGGTGCGCGGATCGAAGACCGGCGGCCCGGGCGGCTGCCCCAGTGATTCGGGGCAGTTGGTCCTCGGCCGGGTGCAATTTGGCCCTCAGGCAATTGCGGAACGGTTACCGGCCCGGCCCGGCCCGCCTCGCCCGGGCTGGGCGGCAGGACGGACGCCTCAATCCGCGGGCCTCTTGCGTCACAACACCTGAGGGCCCCGCTTACCCGCGGCCCGACCCCCGCCGGCCCCGCCCGCACCGCGTCGGTGTGCGCGGGGCCGGCACCCGTTTCCGGAGGACTCCCGCATGCCCGCCATCGCCGCCGCTCCTGTCCCAAACGTTGCCGCCGACCGCCACCGGGCGTTCCTGGCCCTGCTCCCCTCCATCCGGGCCTACGCCCGGGCCGCGTCCCGCTCGATCCGCTGCCCGCACGACCGCGAGGACGCCGAGGCCGACGTCGTCGCCCGGGCGTGGGAGGCGTTCGCCGCCGACCGCGCCGACCGCCCTAACCGCCTGATGTCGGGGGCAAGCCGATGACCGGCCCCGTCGTCCTCGACGAGTTCCACGTCACCCTGCTCGTTCCCGCCGGCCTCGAAGACGAAGAGGCGCGGGCCGCCCGGCGGGTGCTCCATCAGCCGGCCTTCCGGGCCCGCCTGGCCCGGGCCGTCCGCCGCCTGCTCGACCGCCATCCGCCCCTCGTCGTCGTCACCGTCCGCGTGTCCCGCTGATCCGTTGACCCGCTGACCCGCTGACCTACCCCACCCGCCAGGAGACTGCCCATGAAAGTGCTTCGACCCGACCCCGATGCCGTTCGCCGCAAGTTCGCCCAAGCCCGCGAGGAGCTGTCGGCCGCCCTCGTGGAGCGGGACGGCGAGGTCGATGTCGTCCTGACCGCCCTGGTCGCCAACGAGCACGCCCTGTTGGTCGGCCCGCCGGGCTCCGCGAAAAGCCTGCTGCTCGACTCGGTCTTGGCCTGGACCGGCGGGGCCAAGTTCAGCGTCCTCCTCACGAAGTTCACCACCCCCGACGAGGTCGTCGGGCCGGTCAG
>JAABUN010006424.1_pt1 | contig 13560 bp, 11 predicted proteins | sample 5559311 | NCBI WGS metagenome assembly JAABUN01 (sample SAMN10711877, study PRJNA513370) | rock metagenome | isolation source: Antarctica rocks | place: Antarctica: Victoria Land, Siegfried Peak sud | reverse complement strand
ACCAGCACCGCCTGGGAGCTGCCGGACATCGTGGCCGGTCTGGGCTACGAGTGGATGGAGCCGTCGCCCAAGGCGGATTTCATGCCCTTCTCCAAGCACCCCCGGGTGGACGACGCCGGGGTCCGCCGGCTGAAGAAGGCTGCATCGGACGCCGGGGTGGGGATCGCCTCGTTGCTCCCGGTGCTGCGCTGGTCGGGTCCGGGAGAGGACGAGCGACAGGCGGCCGTCCGGGCCTGGCGCCGCATCATCCAGATCGCCGTGGACCTCGGGGTGGACACCATCAACACCGAGTTCAACAGCCGGCCAGAAGCGGCCGAGCACGCCGATGCGCAGTTCCTGAGGTCGATGGACGAGCTGGCGCCGGTCTTCGAGGCCGAATCCATCCAGCTGATCCTGGAGCCCCATCCCGACGACTTCGTCGAGGACGGCCTCGACGCCGTCAACCTGGTGCGCGGGCTGAACCGGGACTGGATCGGGTTCCTCGACTGCACCCCGCACGCCTTCCACCAGGGACACGACGCCACGACCGTCAGCACCGCCGCGGCGGAGAAGGTGCGCTACGTCCACCTGGCCGACGCGTCGGACCAGACCGCCTCGAACGGCCTGCGTTACATCACGAACCCGCCCGGCAACCCGGTCCGGGTGCACCAGCACATGGAGACGGGGCGGGCCGAGGTCGACTACGACGCAGTCTTCGTCGCCCTGGCGGCGGTCGGCTTCGACGGCGTCGTCTCCAGCTGCGTCTTCGGCTTCGAGGAGGACGCCCGCGGCATCTCCGAGCGGCAGCGGGTCAAGGCGACCGCGCTGATCGACCTCCACTTCGGCGGCGACGCCGGAACGACCACCCCATCCATCCGCAACTGAGCACGGACAGGACAACCATGGCAACGACGCTTCACCACTGGAAAGACGGAGCGATCTTCGAGGGCTCCGGCGGCCGCTTCAGCGACGTCACCAACCCGGCCTCCGGTGAGGTGAGCGCCCAGCTGGCCCTGGCCTCCACCGACGACGTCGACGTGGTCGTCGCCGCGGCCTCGGCGGCCTTCCCAGGGTGGCGGGACACATCGCTGGCCCGCCGCACCCAGGTGCTGTTCAGCTTCCGCGAGCTGCTGAACGCCCGGAAGGACGAGCTGGCCGCCATCATCACCGCCGAGCACGGCAAGGTGCTGTCCGACGCGCTCGGCGAGGTGAGCCGGGGCCTGGAGGTGGTCGAGTTCGCCTGCGGGATCCCGCACCTGATCAAGGGCGGTTTCACCGAGAACGCCTCGACCAAGGTCGACGTGCACTCCGTACGCCAGCCGCTCGGGGTCGTCGGCATCATCTCCCCGTTCAACTTCCCGGCCATGGTGCCGATGTGGTTCTTCCCCATCGCGATTGCCGCCGGCAACACGGTGGTGCTGAAGCCCAGCGAGAAGGTCCCCACCGCGGCGCTGTGGATGGCCGAGCTGTGGAAGGAGGCCGGGCTGCCCGACGGGGTGTTCAACGTGCTCAACGGCGACAAGGTTGCCGTGGACGGTCTGCTGACCCACCCCGACGTGCAGTCGGTCTCCTTCGTCGGCTCCACCCCGATCGCCCGCTACGTGTACGAGACCGGGACCTCGCACGGCAAGCGCGTGCAGGCCCTCGGTGGCGCCAAGAACCACATGCTGGTGCTGCCGGACGCCGATCTGGACCTCGCCGCCGACCAGGCCGTGAATGCCGGCTTCGGGTCCGCCGGGGAACGCTGCATGGCCATCTCCGCCGTCCTCGCGGTGGGGGAGATCGCTGACCTGCTGGTCGAGAAGATCAGGGAGCGGACCATCACCCTCCGAACCGGGGACGGGACCCGCGGCTGCGACATGGGCCCACTGGTCACCTCGGTGGCCCAGGACCGGGTGTCGGGCTACATCGACGCCGGTGAGGCCGCCGGCGCCACCGTGGTCGTCGATGGCCGCGAGCCGGAGGTCGACGCGGACGGCGAGGGCTTCTTCGTCGGTCCGACCCTGTTCGACCACGTGAGGACCGACATGAGCATCTACACCGACGAGATCTTCGGTCCGGTGCTCTCGGTCGTTCGGATCGACAGCTACGCCGAGGGCGTCCAGCTGATCAACGACAACCCGTACGGCAACGGCACCGCGATCTTCACCAACGACGGCGGCGCCGCCCGGCAGTTCCAGAACGAGGTCAAGGTCGGCATGATCGGGATCAACGTCCCAGTCCCGGTCCCGATGGCCTACTACTCCTTCGGCGGCTGGAAGAACTCCCTCTTCGGTGACACCCACGCGCACGGCATGGAGGGCGTGAACTTCTTCACCCGCGGCAAGGTGGTCACCAGCCGGTGGCTCGACCCGAGCCACGGGGGCCTCAACCTCGGCTTCCCGCAGAACACCTGACGATGGCGCTCACTCCGGAGCTGCCCGGTCTCCCGACCCTGGCGTGGACGCACGGTGAGGGACTAGCCACCCCGCACCCCGGCGAAGCCGCACTCACGATGGTGTCTCGCGGTGGGGACGACTGGGTCGACGACGCGTCCGGTGCGCCGCCCCAGCACAGCGCCAGCAGCCTGGGTTTTCTGGCGGCCGGCGACCTGATGCTGTCCGCCCGGGTTCGGGTGGACGCGCCGCGCAGCACCTTCGACGCGGGGGTGCTGACGCTATGGGCCGACGACGCCCACTACGCCAAGCTCTGCTTCGAACGCGCACCGCAGGGTTCGGAGATGGTGGTCAGCATCGTCACCGACCGCTGGTCCGACGACGTCAACTCCGGCGCCGTCGACGCTGGTGAGGTATATCTCCGGGTGGCCAGGATCGGGCCGGCCTGGGCCTTCCACCGCTCGGCCGACGGGCACCGTTGGGACTTCGTGCGGCTGTTTCGGCTGAACACGGAGGGGCCCGTCCGGGTCGGGTTCATGGCCCAGGCGCCCCTCGGTCCGCCCTGCACGGCCCGCTTCGACCAGATCCGCTACACCGGGACGACGCTCACCCAGCTTCGGGATGGCAGCTGAGTTCCACCGGAACGTCGGGCAGCCCACCCGTGGCGGTACCTCAGGGGCTGATGGCCAGGAAGAGGAACGCGGCCAGCAGGACCAGGTGGACCGTGCTCTGCAACCGGGTGGCGCGGCCCAGTACGACGGTCAGTGCGGTGACGACCACGGTGAGGGCGAGCAGCACCATGTGGGTGGAGCCCAGCCCGAGCAGCAACGCGGACGTCGATCCAGATCGAGGCCACCACGATCGCCGGGATGGCGACCGGGGCCGGCGGCGTGAGTATCGGGGCCCGACGTTCAGTCGGTCGTGACCCGCTCGTCGCCCGCGATTCGGGCCAGCTGGTCGGGGTCGGCGTCGCCGGCCACGATCACCGCCGACCCGCCGCTCAGCAGGGGTTCCACCAAGGCCGCGGACATGGTCGCCCACGGTGCGCCCGGCCGTACGAGCCGGCGTCGGGGTCCCGTGGCCGGCGTCGCGGTCAGGTCGGTCTGGGTCAGCTGGCGCTGGTCGTCGCGCCAGGCCGGGGCCAGCCCGGACTGGGGGACCGCGGCGTACACGTCGGGTTGGCCCCGCACCTCCAGGGCGTAGTCGAGAACACCGGCAGGCAGGGGGGCCGTGAACCCAAGGCCGAGCGGGTGCAGCGAGCACGCCACGAGCTCCGGGACCCCGTCGTACGGGGACCAGTCCGGGCCGCAGACCACCGCCCGCGCACTCGTCGATTGTCCGACGCTGACCACCGCCCCGACCTGCCAGCAGGCCAGCGCCCAGGCCAGACCCACCCAGTGGCCGGGGTGGCTGACGGCGACGGCGAGCTCGACCTGGTCGCCCCGGTCGATCATCAGCTCGTCCACCAGCAGATTGGCGGTCTTGTCGGCCCAGTTGGCGAAGGTCACCCCGGACAGCTCCGTCCGCTCCCCGGTCCCCAGGTTGTAGTAGGTGAGCAGCGGCGCCGAGCCATGATCACGCAGCCGCCGCCGCAACCGGTCGTTGATCAGCTCGGCCACGCCGTGATCTTAGCCACCAGCCAGGTGACCTTGGCGGACACGATCCGTCGTTAGGCTTCGCCGCATGCGATACGTGCTGATCATGGCCGGTGGGTCCGGCAAGCGCCTGTGGCCACTCTCGCGCCAGGGCACCCCCAAGCAGCTGCTCAAGGTCGTGGGCGGCAAGAGCCTGCTCCGGATCGCCTACGAGCGTCTCGAAGGAATCGTCCCCCCGGAACGGGTCCTGGTGTGCACCGGCGCCGCCTACGCCGACATCGTGTGCTCGGAGCTCCCGGAGGTGCCCGAGGCGAACATCCTGGGCGAGCCCGAGGGTCGGGACTCCCTGAACGCCGTGGCCTGGCCCGCCGCCGTCCTGGCCCGCCAGGACCCGGACGCCGTGGTGGCCGTGGTCACTGCGGACCAGATCATGCACCCCGTCTCCGCCTTCAGTGCCGCGTTGAACGAGGGGTTCGAGGTCGCCGAGGGCAACGCGGACCTCCTCGTCACCTTCGGGGTCGTGCCCACCTCGCCGCACGTCGGCTACGGCTACCTGCTCCGCGGCCCAGAGATCGCCGGGCACGCGGACGTCTGCGCGGTGGCGGAGTTCCGGGAGAAGCCGGATCTCGAGACGGCCCAGCACTACCTGAGCTCTGGTGACTACTGGTGGAACGCGGGCATGTTCGTCTGGCGGGCCCGGACCCTGCTGGACCAGCTCCGGCAGCTGCAGCCGGACACGTACGAGGCCGTCACCACCCTCGCCGCCGAGCCAGACCGGCTGGCCGAGATCTATCCCCAGCTGCTGAAGATCAGCGTCGACTACGCCGTGATGGAGCCGGTCTCCCAGGGCCGGGGCACCGCCGGCGTGGTCGCCGTCCGGCTGCCCATCACCTGGCACGACGTCGGCGGTTTCGCCTCTCTCGGCGACCAGCTACCCCGAGACGCCCACGGCAACGCCATCCAGGGCATCAGCGTGCTCGTCGATGCCCGGGACAACCTGGTGATCAACAACGCCGAGGACGGTCGACTGGTGGCGGTGGTCGGGCTCAGCGACACCGTGATCGTGCAGACCCCGCAGATCACCCTGGTCTGCCCGATCAGCGAGGCCGAGCGGATCAAGGAGCTGCTCGCCCAGGTCACCACCCAGCTGGGCCACCACTACGCCTAGCCGCGGCCGGGCGGCTGCGACCGAGGGTCAGGCCGCCCCGGGCTCCGGGGAGTCGTTGAACGGGTACTTGGCCATGAAGTCCTTGATCACCACACCGGACACCAGCGTGCAGCTCTGCCGGATGCCCTTCTGCGCCGTGGTGTCCGTCGGGTCGGCCGGATTGGCGTACCAGTGGGCGAGGACCACGTTCTTGCCCTCCGGGAAGCCGGCACCGTCGTCCGTGCTCCACGGCGCGGCAACGAACTTGTCGGTCATGTCCGCCTCGTCGCCGCCGAAGGTCTTGGCCACGTCGCTGAGGGTGTCGATCTGCTCCTGCGGGGCGTCGGCGCGGTACCAGGCGATGGTGTAGCCGTGCTCGAGGTTGTGCACCAGGTTGCCGATCGGGGGCCGGTCGGCGACGGCGTAGAAGTGCCGGGCGAACGGAGCCGGCGCGGGGTAGTGCCTGCCGGAGTCCGGCGGGGTCTGGGCGTACTCGATCGGGGTGCCCTCGGCCACGTGCTCCTGGTTGCCCGTCGCGGCGTTCTCGGCGACCGGGTCACAGCCGGCCTCGGCGGCGGGGACCCCGAGGTCGGTGATGGTCGCGTTCCGGGCGGCCGAATCCTTGTTCAACAGGTAGACCGGGTAGGCCAGCAGGGCCAGCGCCAGCACCAGGCACAGCGCGAGCAGCCCGAAGGTCCGCCGCCGCTGCTCCTTCTTGCGGGCGACCTCGAAGGAGGCCAACCGGTCACGCCGGCTCCCGCCCGCGGGCACGGTCTGCTTGGCTTTGGTGTTCGCCACCGGGGAATCCTCCTGCTGGTCGGCTCGGCGCAGGCGATCGATCTCTCCCGGCACGGTCTGGCCCGCGTCGACACCGGTGGCGTCGTCCACGGAGGAGCCGAGTCTAACCCGTGGTGAGCGCGATACCGGTCGCGGCGAGGTCGACACCGAGCAACGACGCGACCAGCTCGGCGGCCGCCGGGGCCAGCACGGCGCCCCCGAGCAAGGCCCCGCCGCGCTCGGCCGGCTCCATGGCCACGAGCTCCTCGTAGCGGTCGAGCTGCCCGGTCGCCGCCAGGACAGCAGCCAGCACTGCCTCCTGGCTGCCGAAGCCGAACAGGTCCCCGACCGGCTCCCGGACCAGGTCCCGGGCCGGCTCGTCGGCGTCGACCAGCAGCTCGGCCAGTCCGCGCACCACCGCCACCGGTCGGCCGGCCAGCTTGGACTTGGCCAGGTCGGCCGCCGCCGCCAGCTCGTCGGCCACCGCCATCGCGGTCACCTGCAGCTGGTTGCCGTACGGATCGGTCTGGCCCTCGTAGTGGCGCACCACCCGCACCCCGGCGGCACCGACCGCCTGGTCGGTCTGGCCGATCCGCCAGGACCGGCCGGCCGTGTCGGAGACCACGACCCCGAGACGGCAGCCGGTCCGCCGCTGCAGCTCCGAACGCAGCCGGGCGGCGCTGCCGTCGCAGTCCTGGGGGAGCAACGCGATCTCGGAGGGGTCCACGTTGGAGTTGTCCACCCCGGCCGCCGCCAGAGTCAGACCCGCCCGGGTGCGGACGATCCGGGTGGCGCCGCGTCGGGCGACCGTACGCACGCTCTCGTCGCTGATCGCCTGCTCCCGATCGGCCGCCGGTCGCATCCGGGCCTCGGACTTGCTCAGCACCTTGGAGGTGATGACCACGATGTCGCCGTCCTGCAGCGGTCCGGCCGGGTCGTCGGTCACCGCGGCCAGCACCAGGTCCGCCAGGTCGTCACCAGCACGGACCTCGCCGATCCCGGCCGGGGCGAAGACCGAGATCACGCGTCGCCGGACTTGACCACATAGGCCACGAACGCGGCGGTCGCCTCGGGGTCCCGCATCAAAAGGTCGGTGACGACGGGGCGCAGCCCGACCTCGCTCACCCGGTCGGCGGAGGCCGCGTCGGCGCTGTCCATCCCCCAGACGTCGAGGATGCCGCCCTGGGAGCGGGCCCCGTAGTGCACGCCGACCGCGGCCGCGTCACTTTGCACCCCAATCGCGGGTAGCAGCCGGTGGGCCATCCCGAGCACGGGCAGCCCGCCCAGGATCCCGGCGAAGCCGACCACCGGGGCCGGAGCCTGCCGGAGCGCCTCGCGGATGCCCGGGACGGCGAGGATCGGACCGATCGAGACCACCGGGTTGCTGGGGGCGACGAGGATCAGGTCGGCTTCGGCGATCGCCTCCAGGACCCCGGGTCCGGGAGTGGCGGCATCTGCCCCGACCGCGTGCACCTCGAGGGCCTGCGGCTCCGCGTGCAGACGCACCCAGTACTCCTGGAAGTGCACGGCCCGTCGGCCGCCGGAAGCCTCCGGGTCCGCGATCACCACGTGGGTCTCCACCCGGTCGTCGCTCATCGGCAGCAGCCGGAGCTCGGGATCGTGCGCGAGCCACCGGCTGCACAGCGCCTCGGTCACCGCCGACAGCGGATAGCCGGCGTCGAGCATCTGGCTGCGGACCAGGTGGGTGCCCAGGTCCCGGTCGCCGAGGGAGAACCAGGTCGGCTCCACCCCGTACGCGGTGAACTCCTGCATCACCCGCCAGCTCTCGTCGAGCCGCCCCCAGCCGCGCTCGTCATCACCGCCGCCGCCGAGGGTGTACATCATCGTGTCCAGGTCTGGGCAGATCCGCAGCCCGTGCAGGGTGATGTCGTCCGCGGTGTTGCCGATCACGGTGATCACCGCATCGGGGTAGGCGCGTCGGACGCCGAGGGTGAACTTCGAACCGCCGACGCCACCGGCCAGGATCACGATCTGCACCGGCTCAGTCTCCCAGAGCCGCGCACCCACCTCGTCCCAGTGGGACCACGGGCGCAACCACTGGTCGTCCCGGGCGCAACCACTAGCCTGAGGCGGGTGGAGAGCCTGATGAAGTTGCGCCAGCCCGCGGCCCTGGTCGTGCTGTCGGTGCTGGCCGTACGGGTGCTGATCGCCCTGGGTACGGCCGTGGTCTACCTGCGTAGCGACTTCGACGGCGGGCTGGCCAACCTGGCCGCGGTGATCAGCTACCGGGCCGGCGATCCGGTGCTGGTCGCGCTGCTCGCTGCCCTGGTGGCCCTCTGCGTGCTGTCTGGGCCTACCCCGCGAGCCCGGGAGCTCGCGTCCGCCGCGCTGGTGGTGGTCGGGGTGTCGCTGGTCGTCGCGCTGGTCTTCACCGTGATCGCGCTGGTCGGGCTGGGTCAGGTGGACGGGATCCGGGTGGTGAACACCCTCGACCAGCTGCTCGAGCTCACCGTGCCGGTGCTGGCCCTGGTCGCTCTGGTCAGGCTCCGGCCGTTGGCGCCGGCCCGGTCGACGGGGGACCCGTACGCCGTCGCCGCCGCGGAAACACCCATCATCGCTCCTCCGCCTGCGCCCACCCCGGTCGACGAGCAGTACCAGCCCAGCTGGCTCCCGGACACCGCAGCCGGAGCTGCGTGGCAGCGCGCGGGAGACGCGGCGGCCGGGGCGCCCGCCTCGGGTTGGGGTACGCCGGGTCAGGGCGGCGGCTGGCAGGTCGATCCCGGTCCCGCGACCGGCCCGGCCCCCTCCGGGCCGGAACGCCTCGACCAGGGCGGTGGGTGGAACATCCAGCCGCCCGCACCGGGCGACGACGGCCGGCCGCGCAGCTGATCCACCCGGGGTCGCTAGCAGCCGCGAGAACCGCCCGCAATATCAGATCGGCACTTGACATGCGGGTAGCGACGGGCATGTAATTTCACCAATGTCATTCGCCGTAGTGCTAGTTCATCTGGACAACCTGGGCTCGGGACCCGGGGTGGCCGGTACGGCGCGGGGGGAGCCGAATCGAGCAGTCGGCGTCGGCATCCGTTCTTACCGGCACCATCACGACCCGCGAAGTCGTGACGGTGCCGGATCCACATATTCACGGGGTCGAGGAGACGCGCATTATGCACGAACTGATGGACATCGAGGACGACGACGGTGCGCTGGGGTGGCAGGAGCGGGCCCTCTGCGCCCAGACCGATCCGGAGGCCTTCTTCCCGGAGAAGGGCGGCTCCACCCGGGAGGCGAAGAAGGTCTGCCTCTCGTGTGACGTCCGTGGCGAGTGCCTGGAGTACGCACTCTCCAACGACGAGCGCTTCGGAATCTGGGGCGGGCTGAGCGAGCGGGAACGCCGCAAGCTCAAGAAGCGCGCGGTCTGACCGCCTGATCGGACGAGGAACCCCCGCCGTCGACCTGGTAGCACCCGGGCCGACGACGGGCCGGGGTCGGCGGCCGGTCGGAGTTGTGCACAGCCGACCGGGCAGGACCAGGCATTAATCAGCCATCTCGCCTAAAGTGGGGCCGCCTGAGCCGGGCGGCCCTTTTTCGTGCCGGCGCTCGGGTGCGAGCAGGAGCGACACGTACCCACCCGGGATGCCGGGTGATCGAGGCTGGGCAGGGGGTTGCAGGATGGCGATGGAGAGCACCGGCGCCAGGCGCGGGTCGTTCAGCGACCCCGCTCGGGACTCCTTCAGCTTCTCCGAGCTGCGGGACACCGACACTCCTGAGTTCAGCCTCGACGAGAACCCCTGGGCCTGGGCCGACCGGGAGCCGCGGGCCGACGCCCGGGTGGACGTCTCCGGGGTGCACGTCACGGCTGTCCTGGTGGCCTTCGACGCCGCGCGCTGGCTGCCGGCCACCCTGGCCGCCTTGGCCGGGCTGCAGGAGCGTCCGACCCGGCTGATCGCCATCGACAACGGCAGCTCCGACACCACCCGGCTGCTGCTGGACCGGGCCCAGGACCAGGGTTTGCTCGACGCGGTCTACGCCGGCAAGCCTGGTCGGGGGTTCGGTCAGGGTGTGAAGTCGGCCTTGCGGCAGGACCGGGAGGCTCGCGCCGCCGACACCGCGGCCGACCTGCGGACGAACCAGGCTGACGAACACCACTGGCTCTGGCTGCTGCACGACGACGCCTCGCCCGCCCCCGATGCCCTCTACGAGCTGCTCCGGCACGTGGTCCTCGACGCCACGATCGACATCACCGGTCCGAAGCTGCTGCTGCCCAAGCGACGGCACGGCGGTCAACCGCTGGCCGAGGTCGGGGTCAGCATCTCCGGCACGGGTCGCCGCGAGCTGCTGCTGGACACCGGGGAGATCGACCAGGGCCAGCGGGACGTGCCGCAGCCCCGGCTCGGGGTCTCCACCTGCGGAATGCTGGTCCGGACCGCGGTCTGGCAGGACCTGGACGGCCTCGACCCGGCGTTGCCGGTCTTCCGGGACGGGGTCGAGTTCGGCTGGCGCGCCCACCTCAACGACTACCGCGTGCTCACCACCCCCCGGGCCGAGATGACCCACCGACAGGTCGGTCGAGCGGGTCTGCGGCCGCGGGGACTGACCGGCCGTCGACCCGGGAAGGTGGACCGGGTGCTCGGCATGGTCGTGGTCGCCGGTCACGCCCCGGGCAAGATGTTGCCGCTGGTCTGGCTGCGCCTGGTCTGGAGCTGCGTGCTGCACGCCTTCGGCTACCTGCTGGGCAAGGTGCCCGGCCGGGCGCTCGACGAGGTGCTGGCCCTGGCGAGCTTCGTCAGCCATCCCGGCCGGATCTCGGACCTGCGCACCCGGACCGCGTCGATCGACCCCGCTCCGGGCACCGATGAGGTCGTCCGGTCCCTGCGTCCCCCGTGGTGGGGCAGCCTCCGGGTCGCCGCCGACGCCCTGGGTGGGGCGGTCTCGGAGCGCTACCGCTCGGTCGCCGGCGACGCGGACGCCGCGTCCCTGGACGAGCTGACCAGCGACGACTTCAGCTCGGTGACCGAGGAGCGACCCCAGCACGCCTGGCTCAACCCGGCCGTGCTGACCACGGTGCTTGCGGTGGTGGCGAGCCTCGTCGCGGCCCGCGGCCTCTACGGCACCGGGTCGCTGACCGCACCCGGGCTGCTCCCCGCCCAGGACACCCTCGGCGCGCTCTGGCGCTCGGTCTGGGACCCGATCCCCGGTGCCCCCGGACAGTCCAGCCCCCCGTGGCTGGCGCTCAGCGCTATCGGGGCGACCGTGCTCGCCGGTCAGCCGGAGTGGTTCGTCACCCTGCTCATCGCCGGGGTCGTGCCTCTGGCTCTGCTCACCGCCTACCCGGTGGCCCGGCGGGCCATCAACGACCGGCGCGTACGGCTGTGGGTGGCGGCCAGCTATGCCCTGCTCCCGGTGCTGCTCGGCGGCACCAACCAGGGTCGGCTCAGCCTCGTGGTCGTCGCGGTGCTGCTGCCGCTGCTGATCAGCGCGGCCCGCGCGCTGGTGCTGCGTCGGGTGCGGACGCCGGAGGCCTGGCGTGCGGGGGTGGTGCTGGTGGTGCTGGTGGCCTTCGAGCCGTCGCTCATCATCCTCGCGGTGGTCCTCGGGGCCCTCGGGCTGGTCGCCCTGCGCCGCACCCCGCGCAAGCTGGGGCGGATCGGGATCGCCGTCGGGCTGCCGCTGCTCGTCCTGCTGCCCTGGCTGCCCAGCCTCATCATGGCCCCCGGGCGGCTGTTCGTCGGACCGGACGCCGCCCTCGGCGGGGTCGGTCCCGCCCCCCAGGTCTGGCGGCTTGCCCTGGGTGGCGGCCTGGGTGCCGGGCTGCCGCCGCTGTGGATCTCCGCCGTGGTCTTCGGGGTGATTTGGCTGGTGGCCCTGATCGGGCTCGCGCGACGGCCGCAGCGCCCGCTGGTGCACGCGGCCTGGGTCACGGCGCTGATCGGGTTGGCGATGGCGGTCGGGGTGTCCCGGCTGGTCGTCTCGCTGCCCCCGGTGGGCACCGAGGCGCGGCCCTGGGTCGGGGTCTACCTGCTGGTCTGCTTCGGCGCGCTGCTGTTCGCCGGCGGGGTCGGGGTGGACGGGTTGTCCTCGGACATGCTCCGCCGCAGTTTCAGCTGGCTGCAGCCGGTGACCGTGATCGCCAGCGCGCTCGTGGTCGCGGTCACCGTGGGCGGGGCGGCCTGGTGGGTGTGGGCCGGGGCCCGCGGGCCGCTGGAGCGTGACCAGCTCGACGCCCTGCCGCCGTACGTGCTGAACGCGATGCAGTCACCCGAACGTCCCCGGGTGCTGGCCGTCGACCTGTCCGGGGCCGAGGCCCGTTACTCCGTCCTCGGTGAGGACCAGATCCGGCTGGGGGACGCCGACCGCGGCTATGCCTTCGGTGGGTCCTCGGTGGCGGACACCGCGATCTCCGCCCTGGTCGTCCGGGTGGTCGCCGGCACGGCCGACTCTGACATCGTCCCCCAGCTCAGCACCTCCGGGGTGGGCTACCTGTGGGTCAGCGGACTCTCCGAGGACGAGCAGTCCCGGATCGACAACACCCCCGGGCTGGGCACGGCCAGCGGCAACGCGGGCGGCACCATCTGGCAGCTCGAGCCGGCCGTCAGCCGGGCGTCGATCACCGGCCCGGACGGCACCACGACGCTGGGGCGGCCGCCGTACGTCATCCCGGCCGGCCCGGAGGGCCGCCGGCTCGGACTCGGCGAGGCCGCCGACCCGCGTTGGCGCGTCGAGCTGGACGGCCGACCGCTGACCCCGGTCGACGGTGGCTGGCAGCAGACCTACCTGCTGCCCGCGACCGGCGGGGTGCTGCAGGTCCGGCTGACCTCCTTCGCCCACTGGTTCCTGATCGGCCAGGGCGCGATCCTGCTGGTCGCCGCGGTGCTGGCTGCCCCCGGCGTACGCCGCCCCGAGCTCCGGGACCCGACCAAGACCGCCCGCCGGGCCGCGACCCTGTCCGAGGTGGCCTGATGTCGGGGTCGACCGCCGACTGGGGCGGCCGCGACCGGCCCGGTCTGCGGCGCCTGATCGTGGTGCTGCTGGCCCTGGTGGCCATCGCCGCTGTCGTGGTCGGGGGCTCGCTCATCACCCCCCAGGCGGCATCGGTCGCCCCGCCCCGGGAGCCGCTCGTCGGCCGGACCAGCACGATCTGCACGGTCGCGCCCCCGCTCGAGGGCCAGCCCGCGGACCAGCAGTCCGCCGCCACCTCGGTCACGGCGGTCGGGGTCCGGCAGGCCCCCGACCGGGACGGCCAGCTGGTCGGATCGCCGTTGGACTCGACGGTCGAGTCGTTGAGGATCACCGAACCGGGCAAGGGCGCCCAGCTCAGCGGGGTCCGGGCGTCGGTGCTGCTGGAGGGTGAGGGCGCGATGGCCACCGCCACCAGTGGGTCGGTCTTCTCGGCGGCCACGTCGGGTCCCGACGCCGGGCTGAGCGCCGCTCCCTGTCTGCCCCCGGCCACCCAGCACTGGTTCACCGGGATCAGCGGCGGGGAGGTCGACCGGACCGAGCTGGTGCTGAGCAACCCGGACGACGCCCAGGCCGAGGTCGACCTGCGTTACTTCGGGCGCAACGGCCGAGTCGCGGTGGCGGGCAGCCCCGGTGTGGTCGTCGAGGCGCACACCAGCCGTACGGTGTCGCTGGCCACCCTGGTCTCGGAGGACGGACCAATCAGCGTGCAGGTCCAGGCCAGCACCGGAAGGGTGTCGGCCGTGGGCCGCCGCTCCCGCACGACCGA
>JAABUN010006423.1_pt1 | contig 13565 bp, 11 predicted proteins | sample 5559311 | NCBI WGS metagenome assembly JAABUN01 (sample SAMN10711877, study PRJNA513370) | rock metagenome | isolation source: Antarctica rocks | place: Antarctica: Victoria Land, Siegfried Peak sud | reverse complement strand
ACACCCACACCACCCCGCCGTCCGGGCCCTCGGCCAGCCCGGCCGACGGCCCGACCGAACGGGCGTCAGCCGGGAGCAACGACAAGACCGGCTGGCTCACCCGACCCATCCTGCCGCCCCGCTTGACGCTAAGACAATGATCTCACGAGTAGCCGCGGTAACAACTCACCGACACGCCGAAAAGGCCTAAGTTACGAAGGAGTGGCCGTCTCCGGACCGCCCCATGTCAGGAGTTCTGGAGTCGTCCAGGTCCTGCACCCGCAGCCGGGTGACCGGGATCTGCTGGTCGTCCAGCGCCGCCTCGGCGTGCTTGCTCCACGAGTCCGTTGTCGAGATGATCATGCGGCTGGAGAAGCCCGACGTGCCGGACGCGGTGAAGAACGAGTCGATGTCGCCCTTGGCCAAGGTGTGCGGTCGGTGCGTAGAACTTGCACTGGATCGCCGTCAGCGCACCGGTGGCCCGCTCCTCGGCCACCAGATCGATCCCGGTGTCAGACTTGCCCGCCGGGTGTGGGCGGAGCGGTCCGGGCCGGGCTGATGGCCTCCTACCTGCGCACCGACCCCCCGGTCGACGCGGCATAAAGCTCACCGAGGACGTCATGAATGGTCGTCGGCAAGCTTTACTCCTGCTTCCCGGTCTTGGGGTGCATCAGCCAAACATAGAGCCGGACGTCACCTTGTCCGTTCAGTCGCCCCGTGCTGATGGACCCGGGCGATCGTGGAATCGACCGACACCCGCCAGTCGATCTCGCCCTTGGCATCAGCCTGGACCTGCAACGCGGTCAGGACCCGATCCCAGGTGCCGTCCTTGCAGAACCGGAAGTGCCGCTTCCACACCGTCTGCCACGGCCCGAACTCAGCCGGTAGGTCCCGCCAAGCCACCCCCGTTCGCAGCCGGTAAATCGCGCCCTCAACAGCCTGCCGATGTGGCGTCATCGGCCTGCCCATAGGACCTTTCAACGCAGGAAGCTCAGGCTCGATCCGAGCCCACATCTCATCAGTGAGAACCGCAGCGCGTGTCATCCCCGAAGCATCAAGCCTCAGAGCCGATCGATATGGGAGACACGCCCTAATAGCCCGCCGCGACATCCACGAGCCCGCGCAGCGGCTCGCTCGCAACCCGGCGGCGCACGTTCTCGGTCACCAGCCCGGCGAAGGCGGCGATCCGGGCCGGCGCCGGGTTCGCGGTGTGGGCGGTGACCAGGCAGGCGGGGTGGCGCCACAGCGGGCTGTCGTCCGGCAGCGGTTCGGGGTCGGTGACGTCCAGCCCCACGCCGCGCAGCGTCCCGTCGGCCAGCAGCGGCGGGAGCGCTGCGGTGTCCAGCACCGGCCCCCGCCCGACGTTGACGACGACGGCGCCGTGCGCCAGCCGTCGCAGCTCGGGGGCGCCGAGCAGCCCGCAGGTGGCGTCGGTGAGCGGCAGGGTCACCACCAGAGCACGGGCGCCGTCCAGCGCCGCGGCCAGCTGGTCCTCGCCGAACAGCTCGTCGTGCGGGCCGTCGAAGCCCGAGGCGACCGAGCGGCGCTGCACCCGCACGTGCACGCCGAGCGGGGCGAGTAGACGCGCCAGCGACACCGTGATCCCACCGCCGCCCAGGATCGTCACGACGTCGCCGGAGCCGACGAGCGGCTCGCTCAGCACGTCGGGCGACCACCGGCCGGCGCGGGCGAACTCCGGCAGCCCGCGTCGCAGCGCCAGCAGCAGCGCGAGGGCCTGCTCGGCGACGGCGGCGCCGTAGATCTCCTTCGCACAGGTCCAGGTGAGGTCCGGCCAGCGCTGGACGACCGGACGGAACGACTCGATCCCGGCGGACGGCAGCTGCACCCAGGTGATCCCGGGCGCCTGCTCCAGCGCGGCAGCCAGGTCCTCGGTGTCGCCGCTACCCCAGATCAGGGCGCGGGCGTCGGCGACCGCGCCCGGCCGCCCGCCGCCCCGCTCGACCGCCGCGCAGACGTTCCCGTCCTCGTCGTCGCCGAGCACCGCAACCGTCAGCTGCCCGTCCCCTGTCACGTGCTGCTCCTGCCCGCCGTCACCCCACCCGGAACGGCTCAGCGTCCGCGACCCGCAATTCCAGCCCGAGTCCCGGACGACCGGCGTCCGGGGTCAGGGCCCCGTCGCGCACCTGCAGCGCTCCGTCGAACAGCAGGTGCTCGATCCGGACGTGGTCGTGGAAGTACTCCAGGTGCCGCAGGTTCGGCACGGCGGCGGCGACGTGCGCGTGCAGCGCCGGAGCGCAGTGCGCGCTGACGTCCAGCCCGTGAGCTGCCGCGACCGCCGCCGCATGCAGCCACTCGGTAACCCCGCCGCAGCGCGTGACGTCGACCTGCAGGCAGTCGACGGCGCCGGCCGCGCACATCCGCCCGAAGTAGCTGAGGTCGTAGCCGTACTCCCCCGCCGTGACGTCGGGCCGCACCTGCCCGCGGATCCGGGCCAGGCCGGCCAGGTCGTCGGAGGAGACCGGCTCCTCGAACCAGGTGACGTCCTGCTCGGCCAGCGCCTGCCCGACCCGCACCGCCTGTCCCGGCGAGTACCCGCCGTTGGCGTCGACGTACAGGGCGACGTCCGGCCCGACGACGTCGCGGGCCTGCCGGACGCGGGCCAGGTCCCGCTGCTCGCAGGCCCCCCACGACTCGCCGATCTTGATCTTGACGCGCGGTATCTGCAGCTCCTGGGTCCACAGCTCGAGCTGGGCGCGCAGCTGGGCGTCGTCGTAGCTGGTGAAGCCGCCGCTGCCGTACACCGGCACCTGCTCGTGCACCTGGCCGAGCAGCCGGCACAGCGGCAGCTCCAGCAACCGGGCCTTGAGGTCCCACATCGCCAGCTCCACGGCGGCGATCGCGCACGACACCACGCCCGGACGGCCGAGGTTGCGGCAGGCGCGCACCATCGCCTCCAGGCAGCCGGGCACGTCCAGCGCGCTGCGGCCCAGGACGGTCCCGGTGAGCTGGTCGTCGATGAGCGTCTGGCAGGCCCGCCCGGTGTACGTCCAGCCGACGCCTCTGGTGCCGTCGGCGCCGAATGCGTGCACCACGACCAGGGTGGTGCTGTCCCAGGTCAGGGTGCCGTCGGCCTCCGGCGCGTCGGTCGGGACGGTGTAGGTGGCGGTCTCCAACCGGACGACGGTGGCCTCGTCCGCTGCCCGGGGCACTGCGCTCACCGGCCCGCGCGCCGCAGCAGCATCCGCCCGCCGGCCACCGCTGCCGTCAGCGCGCCGACCGCCGTCGCGCCGACCGCCGCGAGCGCCGCGGCCTGCTGCAGTGCTGTAGGGGCGGCCGGGCGCTCCAGCGCGGCGTCGACGTCGTCCGGCACGCCGGTCAGCCCCAGGGCCAGCAGCTCGGCGGCGTGCATAGCGGTGCGCCCGGTGTCGCCCTGCTCGATCTGGGTGCGGCAGCTAAACCCGTCGGCCAGCACCGCGGTCGACTGCTCAGCCTCGCGCACGGCCGGCAGCAGCACCCGCTCACCGGCGCCCATCGAGACGTCGTAGTGGCCCTTCTCGAAGCCGAAGTTGCCGGCCAGGCCGCAACAGCCGGAGTTCAGGACGTCCAGGTCGACGCCTGCCTCGCGCAGCAACTCACGGTCGGCGTCGAACTGCAGGATCGCGTGCTGATGACAGTGCACCTGCGCCATCGCCGCGCGCGCGAGGTGCGGCGGCGACCAGTCCGGTCGGTGCTGGCGCAGGTACTCGGCCAGGGTGAAGGTCTGCTGCTGCAGCCGGCTGACGTCGGCGTCGTGCGGGAACAGGTCGTGAGCGTCGCTGCGGAACACCGCCGTGCAGGACGGTTCCAGCCCGATCACCGGCGTGCCGGCCCGGATCTCCTCGCGCAGCGCGTCCAGGGTGCGGGTGAGCATCTTCTTGGCGATGTCGACCTGGCCGGTGGAGATCCACGTCAGCCCGCAGCACAGGTCCTGCTCAGGCACGACGACGGTGCAGCCAGCGGCCTCCAACACCTGGACGGCCGCCTGGCCCACCGCCGGGTGGAAGCTGTTGGTGAAGGTGTCCGGCCACAGGATGACCCGCGGCCCGTCGCTGGCCGGCGCCGCTGGGCGGCGGGCGAACCAGTGGGTGAACCGCTCTCGGGCGAATACCGGTACGGTGCGCTCCTGCGCCGCTCCGGCCAGCCACTTGCCCGCCTGCGCGAGCCCGGGCGCGGCCGCCAGCGCGTTGACGGCGCCCGGCGCCACCGCCGCCAGCCGGGCCCACACCGGCAACCAGCCCATCGCGTAGTGCGCCCGCGGTCGCAGCCGCCCGGCGTAGTGGTGGTGCAGGAATTCGGCCTTGTAGGTGGCCATGTCGACGTTGACAGGGCAGTCGCTCTTGCAGCCCTTGCAGGCCAGGCACAGGTCCAGTGCCTCCAGCACCTCCTTGCTGCGCCAGCCCTGCTCACGTAGGTGGCCGTTGAGCATCTCCCACAGCAGCCGGGCGCGGCCCCGGGTGGAGTCTTTCTCCTCCCGGGTGACCATGTAGGACGGGCACATCACGGTGCCCTCGGTGGTGTGCTGGCGGCACTTGCCGACGCCGACGCAGCGCAGCGCAGCGGTCGCGAAGTCCCCCCCGTCCTCGGGGTAGCCGAAGGCGGCGTCGACGTGCGGCGAGGCGTAGTCGGTGCCCATCCGCAACTGGCCGGTGATCGGGTTCGGGTCGACGATCTTGCCGGGGTTCATCCGGTTCCCGGGGTCGAAGACGGCCTTGAACTGTCCGAAAGCCTGGACGAGCTCCTCGCCGAACATGATCGGCAGCAGGTCGGCGCGGGCCTGGCCGTCGCCGTGCTCCCCCGACAGCGAGCCGCCGTACTTGTCGACGACCAGGTGCGCGGCCTCGTCCAAAAACGCCCGGAAGTCGGCGATGCCGCCCTCGGTGACCAGGTCGAAGGGGATGCGGGTGTGCAGGCAGGCCTGCCCGAAGTGCCCGTACAGCGAGGCGGTGTAGCCGTACTTGGCGTACAGGCCGCGCAGGTCCCGGATGTAGTCGCCGAGCCGGTCGGGATGGACGGCGGAGTCCTCCCAGCCCGGCCAGGTGCTGCTGCCGTCCTCATTGCGGGCGGTGGCACCCAGGCCGGACTCCCGCACCTGCCAGACCTGCTCCTCCTCGTCCGGGTCGTCGAAGATCTTGCTGTCGACAGGGGCGTGGTCGCTGCCCTGAACGTGCTCGAGCAGCTCCCTCGCCTTGCGGTCGGCGTCCTCGCAACTGTCGCCGCCGACCTCGGCCAGCAGCCAGGCCATGCCGCCTGGCAGCAGTTTCAGCGCCTGCGGGTGCAGGTTCTTGTCGGCGGCCAGCTGGAACAGCAGGTGGTCCAGACCCTCCAGGCCGATCGGCTTGCTCTCCAGCACCGTCGGTACGGCGTCGGCGGCCTCGACGACGTCGTCGTAGCCGAGCACCACCAGCGTGCGGCTGTCGGGGTTGCTGACCAGGCGCAGACCGGCCTCCAGCACGGTGACCAGCGTGCCCTCGCTGCCGACCAGCGCCTGTGCGACGTGGAAGCCGTTCTCCGGCAGCAGGCTGTCCAGGTTGTACCCGCTGACCCGGCGCGGGATGTCGGGGTAGTGGGTGCGGATGTCCCCGAGATAGTGGTCGCGCAGCTCGCGCAGCGCCGCGTACACCTCGCCCTTGCGGCCGCCCGCGGCGATGATCGCGTCGAGGTCGTCGCCGTCCTTGCCGACCCGCATGCGGGTGCCGTCGTAGAGCAGGACGTCCAACCACTCGACGTTGTCGACCGTCTTGCCGGCCATCAGCGCGTGCACACCACAGGAGTTATTGCCGATCATGCCGCCGAGCGTGCAGTGGTTGTGGGTAGCGGGATCGGGGCCGAAGGTCAGGCCGTGCTCATTCGCCGCGTCGCGCAGGTCGTCCAGCACCACCCCCGGCTGCACGCGGGCGAAGCGCCGGTCGGCGTCGATCTCCAGCACCTCGTTGAGGTACTTGGAGAAATCCATGACGACGACGACGTTGCAGCACTGACCCGCCAGGCTCGTGCCGCCTCCGCGCGAGAGCACCGGCACACCCAGCTCGCGGCAGGCCGCGACGGTGGCCACGACGTCGTCGATGCTGCGCGGCAGCACCACCCCGATCGGCAGCTGGCGGTAGTTGGAGGCGTCGGTGGCGTAGAGCGCGCGGTCGCCGTCGGAGAAGCGCACCTCGCCGGTGACGGTGTCGCGCAGCCGACGTTCCAGCGCGCCGGAGTCCACCTGCCCCGTGCGAGTCGGTGCCAGAGTCAGGTCGGTAAGGGTCACGATCTCAGTCCTTCGTACCGGGCAGGAATTCCTGGGCCTTGAGCTTGACGCCCTCCTTGACCACCTCCCACCGGTCCGAGTCACCCTTGATCACCGACAGTGCCGCGTTCTCGATCTGCTCGAAGGTGGCGTGCGGCGGGATCGGCGGCACAGCCGGGTCGGTGACGAACTCCAGCACGACGGGCCGGTCCGCCGACAGGGCGGTGTCCCAGGCGTCGCCCACCAGCTTCGGGTCGTCGACGCGGATGCCCAGCAGCCCCAGACTCTGCGCGAAACCGGCGTAGGGGATGTCCGGCAGGTGCTGGGACTCCAGGAACTGCGGTTCGCCGGCCATGCCACGCAGCTCCCAGGTGACCTGGTTGAGGTCCTGGTTGTTCAGCACGGCGATCACCAGCCGCGGGTCGGACCACTGCTCCCAGTACTTCTTGATCGTGATGAGCTCGGCCAGGCCGTTCATCTGCATCGCCCCGTCGCCCACCAGCGCGATAACCGGCCGGTCGGGGTGACCGAACTTCGCGCCGATGGCGTACGGCACCCCGTTTCCCATGGTCGCCAGCGTGCCGGACAGCGAGCCGCGCATGCTGCCCCGCATCTTGATGTGCCGCGCGTACCAGTTGGCCGCCGAGCCGGAGTCGCTGGTCAGGATCGCATCGTCGGGCAGCCGTGGCGAGAGCTCGGCGAAGACCTGCTCGGGGTTGATCGGGTCGGCGGCGGTGGCGGCGCGGCGCTGCATGACCTCCCACCAGCGCGCGACCTTGCCCTGCAGATCCTCCTGCCAGGACCGGTCGCTCTTGCGCTGCAGCAGCGGGATCAACCACTGCAGGGTGGCCTTGGCATCACCCACGAGGTTCTCCTCGTAGGGGTAGCGCTTCCCGATGAGGGTCCCGTCCAGATCGATCTGGACCGCCCGGGCCTGCCCGAACTCGGGCATGAACTGGGTGTAGGGAAAGTTCGAGCCGACGGTCAGCAGCGTGTCGCAGTCCATCATCAGCTCATAGCTGGGCCGGGTGCCGAGCAGCCCGATCGAGCCGGTGACGTAGGGCAGCTCGTCGGACAGCACGTCCTTGCCGAGCAACGCCTTGGCCACACCGGCTCCGAGCAGGTCGGCCACCTGCTCGAGCTCGGCCCTCGCCCCGCGGGCGCCCTGCCCGACCAGCATCGCCACCTTGCTGCCCGCGTTGAGCAAGTCGGCGGCACGCTGGACCGCCGCCTCCTCGGCGACCACCTGCGAGCCGGACATGCCCAGGCTGGACGGCACCATCTTGAAGGCGTGTGTCGGCGGGGTGTACTCCAGCTCCTGGACGTCGGACGGGATGATGATGGCGGTCGGCGCCCGGCGGGTCTGCGCGGTGCGGATCGCGGTGTCGAGCACGCCCGGCAGCTGCTCGGGCACCGTCACCATCTGGACGTAATCGTGCGCGACGTCCTTGATAGACTCAGCAGGTCGACCTCCTGCTGGTAGTAGCCGCCCATCGCGCTGCGCGCCGTCTGCCCGACGATCGCCACGACCGGCACGTGGTCGAGCTTGGCATCGTACAGGCCGTTGAGCAGGTGGATGGCGCCGGGCCCGGAGGTGGCCATGCAGACAGCCACCTTGCCGGTGAACTTGGCGTAGCCGACCGCCTCGAAGGCGGCCATCTCCTCGTGCCGGGCCTGGGTGAACACAGGCTGGTTGTCGGCATGGCCAAACGCCGCGATGATCCCGTTGATGCCGTCGCCCGGGTAGCCGAACACGCGTTCCACCCCCCACTCGCGCAGGCGGGACAGGAGGAAGTCGGCGACGGTCTGGCTCATGGGGCTCCTCGGATCGCAAGACGGCCGGGCGCTGGTGGCGCGACGGTGAAAGGCGCCCAGCGGGGCCGGGTGACGACCGGCGACCTACCCGACACTGAGGCATGCACGCGTGATGATTTCTGAGCCGACATTCAGAAGACCCCTGCAGAGGGTCATCTCCGGTTCCCTGCCGGCCCGCCGCGCGATCGCCACGACGCCGAAGCGCAGGTTCGCTGGCTCCGCTGGGCCGCTCGGTCGCGAGCCAGGCTGCAGCCAGCCGCCGGAGCCGGGCGTCCTTGCGACGGTCGACCGCTTCGGCGGGACCCCCGAACCCCGTGCCGCTGCGGGTCTGGACCTCGACGAACACCACCGTGCCGTCGGCCTCCCGCGCGACGAGGTACACCGTGGCGACGGGCGTGACGCCTACGACGAGTGGCCCACGCCCGCGACGATCATCACCGACGGCGCGTACGGCGTCGAGGATCAGCTCGGCGGGCGGCAGGTCGGCGTCAGCGCCAAGCACGGGCACCCCGACCCGACGCAGGATCGACAGCTGAAGGGCAGGCACTGCGTCGATCCGCTGGTCGTTCGTGCCCAGCACTACGGTGACCTCGGTTCCCCACAGGGCAAGGCGGCGGCCGGCGACCAACCCACCACCACCGTTACCGCCCGATCCGGCCAGGACGGTCACTCGGCGGCCGACCGCTTCGCCGCCCAGCATGTCCCGGGCCCGGTGAGCAAGCGCGCGACCCGCGTTTTCCATCATTTGCAGCAACTGGATGCCCAGGTCCTCGACCATCATCCGGTCGACCTCGCGCATCTGCTCGGCGCTGACAGTAGGGAAACTCATCCGGGCCCCTTGGCGGGGACTACCGCATTAGCCTCGGCGCTGCCCGATGGGCTGAGCGGTTGTGGACCGGGGCCGTCGGGATTCTCCGCCTGGCTGATCGCCCATGCAGCGTTGACCAGCCCGATGTGGCTGAACGCCTGCGGGAAGTTGCCGAGCATCTCGTCGCTGTCAGGGGCCACTTCCTCGGCCAGCAGGCCCAGGTCGTTGACGAACGCCGCGGCCCGTTCAAACACCGCCCGCGCCCGGTCGCTGCACCCGGCCAGCGCCAGGGCATGCGCAAGCCAGAAGGTGCACAGCAGGAATGTGCCTTCTTCTCCCGGAAGTCCATCGCTACTGCGGTAGCGGTAGACCAGGCCGCGGTCGTCGGTGAGGTGCCGCTCGATGGCGTCGATCGTGGCAAGCATCTTCGGGTCATCGCCAGGCAGGAAGCCCACAATCGGCAGCATCAACGCTGAGGCGTCGAGCTCCGGTGAGCCGAACGCCTGGGTGAACGCGCCGACCTGCTCATTCCACCCGTCGGCGTCGATCGCGGAAGCGATCTGCTCACGGACCTGACGCCAGCCAGGGACGCGCTCGGGTGCTTGCAAGGCCTCGGCCAGCGCAATCGCCCGGTCCACCGCGACCCAGCACATCAGCTTCGAGTACAGAAAGTGCTGAGGATCGCCGCGGATCTCCCAGATACCTTGGTCGGTCTCCCGCCAGCGCGCGGCCGCGGCATCGGCGACGTCGGCCAGAAACCGACGAGTGTCGTAACCGAGCTTTTTGACCAAGTCCGGTAGCCGCGCGGCGGCGTCCAGCAACTCCCCGTAAACGTCTAGTTGATGTTGCCGCCAGGCGCCGTTACCCACCCGGACCGGAACGCTAGCCCGCCACCCAGGAAGGTGGTCCAGCTCGCGCTCGGACAGGTCCCGTTCCCCGCCGATCCCGAACATGATCTGGAGGTCCGCGCCACGCTCCAACTGGCTGGCTGCAGCGGCCGACAGGAAGTCGAAGAACTTGCCGGACTCGTCGGGGCAGGCGGCCACCCACAGCGCCTGCAACGTCATGCTGGCGTCCCGCACCCAGGCGTAGCGGTAGTCCCAGTTACGGGTCCCGCCCACTACCTCCGGCAACGAGGTGGTTGCTGCCGCAACCATGGCGCCGGTTGGGTAATACGTCAACCCCTGCAACACCCGGCCGCTGACCTCGACCAACTCCCGCCACGGCCCCTGATAGCTCTGGTGCAGCTGGGACCAGCTCTCCCAGCCGCGGCGGGTGTCGGTCAGCCGGTCGGCAATCTCAGCCTGGCTCCACAACGGCGGCTGCTCCTGCCAGCTCAGTTGGTGGTGCAGGGCGAAACCGGCGGTCTCGCCGGCCGACATCGACAGGCGTGCGGCGGCAGTGCTGCCGTCGAGGTTGAACGAGACGGGGCTAGACAACGCCAGCATGTCCGCCCCGCCGCGGGCCAGCAGTCCGCCGGACACCTCTCGCAGCAACGGGTGGATCAATCCGTATTCTGGCCGCGGCTCAAACACCACGTCGACATCCACCCTGCCCTGGATGCAGCTGATCTGCCGCAGCAGCGCCCCCGGCGCGTCCGCCCCCAGATCGTGGCCGCGATTGCCGGCGCCTAACGCCAGCGCGTCGGTCACTGTCACGACCCCTTCACCAGTCCGGTAAGTGGTCTCCAGCACCGAGGTGCGCTGCCCGTACCCCCGAGTGGAGCTGAAGTCCCCAGCCGGGCGAATGGACCAGTGCCCGGCCTGCTCGCCGAGTAGGCGGCCGAACACTGCAGGACTATCGAACCGCGGGAAGCACAGCCAGTCGATCGAACCGTCGCAGCCGACCAGCCCCGCTGAATGGGAATCGGACAACAGCGCGTATTCAGCGATCGGCCGCTCACTCATGCTCGCCTCCAGAAGCGGCTGCTCTGCCCGTCCTCGAGCGCCGCGCGGTTCAGGTGGGGCGCCCAGTCGGCGGGCAGGTTGAGTGCATGCTCCAGGCAGCCGTCGCGGTAGTTCACGACGCCCGGCAGGGCGATCTCCGCGTGGCTCACCGACCGGGACCCGAGCACCGCAGCGGTGAGTGCCAGCAGCGCGTCCGGGCACGTTGTGTCCTGCGGCGTGGGCTGCGACCGGCGCTCGCGCACCGTTCCGTCGGCGTCGACGAGCGCCGCACGCGGCCGCGTCCCGCCAACGTCGACGGCGAGGACGGCGTCAGTCATCGTCCTCACCGGCCGGGTCGTGCCAGCCACCGCTGCCGGCGACGAGGTCGTCGGCCTCTGCCGGTCCCCACGTGCCTTGCTGGTAGGCGTGGACCGCCGGGGCAGCTACGAGGACGGGGTCGACGATCCGCCAGGCGGCCTCGACACCGTCCGCGCGGGCGAAGAGCCGCTGCTGACCCTCCATCGCCTCCTGGAACAGCCGGGCGTAGGCCGGCTCGCGGCTCCCTTCGCTCTCCTGGCTGTACCGGTAGGTCATGTCGACGCCGCGGCTGCGAAGCTGCTCCCCGGCGTGGTTGATCTGCATGCCGAGCGAGACCTGCTCGCCCGGCTTGAGGCGGAACAGCAGATGGTTCGGGTGCGGCGGGTTCTCCGCGTCGGCGAAGAAGCTCTGCGGGGATGGCTGGAACTCTATGAGCACCTCGGTGGCGGTAACCGGCAGGTGCTTGCCGGTGCGGATGTAGAACGGGACACCTGCCCACCGCCAGTTGTCGATGCGCAGCCGGAGGGCGATGAACGTCTCGACGTCGGAGTCTGTCGCGACGCCGTCCTCCTCGAGGTAGCCGGCGAACTGACCCCGCACGATGTCGCTGGCCTCGAGCGGTGTGACCGAGCGCAAGACCTTCACCTTCTCGTCACGCAGCGACTGGGCGTCCGCTGCGATCGGGGGCTCCATGGCCACCAGTGCCAGGACCTGGAGCAGGTGGTTCTGCACGACGTCGCGCAACGCTCCGACCTCGTCGTAGAAGCCGCCTCTGCCGTCCACCCCGAAGGACTCCGACATCGTGATCTGGACGCTGTCGATGTAGTGCCGGTTCCAGGCCGGCTCCAGCACGGCGTTGGCCAGCCGGAACACCAGCAGGTCGAGCACCTCCTCCTTGCCCAGGTAGTGGTCGATCCGGAACACCGCCTCCTCGGCAAAGGAGGCCAGCACGATGCTGTTCAGCTCGCGGGCGCTGTCGAGGTCGCGCCCGAACGGCTTCTCCAGCACGATCCGGCTGCGCTCGTGCAGCCCCACGCCGACGACTCCCTGCACGACGGACTCGAACATGCTGGGCGGGACCGCGAGGTACAGCAGCGGACGCTCCGCCCCCTCCAGCTTCTCGGAGAGCCGACCGAAGGTGTCGTCGTCGCGGTAGTCGCCGCGGACGTAGCTGAGCGCGTCCAGCAGCTGCGTCACCGCGGCCGAGCCCACGTCGCCGCTTCCGTGCTCCGCGACCGACTGCCGCGCATGCTCCCGCAGCTGCTCGTCGTCCCACTCGGAGGCAGCGACACCGACCACCTGAGCGGGCAGGCGGCCGTCCTGTGCCAGCTGGGCGAGTGCGGGGAACAGCATCTTCTTGGCCAGGTCCCCGGACGCGCCGAACAGCACAATCGCGTCGCTTCGGTTGCTCATGCACAGTCTCCGCTCGCTGTGGGTGACGGGTCGACGGGTGCCGGTCCCTCCTTCCCGACCGAGTCTGCCCTCGCCAGCTGCACAGAGGGTCGTTCTCGGTCGCCCCGGTTGCCGTCGCGGTACGGCACCGGTTCGTCCCGAGGTAGGCAGTCACTGCCGGTAGACCTGGCTCGGTCGCCCGTCAGGTCGACCCCGACAGCCGCATCGCGAGGAGGCTCGGGCATGGCAGAGATCGGGATCGTGGGGCTCGGGAAGATGGGCGCCAACATGGCCGAGCGGCTGCGCCGCGCCGGCCACCAGGTCGTCGGCTTCGACCACGACAAGGACAGCAGCCGCGACGTGGCCAACCTCGGTGAGCTCGTACAGGCGCTGCCGACCCCGCGCGTGGTGTGGGTGATGGTCCCGGCCGGCGAACCGACGTACGCCACGGTGCGCGAGCTGCGGGAGCTGCTCGACCAAGGCGATGTCATGGTCGACGGCGGCAACTCGCGCTACACCGGCGATCAGCGGCACGCAGAAGAGTTGGCCGAGAGCGGCATTGGCTTCGTCGAGAGCACCGGTGAGCCGGGCGAACAGCGTCTCGTGACCGCCCGAGAAGTCGATCCAGTACCGCAGTCCCGGCCCCTACGTACCGACGATGCGGTCGTCGGCCGACAAGATGGTTGCCGAGCCAACCTCGCCCCGCTCGACCAGGGCCAGGTACTGGTCGATGCGCAGCTCCTGACCGGTGGAGACCGGCCGGACGCCGTAGGCCAGGATCAGGGCATACGCACAGATCAGGACCGGTACGGCGAGCGCACAGAGCAATAGAGGCACCGCGGGGGCTCGTGGAGCCCGAGTGGAGCGGCGGTCGAGACCACTGCTGTCGTGGCCAGCCTCCGCGGCGACAGGCGCTGTTCGAAAGCTCGCTCTCAGCGGGATTCGCGGTGGCGGGAATCGCCGGAGTGCGTCTCAGGTCCGCCAGCGTCGCGCAGTTGCTTGTCGCAGGCCCCGTGCCAACCCCTGGGCGCAAGACCTCTACCAGCGCGCCCGCGACCGAGGACACGACCACGCCCATGCCGTCCGGGTCCTGGCCCGCGCCTGGCTGTTCGTCATCTGGCACTGCTGGCAGGACAAC
>JAABUN010006422.1_pt1 | contig 13571 bp, 13 predicted proteins | sample 5559311 | NCBI WGS metagenome assembly JAABUN01 (sample SAMN10711877, study PRJNA513370) | rock metagenome | isolation source: Antarctica rocks | place: Antarctica: Victoria Land, Siegfried Peak sud | reverse complement strand
CGGCACCATCGGCGCCCCCTGCTCGGCCGGGCCCAGCCCCGCCCGCACCACCCGCGTCGCAGCCCGCAGTCGCACGTCCCCGTCCATGCGCCGAGTCTGAGCCATCAGCCCGTCCACAAGCCGAACGTCTAACGGGACGTCAGAGAGCGCCACCTCTGTGGCATCGGTCGCTGCTTGGAGGGCAGGCTCCCGACTGCGGGACGAGTGGCGGATGCAGCCGCCCGCCGTGGGTTTTCCGGCTGGTGGTGCAGCGTGTGGTGACGGACATTGCCGCGGTGGCTGGTGGTAGGCAGACCTGACGGCGTCGGCTGTCTCCGAGCCGGTAGGGGCGCTTTAACTGGAGGACCACCTGTGAACGGCGAGGCTCTGACGGTCGTCACCGGCGGCGGCAGCGGTATGGGGCGTGACATCGCCCTGGACCAGGCGAGGCTGGGCAACGAAGTCCTCGTCGCCGGCCGCCGAGGAGACGCGCTCGACGAGACCGCAGCGCTCGCGACCGGGCCAGCACGGATTAGCACCGTCGTCGCCGACGCCTCCACTCCCGATGGCGCCGCCGCGATCTTGGCCGCCGTCCAAGGCCGGAAGGTGCGCGCCGTCGTGGCGGCCGCGGGCGGGCAGGGGGGCTTCAAGGAGCCGGGCGCCGCCCTGCAGGAGGTGGAGGCGGCCTGGAGCGCGGCGCTGCGCCAGAACCTGTTTAGCGCGGTGCTGCCCGTCGAGGCGCTGCTCCCGTCCATGCCGCAGGACGAAGGACGCATCGTCCTGATCGGCTCGACCGCCGGTCTCGACGGACGGGGCGGACCGTACGCGACGGCGAAGGCCGCGCTGGCTGGCTACGGCAGGGACCTCGCCGTCCGTGCCGGGAAGCGCGGGATCACGGCGAACACGGTCGCGCCCGGCTTCGTCGCGAGTACGGGGTTCTTTGAGGCTGGCGGCTACGGCGACAGCGGCCCGATGACCCCGATCATGGCCGCCAGGACGCTGGTCGGTCGAGTGGGCCAGCCGCGCGACGTCACCGCGTGCGTCCGCTGGCTGCTCGACGTCGACAGCGGCTGGATCACCGGCCAGACCATCGCGGTCGACGGCGGCTCGATCATGCTGCGCTGATGGGCCACGGCGACCCTGGACCCGCTGCGACGCACGCCGTGGCCGAGCGCAGCCTGCGCGTCGTCGTCGCCGGCGGCTACGGCCGGACCGGTGCCCTCGTGGTCCGCCAACTCGCCGCGGCGGGACACCAGGCGACCGGCCTGGTCCGCCGCGAGCACCAGCTGCCCCGCATCGCGGCACGCGGTGCGACCGGCGTCCTGTTGGACCTCACCACTGTCGCCTCGCCCGACCTCGCGCGCGTCCTTGCCGGGGCCGACGCACTGGTCATCGCCACGGGCAGCTCCTACGGCGACACCGCCGAGGAGGCGCTCGCGATCGACCGGGACGCGCCGATCACGTGCATCGACGCCGCGGTCGCCGCAGCGGTGCCGCACGTCGTCCTGCTCTCGGCGCACCGAACCGACGAGGACTTCGGCGACGAGCAGACCCTGACGGTGCTGCGGGCCAAGCGCGCCGCTGACGCCCACCTTCGCTCCCAGGGCTCTCTGCGTTGGATCATCCTCCGCCCGGACGCCCTGTCCGACGAGGAGCCCACAGGTCTCGTGAAGGCGGGCGAACGCGTGCCCCAGGGGAGCCTGTCCCGCGCCGACCTCGCCGCCGTCGTCGTCGCTGCCTTGAGCACGGACGGCAGCAGTGCGCAGTTCGAGCTCACCGGTGGTCACACACCTGTCCAGGAGGCGGTGCGGCGCTTGACGCGGGCGTGAGCAGCGGCCGCGGCCCGTCGCCCTCATGCCGTTTGGTGGACCTTGGGGCGGCGTTGGCTCGGCGCAGACGGCAGGTGCCATCACCCGCACTGCCTAGGGGCGGCTTCTGCGCGCTAAACCGCGACCTAGCACCGGCTGTGGGGCGTCCCGATAGCCGACCGTCTACCGGAAGCGCCGCAGGTCAGCCCGGGTGCCGCGGCAGAGCTGTCCCAGTAGCCCTGTCCGAATTGGAAGTGCCGCAGACCAGCGTCATACGGCACATGATCATTGGACGATGCCCGGCAAGCAGACTGCGTAGGGACCTGCTGCATGCCAGGAGGCCTTGTGGGTTGACGACGGCAGGCCGCATCCCTCGGTGTCTAGATCACGCGCAAGACTGCATCTCGATGCAGAGCCCCTTCGCTGTTCGGCAGCCCGTAGCCCTACTCCCCCGGCGACCTCCAGCCCGAGGAAGATGACAAGTTGCTGAGACGCCACGCGTACGACGGGCGCGAGAAGGTGCAGGTCAACCGTGGCCAGCTACGACAAGTCCAGCGGGTTCCTACAACTAGTCGGTGGGCTGTGGCTGCTTGGCGAGTGGCGCGCCGGGACCGGGACGCCGGCGGCTGGCAGGGCCGGGTCGTGTACACCGTCGACGAGGGCAAGGCGACGGTGATGGTCGAGGCGTGGGTGGCACGCCCGCCACCTGTCAGCCGGCCGGCGACTAGCTGGCCGGATCCTCCGCGGTACCTGCGGTGCCGCCGGCGGCGGCCTGCCTCGCGGCCGCGGCGGCCGCAGTGAGCTCGTCGACGCGGGCGCGCAGTTCGGCGTTGCGCTCGCGGTGCTCCTGTGCCCGTTCGGCGTCGCGCTCGCGCTGCTCCTGCAGACGCGTCCGCAGCTCGTCGATCTGAGCGTCGTCGCGCTCGCGCTGCTCGCGCAGCCTCGCCCGCAGGTCCTCGGTCTGGGCGTCGGCTCGTTCGCGCAGCTGGTCGGCGTCGGCCGAGCGCTGCTCGGCGACCTCCGCCCGCCGGCGCGCCTCCGCGGCGGCGGCGTTGGCCTGGGTCGCGTCCTGCGCGCTCGTCTGCGCCCGCGTGTCGGCGGCCCGCGCCCGGGACTCCGCGTCGGCGGTGCGCTCGTCGGCCGCTTGCCGGGCGACGTCGGCCCGGCCGGCCTCCTGTCTCGCCTGCTCGGCGTCGCGTCGTGCCGTGTCCGCGTCGCCCTGGGCCTGCTCGGCGCGCTGCTCGGCGAGTGCTTGGCCGGCGGCCGCCGCGTCTCGGGCCGCGGCCGCGCTGGCGGCCGTCGCCCGGTGCTCGTCTGCCTCGCGTCGGGCCTGGTCCGCCTCAAGGCGGGCCTGCTCGGCCTCCGCGCGGGCTGCCGTGGTCTCGGCTCGCGCCGCGGCCGCGTCGCTCTCTGCCTCCTCGCGCAGCCGCTCGGCACGGCTGGCGCGCTCCTCCGCCCCGGCGCGGTCGCGGCGCTCGGCGGCGAGCGACGCCTCGGTCTCCCCCACCGCCCGCGTCATCTCCGCCCGCATGCTGGCCAGCTCGGCCTCTACCGCCGCGGGGTCACCGGCCTCGTCGAAGGACTCCAGGGCAGCGTCGACCAGGTGCTCGAGCCGGTCGCGGTGGCCGGCCAGCTCGTCACGCACCTGGTCCGCCACGCTGCGCAGGCGCAGGCCCGCCAGGCTCGCCGGCCGCTCCCCCGCCTGGTCGCTGTCGCTGCTGGGCTGCTGCGCGGCCCGCCGGGCCCGGAAGGCACTCGCCGCGTTGTGCGCGGGGTCGGCGCAGTACGCCGACGGCCGGCCGCCACCCGGCGGCGCCGGAACACGGTCGTCAGGGCAGCCGGGGAAGCCACACCTCGTCGCCGCCTGCACCATGCTGCTGCCTCCTCCCCATCTGTGAGTGCGATTGTGTTTAGTGCTCTGTTTCGTTGCGTAGCGTTTCATATTCCGTGACCGAATACAACTAGCGGGAGTTTCCGGGCTAATTTGATCTTGGTCGTATCGCCGCAGGTGGGGGACGTATTGGTCGTGAATGGGCGTATGACCTAAGTCCGGGGGGCCCACTTGGTGAGGTTGAAGATGTCGCTGAGTCGGTCGTGGGTCGGGGTGGTCTGGGTGAGCATCCGGCGGGCTTTGGGACGGCCGCCGGTGGAGGGGTAGAGCAGGACGGTCTCTTCGATCTCGGCGAGCTGGGCCAGGAGCTCACGGACCGACAGGTGCAGCCCGGCGTGGTCGGCTTCGCGGCGCATCAGGTGGGCGAGCTGTAGGGCGAGCACGCAGGTGAAGGTGTGGACCCGGATGTTGTGTTCGGTCCAGTGGTGCATCGGGGAGAACGACACGACGTGCGGATCTTTGAGTTGCCGGAAGCTGAACTCGGCGTCGGACTGGGAGCGGTAGGCCGCGACCAGCTCGGTGATCGTCCGGTGCTCGCGGTTGGTGACCAGGATCCTTTTGCCGAAGACCTCGGCCTCCAGCGTGTCGTGGGCTTGCTGGTCGACCTTGACGCTGAGTCGGTGGTCGGCGGGGGTGGCCCCGGTCAGGTCGCAGACCAGGACGCGACGTAGCCACGGGTCGGCTGTGATCGCGTCGATCTCGGCCTGGACTTTGGCGGCTGATCGGCGGGTCATGCCGCGGGCCAGGGTGGCGGACAGGTCGGTGAGCTTGCCCAGGACCTTGGCCAGGGTCTGGGCGAACCCGACCTGCTGGGCGGCGTGCAGGGTCGGTGAGTGGGTCAGCACCACCCGGCGCTCGACGCCGTAGACGACCCGCCGGGTCTGGAGTGCGGTCAGCCCGGCGAAGCGGTCGGCGTCGACCAGGGTGCGGGCGGAGGCGGGCAACGCGAGCAGGTCGGGGCAGTCCGAGGGGGGAATCGAACCCACGAACGCCAGACCGGCGTCAGTGAGGTGCGTGAAGTTCGCGACCGAGTTCTGGCCGGCGTCGAACACCACCGTCATCTCCGCCGCGGTGCCAGCACTGGCCCTGTTGCCGGTCTGGTCGGCCAGCGCGGCGTGCCGGCCGGTGAGCAGGTCGATCATGGTGGCGAACTGGGTCACGTCCGGCCGGTTCCCGGGGTAGGCGTGGCTGACCAGCGGCACCCCCCCGTCACGGGTCACGACCAGTCCGAGCCCGACCAGCCGCAGATCGGTGCGCTTCTGCTTGGCCTTCCCGCGCTGCGCGATCGGGGCCTTGTCGTTGCCGGTGTCGATGTAGGTCGCAAAGTTCGTCATGTCCAACGCCAACGCGCTGATGTCCAGACCGAACCGCTCGATCATGGCGACCGCGAGCTGCTGCTCGACCTGCGCGAGCTGCTCCAGGGTGATCGTGCGCATCGCGTCCCAGAACCGGCGATGATCAAGCGCCACCGCGGGGATGCGGGTGAAGCGGTCCGCCGCGGTGGTCTTCCACCAGTCCGCGAAAGCCAGCTTCGAGCACGGCGCGACCACCCGGTTCAACGCCGCCAGGGCCAGGTAGGCGCCCACCGACGCGCGCGCGCCTGCACGCCACGTCCCGACCGCCCCGTCGATCACGCCGATCACGTCCAGCCGCTCCAGCACCCCCCACACGGCCGCGACGTCACCGAACCCCAGGTGCCGGGTGCGTGCGGGCAGCACCGCGGCCTGCTGCGCGTCCAGCAACGCCTCGATATCGGCGGCCGACCCCAGGTAGCGCTCCGAGACCATCTTGGGCTTGCCGTCCACCCGGGCCATCTCCCGCAGGTACCAGTACGGCTTCCCGTTGATCACCTTCTTGTACAGCGAGGCCATACTTTAGGTCATACACCATCACAGGGCTCCACCCCGAACGACACGGCCGACAAACACCAGGTCAGCCAGGGTGCGGCCTCATAGTCAAGCGTTCAAGATCGAACTAACCAGGAAGGTCCCGCTAGGCAGGGCGGCAGCCGGCGCCCCGCTGGCGACGTGGGCGTGCAGCTCAAGACGCACGCGCACTCGGGGTGCAGACGGCTCGCCCGGGACCGGCCGGCAGCAGCTCGTGCCTTGCCGGGCGCTGCCGGGCGAGCGCGATGCCCTGCCCGGGCGGCCTGCGGCGGTCGGCTCGGCCGCCGGCGCTGCGGTGAGTGGGCAGGGCAGCCGAAGGCCGCGGGGTCGTCGTCGCGCCTGGCAGCGGCCGCGCTGAGGTGCTGCAGGCCGGTGCGGTTGGTGTGCCGGAGGCGTACGGCGGTGGTCGTCCTGCCGGCGCCCCCAGGTGCCTGGGGGGAGCAGGGCGACCAGCTGCGCGTCCCTGGTCGGCAGGACGAGGACCTTGCGCGCCCGCAGCTCGACCGCCCGCGCCCACACGTCCGCAGTCGTCGAGGTCGGTGCCCACGTAGATCGCCGCGGTGACCTTGCCCGTGCCGGTCGTGGCCGCGGCCTGGTCGTCGTGGGTGAGCAGGAGCAGGCCGTCGCGGTCGCGCAGGGTGCCGATGCCGGCGAGGCGGGCAGCAGGGCCGTCCGCAGGCCGGAGTGCCTCGGTGAGGTGGGGTGGGCGGCGAGCAACGGGCAGGCGGTGACGGCCACGGCGGCGGCGCTGGCCAGGTCGGGTCGGGTGTCGGGCATGGCAACGCTCCAGGTGTCGGGGTGAAGGGTGGCGCGCGCTCGAGGCGCGGGCCGGCTACGGCAGGGGTGCGGTGGTGCGGCGGTGCGCCGCCGTGAGCGCGCGGTGCTCGCGCTCGACCAGGTCGTGCAGGGCGGTCAGGGACCCGGTCTCGGCGGCCTGCAGGAGCCCGCGTGGCGGCTTGCTGGGCCCGCCGGCGGTAGGCGTGCTCGAGGACGATCCGGAGGTAGTGGCCGGCGCTGCCGGCGCACGGGGCGGCCTGGCACAGCTCGACGAGCAGGACGCCGGCGTCGCGGTTGTCGGTGCGGGCGTTCTCGGTGCCCTGCCGGCGCAGCTGCCCCAGGACGGTCACCGGGTCGACCGGGTGTCCCTGCTCGAGCAGGGCGCGGGCCGCGGCGGCGACGTGCCGGTGCTGCGGGACGGTCAGGTCCTCGTCGGTGAAGGCCCCGAGCAGTGCCGCGGCGTGCTGCCGGCTGGTGCGCATCAGGCAGCCCAGGACCGCGGCCTCGGCCAGTGGCTCCCCCAGGTCGGACCACTCCGCGGGCGCCCCTGCCGGGACCAGCTCGAGGACAGGACGTGGCTGTCCAGTGGTCATGTCGGGCTCTCCTGGTGAGGGCAGGCGGACGGCCAGCGGCTGGCCCGGGGTCCGGCGCGGTGCCGGACCCCGGTGCCGCGTTCAGGCGGCGTCGGCCAGGTCGTCGGGCGCGGTCGCGGTGCCCGTGCTGCTGGCGCTGCTGCAGCGGCTGAGGATCGTGCGGGCGGCCTTGGTGACGGTCTCGGCGGCCTGCCGGACCCGGGCCAGGTCTGTCCCGGCCCAGCCGGCGACGTAGGCGAAGGTGTAGCCGCTGGCGTCCAGGCCGTGCGCGGCCGCCACGACGTACGCGACGCTCTCGGCCTCGACCTCGCAGCGGCCGCGGCAGGTCAGGTAGGTCGGCAGGTCACGGGCGTGGCCGCACTCGAGGTGCCCGAGCTCGTGGGCCAGGGTCTTGACGGCCTGGGCGTCGTCGACGTCGTCGCGGACCCGCACGACCCGGCGGGTGGGGTCGGTGTAGCCGTTGGCGCCGGAGCAGTCGCCGCGCTCGAGGGCGTAGCCGTGCCCGGTCACCTGGCCGGCCAGGTCGTCCCACAGGCCGGCCGGGGCCTGCCCGGTCAGCAGTGCCGGCGCGACGTCGGGCAGCGGGTCGCCCTCGGTCTGCGCGACGTCGAACACGTGCACCACCCGGAACCCCCGCAGCTGCTGGCCGCTGCTGGCCGGTCCGGCCTGTCCCCCGCGCTCGTCCTGGGGCTGCTCACGGGCGCTGTCGGTCGCGCTGCTCGACGTCTTCGGACGGTAGGTGCAGGGCGCAAGGATGGCGATGCCGCGCTCGCCCTTGCGGACCTGCCGGCCCAGGCCCTTCCAGGTGCGGAAGCCGGCGACGCGGCTGGCGGTGGGCGCCTGCAGCGCGATCAGCAGGACGTTGCCGAGGCTGTAGGTGTGGAACTTCGCGGCGGTGTCCAGCATCGCCCGCCACGCGTCGGAGTCGACCAGGGCCGCGACGCCGTCGGTGATCTGCTCGTGCAGCTCGTTCAGCTTCTCCGCCCGCTTCTCGGGGTTGCCAGTGCGGGTCTTGTCGGTGGTGCTGGTGTTGGTGCTCATCGGAGCCTCCCTGTCCCGCCGGACGAGCCGGGCGGGTGGGCCGGTGTCCCCCGGCCGGAGGGCGGTGGGTTCACCCCGCCGCCGTAAGGCCGCCCGGAGGGGTCGCAGAGGCTCCGCGAGCAAGGAGGCAAGCCCAAGATGCTTCCCGCGGAGCGCTAGAGGAAGGATCTTGGGCGCCTTGCTCGGGGAGGGGCGGCCCCGCACACTCCGGGGGGCAGCCTGCAGAAGACAGCCGGCCGAAGGCCGTCCAAGACGGTCCCGCCAGGGGCCGTCCGCCCTTATGGGGACATTGGGTTCGGAGTGGATGGCGTCGATGGGGCGCGCCACCGCGGGACTGTCGAACCGCCGAGCGGTACCGGCCGTAGGAGGTCCGCATGTCGGCTGTCGTGTCTGTGGTGTCCGCCGGTCTGGCGCTGGCGCTGCTGTCCTTGCTGCTCTACAAGCTGCTGCGCGCCCTGGCGCTGCTCGCGGTGCTGCTGCTGCCGCTGCCGCTGCGCCTGTTCGGTGCGCTGCACGCCGGCGCCGCCTTGCCGTTGGGCATCACCGGGCAGGCGGCGAGCCTGCAGGCGGTCGCAATCGGCGCCGGCCTGTGGGCCCTGGAGCACCGGCTGTTCGCACGCAGCCGCGGCTACTACACCGGCGCGCTCGGCCGCCGGGTACTGCGCGCCGTGCCGCTGCCCGGGCTCGACCCGACCCGCGGCCGCGAGCAGCGCCCGGTCTACGAGTACCTGCCGCGCCCGCTGGTCCTGGTGCTGGGCCGGTAGGAGCTCGGCCCCAGCCGGTCCCGGCCCGGTGCCTTCCGAGCCGCCGCCGACGGTCGCCGTGCCGCAGGGCGACGTCAGGGTGGTCACGCCGGGCCGGGACGGCCCGGCGCCAAGGGTGCCAGCGACGGCCCGCTGATCGTGCGCTCTGTCCACAGCCCGGGCGCCAGCCCCTCGGTGAGGCCGGCGCCGGTGACTGCTCAGGCCGGCCGGGCGTCCTGCTCGAGCCGCACAAACTCACCGGCCTGCGCGATCAGCCGACTCAGCCTCATCGCGACAGCCTGCCACTCGGGAACTTCGTCGTGCTGAGCGGTCCGGTCGACCAGGACGGCCGCCGGATCCTCTTGATCGTGGAGGCTGCGCGCATCGTCAACCTTCGCAGCCGGCTGCACCAGGACCCGTCGTCGCAGGCGGGTCTGCTCCCGCTCACGAGCGTGGCGCAGTGGCAGGTACTGCAGACCGGCAAGCGGATGTCCGGCTGAGGATCGGCTGCCCGGGCAGCGGACGCGATGCCGCTCATGGCGGCGCTGCACGGAGCGCGGGTGCTAGCAGTGGGAGGGCGGCGAGCGAGCCGACGCCGGCGATCAGGTAGACGGTGCGCGGCGATGTGGCGGTGAGGAGGGGTCCGCCGGCGCTGTAGGCGAGCGCGGCACCGAGTTGCGCGCAGGTGCCGATCAGACCGAAGACCCTGCCGAGTAGCTCGCGTGGGACGACACGTTGCACCAGGATGTCGGAGGCGACGACGTCGATGGCGTTGCCGGCGCCGGCCAGGAGCTGTCCGGCGAGCGCGAGGGCCAGGGCCGGCGCCAGGCCGGTGGTGCCGGTGCCGGCAGCGCCGGCGAACGCGCCTAGCAGGAGCCAGCGCACGGGGTGGCCGCGACGGCGGCCGAGCAAGGCCAGGGACCCGCTGACCATCCCGATGCCGTAGATGGTCTGCGCTGCGCCGATGGTGGCGCCTGGCGCGCCCAGGGTGTCGTGGACCAGGAAGACCAGGGCGACGTTGCCCAGGGACAGGAACGTCACCAGCACGAGGGTCCCGAGCGCCAGAGCGCGGACAGCCGGGTCTCGGCGGGCGTACCGCAGCCCAGCGGCAGTGTCTGCGAGCAGCCGGGCGCGCTCGCCCGGCGCTGGCGGGAGCCGGGGCAACCCGCGCAGCAGCAGCACCGAGGCAGCAAAGGTGCCGGCGTCGACGAGCAGCGCCGCTCGGACGCCGAGGCCGGCGACCAGGGCTCCGGCGTTCTTGCGGGACGAGGGTGGGCAGGGCGCTGCGCCCGGCGGTGCCGGTGCAGGTCGCGGCGGCGGCGACGGCGACGGTAGCAACGAGCACGAGCAGCAGCGGTGTCGCAGGGCGGGCCAGCGCGATGGTGACGATGGCCGCACCCGCGGTCAGCTCGCTGGCGGTCAGCAGCCGTCGGGGGTCGGCGCGGTCCACGACCGCGCCGGCCAGTGGACCGAGCAGCCGGGGCAGCGTCGCGGCGAGCAGCACCAGTCCGACTGCGCTCGGGCCGCGGTCGGCGACCAGCAGCACCAGGGCGACGCGGCTGACCCCGTCCCCGACCTGCGAGCCCGCCCGGGAGCTCCACAACGCCCGGAACGCCGGCGCCTCAGGCAGCAGCGACCCCATAGCCGGGGACGCTGCGGCCGCAAGCGTCGGGATGCGAGGCTTCCGGTCCAGGCCGGAAGGAGCAGCTGGTGGCGGTGGTGCTGCACATCGGGGCCGACGACTGGCGGCTCGTGCGGTTCGCGGTGTCCCCGCTGCACGAGACCACCGGTGCGCTTCGCCTGGTCCGCCGTGTCCTGGACGGCCAACTGGTCCCGACCAGGCCGTGGGAGCCGTTCGCGGTGCGCCGTGCCGCGCAGCTGCCTCTCGGGCCGCTGCTGGCCCTGCTGCCCGCCGGCAGCTGGAACCCCGACGTGCTCAACCCCCCGCCGCTCAGACCGCGCGGAGACCTCGCCGACGAGCTCACCCAGGTCGCCGCCGTCGACCCGGACACCTTCGCCGGCGAGCTCGCCCGCTGCCTGGCGGGTCAGGGCCGTGCCGTGCCGCAGGCCTCACCAGCCGCGCAGCGCGATCAGATCGTGGGGCTGCTCGAGCTGGCGTGGCGTGAGCTGTTGCTGCCGCAGTGGTCCCGCCTGCAGGACGTCCTGTCCGCGGACGTCGCGGTCAGGGGCACAGCGCTCGCCGCCGGGGGCCTGGCAGCGGTCCTGGCCGATCTGCACCCGCAGGTGCGGTTGGTCGGCGCCAGCATCCTGGTCGGGATCACCCACACCGCCGACGTGGCACTCGACGGCCGCGGCCTGACCCTGCTGCCCACCGCCTGGGGCAGTGGGGTCGGTGCGATGTGGGACCCGCCCTGGCAACCCGCCCTCACCTACCCGGCCCGGGGCACCAGCGCCAAGCCGGTCGACCTCGCCTCGGCCGGCCTCAGCCGGTTGCTGGGCAGCACCCGCGCAGCCCTGCTTGCTGCTCTCACCGACCCGGCGACCACCAGCGGCCTTGCCAGCCGTTGCCAGGTCCCGCTCAGTACCGTCAGCGACCACCTCGCCGCGCTCCGCGCAGTCGGCCTCACCACCGCCCACCGCGTGGGCCACGCCGTCCAGCACCAACGAACCGACCTCGGCGACGCGCTTCTCTCCGCCGCCGCAGCCAGCACCTGACCCAGGACCCGAACAACGTGCCCGGCAGCCGATCGGCGCGTCAGCCGGGCCGGCCGGGACGGCAACCACGTGTTCGTCGCCCTGATCCGATGCAGGAGACTCGGCGACATGCCGACGACCCAAGTGATCCACTGTCCCGCGGAAGGCTGCGACTACCAAGTCACCGTCGAGATCGGGATGACCTCGGGCACCAGCACGCCAGGTACCGCATGCGCTTGCACGACGAGCACCCGGACCACCAAGAGAAGTCCGTGTTGGTCCGCCGTTTCTGAGCTAAGCGCGTTCCCCACGCAAGCCGACACCTCTGCGCTTGCTCCCGTCAGTGCGGCGCGGGTTTAACGATCAAGGGGGGCGCTCGATCTACGGCTTGGACGCCCCGCCGCAGGATTGACCGTCCCCGACCGTGGGGTGTCTTGACGGCTCGGGGTCCCCGCCCCGTCAGACTGGACGACCCGCCGCCCCACCCCACCCGGCCACCACGGCGAAGCCGCCGGCCAACGGCCGGCCAAGACTTGCCGGTTCAGTCGAGCGGCTGCAGCTCAGCGCTCCCGATCGCTTCGAGGGCCCCGGTCGACGCTGCTTAGCCGCCGCGCAGCAGGTCCCGCCCGCGGATCGCCGGTTGGTCCGCTCCTGACCTCACGGCTCCCCGAGGCTTGAGCTCGGGCCAGGCGCCGCAGTTCCGGCAGAGCCTCGTTGTCCTTGTTGCGGCCGGCGGCCGTCTTGGACCGGATGATGTCCGCGAGCGCAGCGACCCGCACCTGCACCTCACCGACCTGCAGCCGCGTCGCCGACCGGGCCAGGTCCTCGAAGCCGTCGATCCCGTCCGGCTCGAACGTCAGGTCCATCTCGCCTAAGGGCGTCACGAGGTTCAGCGTCTTGACCCCGCGTAGCGATTCGCCTGACACGTCGAACGGCAAACCACCGTCAACCGCGTCGACGCGGATTCGGGCCCCCAGCTCACGAAGCGCTCCCGCCAGCCGGGTCAGATTCTCATCGGAGGTTCGCGGCGTGACGTCGACGTCGTAGGTCGGGCGTCGCGCGCCGTGCAGCTGCGCGGCGAAGCCGCCGATGACCACGTACTCCACCCGGTGCCGCTCCAGGACAGCCAGCACCCTTCCAGCGTCCAGCTGGGGATGCTCCGGCGAGGTCACCGGCCCGGACTCCCGGTGACCGCCCCGTCGTCAACCACCGGGACGGCCTCGCGGAACGCGCTCACGAGGGCGTCGTGCTGAGCCTCCTTGAGAGCCCGCTCCCGCGGTGTCCGTCGAGCGTCCAAGGCGTCGAGCACGTCGTCGTGGTCGTCGTAGGCCTCCAGCCGAGTTCGGAACTCCAAGTCAGCCGCGGCCAACAGCCGGCCCAGCGTGACCAGCGAGGGCTGCCGCTCCCCCGCCTCGATCCGGCCCACCGTCGACGCGGGCACCCCCGCAGCCGCCGCAAGCTGGTTCTGCGACCAACCGCGCTCTTCCCGCGCCAGGCGCAGCAAGTTCCCTGCCAACCGCTCGAGGTTCCGCTGACTCGTCGGACCGAGGATCGCCATATCCCTAGCCTAGCCAACTGGCAAAAGTGGTCAACCCGAGTGGCTCAGTCCTGTCGGCGCAGGAGCTCGAGCGCGTTGTGCTGCAGCTGGGGGTCCTGCGCGGCTGTCGACACCGAGAGTAGCCAAGCTGGTGTGTTATGACGGAGCCGTACCGAGAACGTCTGACAGGACGGCTTGCTTCGGAACGGCTTATGGACCGGTCGCCTGAGCGTGCCGCTTGACCGCCCCGTCAACGATCCTGCTGACCCAGCCGCCGCAGGGACTTAAGGGGCTGATAGTTCTAACGCGTCCGGGTCGTCCCAGAAGGGATCCCTGAGCCGGCGGCGGCCAGAGGGGCGGGCGCGCCGGCCAGGGCGTAGCGGACGAGGGTATCGTTGCGGCCCTTGCACAGCAGGATCCGACGGAGCTGGACAGGCTTCTGCGCAGTAAGCAGAGGCACCGGTAACACACAGTCGCTGGAGCCGGTGTCAGCGCCGCACACCGCGCAGCGCAGTCTCCAGGCCAGAGACGTCGAGGGAGGTTGTCCCGGGTCTCGTGGAAGTTGAGGTGGCGGTCCCCCGCCTGAGTCCTGCCTCGCGGTAGGAGTTGGGCGTTCCGCCAAGAACAACCACGCACCGACAGGGGACCGCTGTGAAGAAGT
>JAABUN010006421.1_pt1 | contig 13573 bp, 12 predicted proteins | sample 5559311 | NCBI WGS metagenome assembly JAABUN01 (sample SAMN10711877, study PRJNA513370) | rock metagenome | isolation source: Antarctica rocks | place: Antarctica: Victoria Land, Siegfried Peak sud | reverse complement strand
GACGGCCCCGGCGAACGCGGAAGTCGCCCAGGTGTGGACGACGGCGGCCGTCGAGGTGACCGACCGCAAGAACCTGCCCCGGCCGCTCCGCTCGACCAGCTACGCCACCGGCGATGTGACCGGGGACGACCTCCGCCGGCACGGGGCCGTCGCCGACATTCTGCTCGGCAAGGCCCTCCCGCCGCCGACCATCACGGCCGTCGGGATGAAGATTTTCCTCAACCCCAGCCCGAAGGCGGGGACGCCCGAGGCGGCCAAGGCCGGGGACAAGAAGAACACCGTCGGGTACACGAACGTCCGGCGGATCGAACTGTCCGAGCAGGTGCAGTTCAACCTGTGGGCCGACGGCGGGTCCGGGTTCCCCGGATCAACCCCGGCCCCGGTGGCCACGGCCGCAACGGCTCCCAAAAAGCCCCTGGCCGACCCGCCGGCGGCTCTCACTGCGGTGGTCGGGTCGGCGGCCGACGCCGCCGCCGTCGCCGGTCGCCTGGCCGGCCGGTCGCTACTGGTCGCCGAGACGCAGGGCGGGTTCCAGTACGACTTCCCGACGGCCCTCGCCCAGTTCGAGACCGCGTCCGCCGCCGACACCAGCGTGTCCGTCACCCGCGTGGCCGGGAACGACAAGCAGGACCTCCTGTTCTGCGAGAAGCTGGTCGTCCAACTGGCCGGCGGCCCCGGCACCGCGGACAAGGACAAGAAGGCCGCCCCGGCGGCCGGGACCGGCGGGCTGAAGATCGAGTCGCTGACCGCCACCGGCAAGCACGTCTTCGTCGACATCGAGGCCGAGCAGATGCAGGCCCAGGGGACCGAACTCCTCTACGCCGTCGACGCCAAGGTCCGGCGGACGGTCACCACCCTGCGGGGGTTCCCGGTGACGGCCGCCCGGACCCGCAACGGCGACCGCAACGAGTTGACGGCCGGGGCCGCCGGGGTCCGGGGCGAGGTGGTCATCGTCGGCACCGACCCCGACCCGGCGGCCAAGGACCAGCGGAAGCGGACGGCCATCGCGGTGAACGGCCCCGGCGAGGCCGGCCTGTACGACCCGGTCACCAAGGGGACGACCGTCCGCGCCCGGTGGCAGAAGTCGCTGACCCAGGACCGCGTCCGCCTCGACACCGCCGAGCAGGACTTGTTGAAGTTCGACGGGGACGCCGAGTTCGCCGACACCAAGGCCGACATGACCCTGCGGGCCGACCGGCTGTGGCTTTGGCTGGCCGTCGCCGGGGCACCCCAGGGCGTCGCCCCGGTCGCCCCCGGCGACCAGCCGGCCAAGCCGACCCGCCTCGACGCCCTTGGAGCCGTGGCCGTCCAGTCGCCCGACCTGGTCGTCCAGAACACCGACCAGATGCGGCTGTTCTTCCGCGACGCCGCCCCGCCGCCAGCCCTGCCGAAGGCCACCCCCGCTGTCGTGGCCCGGGCCGGCACGCCGGGGACCGCCGCCGCGGAACCGGCCAAGGCCGAGCCCAAACTCGCTACGGCACCGCCGCCGGAGCCGCCCCCGGTGAAGCCGAAGCCGCCGATCGTCCTGGCCGCCCGGACCATCGACAGCACCCTCGTCCGCTACCCGAGTGCCCCGGCGACGCCGACCGCTCCCGCGCCTGGGGCCGGTCCGGCGGCCAAGCCGGCCGCGGCGTTCAAGTACGAGATGGAGCGGGCCGTCTGCGTCGACCGGGTCGTCGCCCACCAAGACCCGGCCGACCCGGCCAAGTCGCCGCGGGGCCTCGACATCGCCGGCGACCGGCTGACGCTGACCGCCGACCGGGTCAACGGCGAGGTGGCCCAGGCGATGACGGTGACGATGAACGACAAGGAGGGCGTCGGCCAAGTACATTTCGAGGCGCTCAGCCTGTACGGCCCGGTCATCAACATCGACCAGGGGCGGAACACCGCGTCGGTCGACGGGGTCGGGATGCTGATCATGCCGGCGGCGTCGGACATGGCCGGCAACCCGTCGAGTAAGCCGACCGAACTCGAGGTCCGGTGGACCGGCCGGATGCTGTTCCAGGGGGCGCTCGCCTCGGCCGAGTTCCTCGGGAGGGTGTCGGCCGTCCAGCAGCCGGCCCGGCCCGGGCTGGTGCCGCAGCCGGCCCCGGTCAAGGTGGCGACCGTCGGGGCGGACGGCAAGCCGGTCCCGGTGCCGCCGGAGGACACGACCTGGACCCGGTCGCGGCTCCTCTGCCACCGGCTCGACGTGACGTTCGACAAGCCGGTCTACTTCAACCAGTTCCGCCGCGAGACCCCGGCCCCGAAGCCCGGGGAGGCGGTGGCCTCGAACGCCGGCCCGAAGCTCAAGCGGGCGTTCGCCATGCCGCTGCCGGACGACGAGGCGGCCAAGCGGACCGGCCCGGCCGACGCCCTGGTGACGTACACCGACGAGGCGTACTCCAAACCCCCGGGCACGGCCGACGCCAAGCTCATCAAGCAGCAGAAGCTGGTCGGCCGGGACATCGAGGTGGCCATCGCCGACCGGCAGCAGAACCTGCAGGCGACCGGCCCGGGCGAGCTACGCATCCTCCAGCCGGACGGCGGCGGCGAGTTCGGCCGGGCGGCCCCGGCCCCCGCGTCGGCCGGCACCCCGGCGGCGTTGAAGCTGACCCTGGTCAAGTTTACCAGCCGGATGACCGGCGTGGACAAGGCCAAGAAGTACCAGGACGCGGTGTTCGACAACGGGGCGCGGGTGTGGCAGATGCCGACGGCCGACATCAACCTGCCGTTCGTCGACCACGCCCCCCCGGCCAAGACGGTCCACCTGGCCAGCGACGACTCGCTGACCGTGGCCAGCAGCCGGCCGACGGCGGACGGCCCGGCCGACCAGACACTGACGGCCGTCGGGAACGGTAGCTTCTACGACGAAATGTACGAGGGGACCGCCAACACCATCAAAGCGGACGGCCAGAAAATCGTCTTCGACGGGTCCGGCGACCAACTGGCCCGGCTACAGACCCGCAGTCGGGGGGTGGGCCGCGAGCAGGGCCAGGGGGCGAGGCAGTGGGTTTACAACAAGGACGGCCACATCACGTCGTCGGGGGCGGCCGGCGGGCTGTTCATCCGCTAGGGGGGCGTCGGACCGATGATCCACGTCATGCGCTGGGACCACGCCGGCCGCCGGGCCGAGGTGGTGGCCGCCGACCGGCTCCCGGCCACCCACGCCGACCTCGGCCCGGACGACAGCTACTGGGTGGACCTGGCCGCTCCGACGCCGGAGGAAGAAGAGCGGGTGTTCGGGCAGTTCTTGCACGTCCACACCCTGACCCGCGAGGACATCACCCGCCCCAACGGCGGGGCCGGGGCGCACCTGCCGAAGGTCGAGGAGTTCCCGGACTACCTGTTCGTGGTGTCGAACCCGCTGCCGCCCGACGCCCCCGCCGGCACGCCGGCCCGGGACAAGCGGTTCGACCCGGCCCGGCTGCCGCAGTTGAGCGCGGTCCTGACGGCCCGGGTACTGGTCACCCACCACAAAGTCGAGTTGCCGTGCGTCCAACGGGCGTGGGGGTACGCCGCCGGGCACCGGGACTGCGCGGCCCGGGGGCCGGACTACCTGTTCCATTTGATCCTCGACGCGATGGTGGACGACTACGCCCCGGTCGTCGACGCGATCGGCGAACGGCTCGACCGGCTCGAAACCCGGCTGTTCCGCCGGCCCCGCCCGGCCGTTTTGGCCCACCTGTTGCGACTCAAACGGAAGGTGTCGTTCCTGCGAAAGACCCTCCTCATGGAGCGCGAAGTCCTGGCCCGGCTGGTGCGGGGCGAATTCGCCCTGGTCGACGACAGGGAGGTGGCCTACTACCGGAACGTCTACGACCACCTGGGCCGGTACGCCGAGCAGACGGACCTGGCCCGGGAGATGGTATCCGACCTGATGCAGATGCACATGGCAGCGGCGTCGAACCGGCTGAACGAGGTGATGAAGGTTTTGACCATGATGTCGACGGTTATTCTGCCGATGACGCTGGTGGCCGGGGTGTACGGGATGAACTTCGAGGTCATGCCGGAACTCAAGTGGGTGTACGGCTACCCGTTCGCCCTCGGGCTGATGGCCGCGGTGGCCGTCGGTGCCCTGACCCTGTTCCGGTGGAAGCGGTGGCTGTAAAACCTTGACGGCCCGGCCGTGTCTAGTAGGTATGACAGTTGCACCCGACCCCGGCACCGGGCGGGTGCCACCGACCGAGGGAGACGAACGATGGCACGCGGACGGAAGGCCGGCCCGACCCGGATGGACCTACGCCGGCAGTCGGATGCGGCCGAGGCTCGGGAAGGCGAAGGCGGCGAGGAGAAGGACGAAAAAGACGACGACGAGGAAGACGAGGACGAGGACGCCGAGGAGGCCGACGACGAAGCCTCGGACGAGGCGGGCGAGACCGACGAGGGCGGGGACGCCGACGACGAGGACGCGCCGAAGCCCAAGAAGGCGAAGGCCAAGGCCGCCCCCAAGGCGAAGAAGCCGGCCGCGGTCAAGAAGCCGGCCGTCAAGCGGACCCGGGCGGTGAAAGAGGTCCGGACCAAGGCCGTCTGGGTCGTGTTCGACAACGGCAGCAAGCGGGTCGAGACGTTCCCGTTCAGCCAGAAGGCCGACGCCGAAGAACTCCTCGCCCGCAAGATCGAGGAGAAGAAGACGACGTTCTATCTGCAACTCGTCAAGGAGCCGCTGGAGTAGTCGGGAATGAACAAAGCCCGGGGACGGCCGTCCCTGGGCTTTCGAGTTGACAGTCCACCCCATCAATCACGTCGTCGTCACCGTCCGCAACATGTCCTCGACCTTGGCGAGCCGGAAGCCGAGGAACAAGACGTTCGGCAGCCGGATTTCACGGCGGTTGGTACCGCCGACCGTAATGATCAGGTCGCCCGACCCGAGGCCGTAGATGTAGTGGCGGAACAGGTCGTCGCGCTGCTTCTGGAGGACGACGGCGTTGGTCGGGTACGTCTCGACGGACGCCCCGATGTGTTCGCACACCTTGATCTGGCCCGGCGTGAAGACGACGAACGACCGGCGGTCGAACACGAACGTCGCCAGCGCCCAGATGATGAACATCAAGATGCCTATGGTCAGGTAGCCGGCCATGTTGATGTGGACGTGCAAGTTGCCGAGCAGCCGGAAGATCTCGTCCCACCAGTCGAGCAGGGCGAACAACAGGGCGACGACCATGACCGAGATGATGACCAGGAACGACCACAGGCCGCGGAGCGGGACGTTGGTGATGATGATGGTCAGGATCAGCCCGGTGATGAAGATGCCGCCCGGCCACGACTTGCCGGAGACGCGGACATCGAACACCGGGTTGTTCTGCAGGTTGTTCTTGACGTTGTACTTCGTGACGTTGGCGGCCTTCAGCAGCGAGTTCGACCGCTCCTTCTCCGGGGCGGTCAGGATGTACTGGTTCGACTCGTCCACCTGTTCGACCTTCGTCCCGGCCGGCACGAAGGCCAGCCGGGTGTTCTCGGTCATGGTGAAGAAGGCCATGATGAAGGCCAGTGCCCACACCGGCCACCAGTAAAAGAGCATGGAGTGGCTGATCAGCTTGATCTCGCTCGAGTGGCTCGGCGTGCCGCTCGACGGCTCCGGGCTTCCCCCACCGGACGCGGTGACGTAACCGGGCGTCGTGGAGCCGAGCGGCGGGGGCGGGTTCGGGACAGTGGCCATCGGCGGGGTATCCGGGGGTGTCGGGGGCGGGTCGGAAGCCGTCTGTGTCATTCGCCGGCTGCGGACCCATCTTGCGGATTGCCGGCCCGGCGTCCACCCCGGCCCCGGTGCGGTCACGGCACCTCGACCTCGACCACTCCGCCGTCGGTCGTCACGCGGAACGGTCGGGCGGCGACTTTGGCGCTGCCGGCGCGGCGGCCATCTTTGAGCGCGAAACACCACTGGTGCCACGGGCAGACGACGGTGGCTCCATCGAGCGTGCCGTCGGACAGCGGTGCCCCGGCGTGCGGGCAGCGGTCTTCGAGGGCGAAGAACTCGCCGGCCACCCGCCAGACGGCCACCTGCGTCGGCCCGACCGGGACGACGGCACAGTCGCCATCTACCATGTCGCTAACCAGCCCGACCCGAACCCGTCCGGCCATTCGGAAGCTCCGCTGGAAAAGAGGCCGCCATGCTCGAAGTCGAGGTCAAGTACCGGGTCGCCGGCCACGCCGCAGTCCGCCACCACCTGACCCGATGGGGGGCCGTCGCCGCCCCGGTCCGGGAGGACTGCGACCACTATTTTAGCGCCCCGGACCGGGACTTCGCCAGGACCGACGAGGCGGTGCGGCTGCGGACGACCGGCCCGGCCAACGTACTGACGTACAAGGGGCCGAAGCGGGACGCCGACACCAAAACGCGACAGGAGATCGAGTTGGCGGTCGAACCCGGCCCGGTCGCCGCCCGGACGGCCGTCGAGTGGCTGACCGCCCTCCGCTACCGGCCGGTGGCCGTCGTCGGCAAGGTCCGGCAGGTGTACACGGCCCGCCGGGACGGGTTCGACCTGGAAGTCTGCCTGGACGAAGTCGGGGCGATCGGGACGTTCGTCGAAGTCGAGATTCGGGCCGAGGAGGCCGACTTCGACCGGGCCAAGGCGGCGCTGCTGGCCGCCGCGGTGGAGTTAGGCCTGTGCGACGTGGAACGGCGGTCGTACCTCGAAATGGTACTCGCCCAGCCGCAGCCGGCGGGCGGAGTCTAACAAGGTCCGCCGTCTATGATTCCGGTGTCCGCCACCATCGCCGAAGTCCGTCTGGCTATCGCCGCCGCGCGGGGCCGGAATCTCACGGTCGGGTTGGTGCCGACGATGGGCGCGCTCCACGCCGGGCACGCGGCCCTCATCCGGGCGGCCAAGGCGAGGTGCGGGTTCGTGGTCGTGTCGGTGTTCGTCAACCCGACGCAGTTCGGCCCGGCCGAGGACTTCGCCCGCTACCCCCGGACCCCCGACGCCGACCGGACCCTGAGCGCCGCCGCCGGGGCCGATGTACTGTTCGCGCCAGCGGCCGACGACATGTACCCGGCCGGGTCGGTCACAGCCGTCGAAGTGCCCGGCCCGGACCAGGAGTTGTGCGGGCCGGTGCGCCCCGGCCACTTCCGCGGGGTGGCGACGGTGGTGCTGAAGCTGTTGAACATCGTCCAACCGGACGCCGCGGTGTTCGGGGCGAAGGACGCCCAACAGGTGCGGGTCGTCGCGCAAATGGTCCGCGACCTGAACCTGCCGGTCGAGGTCATCGTCGCCCCGACGGTCCGGGAGGCGGACGGCCTGGCGATGAGTTCGCGGAACCGCTACCTGACCCCGGCCGACCGAGCGGCCGCCCCGGACATCTACGCGGCCCTCCTCGCCACCCGCGCGGCCATCCAGGCCGGATCGACCGACGTGGCCGGGCTGGAAGCCGACTTATCCGCGCGGCTCGGGCTGATCCCGGGGGCGGCCGTGGAGTACGCTAGGGTCGTGGACGACGCCACCGTGCGGGCCGCCCCGCGGGCCGACCGGCCGGTCCTGGTGGCGTGCGCGGTCCGGTTCGGCTCGACCCGGCTGATCGACAACGTGACGGCCCCGTGACCCATCCGCTGTAGGCCGCCCCCATGTCGCACCCGCTGTACGGCCCGGAGATCCGCGAGCTGCTGCTCGAAAAGGACGCCGAGGGGCTGCGTGCCCTGTGCGACACCCTCCACCCCGCGACCGTGGCCGAGGCCCTCGACGACGCCTTCACCCCGGCCCAGGTGTGGGAAGTCCTCAGCCCCAGCGACATCCGCACCCAGGCGTCGATCTTCGAGTACCTGCCGCCGGCCGTGCAGATCGCCATGGTGACCGGGACGGCCCGGCCGCAGGTCGGCCAGTTGATCGGCAAAATGTCCCATGACGACCGGGTCGACCTGCTCCAGAAGCTGCCGGCCGCGGTCAAGGAGTCGCTGCTGCGGGTCGTCGACGAGGCCGACCGGCGGGACATGGCCACCCTCGGCACCTACGGCAACGACACCGTCGGCGCGCTCATGACGACCGACTACGCCTGGCTGCCGCCGACCCTGACCGCCGCGGAGGCCGTCGACCAGTTGCGGGTGCAGGCCCCGGACCGGGAGACGATTTATTACATCTACATCCTCGACGAGGCTCCCCGGCGGCCCGACGGCGGCCTCGGCCCGCGCCGGCTCTTGGGCGTGCTGAGCCTGCGCGACCTGATCCTGGCCCCCCGGCACACGCTCATCCGCGCGATCATGGAGGAGGACGGCCTGATCGCCCTGCGGGTCGACGACGACCAGCAAAAGGCCGCCGACCTGCTGGCCCGGTACGACTTCATCGCCGTGCCGGTCGTCGACGCGGCCGGCGGCCTGGTCGGGATCGTCACCCACGACGACGTGATCGACGTGATCACCGAGGAGGCGACAGAAGACCTGCAGAAGCAGGGGGGCGTCAGCCCGCTCGGGGCCGGCTACCTCGAAACCCCGTTCGCCTCACTCTGGCGGAAGCGGACGCAGTGGCTGTCGCTCCTGTTCGTGGCCGAGATGCTGACGTTCACGGCGATGGCCTCGTTCGAGGAGTCGCTCGACGCCGTCAAGGTGCTGGCCTACTTCGTCCCCCTGTGCATCGCCACCGGCGGCAACTCGGGCACCCAGGCGGCGACGCTCATCACCCGCGCCCTCGCCCTCGGCGAAGTCACGTCGGCCGACTGGGTCCGGGTGTTCAAGCACGAAATCCTCATGGGCCTGGCGATGGGCCTGGTCCTCGGCGGCATCGCGTTCGGCCGGAGCATGATCGTCCCGGGCCACATCCTGGCCGACGGCAAGACGCCCATCACCCACGTCCAACTCGGCCTCGTCCTGGCCCAGTCGGTCCTGGCCATTTGCCTGTACGGGACGCTCGTCGGGTCGATGCTGCCCCTCGGGTTCCGGCGGATCGGGGTCGACCCGGCCCTGGCGTCCAGCCCGTTCGTCGCCACGTTCGTCGATGTCACCGGCATCGTCATCTACTTCTACATCGCCAGCTACTGGCTCCTGTAACCCCCCGCGGAGTGCCCGGATGCGCTACGGACGGATCGTCGCCCTCCTGGTGGGCGTGGCCGGGTGCGGGGAGGCGAAGCCGCGGCCGCTCACGCCCGCCGTGGAGGTTCCGCAAGACACTCCGGTGACCCCGGCCGCCGCCCTGCCGACGGCCGCCGACAAGCCGGCCGCGTCCGACCCGGCGGCGGTCGAACTGGCCGGCCGGGCGCTGGCCGCCCACACCGACAACAAGCCGGGCGAGGTGGCCAAGTTCAGGACCGTCGAGTTCGTCCGCACCGGCCTCGGCAAGTCGGCCGGCGACCTGCCGGTCAAGCTGACGTGGGAGGTCGCGGCCGGGTGGCCGGACCGGTTCCGGGTCCGGGTCGAGTTCCCGAACCAGCAGGCGGCCGTCATCGCCCGGTCCGGCAAGACCGGCTGGCGGGCCGGGGCCGGCCTGCCGGTGCCGATGACCGCCGCCGAGGTGGCCGAGTTGCAGGTCGATTCGACCGGCGAATGGCTCTGCTTCCTGTTCCCCCTGGCCGACCCGCAGGCGGTCCTGGCCCCGGCGGCGGCGGCCACCGTCAACGGCAAGGCGTGCCCCGGCGTGACGGTCTGGCACCCGGCCCTGGCCCCGGCCGTCGTCCACTTCGACCCGGGTCACGTTCGAGGGACGCGAGGCCGGCCGGGCGGGGGTCAAGGAGTTCGACATCCTCGAAACCAAAGCCTACGCCGGGGTCAAACTGGCCCAGCGTATGGCCCAGAAGGTGGACGGCCGGCAGTACGCCGACTGGACGCTCACCAAAGTCGACCCGAAAGCGGCCCTCGACCCGAAGCTGTTCGACGCCGGGCGGTGAGCGGCCGCCGGGTGCCGTGCCTAGTTTTTCCGCGGCGGCAGGTCACTTGCCGGCTTGTACACCGTCACCGGTTCCGGCGGCGCGCTCGACGGGCCGAACGGCACCGGCGCGATCGGGGCCAACTGCCCCGGCTGGGCCATCCCCGGCGCGACCGGCAGGGCCGGCGTCGGGGCGAGCGGCAGCGGCGGACCCGGCGGGACCGCGTTCTGCGGCGGCTCCTTCAACCCCGTGTTCGGCCGGACGATACCCGACACCCCGAGGGTTTCGGGCCGGCGGGCCACCTTGTCCGCGAACACCTCGAGGTCCCGGGCGACTTTATCCAGCCGGACCGTGATCCGGTTGACGTTGACGACCGTCTCGTTCAGGTTGTTGAACAGGGCCGGGTCTGAGAGGATTTTCTGGGCCGACCCGCCCCCGCCCGTGAACCCGGCCGTCAGCCCGCGGATGTCAGTGATCGCCTTGTTCGCCTGCTCGGCCGCCGCGTTCAGGTTCTTGACCGTCTGGTCGACCCCCTGGACGATCTGGGCCGCGTTGGCCGCGGCGGGTTGCGTCGCCTTCTCGGCGTTCGTCACCGCCCGCCCGGCCCCGGCGAAGATCGCTTCGGACTGGGCCAGCCGGGCGTTCAACTCCTTGACCGTCTTCTCCGCCTGGTCCACCAGGAGGGCCGACAGGCGGATCGTCCGGACCAGGTCGGCGCTCGCCGCCTGGGCGTTCTTCAGCGTCTCGCCGGCCGCCTTGCGGTTGTCCGGGCCGAGCAGGTCGTTGGCGCTGTCCGACGCGCGGCGGACGCTCTGCAACGTCCGCGTCAGCTCCGGGCCGTTGTCTTTGAGGAGGGTGCGCAGGTCGTCGGCCGCCGGCCGGATCGCCTGCAACAATTCGATGACTTGTTGGAGGGCCGCCCGGACCGTCACCGGGTTGTCGGCCGGCTGGTTGGTGTTCGTCCCGATCAAGTCCTGGACCTTCAGGTTGGTCGTCCGCAACTCGGGGACGAACTCCCGGCCGCCGCGGGCCAGGCCGGCGATTTCGTCGACCGCCTTCTCGACCTTCGGCACCGCCTGCTCGAACCGCTGGATGCTGGCGACCACCCGGGCGACATCTTCCTGCGCGTTCGGCAGGGCCTTACTGGCGTCCCGCAGGAGGGTGCCGGGGCTGAGGGGCGGGACGCCGGGGATGGCCGTCCCCGGCGGGACCGTCTCGCCGGGGGTGATCCGGTTGCCGGCGGTGTCGGCCCGGGGGACGAAGTCGAGGGTCGTGTCCCCGCTCAGCAGCCCCCGGCCGATGACCGCCTCGTCGGTTGTGCGGGGCGGGAACCGGCGGTCGAGGTCGACCGAGATCTTCACTTCCCCGGTCGCGTCGTCGAGGTCCAACCCGGTCACCTCGCCGATGCGGACCCCGGACTTGCGAACCGGGGTACCGACGCCGACCCCGGGGGCTTCGGGGAATAGCAGCGTGTACCGGGCGCGGTTCGAGAAGAATCGCGGGGTGCCGCCGAACAGGACGACCAGGGCGGCCAGGCCGGCCAGCGACACGGCGACGAAGCCCCCCAGGCGGAGGCGGGTTCTGCGGTCGGCCACGGCAAAGCTCCGGGTTCGGGGTCGGGGGGAACGTCAGGGGGCCGGGACGGCCTCGGTGCGGAGTTCGCTCAGCCGGTCGCGGGCTTCCCCCTCGACGAACTGGCGGACCCGCGGGTCGGTACTCGTCAAGAGCTTCTGCGGCGGGCCGTCGTACAGCACCTGGCCCTCGCCGGCGGCGAGCCGGGCCGACGGGTAGAGCATGACCACCCGGTCGGCCACTTTATGCACGGTCCGCATCTCGTGGGTGACCACGACGCTCGTCACCGGCCGGCGGTTGCGAGTTTGGAGGATCAATTCGTTGATGACATCCGTCATGATCGGGTCAAGGCCTGTCGTCGGCTCGTCGTAGAGCATCACGTCGGGGTCAAGTGCCAGCGCCCGGGCCAGCCCGACCCGCTTCCGCATCCCGCCGGACAGTTCCGCCGGCATCTTGGCCTCGGCCGCCGCTGGCAGGCCGACTTCCAACAGCCGCTCCCGGACCCGGTCCCGGACCGCGTCCGGGGCCGACCCGCCCTTCGCCCGCAGGCCGAAGGCGACGTTGTCGAACACCGTTAGGCTGTCGAACAGGGCCGCCTGCTGGAACAGGAACCCGACCCGCAGCCGCAGGGCGGTCAGGTCGCGCTCGGACCGGCCGCGGACGGGCTTGCCCTCGAAGTAGACCTCCCCCTCGGTCGGGGCGAGCAGGCCGACGATGAGCTTCAACGTGACCGACTTCCCGCAACCGCTCTCGCCGATGAGGACGAGGGTTTGGTGCGGGTGGATGTCGAGCGAGACGTGCGACAGGACCGTCTGCCGGCCGAACCGGACGGTCACGTCGGCCAGGCGGATGAGCGGGTCGGCCACGGCTGCCCCCACGGCGAGTTAGGCGACCCGGGACTGGGCGGCCGGCCAGATCAGGTTGCTGAGGGCGTTGGTAAAGAGCGCCAGGACGAAGTCGAGGATGAGGATGGCGAGGAACGACACGACGAACCCCTCGGTCGCCGCCCGGCCCACCCCCTCGGCCCCGGCTTTACTGTGGAACCCGCGGTGGCAGCAGACGAGCGACAACACCCCGCCGAACAGGACCGACTTGACCAGCCCGACGAACAGGTCCCACAGCCGGACGTAGTTCTCGGTGTGCCGCCAATAGTGGAAGCCATCGATGTGGAACACGTTCAGGCAGATGAGGGTGCTGCCGAACACCCCGAGCAAGTCGGCGATGATGGTCAGGAGCGGGATGACCAAGATACACCCCAGGAACCGCGGGGCGACCAGGTACTTGACCGGGTCGACGCCCAGACATGCCAGGGCGTCGATCTGCTCGGTCACCCGCATCGTCCCGAGTTGGGCGGCCATCGCCGTCCCGACCCGGCCGGCGAGCATGACGGCCGCGAGGACCGGGCCGAGTTCCCGGATCACCGACATGTGAATGACGCCGCCCAGCGACGTGTCGAGGCCGATCAGGTGGAACTGGTCGTAGGCCTGGACGGCCAGGACCATGCCGATGAACAGGCCGGTGACGGCCACGACGCCGACGCTGTTGAACCCGACTTCCAGGGCCGCCGCGAGCAATTCATTAAGCTTCAGGTGCCGGGAGAAGACGCCGGAGACGGCCCGGGCCGAGAACAGCGTCCAATCGCCGAGGCCTTCGAGCCGGTCGAGCGGGCCGTGATACCACTGCCGCGGCGGGTCGGGCGGGATGAACTCGTCCGGGTGCGGGTCGGGCGGCCGGGCGGCCGGCGGGCCAGCCGGGCCGGCCGCGTGGCGGCGGAAGCTGGCCCGGGCGGCACTATGAAAGGCCAGGTTCACGTCTCGGCCTCCGGCCGGCACGAGTATCGGTCGGGGGTATTATCGGCGGCCGGGTGCGGCCGGCACAACCGATTCATCCAATCGGGCCAGCCTACTTCCCTGCAGGCAGCGCGTAGACCAGCACTTGGCCGTCGTCGGCGATGCGGCAGGCGGTCCGGCCGTCCGCGGACCCGGCGCCCCGCGGGTCGTTCAGGCCGGCGACGTTCCCCGTCAGGGCCGCCGTCGCCGTCCCGGACTGCCAGTCGTAGATGGCGAGGACGGCGTCCGTCAGGCCGGCCTTTTCGGCCGCCGGCCCGCCGGGGTGGTGTCCGTTCTCTCTTGCACGCCCTGACCGATGCGAGGTAAGGAATTGCGTCGCACGGTTGCGATTTTCACGCCCTGGTGGGATCGGTCATGGACGACCTGAGCCGGTTCTGTTGCCTCAA
>JAABUN010006420.1_pt1 | contig 13573 bp, 12 predicted proteins | sample 5559311 | NCBI WGS metagenome assembly JAABUN01 (sample SAMN10711877, study PRJNA513370) | rock metagenome | isolation source: Antarctica rocks | place: Antarctica: Victoria Land, Siegfried Peak sud | reverse complement strand
AGCCGTAGACGTCTTCCTTGGCTCCGACGTCCAGGCCGCGGGTGGGGTGGTCGAGGATCAGCATCCGCACCCGCGGTGACAGCAGCCACTTGGCGAGCACCACCTTCTGCTGGTTCCCCCCGCTCAGAGACGCGATGTCCGTGGCGGGCGAGGGCGTCCTGATCTTGAGCCGGCTGGTCCAGTCGGCGACCAGGGCGGCCGCACGACCGCGCCGCGCCACGGGTCCGGTGGACACCGTCGACGGGTCGGCGAGCAGCATGTTCTCGGCCACGGACAGGCCCATGGCCGCTCCCTCGACCCGCCGCTCGGACGGGACGTAGCCGATGCCGGCTGAGACCGCGGCGGCCGGCGAGCTGAGCCGAACGACGTCACCGCCCAGCCGGATCTCCCCGGAGTCGGGCGGCAGCACGCCGAACAGGGTGCGGCACAGCTCTTCTCGTCCGGAGCCGACGACGCCGGCCAGCCCGACGACCTCGCCGCGGGCGACCGTGAGGTCGACGTCCTGGTAGTCCTGGCCGAGGCTGAGGCCCCGCACCGACAGCAGCTCGTCCGCGCCCTCGACCGACTTCTGGTCGTCCTCGCGGAAGTACTGGCCCGTGGTAGTGCGACCGACCATGAGCCGGTAGAGCTCGGCGACGTCGACGGTGTCGGGGTCGCGCTCGGCGACGCAGCGGCCGTCCTTCATCACGTAGACCCGGTCGGAGACGCGCAGCACCTCGTCCAGCCGGTGGCTGACGAAGACCACCGAGGCGATCTCGCGCAGCCGCTCGATCTGGGCGAAGAGGACCTCGAGGTCATCGCCCTCGAGCACGGACGTGGGTTCGTCCAACACGATGACCGGCTCGTCGTCGTCGCTGATCAGCTCCTCGACGGCGAGCGCCTTGGCCACCTCGACCATCTGGCGGTCGGCGAACGGCAGGTCGCTGGTGAGGGTCTTCGGCCGGATCGGAGAGGAGATCTTGTCGAGCTGGGCCTGGGCCCGGCGGTTCAGGTCCGACCAGCGGTAGACCCCGGCGCGCACGGAGGCGCCCTCGGAGCCGAGCAGGATGTTCTCCGCGACGCTGACAGCGCCGATGAGCGACTGCTCCTGGTGAACGGTGCCGATGCCGGCTTGCATGGCGTCGCGGGGCGAGCGCAGGTTCCGGTCGGCACCCCGGACCACAAGGCGTCCTTCGTCGGGCCCGTAGACCCCGGAGAGGATCTTCAGCACGGTCGACTTGCCCGCCCCGTTCTCACCGATGAGGCCGACGACCTCGCGCCGGCGCACCTGCATCGAGACGTCGTCGAGGGCCACGACGCCCGGGAACCGCTTGGTCACGTTGACGAGCTCGACGACGACGTCGTGGGTCGCGTCGTGGGTCGCGTCGTGGGTCGCGTCGTGGTCTCCGTCGTGGGACTTCTGCAGGTCCATCACTTCACCACCCTGGTGCGGCTGCGCAGGTGCCAGCCGGTGACGGCCACCGCCACGATGACCACCACGCCCTGCACCGACTGCTGGACCGTCGACGGGACGCCGACGAGGATGAGGCCGTTGGCCAGGACGCTGATGAGCAGCGCGCCGACGAGGGTGTGCAGCACGCCGCCTCGCCCCCCGGACAGCACGGTGCCGCCCAGCACCACGGCGGTGATGGCGGTGAAGAGCAGCCCGCTGCCGATCTGCACCTCGCCCACGCCGAGCCGGCTGGCGGCCATCACGCCGGCCAGCCCGGCGGTGGTGCCGGAGAGGGTGTAGCTGAGAATCTTGTACCGGGCGATGGGGATGCCCGAGAGCCGGGCGATCTGCTCGTCGCCGCCGATGACGTAGGCGTAGCGCCCCATCCGTGTGTAGCGCTGGAGCAGGTACCCGACGAGCAGGACAAAGGCCGCGACGAAGACGAGCAGCGAGACGCCCAGCGCCTTGTCCTGCGCCCAGGAGCGCACCCCGGCGTCGAGCAGCCGGGGCGCGCGTCCCTCGAAGAGCACGGTGGCGATGCCGATGCCGATGGCACCCGTGCCGAGCGTGACCATGAACGACGGGATCCGCAGCGTCGTGGTGAGCAACCCGTTGGCCAGGCCGAACAGCGAGCCGGTGAGGATGCCGGCCAGCACGGCCACGTAGCCGAGGTCCATCCCGTTGCGGTCGTTGGTGGCCAGCAGCACCACCACCAGCGACGAGGTCGCCATCACCCCCTCGAGCGACAGGTCGATGCCGCCGAGGAGGACCACGAACGTCACCCCCAGAGCCAGCACCAGCAGGATCGCCGCCTGATCCAGGATGTTCTGCGCGTTGCCGACCGTTCCGAACCGGGAGCTGAGGACGGCGAAGGCGACGACGAGCACGACCAGCGCGAGCACGGGCCCGGCCGTCACGGCGCGTCGCAGCATTTGCGCCCGCCGGTCGGGGCCGCGCCCCCCCGGGGGTGCGGGAGGCGCCGTCGCCCCTCGGGTGTCGCTCATCGGTCGCCGCCGCCGCCTTCGTCGTCGTATCTCAGGTCGTCGTCCGTCAGGAGGAGCTGCCGCCGGTGCTGCGCGCCAGCGGGTTGTCGAAGTCCTCCTGGTAGGCCTCGATCGTGGGTTCGGCGAGGAAGTCCTCGACGTTCTCGGCGGTCACCAGGTACTGGGTGCCGTAGAACTCGCGCTCGTCCTCGGACGCCGCGGCCACGTCGTACTCGCCGATGGCCGCCTGGTAGGCCAGTGCCGTCGCAGCACCACCCTGCCAGTAGGCGTCGGAGGAAACCGTGGCGACGTATCCGCTGTTCGGGTCCTGGATCAGCTCCAGCGCCTCAGGCACGGCGTCGATGCCGACGATCGGCACGTCGGTCCGGCCAGCGGCGATCAGGGCCTCGCGGGCGCCCAGGGCCATGCCGTCGTTGGCGGCCCAGACCCCCTTCACCGCGTCGCCGTGCTTGGCGAGCAGGGTCTGGGTCACGTCGAAGGCAGTCGCCCGGTCCCAACTCGCGGTCTGCTGGTCGAGCAGCTCGATCTCGGGATTCTCGGCCAGCGCGGCCTCCAGACCGGCGTACCGCTGCTTCGCGGGCACGTTGTCCAAGATGCCCTGCAGGGCGATGATCCCGCCGCTGCCTCCCATCTCCTCGAACAGGGCGTTCGCGATGTCCTCGCCACCCACCGTGCCGTCGAAGCCGATGTGGGCGACCCACTGGTCGCCGACGTCCCAGGGGTGCAGGTCCTCGGGCTTGTTCCACTGCGTGACGACGTAGCCGCCCGCGTCGGTCACCGCGTTGACGATGGCCTGCGCGTCCGAAGAGGTGTTCGGGTCGACGTTGAGGACCACGGTCTTGTCCTGCGAGAGCAGCGCGCGGATCTGCGAGAGCTGCTTCTGGGAGTCGCCGTCGTCGCTGAGGACCTGGACCTCCATGCCGACCGACTCCGCGTAGAGCTCAGCGCCGCGCACCCAGTTGGCGTGGTACGGGTTGGACAGGCTGCGGATCGCCTGGACCAGGACGATGTCCTCGGCCGCGACCGGGCCGTCGGCCTCACCGGTGGTGTCCTCGCTCGCCGAGGAGCAGGCGGTCAGCGTCATGGCTGCCACGACCCCTGCGGCGACGAGGAACCTCCGCCGGGTTCGTGTGGCGGTGGGGTGGTGGTTCATCACGTTGCCTCCGTTGGCATCGCCGAGCTCGGGGGTCGGTCCACTGTCGCGATGGGACGTGTCGCAGGACCGGATGGGGTCCACATTACCAACGGTTCGCAGCGATATGCAACAGAACCCAAGTCGGTCATGAGGTCGGGATGGCCGTGCGCCGGGCCCGGCGGGCACGTGTGGCAGACGAGCTGCTGCGCCCGTCACGGCCGCACGGCCATCGGCTCAGGGTGGATGAGGGCCTTGATGCAGGAGCGGTCCGACGCGACGGTCTCCAGCGCGGTGCCGTACTCGTCGAGGCCGAAGTGGTGGGTCACCATGCCGTCGGTACGCACGACGCCGGCCCGCAGCGCCGCCAGCCCGCGGTCGAAGCTGTAGGCCTGGGTGAAGCTGCCCTTGATGATCAGCTCGCGGCGGAAGATCTCGTTGGCGCTGATCGGCATCGTCTCGCCCTCCGGTGCCATCCCGTAGAACAGGACGGTCCCGCCGTCGGCCACGAGCGGCACGCAGTGGGCCTGGACGCTGGGGGCGCCCGTCGCGTCCACCACGACGTCGAAGCCGTCGGGGGCGAGCTCGCGCAGCTCGGCCACCCAGCCGGTGCCGTCGCGGTCGACGACGACCGTGCGGTCGGCGCCGTACCGGGTGGCAAGGTCCAGCTTCGCCTGCGTCGGGGCCGCCACGGTGGTGCGCCAGGCACCGCTGCGGCGCAGCAGCTGGGCCAGCAACAGACCGGTCGTCCCGGCCCCCAGCACCAGCGCGTCAACGCCCGGGGACGGCGCGAGGACGTCCATCCCGTGCACGGCGCACGCCATCGGCTCGGCCAGGGCGAGCACGTCCAGCGGCAGCCCGTCGGCGGGGTGGCACCTTCCGGCCGGGACCACGACGTACTCGGCGAACCCGCCGGGCTCGGTCACGCCGAGGTCGCGCAGCCGGGTGCAGAAGGCGGGCTTGGCCCGGCGGCACATCCGGCACGTGCCGCACGAGATGCGGTTGTCGACCGCGACCAGGGTCCCCGGCGCGGGGCTCGTGACGCCCTCCCCCAGCGACTCGACCTCGCCGACGATCTCGTGCCCCGGGGTGTACGGGTACCGCGGCGAGAACCCACCGTGGTGTAGGTGCACGTCGGTGCCGCAGACACCCGCGGCGCGCACCCGCAGCCGCACCTCGCCGGGCCCGGCGACCGGGTCGGGACGCTCGGTCACCTCGTAGTCGCGTGGTCCCTCGTACCAGACGGCCCGCATCGGAACCCCTCTCGCATTGGTTCACGGCTCTCTTCGAGAGCGTGTCGTGCTGGCGTCGCCGCACCCGGGGGCGGACGACGGTGGTGCTGCTAGTGCTCAGCCGCTGCCCCGGAAGGTGGACAGTTCCTCCTTCATCCGGCGGATCCGGTCCAGGTGCTCGGGGCCGCGGGCCACTGCCACGGCGGTGGCCAGGACGTCGACGAGCACGAGGCCGGCGAGCCGACTCACCGTTGGGGTGTAGGTGTCGGTGTCCTCGAAGGTCCGCACGACCAGCGCGACGTCGGCCAGGTCGAGCAGCGGGCTCGGGCCCCCGACGACCGCGATGACGGACGCACCGCTGCGCTGGGCACGCTCGGTCACCTCGAGGACCGACGTGGTCCTGCCCGTGTTCGAGATGGCCACCAGGACGGTGCCGGGGCCTGCGGTCGAGGCCGCCATGAACTGCTGGTGCAGGTCCGTTGGTGCGGCACAGGGGATGCCGAAGAGCACTCCGTGCTGCAACGCGTCCTGCGCGATGATCCCCGAGGCACCGTGCCCGACGAACAGCAGATCGTCGGCCGCCAGCAGCAGGTCGACCGCATCCCGGACCCGGTCGCTGTCCAGCGACCGGCGGGCCCGGTCCAGCGTGGTGAGCGTGTGGTCGAAGATCTTGCCCACCATGGACTCGACCGCGTCGTCGGGCCGGATGGCCGAGTGCGTGACCGGCATGCCGAGCGCGAGGGTCTGGGCCAGCGCGTACTTGAAGGTCTGGAACCCCGAGAAGCCCAGCCCGGTGCAGAACCGCATCACGGTTGGCTCACTCACGCCGGCCGCGTCCGCCATCGCCGCCATGCCCAGGCCCAGGGCCGCGGCCGGGTCGGCGAGGACCGCGTCGGCGACCTTGCGCTCGGAGGGACGCATCGCGCCCAACGCGGCCGCCATCCGCTCCAACAGCGGCTGCTGCTCGTCCACGGGCGTCACCGGCCCTGGTCCAGCGCCTCGATCAGGCCCGTGACGGCCTGCTCGGTAGCGCGGCGCACGCTCGCAGCGGTGTACCCGCCGAGGTGCGGGGTCGCGATCACCCGCGGGTGCGAGAGCAGGGCCGAGGGCGGCGGCGGCTCCTCGTCGTAGGCGTCGACGGCATAGGCCGAGAGCCGACCGCTCGCCAGCGCCGCCAGGACAGCGTCGTCGTCAACCAGCGCGGCGCGGGCGGTGTTGACCAGCACGGCCCCCGAGGGCAGGAGCGCCAGCCGCCGGGCGTCGAGCAGGGCGCCCCCCTCGGGCGGGGCCGGCAGGTGCAGCGTCACGACGTCGGCGAGGGCCAGCAGCTCGTCCAGGTCGAGCGCGGCCACGGACGAGCCGGTCAGGTCGGCGAAGGGGTCGTGCGCCACCACGCGAGCACCGACCGCGGTGAACAGGTGCGCCACGCGACGGCCGATCGCCCCCATGCCGACGACCCCGACGGTGCAGTCCTCGAGCTCGCGACCCTCGGCGCGGGTCCAGGCGCCGGCGGCCACCGATGCCGCCGTCCACGGCACGTGCCGCAGGCCCGACAGAGCCACGGTCAGCGCGAGCTCGGCGACGCTCTGGGCGTTGGCACCGGCGGCCCGCACGACGCGGACACCGCGCTGCTCGGCCGCGACCAGGTCGATGCCGTCCGTGCCGGTGCCGTTGCGGCTGATGACCTGGAGGTCGGTGGCCGCGTCGAGGGCGGTGGCCCCGATCCGCTCCACGCCCGCCAGCCAGCCGACGCAGCCGGGCACCAGGTACAGCTGCTCCGCCTCCGTCGGGAGCCGCCCGGGGGGGCCGCTGACAAGGTGGAGGCCGGCCGCTCGGAGCGGGTCCAGCGCCTCGACGGTGCCCAGCCCGGCCTGCGTAAGCGACCGAGGCGTCACGAGCACCCGCCGCACCGGGCCCGCGGTCACCGCCGCGCCTCGGCGGCGATGTCGCTCAGCGCGGCGAAACCGGTTCCCGACGTAGGGATCTCAATGTCGAAGACCTCGGCGACGACCTGGGTCCACCCGTGCAGGAAGTAGGTCCAGCCATCCTCCACGACGACCACGTCGGCAGCGCGAGCCTGGTCGAGGAAGACCAGGTCCCCGCGGTAGTTGAGGTCCCACGCCAAGGCGCCGTCAGGGAAGCAGCCGGCGTCCGTCAGCGGCGAGCCCGGTGCGTCCTTCCCGAGACCGGTGGCGTTGACCACAAGGGCACCGGGCATGAGCGTCGCCATCACGGCGTCGTTGTCCTGCGGGTCGGGGGTGTGGACGGTGCGCAGCGGGACGTCGGTGCCGAACTCGTCGTAGACGCGTCGGAGCGCGTCGAGCCTGGCCGGGGAGCGGTTCGTGACGACGACCTCGGCGGGGCGGTCCCGGCCGCGCTCGGGGCGGGTCAGGTACCAGCTGACGGCGATGGCCGATCCCCCGGCGCCCATCAGGAAGGCCCCGGCCCCGGTGCGGGCCCAGTGTCCGTCGGGCACGAAGGAGTCGAGTGCGAGACCGGACGAGATCGGGTCCTTGGCTTGGCACACCAGGCGGTCACCGCGCTTGGACAGGCAGCTGACCTCGCCCATCATCCGCGCGAGCGGGTCCACCTCGTCGAACAGGTCCTCGCACGCCTCGTAGAGGTCGATCTTGTGCGTGGTCACCAGCGCCCCGCGGCTGAGCGGGTCGGCGGCCAGAAACTCCACCACCCTGCGGTAGTCCTCCCGCGGCGCGTGCAGCGGCAGGTCGATGCCGACCATGGTGACGTCGCCGAGGCCGAGCCGCTCGGCCCAGCGCGGGAACACCTGGCGGATCGACGAGCGGCCGGTGGTGACGCCAATGAAGTACAGGGTCGGGCTATGCCTGGGGGCCGGCAGCTCGCCCGGCGCCGGATCCAGCGCCGTCGGGTCCAGGGCGGTCGGGTCCTGCTGCGTCGGGTCGGTGGTCATGACCCCTCCGTCCGGTAGCCGGTGTGGTCCGGGTTCTCGCGCGTGGTCCAGCCGCCGCGCCCGTCGGTCACGACCAGCTGCCTCATGCCGCCGGCCGCCGCGATCAAGGCGTAGTCCTGGCCGGCGTCCTCGGCGTAGCAGAACAGGCTGACGAAGGGCTCGGCCCCTACGTTGACGCTGCGGTGCACCCAGTGGCCGGGCACGTGGACGGCCTGGCCGGCGCGCACCTCGACGGCGCGGCTGTCACCGGCCAGGGTCTCCAGCAGCATCACGCCGTGGCCGGACAGACAGTGGTAGAGCTCGGCACGGTCGGCCCGGGCGTGCAGGTGGCCGCGGGTGACCGCGAACTCCTCCCCCACGACCCCCGGCAGCAGAGTGCTGGTGCCCACGACCAGGGCGCCCTGCCCCTCGGCCACCGCGTTCACCTCCACCCGGTACACCAGGTGGTCGCCGCCATGCCGCGCCACCTGCGCCGCGTACGCCTCGGCGTCCCGGTAGACGCCGTCCAGGTCGGCCAGCCGCTTCTCGTAGCTGCCGGTGCGCCCCTGCATCGCCCCGTCGGGGGTGATCGTCATCAGCCCCGGTTCGGGGGCGTCGGGAAGCGGTGTCGTCATGGGGTCTCCCGGCTGAATCGGTAGTCGCACTACAGATCGAGTGCCGGGGACGGCGTCGATCCTCGCGATCGGGGTGGGGCCACGGCTGCCTGTTGCGTGTGACCCGCGCGTCGACTAGTAATACTACAGGCACTCGGACGCTGGCTACAGGTCGCGCCGGTTCCCACGAAGGAGAGGGCGCATGACCCACCGCTTCGCCGGACGTCGGATCGCCGTGACCGGCGGGGGTGGCGGCATCGGCCGGGCCATCTGCGCCAGCCTGGCCGAACAGGGCGCCGACGTCGTCGCGCTCGACCGGCAGGGCCTGGACGACCTCCCCGCAGGCGTGCAAGGCCTCGCGGTCGACCTGCTGGACGAGGCCTCGGTCGTCGTCGCGGTCCGCTCGCTGTACGCCGACGACGACCGCGGCGTCGAGCTGGTCACCTGCGCCGGCGTGGTCGAGGACGACGTCGCGGCGGAGGAGATGTCGGCGGCTCAGTTCGACCTGGTGCTCGGGGTGAACCTGCGGGGCACGTTCTTGTCCTGCCGGGAGTTCGGCCGCGAGCTGCTCGCCCGTGACGGTGGCGCCATCGTCAACGTGGCCTCAATGTCGGGCAACGCGGTCGTCAACCACCCGCAGAAGCAGAGCGCCTACAACAGCTCCAAGGCCGCGGTGAGCGCGCTCACCCGCTCGCTGGCCGTCGAGTGGGGGCCGCGCGGGGTGCGGGTCAACGCCGTCTCCCCCGGGTACGTCGACACCCCGCTCAACCACCTCAAGGAACACCTGCACGAGGGCTGGCTCGAGGCGACCGTGCTGCGGCGCTTCGCCGAGCCGATCGAGGTGGCCCGCGCGGTCGAGTACCTCCTCAGCGACGACGCCGCCTTCTGCTGCGGCACCGAACTGCTCATCGACGGCGGCTTCTCGCTGCGCTGAGCACCCTCCCGGCGCCCCGCCTCCCCGACCCCAGGAGCACCATGATCATCTCCCACGACCTCGGCACCACCGGCGACAAGGCCACGCTCGTCGACCGCGAGGGCAGGGTCGTCCACGCCGTCACGGTCCCCTACGGCACCGACTTCGGTTCGGGCGGCAAGGCGGAGCAGTACCCGCACGACTGGTGGGCAGCGGTCTGCCGGGCCACCCGTCAGCTGCTCGAGGCCGCCCCCGCCGGTGCGGCCGAGCAGGTGGAGGGCGTGTCCTTCTCCGGGCAGATGATGGGAGCCGTCCTGCTGGACGACGCCGGCGAGCCCGTGCGCCCGGCCGTGATCTGGGCCGACACCCGTTCGACGGGGCAGGCCCAGCGTCTCGTCGACCGGGTGGGCATGGAGGCCGGGTACCGCATCACCGGCCACCGCCTCAACGCCACCTACAGCCTCAGCAAGCTGATGTGGGTCCGCGACCAGGAGCCGGCCGCCTTCTCCGCGACCCGGCACGTCGTCCTCGCGAAGGACTACGTCGTCCTGAAGCTCACCGGGGTGCTGGCGACCGACCCGTCGGACGCCAGCAGCACCAACGCCTTCGACCAGTCGACGGGCGCCTGGTCCGAGCAGTTGATGGAGGCCGCCGACCTGCCGGTCTCGCTGTGGCCGGAGGTGGTGCCGTCGACCACCGTGGTCGGCACCGTCACCGCCGCGGCGGCCGGGCAGACCGGGCTCAGGGCGGGCACGCCGGTGGTCATGGGCGGCGGCGACGGGCCGATGGCGGCGCTGGGGGCGGGCGTGGTCGAGCCGACCTCGGGCGCGTACGCCTATCTGGGCTCGTCGTCGTGGGTGTCGCTGGCCTCCGAGGCTCCGCTGCACGACCCGCAGATGCGCACGATGACGTTCAACCACGTGGTGCCGGAGCGCTTCGTCCCTACGGCGACCATGCAGGCGGGTGGCGCGTCGCTGCAGTGGGTGCTCGACGTGCTCGCCCCCGGCGAGCACTCCCGCTACACCCGGCTGCTCGAGGCGGCGGCCGGCGTGCAGGCCAGCGAGGACGGGCTCTATTTCCTCCCCCACTTGCTCGGCGAGCGCTCGCCCTACTGGAACCCGCGCGCCCGTGCTGTGTTCGCCGGCCTCGCGCGCCACCACGGCCCCGAGCACCTCACCCGCGCCGTGGTCGAGGGCGTCGCGATGAACCTGTTCACCGGGCTGCTCGCCTTCGTCGAGAACGGCGCCGAGATCGACGCCGTCGACGCCATCGGCGGGGCGGCCAACTCTTCGCACCTGCTCGACGTCTTCGCCGACGTGTGGGGCATCCCGGTGCGTCGCCGCGACCTGGTCGACGAGGCGACGGCGCTGGGAGCCGCGGTGGTCGGCGGCGTGGGCGTGGGGATGTTCGAGGACTTCTCGGTGGCGGCCCGGATGTCGGCCCGCACCGACGAGCACGTCCCGGACCCCGCGGCCCACACCCGCTACCTCGACGCGCACCGCACCTTCGTCGACGCCTACCGGCGGCTCGAGCCGTGGTTCGAGACGCTGTGACGTCCGGCGTCGAGCCCGCGGTCGGCACCGGCGGCGAGCCGGTAGTCCGGACGGTGCTCGGCGACGTGCCCGCCGCCGCGCTGGGCGCGTGCGACTACCACGAGCACCTGTTCCAGGTCTCGCCCCTGCTGGCCGGCGACGAGCTGGCGGATGAGGCGCTCAGCACCGCCGAGGCCACGTCGCTGCGGGCGGCCGGCATCTCGGCCATGGTCGAGGCAACGCCCACCGGCCTCGGTCGCCAGCCGGCCGCCGTGGCACGGGCGAGCCGGGCCGCGGGGCTGCACGTGGTGCACGTGAGTGGGGCGCACCGCGAGGAGCACTACGGCGGGACGCACTGGGTGCTCGGGTGCGATGAGGGCGATCTGCGACGGCGCCTGCACGCCGACGTGACGACCGGACTGCCTGCGATCGACTCCCCCGGCCGCGAGGACGTCGCGGTGACGCCGGACGGGGCGCTGGTGCGGGCCGGGATGCTCAAGGCGGGCGTCGGCTACTGGCGGATCAGCGCCTTCGAGCGGCGCGTGCTGGCGGCCTGCGCCGCGACCGCCGGGGCGACGGGCGTGCCGGTGATGGTGCACCTGGAGCACGGCACGGCGGCGTTCGAGGTGCTGTCGGCCCTGGCGGACGGGGGGCTCCCCGCCGACCGCGTCGTGCTGGCGCACGCCGACCGCAACCTCGACCCCGGGCTTCACGCCGAGCTGACGCACGCCGGGCCCTACCTCGGGTACGACGGGATGGCGCGGCACCGCGAGGCCCCCGACTCCGCCGTCCTGGACTGCCTGGAGCGCGTCGCCGCGAGCGGCGACCCGGCGCGCCTGGTGCTCGGCGGCGACGTGGCGCGCGCCTCCCGCTACCGCGCCTACGGCGGGATGCCTGGGCTGGACTACCTGCCCCGCCGCTTCCTGCCGCGGGTGCGGCACCGGCTCGGCGACGCCCTGACCGACCGGCTGCTCGTCGACAACCCCGCGCGCCTGCTGGCGCTGCGCGCGGCTACACCGTGCTGAGCGGCTCCGGCGGCGTCAGCACCATCGTCGGCCGGGTCGGACGCGGGCTCTCGCGGACCAGGTCGACGTCGAATCGGCTGCGGTCGCCCCGGTGGTAGGCGACGAAGGTCTCCACCGGCCGGTATGCGGTGTCGACGCTGAGGCTGCGGAGCTCGAGAAGCGGCGCACCCACCGCCACACCCAGCGACTGGCTCAGTGGTTCGGCGGCGAGAATCGCACCGACCGACCGTCGACCGCGGTCGAGACGTACTCCGTAGCGACGCTCGAGCAGTGCGCACAGGGACTGGTCGCCCAGGTCCTCGCGCTCCAGGCCGGGCACCATGTAGTGCGACAGATGCGAGACGCTCAGCGCCCACGGCTGCTCGTCCACGATGCGCAGCCGTTCCAGCAGCACCACGGGTTCGCCGGGGTCCAGCCCCAGCTGCTTCGCCACCCGGGCGTCGGTCTCGACGACCTTGAGGTTTCTCACCTCGCTGCGCAGGTATCCCCCGCGGGCCGCGACGTCCTCGTAGAACCCGGTGAGCGACTGGACCAGGCGTTCGGACGTCTTGGGGAAAGGCGACGAAGGTGCCGCTGCCCTTTACCCGCCGATGACACCCTCGAACTCGAGCTCGGTGAGCGCCTGCCGGACGGCGGTGCGCGACACGCCGTAGAGGTCGCACCGCGCGTAGTCGCCGGGCAGGAGGTCACCGGGGCCGAGCCCCTTGCGCGCGATCTCGAGCGTGAGGATGTGCTTGAGCTGGAAGTACAGCGGGAGCGGCGACGCCCGGTCGATGCCTGCCTCGATTTTCCACCCTCTCCGGTCCGTATCGCGACCGGATCCCTGTCATGACAACTCTGAGCATCACCGAGCTCACGGCGGCACGTCTCGTGCCCGTCGTCGTCCTCGACCACGCAGGGCACGCTGCGCCGCTCGCCGAGGCTCTTGTCGCCGGCGGCTTGCCCGTAGCCGAGGTGACCTTCCGGACCCCGGCTGCGCAGGAGTCGATCAGGAGGATGGCCGCCAGGGGTGACATGCTCGTCGGGGCCGGGACGGTGCTTACCGCCGACCAGGTCGATGTCGCGGTCGATGCAGGCGCCAGCTTCGTGGTCTCACCCGGCCTGAGCCGCGCGGTGATCGAGCGGTGCCACCGCCACGGGGTGCTGGCGCTCCCCGGCGCGGTGACGGCGACCGAGGTGCAGGCGGCTCTCGAGCTCGGGCTCACCGCGGTCAAGTTCTTCCCGGCCGGGACCTCGGGTGGCCACAAGGCGATCCAGGCCCTCTCGGCGCCGTTCGCCGGTCTCGGCTTCGTTCCTACCGGCGGGATCGGGCCGGACAACCTGTCCGACTACCTCGCGTTGGACGAGGTGCTCGCAGTTGGGGGGTCGTGGATGGTCCCCCGCGACCGGGTGCAGGCCGGTGACTTCGAACACGTGCGGCGCGCAACGCAGGCGGCTGTGCGGCTCGCGGCGGGGTGACGAGCGGGCAGCTGCGTGACGGCGTGCGGGACGATGACTGACAGTGACTTGGGCATCGTGACAGCGCCTGACGCATCGTGCCCAACGGGATACCAGGCGGCATCCCACCTGGTGTTCCAGCGCGGCGACCCGAGCCTGACTTGAGCGCCCGTAAGTTTCGGGGTGGTGGCCTGGGGCTGGCTGGCGGGGAGCGTCGTGGTCGTGGCTGATCGTGACTCGTGAAGCGACTGGCCCCCCGGGGTGGCCAGGGCCTCGGCAAAGTCGAGATGTAGGGCTGTGACCTGCGAGAACGTGGGGCTGGCGTCGGCGTGTTGAGGGTGGGG
>JAABUN010006419.1_pt1 | contig 13574 bp, 9 predicted proteins | sample 5559311 | NCBI WGS metagenome assembly JAABUN01 (sample SAMN10711877, study PRJNA513370) | rock metagenome | isolation source: Antarctica rocks | place: Antarctica: Victoria Land, Siegfried Peak sud | reverse complement strand
ACCTCTGGACCACCGCCACCACACCCTGACCGACATCGGCCACCCAAGGCCCCGAGGAAACACCCACCGTGGAAGAACCGGACAGACCGGCCGATCCGCCACGTCCTCGCATCAAAAGCCGACTCACGACCCGGAAGAATGCCACGAACGCGCACCAGAAATCACCTTCGGTGGATCAGGGTTCAGCGCCTGTCGAAGCTCTCTCTCAGCGTGGGGACGCCGGCGGGGCCGGCGACGCTCGGGTACACCCGGCAGGCCAACGCGGCAGGAGCCCTCCGGGCTGGGAATGGGTCGTGGCCGGTGATCAGGATGGTCGGGGACCCGACGAAGCTAAGCTGGTCGGTGGCGTCGTCGGTGACGATGACGGTCGTGCGCACATCGACAGCGGTCAAGCCAACATCGTCGAGGGCGGTGCGCAGCAGGACCATGGCCGAGTGCTCGTGGGGGCAGTCGGCCACCACCAAAAGCTCGAGTCCATGCCCTCATCCTCTGTCCGATCCTCCGCACGGTTAGAAGGGTTCACTCCCTAGGACCACGGGCAGGAATCCCGGCAGGCAGCTCCAGGACGCTCGTATTTATCCGTGGTCGGGGACGCCGGTCACGTCGTGATCGGCTCGGTACAGCGCCTCCCGGATCAACGCCTTCAGGTGGGTTCCGCTGGCGGTATATAGCCGGTGCCGCCCGTCGACGCGCTGCCGTACCAGCCCGGCCAGCCGCAGCTTGGCCAGGTGCTGACTGGCGACACTGGGTGTGGTGCCCGCCTGGCCGGCCAAGGTGGCCACGTCCAGCTCGTCCCGACCGAGTAGCCACAGCAGCTTCAGCCGGGTCGGGTCCGCGAGCATCGCGAAGGTCGCCGCCGCGGCACGGGCCTGTTCATCGCTTGGCGCGTCCTTCTCCGGCGCCTCGTCGTCGGCATGGTGGGTGCCCACGACCGATTCCTTGGCTGCTCGATGAGTCATGACCTCAGTCGTTTCCTCGTCCGCACGATCATACTAATGAGGTTACTCTAAGAAGGTGAGTTGCGCCGAACACCGCCCCGAACACGCCGCTGACCCAGACAACGAGCACGAAGAGCATGACCACCTTGACCCGCACGACGACCACAACCACGAACATGACCACCACACGGGACTGGTAGGGCGGCTGCGGCACGGGCTGTCGGAAGTCTTCGGCGGCCACAGCCATGACACCGCCGACCAGGTCGACGGCGCGTTGGAGGCGGATGCGGCCGGCCGGCGGGCGCTACTGGTCAGCCTGGCCGGCCTCGGGGTGACCGCGGCGCTTCAGGTCATCGTCGTGGTCCTATCCGGGTCGGTCGCGCTACTCGGTGACGCGGTCCACAACATCGCCGACGCCCTGACGGCGCTGCCGTTGTTCGTCGCGTTCGCGCTGGGCCGCCGGCCGTCGTCGCGGCGGTTCACCTACGGGTACGGCCGCGCCGAGGATCTCGCCGGGGTGATCATCGTGGTCACCATCGCGGCCAGCGCCGCGTTCTCCGCGTACGCCGCGATCGACCGGCTGCTGCACCCGCACCCGGTCAGCTACCTGCCGGCGGTTGCCGCGGCAGCCCTTGTTGGGTTCGCGGGCAATGAGACCGTCGCCCGGTATCGGATCGTGATCGGGCGCCGGATCGGGTCCGCGGCCCTGGTCGCCGACGGGCTGCACGCCCGCACCGACGGGTTTACCAGCCTGGCCGTGCTGGTCGGCGCAGGCGGTGTCGCCCTCGGGTTCCCGTGGGCGGACCCGGTGGTCGGGCTGCTGATCACCGTCGCGATCCTCGGCGTCCTGCGCAGCGCCGCCGCCCAAGTGCTGGCCCGGCTGTTGGATGCCGTCGACCCAGCCCTGGTCGCCGCCGCCGAACAGGCGCTGTTGTCCACGCCCGGAGTGCAAGCCGTCACCGCGCTGCGGCTGCGCTGGCTCGGACACACCCTGCGCGCCGAAGCCGACCTGGAGGTCGACTCGCAGCTGAGCCTCGCTCAAGCCCACGAGGTGACCCACCACGCCGAGAACCACCTCCTGACTCAGGTGCGGCGGCTGTCCGCGGCGACCCTGCACGCCAGCCCGGCGAACACCCACCCCACCGCGGCCACTGTTGCTGGTGACACGGCTGGGGTCGTGTGAGCAGCAACCTGGAGGGGCGCCAGCCGGACGAGGACAGCGACGAAGCAATGGCCCCGAGAACATCATCCGGTTTATCGGTGACCGAGGCGGCGCTGGTGACGGGCTGGAGTCACCGGCACCGGGACGTCTCCGGCGGATGGCTGCGACCAACCGTGTTCGGCGCCGTCGACGGGCTGGTCACCAACGCCTCACTCATCGCCGGAGTCGGCGGCAGTGGAGTGTCCTCCCACACCATCGTGCTGACCGGCCTGGCTGGGCTGGTCGCCGGGGCCTTCTCGATGGGCACCGGCGAGTACGTGTCGGTGACCAACCAAAACGAGCTGGTCCACGCCGAGGTTGCCGTCGAACGTTCCATGCACGCCCGATTCCCGGCCGCCGAGCAGGCAGAACTGACCGACACCTTCGCCGCCTACGGCGCCGACCAGGAGACCGCAGCCAAGATGGCCGCCGCCGTCTCCGCCGACGCCGACACGGCCCTCCGGTACCACGCCCGCGAAGAGTTAGGAGTCAACCCCGACGAGTTGCCGTCGCCCTTGCTCGCCGGCGGCGCGTCGCTGGCGGCGTTCTCCCTCGGCGCGTTGCTGCCGCTGCTGCCCTACCTGGTCGGTGTCCCCAACCTCGCCGTCGCCATGGTGATCACCGCGATCGCCCTGCTAGCCGGCGGAATGGTCGTCGGCCGGCTCACCGGCCGGCCGCTCCTACGCTCCGGGCTACGCCAACTCTTGCTTGGAGCGGTCGCCGTACTCGTCACCTTCAGCATCGGCCGGCTCATCGGGGGCCCAGTCCAATAGGCCAACGCGACCGCAATAAACCAACGCACCACGGCCCGCGCCCCGCCCTCGCGCGCAACCAGTACGCGTGAGCACTGCCCTTCCATAACGACCGCGCGGCCTGGCTTTCGCCACCACCGAATCCGCCACACCACCAGTCGTTCCTCGTACATGTGTGCGAGGAACGCAGATTCGGCCACAGTTGGTCGGCGCAATCGTGTCCACCCCGAGGGGGTTTTTCTGCTTACCTCAGTGTGCAGTCGATTCACAAGCTGACCGCCGGGGACGGGTACGCGTACCTGACCCGGCAGGTCGCTGCGTTCGATGCCACCGACCGCGGGCACACCGGCCTGGGGGACTACTACACGCAGCAGGGGGAGTCCCCCGGCACCTGGTTGGGGTCGGCGCTGGCCGACGTGGACATGCAGGCCGGGGAGCCGGTCACCGCCGACCAGATGGCCGCCCTGTTCGCCGAGGGCCTGCACCCGAACGCCGACGCCATCCAAGCCCGGATGATGCGCCTGGGCAGCACCGCGGCGCACGTCCAGGCCGCCCGGGAAGCGGTCCAGCTCGGCAAGCGGTACCAGATCCTGGACACCGCGCCGGCGTTCCGGGTCGAGGTCGCCCGCCGCGCCGTGGCCGTGAACGTGGCTGCGGGGATGCCGCGGGACACCCCGCTGGCGGCCAGCGTGCGGGCCCGGATCCGCACCGACGTCGGCCGTCAGATGTTCACCGAGCAGTACCAGCGCGCGTCGGCGAACCCGCGTGAGCTGTCCTCGTTCATCGCCCGCAACTCCCGCCAGTCGACAACCGCGGTCGCCGGGTACGACCTGACGTTCTCACCCGTCAAGAGCGTCTCCGCGCTGTGGGCGATCGCCCCCAAGGAGGTCGCCGAGCAGATCCTGGCCGCCCACCACGCCGCCGTCGCGGACACCATCGGCTGGCTTGAGAAGGAGGCGGTCTACACCAGGGGCGGAAAGGACGGGGTGCAGCAGCTAGACACCACCGGTGTCCTCGCGGCGGCGTTCGACCACCGCGACTCCCGCGCCGGGGACCCCGACCTGCACACCCATGTCGCGGTCTCCAACAAGGTCCGGGTCCGCAATCCCGACGGCACCCCGGGCCGGTGGTTGGCCCTGGACGGGCGAGTGCTGTTCAAGGCCACCGTGTCGTCCTCGGAGCGGTACAACACCCGCCTGGAGGCGGAGCTGTACACCCGGCTGGGCCTGACCTTCGAGGAACGTTCCGACTCCGGCGCGGCCGCCGCGGCGGGCCGGCGCACGGTCCGCGAGATCGTCGGGATCCCCGAGGAGCTAGCCACCGCCTGGTCGTCCCGGCGGGCCGCCATCGACACCCGGCGGGCCGCCCTGGCCGTGCAGTTCCAGGCCGACCACGGCCGCCCACCGACCCCGATCGAGGCCGTCAAGCTGGCCCAGCAGGCCACCTTGGAGACCCGCGACGCCAAGCACGAACCCCGCTCCGAAGCCGAGCAGCGCCGGGTCTGGCGCCGGGAGGCGGCGGCCGTCCTGGGGGGTGACCGGGCCGTCGACGACCTCGCCCGGACTGTCACCGTCACACCGGCCCCGGCCGGTCGCGGGGCTGTGACTGTCGGCAGGAAGCAGGTCCGGGACATCGTCGCGGCGACCGCGGCCGTCGTGCGGGAACACCGCTCGACCTGGCAGGTGTGGCATGTGCGCGCCGAAGCCGAACGTCAGGTCCGCGCGCAGGCACCCGCCGGCGCCGACGTCGACCGCCTCGTCGCGCGCGTCGTCAGGGGCGTGTTGGACCCGCGGCGGGCGATCGCATTGACCCCGGACGACGCCGTCCAGGTGCCGGCCGCGCTACGCCGCCGCGATGGGGCCAGCGTGTACGAGGTCGCCGGCAGCCGGCTGTACACCTGTGCGCAGGTGCTCGCCGATGAGGCGTTCGTCGTCCGCGCCGCCCACCAGCTCGGCGGCCGCACGGTGCGCGCCGAGGACGTCGACGTCGCCCTGCTGGAGTCGGTCGCCAACGGGGTCACCCTCAACACCGCCCAGGCTCACCTGGTCCGCCAGATGGCCACCTCCGGGATGCGGGTACAGCTGGCGATCGCCCCCGCCGGGTCCGGGAAGACCACCGCGATGTCGGCGCTCACCGCCGCCTGGACCACTTCGGGCGGCACCGTCGTCGGCCTCGCCCCGTCCGCCGTCGCGGCCGCCATCCTCGGTCAGGAGACCGGCGCCCACGCCGACACCCTCGCCAAGCTGACCTTCGGGATCACCACCGGGCTGCTGCCGGACTGGGCCAACAAGATCGACGAGCGGACTCTGTTCATCGTCGACGAGGCCGGGATGGCGTCCACCGGTGACCTCGCCGCGGTGACCCGGTTCGCCCTGCAGCGCGGCGCCAGCATCCGCCTCGTCGGCGACGACCGGCAGCTGGCGTCGGTCGCCGCCGGCGGGGTACTGCGCGACATCAAAGCCGCCGTCGGCGCCGTCACGCTCACCGAGCTGATCCGGTTCCGCGACCAGGCCGAGGGGGCAGCCAGCCTCGCCCTCCGGACCGGGGACACCGCCGCCCTCGGGTTCTACCTCGACCGGGACCGGGTCCACGTCGGCGACCTGGCCACCGTCACCGACCACGCCTACACCGCCTGGACCGCCGACCGGGACGCCGGCCTGGACGCGATCATGCTCGCCCCCACCCGCGACCTGGTCACCGGCCTGAACGTCCGCGCCCGCGACGACCGGCTCACCCACCTCCTCCACGACGGCGGCGACCTCGGCCAGCAGGTCGCCCTGGCCGACGGGTCGGGCGCCTGCGAAGGCGACCTCGTCATCACCCGCCGCAACGACCGGCAGCTGCGGACAACCGCCACGGACTGGGTCAAGAACGGCGACCGGTGGTCCGTCAGCACGGTCTACGACGACGGCGCCCTCGGCGTCGTCCACACCCACACCGGACGGCGGATCACCCTGCCCCGCGACTACGTGGCCGAGCACGTCCAGCTCGGCTACGCCACCACCGTCCACGGCGCACAGGGGGTCACCGCCGACACCTCTCACACCGTGAGCACCGGCGAGCAGACCCGCCAGCAGCTGTACGTCGCCCTCACCCGTGGCCGCGACGCCAACCACCTATACCTCGCCGTCGCCATGGACGGCGACGAGCACTCCGTCATCACCCCCGCTGCCACCCACCCCCGAACCGCCGTCAACGTCCTCGAACAGGTCCTGGCCCGCGACGAAACCCAGGTCTCCGCCACCACCGCCCACCAGCAGCTGACCGACCCCCACACCCAGCTGGCGACCGCGGACGCCCGGTACCGCGACAGCCTCGGCCACGCCGCCGCCCACCTCCACGGGCCCGGCTGGGCCCAACGTCTCGAGGACGCCGTCAACCGGGTCGTCCCCGGCATCACTGACAGCCCCGCCTGGCCCACCCTGCGCGGCCACCTCGCCCTGCTCGCCGCCGACGGCAACGACCCGGTCGCCGCGCTCACCACCGCGCTGAACGGCCGTGAGATCAACACTGCCGCCGATGTCGCCGCCGTCCTGGACTGGCGGATCGACCCCACCCACACCCGCTGCCACACCCCCGGCCCGCTGCCCTGGCTCCCCGGGATCCCGCAGCGCCTCGCCGACGACCCGTACTGGGGGTCCTACCTCACCGCCCGCGCCGCCCAGATCACCTTGGCTGTCGGTGAGGTCCGCACGGCCGCGGAGGCGTACCCGGTCGCGGCCGCCCCCGGCTGGGCTCGGCTGCTGCTGTCCGAGCAGCACCGGCAGCTGCGCGGCGACATCGCCGTCTTCCGCGCCGCCCACGCCATCGCCGAGGACGACACCCGCCCGACCAGCACCACCCAGTTGGCCGCCGCCGACCGCCGCGCCCAGCAGGACCTCGCCACGAGGATCGCCGAGGCGATCGACATCAGCTACCGCACCGCCTGGACCCCGCTCGCCGTCCAGGTCGGCCTCCACCCCCGCCAGGACCCGCACTGGCCCGCCCTCGTCGAGCAGCTCGCCGCCCTGTCCCGGGCCGGCGCCGCCGCGCCCGCGCTGCTACGCGCCGCGGCCGCCGAAGCGCCGCTCCCGGACGAGTACCAGGCCGCCGCGCTGTGGTGGCGGATCGCCCGGCACACCTGCCCCGCCGTCCTGACCGCCGACCCCGGATCCGCGCCCGCCGACCCGCTGCGTCCTCGGTGGCTGGACCAGCTGACCGCCGCCCTCACCCCGGCCGCCGCCGCACAGCTCGTCGGCAACCCGCACTGGGCCGCCGTCGTCACCGCCGTCAACCGGGCCATCGAGCACGGCATCCCCGCCGCGGACGTGCTGCGTCAGCCCGTCGGTCCCGACGGCGACCCCGTCCCCGACCACGCCCTCGCCGACGCCCTGATCTACCGGGCCGCGACCCTGATCGACCCGGCCCCGCCCGACCCCTACCAGCCCACCGGACCCGAGTCCGGCTACGAGCCGGACGAGCCCGACCTCGCCCCGCCGAAGGACCTGCACATGCTCACCTACACCGGCAACGACGACACCCCGCTCAACCTCGCCGAGGACGGCTATCGGGACGGGCCCGAGTTCGATCACTACCTGCGAACCGGCGACCTGCAGCCGCCGTTCCCCGACGAGACCATCCCCACCAGCGAGACCACCCTCAGCCCAGAAGACCTCGACACCGAACTGTTCCACGCCGCCCAACACCGGCAATGGATGGACCCGTGGCAGCCCACCGACGAGCAACAACGCCGCCTGGAGACACGCGCCTACGACGCCGAGTCCTCCCCCGTCACCCCCGAACGGATCGCCGACCTCAACGCCCAAGCCGCCGACTACTACCAACAGACCTACCGCGGGTCATGGGCCCAGACCTACCTCACCGAGCGGCTCGGCACCGACCTCACCGGCGACCCCCACATCCAACCCGGATACGCCCCAGCCGGATTCACCACCCTGACCGCCCACCTACGCCGCCACGGCGCCACCGACGACGAACTACTCGCCGCCGGCCTCGCCAAGACCGCCAGCACCGGCACAACCATCGACACCTTCCGCGACCGGCTCATCCTGCCCATCCACCACCACCACGACGCCGTCGTCGGCTTCGTCGGCCGCCGCCACCCCGACACCGACCACCTCCAGCCCGGCACCGACGCCGCCACCAAGTCCGGCCCGAAGTACCTCAACACCGGCGACACCATCCTGTACGCCAAGGGCGGCCAGCTGTACGGCGTCGCCGAATACGCCCACCGGCTCGCCGGCGGCGCCACCCCCGTCCTCGTCGAAGGACCCATCGACGTCCTCGCGATCTCCCTAGCCAGCCCCGACCACGTCGGCGTCGCCCCCCTCGGCACCTCCCTCACCGACACCCAAGCCGACACCCTGACCCCCCACCTCACCAGCCCGCGCCGTGTCATCGTCGCCACCGACGGCGACCTCGCCGGCCAGCTCGCCACCGAACGGGACTACTGGATGCTCACCGCCCGCGGCGGCTTCCCCAAGCACGTCACCTTCCCCACCGGTCAAGACCCCGCCGGCATCCTCACCAGCCAGGGCCCAGGCGCGTTGCAGGCCCTTCTCGCCCAACCGCGGAGTCTCGCCCAGGCCCTCGTCGACGAGCGACTCAACCACCTCCAGCCCGCCCTGGCGCTGCCGGCCGCCCTCGCCATCGTCGCCGCCGGCGACGCTCAGCATTGGACCCAGCACGCCACCGACATCGCCGACCGGCTCCACCTGCCCGCCGACGCCGCCCTCACCGACCTGATCGGCCACATCACCACCTGGGACCGCGACCGACCCGGGGCGGTCGCCGCCCAACTAGCCACTGGCCAGGACACCCGGACCCGGCTGGCCGCGGTCACCCGGCTACGCCCAGAAGAGCGCTGGGCTCCCTTCGCGCGCCAGATCAACCGAGGCCTCGTCCACGGCTACGGCTGGACCATGCTCGCGGACACCATCGAGCAAGCCGACCGTCACGGCGTCGACGTCCACGCCCTTCTCCCCACCCTGGCGAGCAGTCTCCCCCTCGACCCGAACCACCCCGCCGACGACCTCAGATACCGCCTCGTCACCAACACCGACATCCCCATCGACTCGCCCACGACAACATCCCCCCGCCCATCGGCACTCCTGCGCCACAAACCTGCACCCTCTCAGCAGCCGATCCAGGCGCCCGACGTTTCACCCTGACCCGAGGGCACCTTCGCCAAGGCGCACGCCGCGACGTGCCGAGAGTCGCGCCTCTTCGTCAAGCCGCTCAAAACGGTCTCTCGTGCCGACGAGCGAGTGAGTCACTTCGCCCACTTTGACGCGGGCGCATCCCGCCCAGATTGATGTGAAGTCGCTGGTCGCTCGCTATTGCCGCAGGGAGCAGAGCGGGGCAGTTCTGGTTAGTGCGTTGCTCCAGGGCGGACGCCGCTGCGCTCGGGCTGGCGGCGACCCCTGACTGCAGACGAGATGCAAACTAGTCGCCACTGCTCGGCGTCGTCGTGCACACAGGAGTACGGCTCCGAACCGGAGGAGCCTGACGCGGTGGCGACGCCCCCTCTGCACAGCTGTTCATCGACCGCTATGAGTGTGATTCCTGCAACGACCGTTCATTCGTCGCTCGCTGACACTACCCCCGCAACGAGTGACCTTGCGGGACAGACAAGGCCAAGTGCGTCGGTACGGTCCAGCTGCCGACACCAGCAGCTCCGATACGTCGCGCGCGCGTGAGTGCGTCGGTGGACGGCCGATCAGACATCGACTGCCCAGGGCGGGCGACGGGGTTTCGGAGCAGCTCGGGCCGGGGTGGGATATCCGCATCTTGCGCACATCCTGCTGCCGGTGGGTGTGGTTCAGGCCGTTGGGTCGGCCACGGCCCGCCCTCAAACCAACTTTTTCGGACGCCTCTTGTGGACCGGCCTGTGGAGAACGTGACGCCTGGGGCCTAGGAGACGGGAGTGCTCGCGATGCCGGCGGCTCTCAACCGAGCCGGAACGCCACGTCTAGGCGATGGGAGTGAAGTATCCACAAGATGTTGCAATTTTGGCGTCCGAATCGTGAGCACCTGTGGATAACTACACTGCTGTGATTCGGCGCCCGAACAGGGCGAAGTTGTCGGTGGTCACCGGTATCCTGTAGAGGAGGTCAACGGCGACCTCAGCCAGACAGCACGAAGGCCCTGAGCTAGAGCGATGTCTGATCTCAGGGCCTTCGCGGTGTTACTTGGTCGTTCGCCAGCATAGGTCGGGAGCAGTGTCTGCGGAAGCAGAACCGCCGTTCCTGTTCCGGAGGTCACATCCTTCGGAACAAGGTCCTCGTCGTCAGATGACGATTCCAGGAGGACGACCGTGTCCAGCGACCCAAGCCATACCTGCTATCCCCACAGCGCCCAGAGCCACTCGCGCGTTCCTACGCTGAAGGCACCGGTGCCGGCATGAACGTCAACGAGGCATTCGACGCGTTCCAGAAGAAGGTCAACGCGAGCGACGACGACATCAAGGAGGCCCGGCGTCGTCGTGACCTCTTCAAGACAGCGCTCGGCGGACGCGACGACGTCGATGAGGTGATCGCGTCCGGCTCGCTGCGGCGCGGTACCCACAAGCACCCGATCCATGACGTGGATGTCATCGTCGTGTTCAAGGACGGCACCCACCCGGAGTGGGGCGACGACGGCGATTCGGCGGCCGACGCACTCGACCACGTGCGCGGCGAGGTCAACGACCTCCTTGGCGCCACGAACGGCACCGTCGCCAAGGAGGTCCGCCTCGCTTCCCCGCGCAACCACGCCGTGAAGTGCTTCCTCGACAACCCCGACGTCGATGGTGCGTTCACCGTCGACGCGATGCCCGCGCTCCGACGCGACGGCATGCTGCTCATCCCCGAGACGATCAGCGAGAAGTGGGTTCCCAGCGACCCCGAGTACCTGATCGAGCAGGTCGCCAAGAAGCATGCCGAGTGGAATCGTTTCGCGGGGCTCGTCCGCACGCTGAAGGCTTGGGCCGCGCTCCAGGACATCAAGGTCAAGTCGCTGGTCATGGAGGTGCTGGCTCTCGAACTCCTCGGCGACGGCCCGAACCGTCCCGCGGCGCTGAAGAGATTCTTCGTCGAGGCCGCCTACCGCGTCGAGTCGCTGGACCCGATCGTGGACCCCGCCGACGTGTGCGGCGAGATCCAGCCCGACCTCGACATGGAGACGCTCGCAGAGCTTCTGCACGAAGCGGCACGTCTCGCGTCGCAGGCGATCTCCGCCGTGTCCAGCAACGACCAGGCCAAGGCTGTAGGTCTGTGGGGCGCGGTCTTCGGGGAGGACTTCCCCAAGCCTCCACCGAGCAAGCCGTCGGTGATCCCGGCCGCTCCGGCTACGACGCCCGCGGTAGTTCCGACACGTCGGCCGATCAAGGACACGCCGCAGGGATGAGCGGGCACATCGAAATCACGCCTATCTACTGGACCGAGGTCGAGCCCGAGCGACTGGCTCGCGACCTCGCCGAGGTGGCGGAACTGGCGCCCGACATGCACTTCCAGGCCCCCGGAAAGCTCGGCGGCACCGAGCACCACGGCATGTGGGCCGGGCGGCTGCCGGTGTGGCCACTTGCGCGGCCCGAGCCAGATGGACTCGACGCACTGGTGCCCGCAGGGCTGGAGTGCATGGTCCTGTGCTCAGCCGCGCACCCCATGATCCCGCCGCAGGTGCGGCCGATCAGTCCGGAGCCGATGCTGCTGGAGCGAAGTCAGCACAAGTGGCATGTCGCCCCCGCTGGAGCGCTGTGCCTGATGCAGAGCACCGGCGACTGGGATCCCCTCGACTCCGTCGCGGACCTGCTGGTGAAGGCAGCCGCGTGGCGCGTCGAGTACGCGCTGATGAAGGCAGGCGTCATCGAGTGGATGTCGCTGAGCGGCATCGTCTCGGACGGCTCGTTCGACCACCTCATCGGTGAGGCCGTCGAGACGATCGCCCAGAGTGCTCCCATCTCCGGCGAGACCGTGGAGGAGTCCGCATGAGCGGCCCGCTAGTTCTCCTCACGCAGGACGGCATGACCAAGATCGCCAAGTCGTCAGCTCCGGGTGGCGACCTGCACCTGTCACGCTCGGCGGTCGATGAGTTCTATCTGGTCACGAAGGTCGAGGTGTCGAGCGGGCTGAAGTTGCCTGTCGGCGCTGACAAGCAGTTCGAGGCACTCCGGCGGACGGCCGATGACTACCGCGGCCAGTGGCTGGCCAACGTGGCCGAGGAAGTGCACCTGCACCACCTCATGCTTGCGACGCGGTCCGACGCGGCCGTGCCGTGGGAGGCATTTCGAGAGTTGCTTCCCGAGGCGAAGGACCCACGGGACGGTCCCATCCCGTTGATCACCCACGCGCCCGCGCTCTCCAAGGAGTGGATCGACGCTGGTGTAAAGCCGTTCGCCGCTTGGATGGTGAGTCGGGAGGAAGTCTGCGCGGTCTCGCTGGAGGTCGAGCCCGACGAGAGCGGCGTATGGCGCCTCGACCCGCAGTGGCCCGTCGCCAATCTTCAGGAACGCCGAGTCGCAGTCGTCGGCCTCGGCAGCATCGGCGGCCGGGTGGCCGAAGCCCTTGCCGCCTACGGTGTCGGCACGATCGACCTCGTCGACCCGGACCGGTTCATGTGGCACAACCAGGTGCGGCACGTCCTCGGCCCCGAGAGCGTCGGTCGCAGCAAGGTCGCTGCGATGAAGGCCATGCTCGACAGGCGCTGGCCGAACAGCGAGGTCCACGCGCATGAGTGGAACGTGGTGAACGACGCGCACCTCGTGCGCGGGCTGCTGAACGATGTCGATCTGCTCGTCTGCGCTGCTGACGGCATCGCCCCTCGACGCGTCGTCAGCCATCTGGCCAGGCGCGCGAACGTGCCCGCGATCCAGGCGTGTGTCCTCGCAGACGGCGCAGTGGGCGAGGTGACGCGGTACCGTCCCGGTCGCCGCTACGGCTGCCTGATGTGCCACCGAGCCGACCTCCTGGCCCGGGGCGCCATCGACCTGGAGGCCGATCAGGAACTCGACTACGGCACCGGGGTCTCGCACAAGCCGATGACGGCGGTGGGGCCCGATCTACACCTCGTGGCTCACGTGGCAGCGAAGGCGGCGGTGGCAACGATCCTCGAGTCACTGTACGGCGATGAGCGGCACCGTTTGCCTGGTGAGCACGCCATCATCGGCTTGCGGCCGACGGCAGAGTTCGAGCCGCCGTTCGATGTCGACGCGGCGGCATCGATCGTCTGGCACGACATCGCTCCGCCTCGTGGCGACTGCGCGACGTGCGCGCCATGAACGCCGAGGGCGACGAGCACCGACGAGTCGAGTTATCGCGCGGGGCCCTCCTGACCATCAAAGCCGAGGTGGCACGAGGCGGACGTGTTTTGGAGACGGGCGGGATCCTGCTCGGTCACGAGCCGGACGGTATAACGAGGGTGACAGTTGCTGGAGACCCCGGACCGAACGCAGTGCGCCAGCCACTGCGTTTCTCGCGCGATCTCGACCACGCCGAGCGATTCGCGGAGCAGGCCTGGCGGGAGTCCCAGGCCGTGTGGCTCGGCGAGTGGCACACCCACCCTGGCGGGAGTCCAGTGCTGAGCGACATCGACATGGCCTCGTATCTGACGTTCCGCACTTCTCGCTGAGCGTTTGGCCCCCCACTTGTGGATGTCAGGAGCTCGGCGCCCGCGGGGTGTAGCTGGTGGCGGGGATTTGCAGGAGTT
>JAABUN010006418.1_pt1 | contig 13574 bp, 11 predicted proteins | sample 5559311 | NCBI WGS metagenome assembly JAABUN01 (sample SAMN10711877, study PRJNA513370) | rock metagenome | isolation source: Antarctica rocks | place: Antarctica: Victoria Land, Siegfried Peak sud | reverse complement strand
GCAGGGAGCCCGCGGGGCGCAGCGGATGCACCCCGGCGCGATGGAGCGCCTCGTCGGCGTAGATGTTCCCCACGCCGGCGACGTGGCGCTGATCGAGCAGGAACGCCTTGATCGGCCCGCGGCGCCCGCGCGCCAGCTCGCGCAGCACCGGCCCGGTGAGCGCGCCGCCGAGCGGCTCGATCCCCAGCCGGGACGCGAAGAACTCCGTGAGCGCCTCCGGCCCGAGTGCCAGCTCACCGGTGCCGAAGCGGCGCGGGTCGCAGAAGGCGAGCTCGTGCGCGTCGTCGAGGCCGAAGGTCACGCGGCGGTACGGCGCGTCGCCTGCAGGGTCGAAGAGCAGCGAGCCCGTCATCCGCAGATGCATCAGCAGGAACACGTCGTCCTCGAACACCATCACGAGATACTTGCCGCGGCGGTCGAGGCGCTCGATCCAGCGGCCCACGCAGGCGGCGGCGAGCACGTCGGGGGTCAGGGGAAGGCACCAGCGCGGGTCGTGGACGGCGAGCGCCTCGAGCTGGCGACCCTCCAAACGCGGCGCGAGGTGGCGGCGGATCGTCTCGACCTCGGGCAGCTCGGGCATCGGGCGTCGAGGCTAGCCTCGCGTTCAGACGAAGCTCCGGCCCGGCAGGTCGCCGGCCTCCGCGCCGGCCAGCCACGCGAGGACGCTCGCGCCCACGTCGGCGAACGGGCCATGATGCTCGCGGCCACCGTGGCCGGCGAAGCGCGCGAGCAGCGGCACGTGCTCGCGGGTGTGGTCGGTGTGCGGGGCGGTCGGGTCGACGCCGTGGTCGGCGGTGAGCACGAGCAGGTCGGCAGGACCAAGGCGGTCCAACCACCGCGCGACCTCCGCGTCGATGCGCTGGAGCGCGGAGTGGAAGCCGGCGGGGTCCTTGCGATGGCCGTAGAGCTGGTCGGTCTCGATGAGGTTCGTGAAGACCAGGCCGCGTCCGAGCCCGTCGACGAGCGCGCTCGTCTCCGCCAGGGCCCGCGCGTTGCTCGATCCCGGGTGCCGGTCGGAAAAGCCGACGCCCGCGAACAGGTCGTGGGTCTTCCCCACCGCGTGCACCGGTATGCCCCGTTCGCGCAGCTCCTCGAGATAGGAGCGACCGGGCGGGTGGACCGCGAAGTCCCTGCGGCCTTCCGTGCGCTCGAACGCGCCGGACGCGCCCGTGAACGGACGCGCGATCACGCGGCCGACGGCGTGCGGCCCAATCATGACCTCGTGACGGACGCGCTCGCAGAGCTCGTGCAGCGCGTCCTCGGGGAGCACGTCGTGGTGGGCGGCGAGCTGCAGGACGGAGTCCGCGCTCGTGTAGAGGATGAGCTCGCCCGTGCGCAGGTGGTGGTCGCCGAAGTCGCGGATGACGTCCGTGCCCGAGTACGGCACGTTGCAGCAGACGCCCGGGCCGCCCGCGACCGCGGCCAGGCGCGCGAGCACGTCGGGCGGGAAGCCCTCCGGGTAGACCGGAAGCGGCGACGGCGCGACCACCCCCATGAGCTCCCAGTGACCGGTCGTCGACTCCTTGCCAGGCCCCTGCGGCGCCAGGCGGCCGTGCAGGACGGGCGCAGCCGCCGGTGGGACGCCGGGAATCGGACGGATGCAGCCCAGTCCCAGCGCCTGGAGCGTCGGGAGCTCAAGCCCGCCGACCGCCTCGGCAACGTGGACGAGCGTGTCGGCGTCGGCGGGGTCACCGTAGTCGGCGGTGTCCGGCAGGGCTCCGGCGCCGACCGCGTCGAGGACGACCACAAACGCGCGACGGGCGATCAGGGCCTCGGCTTCCGGAGCCGGAACGAGCGCAGAAGCGGGCGGAACGTCTCGGCGTCGACGCGCTTGAAGTCCGGCGCGGGCGCGATCGCATCGACGACGAGCTCCCCGCGGAACGCGTAGATGTGCGTCGAGCGGACGGTGCGCGGCTGCCCGGCGACGGTCTCGGTCCCGCGCACGACCACCGCCGGGCGTCCGTCCACGCGCAGCCGGTCACGCTTGAGCTCGACGAACGTCGGATCGCGGGTGCGGGCGGCGCCCACGAGAGCCTCCACCGCCGCGTCGAGCGTCGCCCGCGTCGTGGGCAGCGGCACGTCGCGCGGGTAGCGGAAGATCGAGATGGACGCCCGCCCGGTGGCGAGTGTCGCGATGAGCGGGGGCGCGCCCGGCCGCAGGGTCCAGCCCGCGGGCGCCTCGAAGCCGAGGCCTGCCTCGTCGAAGCGCTCGGTGTTCGAGCCGAGCGGCGGGCCGGGGGTCATGACGTCCGGCGCCGGCGTGCGGGCGTTCCCGCAGCCGGCGCTGAGCAGCGCGGCGCAGAGGGTGAGCGCGAATAGGCTGCGGCGCTCGGGCATCGAGCCGCGGATCGTGCCACACGTCGCCGCGAGCTACCTCTTCAGTCCCGCGTGGCCCGCGGATGCGCGCGGAAGTAGACGTCCTTGAGACGTTCGGCGCTCAGGTGCGTGTAGATCTGCGTCGTGGCGATGTCGGCGTGGCCGAGCATCTCCTGCAGCGAGCGCAGATCGCAGCCCCCGGCGAGCAGGTGGGTGGCAAACGAGTGGCGCAGCGTGTGCGGGCTCATCCGGCTCTCCAGACCGACGGTCTTCGCCTGGCGCTGGACGATCTTGTAGAGCCCCTGCCGGGTGAGCCGGCCGCCGCGGTGGTTGACGAACAGGTGACGCTCGTCGCGCAGCCCGACGAGCTGGCCGCGCCCGTGCTGAAGGTAGGTGCGCGTCGCGGCGACGGCGTCGCGCCCCACAGGGACCATGCGCTCCTTCGCCCCCTTGCCGCGCGCGCGGAGGGCGCCCGCGACCAGGTCCACGTCGGAGACCTCAAGGTCGATCGCCTCGCTGGCCCGCAGGCCGCACGCGTACATGAGCTCGAGCAGCGCCCGGTCACGGAGCGCGGAGGGATCGTCCCCGGCAGGCGCGCGGAGGAGCATCGCCACCTCGTCGCGAGAGAGCACCTGCGGGAGCTTCTGAGACTTGCGCGGCGAACGGAGATCTGCCGTCGGGTCGTGCTCGATGACGCCGTCGCGCCGCAGGTGGCGGTAGAACGAGCGCAGGCAGGCGGCCTTGCGCTGCAGGGTGGCCGGTGCGGCGGCCGGCTTCTCGTCCGAGCCGGCGGCGAGCTCGTCCATCCAGCCGGCCAGCTGCGGGTGCTGGGCCTCGAGGACCCCGACGTCTCGCCGGCCAAGGAAGGCGCCGAACTGCACCAGGTCCGAGCGGTAGGCCTCCAGCGTGTTGCGCGACAGGCCGCGCTCGAACTCGAGGTAGGCGAGGAAGTCCGTGACGTATCCGGACATCGAGTCCTGCGGCGAGACGGGGGCGACGGCCATGACGGCCCTCTTCCACCCGGGTCGACGTCCTCCTGCCGGTGCAAGCGGGAGAACGCGCTGGGCTCAGCCGCGCAGGCGCTCGCGCAGCAGGAGCAGCCCGATGAGCGTCTTGGCGTCGCGCGTCTGCGCGATGGCCGCGTCGAGCTCGGCCAGGGGCCAGCGCACGATCTCGATGCGCTCGTTCTCGCCCGATTCGGCCTCGGCGTCTGAGAGATCGGTGGCGAGGAAGACGTGAACCTCCTCGTCGAGCGAGCCGACCGACGACCAGAACGAGTGCAGGTGCTCGATGTGGCCGGCGGCCTTGCCGATCTCCTCGGTGAGCTCGCGCGCGGCGGTCACCTCGGGCGGCTCGCCGTCCTTGTCGAGCAGGCCGGCGGGCAGCTCGAGGACGTCGGGATCGCCGACGGCCGGGCGGGGCTGACGGACGAGGAAGAGACCCGTGCCGTCGTGGGCGACGATCGCCGCGGCGCCCGGGTGACGGACGACCTCGCGCTCGACCTCCTCGCCGTCGGCGTCGAAGCGGAAGCGATCGACGTGCACCGAGATGACGTGGCCCTCGAAGACCTGTCTGCCGTCGAGGCGGGTGAAGGCGCGGGGGTTGGTCATGCGGGTTCTCCTCCGAGGACGTCGAGCAGCGTGAGGGCGACGTCGAGCATGCCCTCGAGCGCCGCGACGCTCACGCGCTCGGTCGCCTCGTGGTTGTGCTCGGTGCCGTTGGCGAGGTTCGTGCATCCGAACCCCTGGCCCTCCAGCGCGTTGCCGTCGCTGCCGCCGCCCGTGGCGATCCGCGCCGGTGTGTAGCCGCAGCGGATCAGGGCCTCCTCGGCGGCGACGATCCCCGGTGCGCTCGGTGCGTGGCGGTACCCGGCGAAGAGCCGCGCGACGGCGAGGTCGACGTCGCACGCGCAGACGGGCTCGTTGGCGGCGTCGTGGACGGCGTCGACGATCTGCGCCACGACCGCGTCGGCCGTGAGGGGATCGAGGGAGCGAACCTCCGCGATGAACGTGCAGTGCTCTGCGACGATGTTCGTTCCCGACGTGCCGCCGCGGATGCCGCCGACGTTGGCCGTCGTCTCGGCGTCGATGCGGCCGTGCGGCATCCGCCCGATCGCCCGGGCCGCGGCGACGATCGCGCTGCTGCCCGCCTCCGGGCGGATGCCCGCATGGGCGGCGCGCCCGCGGAAGTGCGCCTCGACGCGGTAGTACGTCGGGGAGGCGACGACGACGTCGCCGATCGGGCTGGCGTGGTCGAAGACGTAGCCGAGCTCGGACCGCAGCCGGCCCACGTCGAACGCCTTGGCGCCGGCGAGCGCGTTCTCCTCGCTCGTGGTGAACAGCAGCTCGACGCCGAGGGGCGCGGGTGCGGTCGCGTGGCGCCGCGCGAGCGCGAGCAGCACCGCGACGGCCGCCTTGTTGTCCGCACCCAGGATCGTGTCCCCGGCCGACGTCCAGGCGCCGTCCTCGAGCACGGGCTCGACCACGCCGTCGTGCGGGACCGTGTCGAGGTGGGCGCAGAGCAGGACGGAGCGCTCCGGTCCCGCGAGCCGCGCGAGCAGGTTGCCTGCGCCCGCGCCGGACGCCGCCGCGGAGTCGTCCTCCTCGGCCGCGAGCCCGAGCGCACGCAGCTCGCCGGCGACGTGGTCGGCGATCGCGCGCTCCTCACCGAACACCGACCGGATCGCGCAGAGCTCCGCGAACGTGCGGTTGAGCCGCTCGCGCTCCTCGGGGGTCGCTCGCGTCACACGCGCGACGCGCGGACCTCGTCGTGCTCCGGGACCGTGAGTTCTGATCGCGTGGCGCCCATCGCGGCGCCGACGAACGCGCGGAACAGCGGCGCCGGGTGCTCCGGGCGCGACTTGAGCTCCGGGTGGAACTGTGAGGCGACGAAGAACGGGTGGTCGCGCAGCTCGATGATCTCGACGAGGCGCTCGTCCGGTGAGGTGCCCGAGACGACGAGCCCCGCGGCCTCGAGGCGCTTGCGCAGCGAGATGGACACCTCGTAGCGGTGGCGGTGGCGCTCGTAGATGACCGCCTCGCCGTACAGCTCGCGGGCCCGGGTGCCCCGGTGCAGCTTCACGGGGTCGGCGCCGAGGCGCATCGTGCCACCGAGGTCCGCGACCTCCTTCTGCTCGGGCAGCAGGTCGATGACCGGGTACTCCGTCTCGATGTCGAACTCCGTGGAGTTCGCGCCCGGCATGCCCGCGACGTGGCGAGCGAACTCGGCCACCGCGATCTGCATGCCGAGGCACACGCCGAGGTACGGCGTGTGGGTCTCGCGCGCGACCTGCACGGCACGGATCTTCCCCTCGATGCCGCGATGGCCGAAGCCGCCGGGAACGAAGATCCCGTCCGCGTCGGCCAGGCGAGCGCGGGCGCTTTCGAGCGAGTCGAGCTCCTCCGAGTCGACCCAGTCGATCGACACCTTCCCGCCGTGCACGGTGCCCGAGTGGCGCAGCGCCTCCGTGCAGGACTTGTAGGCGTCCTCGAGCTTGACGTACTTGCCCACTAGGGCGATCCTCACCGGCGTGGTCGCAGCGGCGGCGCTCTCGACGAGGCCGGCCCACTCCGCGAGGTCGGCGGGCTCGGCGTCGAGGCCGAGCTCTGCGAGGATGAAGTCGTCGACCTTCTGCTCGTGGTACCACAGCGGCACCTCGTAGATGTCGCTGACGTCCTTGGCCGAGACGACGGCCTCGGTGGGCAGCGAGGCGAAGAGCGCGATCTTCTTGCGGATGTCGACGGACAGCTCGCCCTCCGAGCGGCACATGAGCATGTCGGGCTGGATGCCGATGCGGCGCAGCTCGTTGACCGAGTGCTGCGTGGGCTTCGTCTTGAGCTCCCCCGCGTGGGTGATGTAGGGCACGAGCGTCAGGTGGATGAACAGGCAGCTGCGCCGCCCCACGTCCACGGGGAACTGGCGGATGGACTCAAGGAACGGCAGCGACTCGATGTCGCCCACCGTGCCGCCGATCTCGGTGATGACCACGTCGACATCGGAGGTCTCCCCGATCAGCTTAATGCGCTGCTTGATCTCGTCGGTGATGTGCGGGACAACCTGGACGGTGCCCCCGAGGTAGTCCCCGCGGCGCTCACGCCGGATAACCGTGTTGTATATCCCACCCGCGGTGACGTTCGACGCGCGTGAGGCGTTCGTGTTCGTGAAGCGCTCGTAGTGGCCCAGGTCGAGGTCGGTCTCCGCGCCGTCCTCGGTCACGAACACCTCGCCGTGCTGGTACGGCGACATCGTGCCGGGGTCCACGTTGATGTACGGGTCGAGCTTCAGCAGCCCGACGGTCAAGCCGCGGGAGACGAGCAGGCGTCCGATCGACGCGGCGGCGATGCCCTTCCCGAGCGAGGAGACGACGCCCCCCGTGACGAAGATGTAGCGCGTCTTGGGCACCCGTGGAACCTAGCGCCGGCCGCGGACGACTCGACTTCAGCTCCCCGCAATCTCCGGCTGTCAAAATGCCTCCATGACCCAGAAGATCGAGAAGACCGACGCGCAGTGGCGTGAGGAGCTCTCCGCCGAGGCCTACGACGTCCTGCGCAAGGGCGGCACCGAGCGCCCGTTCACCAACGACCACATGGAGACCGTCGACGGCGTCTACCGCTGCGGCGGCTGCAAGACCGAGCTGTTCTCCGCCGACACGAAGTTCGAGTCGGGCTCGGGCTGGCCCTCGTTCACCGAGGCCGTCGCCGGCGAGGCGGTGACGCTCAAGTCCGACCGCTCGCTGTTCATGAAGCGCACCGAGGTGCTCTGCGCGACCTGCGGCGGCCACCTCGGCCACGTCTTCGACGACGGCCCGCGCGACCGCGGCGGCCAACGCTTCTGCATCAACGCGGCGGCGCTGGAGGGTGGCGCGTAGGGGTTCGGCGGGACGGGCGGGGGCCTCAGGCCGCCTTGAGCAGCTCCTTGGCGTGGCGCCGCGCGGCCACGTCGTCCTCCCCCGCGCCGAGCATCCGCACGAGCTCGCCGACGACCTCGCTCTTCGCGAGGGTCCGCACGGTGGTCACCGCGGGCTCGACCGTCGCGTCCTTGGCGATCGAGAAGTGCCGTGTCGCGAGCGACGCGATCTGGGGCAGGTGGGTGATGCACAGCAGCTGACGGCCCGCGGCGAGGTCGCGCAGCTGCTCGCCGACCGCCCGAGCCGTCTGACCGCCGATGCCGGCGTCGACCTCGTCGAAGACGAGCGTGGCGTTCGACCCGTCGTTCGCGACGCCGAGCAGCGCCAGCATGACCCGTGAGAGCTCGCCGCCCGAGGCGATCTCCCGGAGCGGGCCGGCCGGGACGCCAGGGTTGGCGGCGATGCGGAACTCGACCGAGTCGGCGCCCTTCGGCCCCGGCTCGTCGCGCGGCTCCACCGCGATCTCGAAGACTGCCGCCCCCATCGCGAGCCCAGCCAGGCGCTCGCGCACCGCGGCGGCGAGCAGGGGCGCGGCGGCCTGCCGCGTCTCGCGCAGCGCGAGCGCGCGGACGCCGAGCTCCTCGCGGGCCGCGGCGAGCGCGGCGGTCGCCGCCTCGAGCGCGACCTCCGCGCCGTCCAGCTCGTCGCGTCGCTCCCGGCACTGCTGCGCGTGGGCGAGGACCAGCGCGAGCGTGCCGCCGTGCTTGCGCTTCAGCCGGTCCCACGCTGCGAGGCGCTCCTCGATGGCCTCGAGCTCAGCGGGGTCCGTCTCCAAGCCCTCGCCGTACCCGCGCAGCTCGCCGGCCAGGTCAGACGCCTCGATGGCGAGCGCCAGCCAGCGCTCTGCGAGCGGATCGAGTGCCGGGTCGACGCCCCGCACGCCCTCCAGGCCACCGCCGCCGGCGGCCAGCAGCGCCGTGACGCCCACGCCGTCGTCCGGGGCGAGCGCCTCGGCGCCACCGAGCGCGGCGGCGCGCAGCGCCTCGACGTGGCGCAGGCGATCACGCCGGGCGACGAGCTCGGCCTCCTCGGACTCGGAGGGATCTGCCTCCTCGATCTCCGCCAGCTCGAACGAGAGGAGGTCGATCTCGCGGTCGCGTGCCCCCGCGCGCTCGCGAAGCTCACCCAGGGAGCCCTCGAGCTCACGGACCCGCGCGAGATGCACGGCGCAGGCGGCGCGCGCGGCGAGGTGCTCGGGCCCGCAGGCGCCGTCGAGCAGCTCGAGCTGGGCGGAGGCGAGCGTGAGGCGGCGGTGCTCGTGCTGGCCGTAGAAGGCGATCAGCCCGGCGGCGACGTCGCGCAGGTCGGTCACCGCGCAGCTGCGCCCGGCGAGGTACGCGCGCGAGCGCCCCTCGGCGCTGACGCGCCGCGCGAGGACGAGCTCGTCAGCGTCGGCGGGAACGCGATCACCGAGCGCGTCGCGGAGCGTGTCCGAAAGCTCGAAGACGCCCTCGACGTAGGCCTCCTCGGCGCCGGGCCGCACGAGACCCTGCCCCGCCCTGCCGCCGAGGAGGAGATCGAGCGCATTGGCGAGGACCGTCTTCCCTGCCCCGGTCTCCCCCGTGATGACGTTGAGCCCCGGTTGCAGGCGCAGCTCGGCCCGCTCGATGAGCAGGAGGTTCTCGACGCGCAGCTCGAGGAGCATGCTTCGGTTGATAGCAGGCGCGCGGGACGGACATGACGCAAACGTGCGTTCCCTGATCGATACGGCGAGTCGAAGCGGCCGCTCAGTCAGGGCGTTCGTAGTCGGGCTCGCCTCCCGAGCCCGATCACGAACGGCGGCTCCGACCGTGCCAGCTCCAGCGCTCGGGCTGGGCGCGGAGACTGACGCGGCCTACCGCGCCAGCCGCCCGAACTTCTCGCTGATGCGCCGGTAGAACGACGAGCCCGGCACCTGCGCGAGGTCGGCGGCCTCGCGCACAAAGCGCGACGTGAACACGTCGCCGGGCGCGAGCTCTCCGACGGGCCGGCCGTCGACGGCGATGTCCACGGGGTCGTGCCCGCGGTTGAAGACCTGCAGCTCGTCGTCGGGCGCGACGACGAGCGCGCGGGCGGTGAGCGAGTGCGGCGCGATGAAGGAGACGACGTAGCCCTCGACGCCCCAGGCCAGCACGGGGCCGCCGTTGGCGAGGTTGTAGCCCGTCGAGCCCGCGGGGGTGGCGACCACGAGCCCGTCGCAGCGCACGGAGCCGACCTCCTGGCCGGCCACGCCGTAGGCGATCGTCGCGACGCGCCTGCCGACCCGGCGATTGATCGACACGTCGTTGATGGCCGCCTGCCGGCCGTGCGGGAGCTCGAGCGCGATCGCGGGCAGGACGAGCACCTCGAAGTCGCCGGCCAGCGCGCGCTCGAAGCCATCGCCGACCTCCTCGGGATCCACCGTGGCCAGGAACCCGACCTCGCCGTAGTTCACGGCGAACACGGGGACGCTCGTGCCCGCGTAGCGCCGCAGCCCGCGGAGGATCGTTCCGTCGCCGCCCAGGACGATGCAGAGGTCGACGTCGTCGGAGACCGGCGCGTTGCACAGGACGCAGCCGTCCTCGGTGACGAGGCCGTGCTTGCCCGTCTCCTCCGGGTCGAAGCGCAGCGTGATTCCCGTGCGCTCGGCGATCACGCGCAGCGCCGCGACGGCCTCCACCGTCTGCTCCTGCCGGTGGTGGGTGAGCACGGTGACCGTGCGCACGCGGGCCGGCGCGCTCACGCAGGAGCCCCCGAGGGTTCGGCGGCGAGTGCCGCCGCAGCGACCCCGGCGGGATCGAGCGCCCCGGCACGGCCCGACTCGGCCAGACGCAGGAACGTCTCCTGATTGCCCTTGGGCCCGGGCAGTCCGGAGGTGACGAAGCCGAGGACGCCTGCGCCCTCGCGCTCCGCGGCGGCCGCCACCGAGCGCAGCGCCTCGCGCCGCAGCTCGGGCTCGCGCACGACGCCGCCCTTGCCGAGGCGCCCACGCCCCACCTCGAACTGCGGCTTGACCATCACGAGCGCGTCGAAGCGCGCAGCGCAGACCGAGAGAACCGCCGAGAGGACCTTGGTCAACGAGATGAAGGAGACGTCGGCCACCACGAGATCGGGACGGTACGGGAGCATTTCGACGTCCAGTGCCCGTGCGTTGGCCCGTTCGACCACCGTCACGCGCGCGTCGGTCCGCAGCGACCAGTGCAGCTCCCCGTAGGCCACGTCGAGCGCGACGACGTGCGCAGCCCCATGCTGGAGCAGGCAGTCGGTGAAGCCGCCGGTCGAGGCTCCCACGTCGAGCGCTCGCCGCCCGTCCACCGCAACACCGAAGCCCTCGAGCGCGTTCTCGAGCTTCGTGCCGCCTCTCGAGACGTAGGGGGGCGCAGCATCCACGCTCAGCGCCGCGTCTTCGGCGACGAGCTGGCCGGGCTTCTGCGCCCGCGGGCCGTCGGCGGCGCCGAGCCGGACCGCGCCGGCCATGACAGACGCCGCTGCGCGCGTGCGGGAGTCGAAGAGGCCGCGCCGGTGCAGCAGGGCGTCGAGGCGGACCTTGGACACGCGATGAACGCTAGCGGGACGGTGTGATGACGCTCACAACGCTCTCCGTGCCTCTCGTCCACACTGATCAGCGCAGCACCCTCCCCCCGCAGAGCGGCCCGCCCTTCCCGGCGGGTCGTTTTGTTGCTCCGACCGCTGAGCGCATTGCGCCTCAGGCGGCCGGCAGCGCGCGCGTGAAATCGCCCATCGCGCCGATGAGCTCAGCCGCACGGTCGACGACCCCGCCCCAGCGCAGGAACCCGTGCACCATGTCGTCGTAGTGCTGCAGCTCCACGCGCACGCCGGCCGCCCCTAGTGCCTCCGCGTAGGCGACGCCGTCCTCACGCAGCACGTCGTGGTCAGCGATCGCGACGAAGGTCGGCGGCAGGCCGCTGAGGTTCGGCGCGCGCAGGGGCGACACGTCAGGGTCCGCCCCGTCCGCGCCCTGCAGGTAGGCCGCGTAGCAGCGCTCCATCGTCTCCGGCGTCAGGCCGCCGACGTCGGCGCCCGCAGCGGAGACATAGCTCTCGCTCGTCATCGTCGCGTCCGTGACGGGGTACACGAGCAGCTGCGCCTCGACGCGCTCGGCGTGATGGCGCACCGCCACGGCGGCGAGGTTCCCCCCGGACGAGTCGCCGCCGACGACCACGCGCGCCGGATCGTAGCCCAGCTGCGCGGCGCCGTGGCCGAGCGCCCAGTCGACCGCGGCGAGCGCATCGTCGCGAGCGGCGGGAAACGGATGCTCCGGAGCGAGGCGGTAGTCGACGGAGATCACCACCCGGCCCGCGGCGTTCGCAAGCGCCCGGCAGACGTGCTCGAAGCCCTCCAAGTCGCCCATCACCCAGCCGCCGCCGTGGAGCCAGACGATCGCACCGAGCGGCGTGACGCGCTGGGCGGGCTCGTAGGCGCGGGCGCACGGGCCGCCCGCGACGACCTCCAGTACGCGCGCGACCTCCTCGCGTGCGCCGCCGAGGCGCAGCGCAGCCTCGAGGTAGCCCGCGCGCATGCAGACGAGGTCCGGCGGGCCGTCCGCGTCGGCTGCGGCGTCCTGCTCGGCCAGCAGCGCGGTGACCTGCGGGTGGATCGGGGGCGGTGCGCTCACACCGCTCAGCCTACGTTCCCGCCAGCGCGGAGCCGGCGCCGACGGCCGCGGCGATGCGCTCCGCGATCGCCCTGCCGGTGAAGCCGACCTCCTCGTGCAGGAGCGTGGGCTTGCCGTGCGTGACGTAGCGATCGGGCAAGCCGACGCGCATGATCCGGGCACAGTCCGGTCCGTCGAGCCCGACGGCGTTCAGCGCCTCCCAGACCGCGGAGCCGAAGCCGCCCTGCAGAACGCCCTCCTCCACCGTGACCAGCAGCTCGTGCTCGATGGCCAGGCGCGCGACGAGGTCGATGTCCAGCGGCTTGACGAAGCGCGCGTCGGCGACGGTCACCGAGATGTCGTGCTCGGCCAGCAGTGCGGCGGCCTCACTGGCCTTGGCGACCCCGGTGCCGTAGCCGAGGATCGCGACGCGGCCGTCGCCCTCGCGCAGGAGCTCGCCGGTGCCGACCGTCAGCGTCGCGACGTCCCCCGGTGCCGGGAGCGGGACGCCGAGCCCCTCGCCGCGCGGGTAGCGCAGCGCGCTCGGCCCCTCGATCGTCAGGGCGGTGCGCAGCATGTGGCGCAGCATCGCCTCGTCGCGCGGCGCCATCGCGACCATGTTCGGCAGGGAGCGCAGGTAGGCGATGTCGAAGACGCCGTGGTGGGTCGGGCCGTCGTCGCCGACCAGCCCGGCGCGGTCCATCGCGAAGACCACGTCGAGGCTCTGCAGGCAGACGTCGTGGACGATCTGGTCGTAGGCGCGCTGCAGGAACGTCGAGTAGATCGCGGCGACGGGCTTGAAGCCCTCGAGCGCGAGGCCGGAGGCGAAGAGGATCGCCTGCTGCTCGGCGATGCCGACGTCGAAGTAGTGCTTCGGCTCGGCGACCTGGAGCAGGTTCAGGCCGGTGCCGGAGTTCATCGCCGCGGTGATCCCGACCACGCGGCGGTCGCGACGGACCTCCTCGATCATCGCCTCGCCGAAGACGGCGGTGTACTGCGGGACGATCGGCGCCGCGGTGCCGCCCTCCTTGACCGCCTTGACGACGGCCGGCATGCGGTTGGCGATCGAGCCGGGCTTGGCCGCGTGCCACTTCTCCATGCCCTTCAGCCCGCCCTCCTCGGCGGGCGCGAACCCCTTGCCCTTCACCGTGGAGATGTGCACGACGACGGGCCGCTCCGCCCGGAACGCGGAGCGCAGCGCGCCGCGGAGCGCGCGGACGTCGTGGCCGTCGATGACGCCGGTGTAGGCCCAGTCGAGCTCCTCCCAGAAGAGGCCCGGCGCCCAGAACGCCTTGAGCGACTCCTTGAGTTGCGGCCCAAGGCGCTCCGCGAGCGCGCCGAGGCCGCCGGGCAGCTCGGTCAGCCCGCGCTCCATGCCCTCGCGCGCGTGCCAGAGCTTGGGGTGCAGCCGCATCCGCGAGAACGTGCGCGTGAGCGCACCGACGTTCGGCGAGATCGACATGCCGTTGTCGTTGAGCACGACGACGATCGGGGTGCCCGCGCCGCCGGCCTGGTGGATGGCCTCGAAGGCGACGCCGCCGGTCATCGCGCCGTCGCCGATGACCGCGACGACCTTGCCCTCGTCGAGGTCGCCCTTGAGCCGCATGCCCTCCTTGAGTCCGACGGCGTAGCCGATCGACGTGGAGGCGTGGCCGGCGCCCATGATGTCGTGCTCGGACTCGAAGCGCGCGCAGAACGGCGCCAGCCCGCCGTACTTGCGGATCGTCGCGAGCGCGTCACGTCGACCGGTGAGGATCTTGTGCGGGTAGGCCTGGTGGC
>JAABUN010006415.1_pt1 | contig 13579 bp, 13 predicted proteins | sample 5559311 | NCBI WGS metagenome assembly JAABUN01 (sample SAMN10711877, study PRJNA513370) | rock metagenome | isolation source: Antarctica rocks | place: Antarctica: Victoria Land, Siegfried Peak sud | reverse complement strand
CTCGTCGATCGTCGCCTCGCGCGTCGAGGGGAGCAGCGACTGGGTCTGCTTCCACGCCTCCTCGAAGTCGCCTTCGGTGAAGGCAAGGACCGACGGCATCTGGGCCGAGTCGCCCGGCCGGCCGATGTCCTGCGCGCGCACCGGCATCGGCCGGTGGCCGTAGAAGCCGATGCCGATGCGATCGAAGCGCTCGCGGTAGTAAAGGTCCTGGTCCTGGTGCCGCAGGATCGGCAGGACCGCCTCGCGCTGCTGGCCCGCGAGAGCCGGCACGGGCGACGTCCAGGCGAGCTGGTGCGACAGCGGTGTCAGGGGCAACGTCATGCCGACCTTGGCCGCGATGACCGGCCCCCAGATGCCGGCGCAGCACACGACGATGTCGGCCGGGATCTCACCGTGGTCGGTGAGCACCCCGGTGACCTTGCCCTCGTTGACGAGGACGTCCAGAACCTCGTGGCGGGGCAGCAGGCGGGCCCCGCGCGCCGCGGCCCGGCGGGTCTGGGCGTCGACGGCGAGCACGGCCTTGGCGATGCCGTCGGTCGGTGTGAACAGACCGCCGAGCACCAGGTCCGGGTCGAGCAACGGGTACTTGGCGACCGTCTCGGTCGCGTCGAGCAGGTGGGCAGGGACGCCGTACGCCGTGAGCCACCCGTGACGCCGGTGCAGCTCGACCAGGCGCTCGGGGGTGGTGGCGACCTCCAGGCCGCCCACCTGCAGGAAGCACGGCTGCCCGTCGACGTCGAGCGCGCTGAACTTCTCGACGGTGTAGCGGGCCAGCTCGGTCATGGTCTTGGAGCCACTCGCCTGGAAGACCAGACCGGGTGCGTGCGACGTCGACCCACCGGGGGCCGGGAGGTCACCCTGGTCGACGACCGAGACGTCGTCCCAGCCTCGGGTGGTCAGCTCGTCGACGAGCGCCGCACCGACCACCCCAGCCCCGATGACCACCACACGAGGACCGGCCATGCCCACCTCCAATGAAGCATCAGACGCAACGCAATGCGTTGTTCGCAACAATCGTGTCGACGGGCCGACGCGCTGTCAAGGGGCAGACGCCGCCTAGCCGGTCAGCCGCGGAGGGTGGGCGAGGAGGTCAGGCGAGCCAGGCCTTGACCTTGTCGGGGTTGGCGTCGACCCACTTCTTGGCCGCCGCTTCGGGGGTCATCTTGTCCTGCGCGATGTACTTGGCGACCAGGTTCTGGTCGTCGTTGGTCCAGCTGAACTTCTTGATCAGCTCGAAGGCGGGGCTGCCGCTGGTCGCGAACTTCGTGCTCACCACCTTGTTGAGCTTGTACAGGGGGTAGTCGCAGGCCACCTTGGCGGGCTTGGCGTCGCAACCCGTCTTGTACTCCGGCAGGTCGACCTTCACGAGCGGCACCTCGGAGAGGAACCACTGCGGCTCGTAGAAGTAACCGATGACCGGCTTCTTGGCGGCCTCCGCCTGCTTGAACGTGGTGATCAGCGCAGCCTCGGAACCGGAGTAGACCACCTTGTATTCCAGCTTCAGGTTCTCGACCAACGCCGCGTCGTTGGTGACGAAGCCGGGGTCACCGTCGAGCAGCTGGCCCTTGCCGCCGGACTCGGAGGTCTTGAACATGTCCGCGTACTTGTTCAGGTTGTTCCAGTCCGTGATGTCCGGGTGGGCCTTGGCGAGCCACGGCGGCACGTACCAACCGATCTTTCCCTGGTTGCCGGTCGGACCGAGGTCCTGGGCGACCTTCTGCTCGGTGATGTACTTCTTGGCCAGGTCGTCGTGACCCCAGTTCTCGACCACGGCGTCGATCTCACCGGTGCCGAAACCCTGCCAGGAGACCTGTTCGTCCAGGTTCTTCTTGGTGACCTTGCACCCGAGCTTGGACTCGGCCACGTAGGCGATGACCGCAGCGTTGGCCTCGTAGCCGACCCAGCTGTTGACGGCGAGGTTGAGGTTGGGGCAGGTCTTGCCGGCGGCGCTGCCTACGGCGGCGGGCTTGGAGTCCGCGCCGACCTTGGCGCCGCCGCACCCGCTGGCGACCAGCACGAGGGCAGCCGCGGCGACCGTCAGCTGCCGGGTTCCGCGTCCGGTGACGTTGCTGCGTGTGATGAGCATGTGGTTGCCTTCCTGGCGATGAGCCACCCTGCGGTGGCGTTGTTGGGGGACGTGTGGACGGGCCTTGAGAGCTGTCATTGGCCTGCGGGGTGGTGGGACCTCGCATCCAAGCGCCGAGCGACAGCCTGGGTGATGCGGTCGAGCATGATTCCGAGCAGCACGATGGCCAGGCCCGCAGCAAGGCCCTTGCCGAACCACTTGTCCTGCCGGAAACCGGAGACGACGTCGAAGCCCAGCGCCCCCGCGCCGACCAGTCCGCCGACGACGACCATGGACAGGACGTAGATCAGTCCCTGGTTGCTGGCCAGCGCCAGGGTTCGCCGCGACATCGGCAGCTGGACCTTGGTGATCAGCTGGTAGGTGCTCGAGCCGGCCGCCGTCGCCGCCTCCATCGTGGTGGCCGGAACTCCCGCGATGCCATCGGCCACGATCTTGGTCACGACCGGCGCGGCGTACACGACCGCGGCGACGATGGCCGTGAAGCGGCTGGCTGCGAACAGGGCGACGAACGGCACCAGGTAGACGAACGCCGGCATGGTCTGGGCTGCGTCCAGCAAGGGTCGGATCAGCCGGTCGACCGTGCTGCTGCGACCCATCCAGATCCCGACCACGACGCCGATGACCATCACGGCCACCGTCCCCACCAGCGTGGCCGCTAACGTCGTCATCGCGTCGGACCACAGCCCCGTCCCCAGGATCAGCCCGAGGCAGACCGCCGCCGTCAGGGCCGACCGCCGGCTGCCGATCACGGCCGCCAAGGCGACGATGACGACCGCTACCAGCCACCACGGCGAGTCGGTGAACAGGCTCTGCAACGGGTTGAAGACGCGGAAGGTGAACCCGTCCTTCAGGGCGTTGGTGGTCGCTCCCAGGTGCAGCTGCACCCAGTCAGCGGCTTCGCTGGTGTACCGCCTGATCGGGCTGCCGAGATCGGGCTCGGCGGGGAACTGCGCGGCCCACAAGAACGTGTAGGACAGGTAGACGCAGACAACTGCGACGATGCCGCCGACGACGAGCGCAAGTCGCCTGGCGCGCTGTGACAGGCGGGAGGGTCGGCGCCGCGCCTGCTCGCTGTGGTTGCTGGCGGCGGTAGTCACTCGGTCGAAGATGATGGCGAGGACGACGATCGCCAGCCCGCCGTTGAACGCTGCGCCGATGTCGAGGTGGTTGAGGGCGTCCAGGACGACCCGGCCGAGCCCGGGGGCGTCGATCAGCGCCGCGAGGGTGACCATCGCCAGGGCCGACATGATCGTCTGGTTGATCCCGATGACGATCGTGCGCTTGGCCATGGGCAGCATCACCTTGCGCAGCGCCTGCGCGCGGGTGGATCCAAGCGACTCGGCCGCCTCGATCGTCTCGTGGGGCACCTGACGGATGCCGTGCGCCGTGATCCGGATGACCGGTGGCGCCGCGTAGACCAGCGTCGCGATCGTCGCCGAGGCCGGGCCGATGGAGAACAGCAGCACGAGGGGGGCCAGGTAGACGAAGGTCGGCATCGTCTGCATGAAGTCCAGGACCGGGGTGAGCAGGGAGTTCACCCGGTCAGACAGTCCAGCCCACACCCCGAGCGGGATCCCGATCAAGAGCGAGAAGAGCACGGCGGTGATGGTCAGCGCGAGAGTGTCCATGCTCTCGACCCACAGTCCCTGCAGGCCCATGAACACCAGGCCCCCCGAGGCGAGCAGCGCGACCCGCCAGCTGGCGAGCACCCACGAGCCGAAACCAGCCAGGACGACGACCCCGAGCCATCCGATCAGAGGCAGCGGGCGGTCCCCGACCGGCTGGGACAGCAACGCCTGGAAGAACGTGGCGACCGTGTTGATGACCAGCCGGATCTCGTTGAAGAAGTACAGGAACAGCGGGTTGCTGTTGCGCCCGGCCCCCACCCAGTCGTTGACCGAGTTCACCCAGGTGTGCAGCGGCGTGACGTCGGCCTGCGCCAGGACCAGCGTGTCGCGCCCGCGCAGCGCAGTGAAGAGCGCCAGCCACAGGGCGACGATGATCCCGACCAGCCACCGGCGGTTCAGCCACCCGGTCAGGCTCTGGCGACCCGGTACCTCCCGGACGTCGCTGGCGGTCGCCATCAGGCACCGCTGTCGCTTCCGGCGATGACTGCGAGGATCTCTTCGTCGCCGACCACGCCGAGCAGCGCGCCGTCCTGCACGACCCGCACCGGCTTCTCGGCCGCCAGCACCGCCTTCGCTGCGTGGCGGACCACTACGTCCGGGCCGAGCTGCGGACCGTCGAGGTCGTCGTCCGGGCGGGCTTCTCGCATGATCCACTTCAGGGTCAGCACGTGCGACTTCGGTACGTCGCTCACGAAGTCCCGCACGTAGTCGTCGATGGGTGCGCCTACGAGCTCGGCCCCGGTGCCGATCTGCACCAGCCAGCCGTCGCGCATGATCAGGATGCGGTCACCGAGCTTCAGCGCCTCGGCCAGGTCGTGGGTGATGAAGACCATGGTCTTGCCGACTTCCTTGTGCAGCCGGATGACCTCGTTCTGCATGTCGCGCCGGATCAGCGGGTCCAGTGCCGAGAACGGCTCGTCGAAGAGCAGGACGTCGGGGTCACCGGCCAGCGCGCGCGCCAGCCCTACCCGCTGCTGCATGCCGCCGGAGAGCTGGTCGGGGAACGAGTTCTCGTACCCGGACAGACCCACGAGCTCGATCACCTCGGCGGCGCGCTTCATCCGCTCCGCCTTGCCCGCCCCACGGATCTCCAGCCCGTACGCGACGTTGTCGACCACCCGGCGGTGCGGCAGCAGCCCGAAGTGCTGGAACACCATCGCGATCTTGTGCCGGCGCAGATCCCGCAGTGACTTCTCGTTGCAGTGCAAGATGTCCTCGCCCTGGAAGACGACCTCGCCGGCGGTCGGCTCGATCAACCGGGTCAGGCACCGCACCAGGGTGGACTTACCGGAGCCCGACAGGCCCATCACGACGAAGACCTCACCGGGGGCGACATCGAAGCTGAGATCACACACCGCGGCGACGCAGCCGGTCTGCGCCTTGAGATCGCTGCGCGAGAGCGAAGACAGGGTGTCGGACTGCGGAACACTGGAAGCCTTGGGGCCGAAGACCTTCCACAGGTTGCGTACCGAGATGACCGGTGCCGCGGGTGAGGGCTCGCGTGTCCGTTCGTCGACGGCGACGGGTTGGGAAACCCGCCTGCCCGCGGTCACGGCTGCCGGGGTACTCATCGGCTGAACCATCTCTGTGCCTCCGGACGGATGTTCTGCCAGATGTGCTTGGTCTCGCGGTACTCCGCCAGTCCGGCGTGCCCGAGCTCGCGCCCCACACCTGACTGCTTGAACCCGCCCCACTCCGCCTGCGGCACATACGGGTGGTAGTCGTTGATCCACACCGTGCCGTGCCGCAGCTGCGCAGCGACGCGCTGGCCCTTGCCGGCGTCCGTCGTCCAGACCGCGCCGGCCAGCCCGTACGTCGTGTCGTTGGCGATGCGCACCGCGTCGGCCTCGTCGGTGAAGCGCTCGACCGTCATGACCGGGCCGAAGGACTCGTCCTGCACGACCTGCATCTTGGTGTCGCACTCGTCCAGGACGGTGGGGCGGTAGAAGAAGCCCTTTGCGAGCGCGCCCTCGGTGGCCCGCACTCCCCCACAGCGAAGGACGGCGCCCTCGCTGACGCCGGCATCGACGTACGCGGCGACCTTGCTCAGGTGCGCCGCGGAGACGAGGGAGCCGGTCTCGGCCTCATCGTCGAACGGGCCGCCGAGCCGGATCAGGTCGGCCCGGCGTACGACCTCGTCGACGAACCGGTCATGCAGGTCGTCCTGCACGACCAGCCGCGCTCCGGCGGAGCACACCTGGCCCGAGTGCAGGAACACCGCGGTCAGGGCGTAGTCGACGGCCGTCTCGAAGTCGGCGTCGGAGAACACGATGTTGGGGTTCTTGCCCCCGAGCTCGAGGGCGACCTTCTTCACCGTCGCAGCGGCGGTCGCCATGATCCGCCGGCCGGTCTGCAGGCCCCCGGTGAACGACACCAGGTCGACGTCCGGATGCTCTGACAGCGGCGCACCGACCTCTGGTCCGGCCCCGAGCACCAGGCCCGCGACGCCCGCGGGCAGGCCGGCCTCGTGCAGGGAACGCATCAGCAGGATGGCGGTCGACGGGGTGAGCTCGCTCGGCTTCAGGACGAAGGTGTTGCCCGCCAGCAGGGCCGGCGCGACCTTCCACGAGGTCTGCAGCAGAGGGTAGTTCCAGGGCGTGATGAGGCCGCAGACGCCGACCGGCTCGTGCACGACGCGGCTGATGGCATCCGGTGAGCCGGTGTCGATGACCCGGCCGGCGTCGGTGCCCGCAATGCCGCCGTAGTAGCGCAGGCAGGCGACCACGTCGTCGACGTCATACGCGGCCTCGACCAGCCGCTTGCCGGTGTCGAGCGCCTCCGCGCGGGCGAACTGCGCCTTGTCGCGGACAAGCAGGTCGGCGACGCGCGAGAGCAGGGCGCCGCGTTCGCGCTCGGGTGTGCCCGGCCACCCACCCTGGTCGAAGGCCCGACGGGCCGCGGCGATCGCCCGCTCGGTGTCGGCGCGGGTCGCCTCGGACACCACCGCGACCAGCGAGCCGTCTGCGGGGCAGTGGATCTCGCGGCGGCCACCCCTGACGGGATCGAGCCACTCGCCGTCCAGATAGAGCTCTGGCAACTGCTGCCCCCTTCGGGCTGGGCGGAGAAGCGAGGGCGGTCGTTGCTTATCGCGCATCAGGATGCTCGTTGTGCAACACACAATGATCAGGCTCGCCGCGGCTGTCAACCCCCTTTGGTGGAGCAATCGACACCTGCCGGAACGCCTGCCATTGCCTGGCGACGACCCTTGACCGGCGTTCCCGGGTCGGCCACTCTGTTGCGTATTACTCACTGAGTTGTGCATTACGCACCAAGGAGCACAGATGGCGCCTCGCCCCGCAGCCGGCCACGAGTTCATCCTCACCCTGTCGTGCCCCGACACACCCGGGATCGTGTACGCCGTCAGCAGCTTCGTCGTCCAGCAGTCCGGCAACATCCGCCAGAGCCAGCAGTTCGACGACCCGATGACGGACCGCTTCTTCATGCGCGTGCAGTTCAGCCTTGGCGACGGCGACCTCCCTGCGCTTCGCGAGACATTCGGTCGGGTCGCGACCGCCTTCTCGATGTCGTGGCAGCTGAACGATGCCGCGACGCCCACCCGCACACTGCTCTTGGTCTCGCGCTTCGGGCACTGCTTGAACGACCTGCTGTACCGGGCCCGCATCGGCGCCCTCAACATCGAGATCCCCGCCGTCGTGTCGAACCACCGTGACTTCGAGGAGCTGGCCGCGGCGCACGGCGTGCCGTTCTACTACGTTCCGGTCACGGCCGACACCAAGGCGCAGGCCGAGGCGCGCCTGCTCGAGCTCGTGGACGAGCTCGACATCGACCTGGTCGTGCTCGCGCGGTACATGCAGGTGCTGTCCAACGACCTGTGCACCAAGCTCGAGGGCCGGGCCATCAACATCCACCACTCGTTCCTGCCGAGCTTCAAGGGCGCCAAGCCGTACCACCAGGCCCACGCGCGTGGCGTCAAGCTCATCGGCGCCACCGCCCACTACGTCACGCCGGACCTGGACGAAGGACCGATCATCGAGCAGGACGTCGCCCGTTCGGAGCACTCGCTCGCGCCGGACGAGATGGTGGCCGCCGGCCGCGACGTCGAGGTGCAGGTGCTGGCGCGCGCCCTCGCCTGGCACACCGAGCGCCGGGTGCTGCTCGACCACAACCGCACCGTCATCTTTCGCTGACCCGTACCCCCCGGCCCGGCTTTCCTCCCCCGAGCCAGCCGAGTTCGCCCTTGCCGGGCCTGGTTCGGCCGGTCCTGGGGAGTACGCGCCGGGAGTGCGACGTACGGTGGACGCCGTGCCGAGCGCCGGCCTGGGCCTTACGAGCCGCGACGACTACGCCGCACCGCTCGCGCGGCACCGATCAGCAACCCCAGCGCCGCTCCGATGACGCTGCCGTAGAACGCCATCCCGACGACCGCGTCCGAGAACTCGTAATCGTCAGCGTCCCTGGTGAGCGCGACGAACGTCTCGGCAGCGACCAGACCGCAGGCGCCCCCGATCAGCAACCAGCTGAGCGGGCGCAGGAGGAGCGAGCGCGCTACCCCTCCTGCGGCCGCCGGCATCAGTCCTGCTTGGGCTTGTTCGTCATCAGCGGTGCGGCGGGCGTCTTGCTGGCGGCCGCGGCCGCCGGCTTCGCCTTCTTGGGCTTCTTGGCCTCGCGGCCCTGCTTGTCCTTGGACATGCGCGTCTCCTGTCGTCAAACGGTGGGCGGGTGGATGGGGGACGACTCAGCGCATGACGGACTCCAGTGCAGGGGCGGTCGATGCCGCGGATGCCTCGACGGTAAACCCCACCGGCCTGCGAGCGCACCCACGTTCGGTCGCCGGGTCAGGCCCGGACGGTAGTCACGGGCATCGAGGAGTCCGCGGGCAGGTCGAGCTCGGACGGCGGTCGCCCGCGCAGCAGCAGCTGCGACCCCAGCGCGGCGACCATCGCACCGTTGTCGGTGCACAGGCCCGGGCGGGGTACGCGAAGCTCGATGCCGGCGTCCGCACACCGTTGCTGCGCCAGGGCTCGCAGTCGCGAGTTGGCGGCCACCCCCCCGCCCACCACCAGGTGCTCGACACCCTGCTCGCGGCAGGCCAGGACCGCCTTGCGGGTCAGCACGTCGACGACGGCCTCCTGGAAGCTCGCTGCGACGTCGGCCAAGGGCACCGGCTCACCTGCGGCCTCACGGGACTCGACCCACCTGGCCACCGCCGTCTTCAACCCGGAGAACGAGAAGTCGTAGCGGTGTCGCTCGACGTCGCGCTGCCCGGTGAGCCCCCGGGGGAAGGTGATGGACGCCGGGTCGCCCGCGCGGGCCGCCCGGTCGACGTGGGGGCCGCCCGGGAACGGCAGGCCGAGCAGCCGGGCCACCTTGTCGAACGCCTCGCCCGCTGCGTCGTCGACGGTCGCGCCGAGTGAGCGAACGTCGCCGCTGACGTCGGTGACGAGCAGCAGCGAGGAGTGCCCACCCGACACCAGCAGGGCGATCACCGGCTCGGGCAGCGGGCCGTGCTCCAGCTGGTCGACGGCCACGTGGGCGGCCAGGTGGTTGACGCCGTACAACGGCTTGCCCAGACCGATCGCGAGGGCCTTGGCGGCCGCGACCCCGACCAGCAGCGCACCCATCAACCCGGGGCCGCTGGTGACCGCGAGTGCGTCGACGTCGTCCAGCCGGACGCCGGCCTCACGGCAGGCCCGCTCGATCGTCGGCACCATCGCCTCCAGGTGAGCGCGGCTGGCGACCTCAGGAACCACCCCACCGAAGCGCGCGTGCTCGTCCGAGCTGCTCGCGACCGCGTCGGCCAGCAGCGTCGTACCACGCACGATGCCGACACCGGTCTCGTCGCACGAGGTCTCGATGCCCAGGACGAGCGGGGCGTCGGTCATGGCGCCAGGCTATCGATCGAGCGCAACGGTCGCAGCCGCATGATCCACGCGTCGACGCCCTGGTAGTAGCCGCGGCGGACGGCGATCCGCTCAAAACCGTACCTGGTATACAACCGCTGTGCTGCAACGTTGTCAGCCCGCACCTCGAGCACCAGCGTGCTCGCGCCCCGCTCGGCCACCGCGTCGACCAGCGCACCCATCAGCTGGCCGCCGACACCCCGCCCCTGCGCCCAGGGGGCGACGGCCACCGTCATCACGTCGGCGTCCGGGCCGCTGACCGAGGCCCCGGCGTAACCGGCGATCCGGTCGGGGCACGTCGACAGGACAACGCCTGTGTACCAACGGTTCTGGGCCTGAGCGAGCTCACCCCACCAGGTCTCGGCCGACCACGCGTCACCGTCGAACAGCAGCAGCTCGAGACCGACCAGCTCGCCGACGTCCCACCATCGCAGGTCGCGCAGGCTGGCGGTCACGTCCCGACCCGTTTGCGCGGCACCGGCTCCATCACGTCGGGCCGGCGCAGGTAGCGGGGTTCGAGGTCGTCGAAGCGCTGACCTCGGGCAAGCCCGGCGGCGACGAGCCCGGCCAGGGCGCCCGCTGACGGGTCGAGCGGGTGGCCCGCCCGGCCCAGCGCGTCGGGGTAGAGCTCGGCGCCGCGGCCGACCACCGGCCGGCCGGCCAGCGAGACGTCGTTGGCCCGGTCGACGTGCGGCCCCTCGACCCGGGTGCCGCCGCCGCCGTACGCCGCCCAGTAGACCTCGCGGCGTCGGGCGTCGGTGGCCACGACGAAACCGCCCGTCACGGCGGCCTCGGCCGCCAGCACGTCCAGCGTGCACACCCCGTGCAACCGCAGCCCGAGCGCCAGCGCCAGCGTGCGGGCGGTGACGAGCCCGACGCGCAGACCGGTGAACGGCCCCGGCCCGGTGCCGACGGCCAGGTCGGTCAGGTCGCGGCGGTCACCCCCCGCCTGCGCCAGCACCGCGGCGATGCCTGGCGCGAGCAGCTCGCCGTGGCGACGCGGGTCGTGCGCGGTCTGCTCCGCCAGCACCCGGGTGCCGTCGTGCAGGGCGACCGTGACGGCGGGTGTCGCGGTGTCCAGAGCCAGCAGCAGCACGGCGCCAGGCTACGGCGTCGCCGGCCCGGGCCAGGCGACGTCGCTCCAGCGGTCGCCGACCGAGGTGACCGTGACGGTGCGCGGCGCCGCGACGTCCGACGCCAGGTCACGGTCGCCGTCCGGGCCGGCCAGGTGGTCGCCCCGGGGGCGTTCGATCACGATCTCGACGCGGTCGCTGGCCAGGTCGTCGACCAGCCCCTCGCCCCACTCGACGACCGTGACGGCCGACTCCAGGGTCGCGTCCAGGTCGAGGTCGTCGACCTCGGCGATCGACCCCAGTCGGTAGGCGTCCACGTGCACGAGCGCTGGCCCCCCGACCTCGCTCGGATGGACGCGGGCGATGACGAAGGTCGGTGAGGTGATCGGCCCACGCACCCGCAGACCCGCAGCGATGCCCTGGGTCATGGTGGTCTTGCCCGCACCCAGCACACCGGTCAGCACGACGACGTCGCCCGCCCGCAGGACGCCGGCCAGCCGCTGCCCGAGGTCGAGCATCGCGGCACGGTCGGCGACGGTCTCGCGGACGGTGAGCACCAGGGGCCTCTCGGACGACGGCAGCGGGCTGATCTTACTGCTCGGGCCCGACACGTTGCAGCGAGCGCCGGGCCCGCACCAGCAGCTCCTCGAGGTGCAGGTTGACCTCGTCGGGGCGCTCGAGCATGACCAGGTGGCCGGCATCCGGGACGACCACGCGCTCGGCCACAGGCAGCCGGCGGACGATCTCGTCGCTGTGCTCGGGCGGGGTGAGCAGGTCGTTCTCGCCCGAGAGCACCAGCGCCTCGATGCCGTCCAGGGTCGCGAGCGCCGCCCGCTTGTCGTGCAGGTCGAAGGTCGGCATGAAGTCGGCGACGACCTCGATCGGGGTCGCCGCGATCATCGCGGCGGAGAACCGCACCAGCGACGCCGGGACGGGCGAGGAGTACGAGTAGTACTTGACCAGCGCCTGCTCAAGGTCGCTGGCGATCCGCCGGGTGCGGTCGATCAGCCTGGGGGTGCGGGCCAGCCCCGCCAGCGTCACCGGGCCGATCCGGTGCGCGACCCCGCCGAGCATGTCGCGCAGCCCCCAGTGGACGTCGGCCAGCCCCCCCGCGCTGGTCGCGATGAACGCGACGCCGACGACCCGCTCATCGACCAGCTGCGGGCGGTCAGCGGCCAGGGCCATCTGGGTCATGCCGCCCATCGAGTGGCCGACGAGCACTATCGGTCCGGTGGCTGCAGCGGCGTCCAGCACCCGCCCCAGGTCGCGCCCGCACTGGTCGACCGTGCACGACCCGACGGGCCCCACACCCGAGCGGCCATGGCCCCGCTGGTCCCACAGCACGAGGCGGTACCTGCCGCGCAGGGACTGCCGCTGGTAGTGCCAGGCGTCCAGGTTGAGGCAGAAGCCGTGGCTGAACACCACGGTCACCTCGGCCTGGCCGTCGTCACCCCTGTCATCACCGCCGCCGTGGTCGGCGGGCTCGTCGACCTCGACGTGCAGCGGGGTGCCGTCGTCCGCCATGACCGTGCTCGGCGTGCCGCGCAGCGAACCGAACGGCTCGGCCACACCGCCGCCTCGCGAGCGGCCCAGCGTCCACCGTTCAGCCGCCAACCCCAGTGCCGCACCGACACCGGCCGCTGCCAGTCCGGCTCCGACCCCGAGCAGGTTGAGCGGGCGCGGCGTCACGGCGCCGCCTCGCCGACGTAGCTGCGGGGCACCCGCGCACCGATCCGGGCGACGATCTCGTAGCTGATGGTGTCGGTGGCCTCGGCCCACTGCTGGGCCGTCGGCTCACCCCCGTCACCGGAACCGAACAGGACGACGGGGTCGCCGGCCCGTGCGTCGCGGGCGGCCTGGTCGTCGCCGAGGTCGACGACGACCTGGTCCATCGAGACCCGGCCGGCAATCCGACGCACGGCGCCGGCCACCAGCAACGGGCCGGTGTTGCCGGCCGCGCGCGGGACGCCGTCGGCGTACCCCAGCGGCACCAGGGCCAGCACGGTCTCGCGGTCGGTGACGTAGGTGTGGCCGTAGGCGACCCCCGACCCGGCCGGCACCCGCTTGACCAGCGACAGGTGGGCCTGAAGGGTCATCACCGGGCGCAGCCCCAGCGCGGCGCTGCCGTGCAGGTCGGGCACCGGCGAGAGCCCGTAGACCGCCAGGCCCGGGCGGACCAGGTCGTAGTGCGCGGAGCGGTTGGTCAGCGTGGCCGCCGAGTTCGCCAGGTGGCGCACCTCGGGCCGCGCGCCCAGGACGATCGCACTGGCCACGGCCGCCTCGAAGACCTCCTGCTGGTGACGCACCGTCGGGTGGTCGGGGGCGTCGGCGAAGGCCAGGTGCGACCACACCCCGACCAGCGCCACGGCGCCCTGCGCCTGCGCGGCCAGGGTGGCCCGCACGAGGTCGTCCCACTGCTGCGGCGTCGCACCCCCCCGGGACAGGCCGGTGTCGACCTTCAGGTGCACGCGGGCGGTGGTGCCCTCCTGGTGGGCGGCGGCGGCGATCTCGTCCAGGGCCCAGGGCGCGGCCACCGACAGGTCGATGCCGGTGCGGACCGCGGCGGCGAAGTCGACCCCCGGCACGTGCAGCCACGACAGGAGACGACCGGTGTCACCCGCCGCGCGCAGCGCCAACCCCTCGCTGAGCTGGGCCACCCCGAGCCAGCTCGCGCCCCCCTCGCGGGCGGCCCGCGCGCTCTGCACGAGACCGTGGCCGTACCCGTCGGCCTTGACGACCGCCATCACCTCGGCCCCGGCGGCGTGCCGCCCGAGCTCACGGACGTTGGCCCGCACCGCAGCCAGGTCGACAACCGCCTCGGCAGGCAGGGTCGAGGGCTCGGTCACACCAGCCAGTCTCTCAGTACCCGAGCACTGAGCACTCACCGCTCGCGAGGGCCGTCGCGCAGCAGGCGGGCCACCGCGTCGGGCA
>JAABUN010006414.1_pt1 | contig 13579 bp, 13 predicted proteins | sample 5559311 | NCBI WGS metagenome assembly JAABUN01 (sample SAMN10711877, study PRJNA513370) | rock metagenome | isolation source: Antarctica rocks | place: Antarctica: Victoria Land, Siegfried Peak sud | reverse complement strand
CGTAGTCTTCGGCCTTGACCGCCAAAACCTGACCTCTGGTAAGGCGAATAAAGGTTGGAGCGGAGGCGATACCGATAGCGATCATCGCGTTTTGCAAACTCGGCCCCAGCGCCGCTGCCAGTGCGACCGCCAGGATGAGGAACGGAAACGACAGCAGCGCGTCGGTAAACCGCATGATGAGCTCGTCGACAAAGCCGCCGTAAAACCCGGAGATCAGCCCCAGCGGAATCCCCATCAGCATAGCGATGACGACCGAGATGACGCCAGCCAACAAGCTCGCACGCGCGCCGAAGATCACCCTCGAGAGTACGTCGCGGCCTACGTCGTCGGTTCCAAGACGGTATTCGGCGCTCGGCGCTTGACGCACCGCCAGAAAATCCGTCCCGGCCGGGTCGAAAGGTGCGAGCTGCGGCGCAAAAACGGCCAAAACGGCGAAAAAGACGATAGCCGCTCCTCCGAAGAGCGCCAGCGGACGTTTCCAGAGGCGGCGTAGCGCCCGGTTTTGCGGACGACGCGAGCGTTCTCCGGCGTCCGTATCGGCTCTAGCGAGGCTCACGTTCCCCCTCCGACCTGAATCCGTGGGTTGACGAGCGCGTAGGCGATATCGACCAGCAGATTGATAAAGATGTACGCCGCCGAGGTAAAGAGCACCACGCCCTGCACCACCGCGTAGTCGCGGTTGAAAACCGAATCGACGACGAGTTTGCCGAAGCCCGGAATGGTAAACACCTGTTCGGTCAGAACCGCCCCGGAGAGCAGCGCGCCCATCTGCAAACCGAAAATAGTAATCACCGGTACCAGCGCGTTGCGGAGCGCGTGCCGGAGCACCACCCGGCGGCGGAGCAAGCCTTTAGCTTGGGCGGTGCGAACGTAATCTTGCTTGAGCGCGTCCAACATCGAACTTCGCAGTTGCCGCATCAGCACCGCCGCGAGACCCGTACCGAGTACGAACGCAGGCATGATCATCCGCTGAAGATTGCCGAGCGGGTCGCGCCCGAACTCGACGTAGCCCGAAGCGGGTAGCAAGTTCAGCTGCACCGAAAAGAACAAGATCAGCATGATACCGAGCCAGAAGTTCGGCAGGGACAGACCCGAGAGCGCGAACAACGTCCCGAGATAATCGACCGCTGTGTTTTTGTATACCGCCGAGAGCACCCCCACAGGTAGGGCGATCAGCAGGGCGACGAGCATACTCAGCAGGGCGAGCTCTACTGTGACCGGCAGTTTCTGCCGAATCAGCAGCGTAACCGGCTGGTTCGTACGGATCGATTGACCCAGGTCGCCCTGCACGACCTGCCCGAGCCAAGCCAGATACTGCACCGGCACGGGATCGTCGAGGCGGTAGCGTTCACGGATAAAGGCGATGACTTCGGGGTCGCGCTGTTCTCCGGCGATAATCAGCGCGGGGTCGCCGGGGAGAAGCCGCTGAATCCCGAACACCATCAACGTAACGATAATCAGCGTCGGGATAGCGGTTAAAAATCGCTTGGCGATAAAGAGCAGCATCTAGGGGTTCCGTAACGGCTGGTTCACGGGGAAGCCTCCGGTAGAGCAGTCCCGCCTGAGGTGTGTATAGGCGGGACGAGGGGTGAGCTGAAGTCGGGGTTTGGGTTCTGCTGACGGTGTTCGGTTGGCGATCGCCGTTTGGAAACTACGCCCTTCGTGCCGGGCGAGCCGACGTTTCTCGGTTTTCTACTTCCCGCTCGTTTGCAGCGCAGCCCTCAGCCTGGAACGTCGGCAGAACCTGACCAAACCTAGTTGAGCGTTACACCCTGCCAGCGGAGGATACCGTCCGGATAGGCTTCAAAACCCTCTAAAGCAGCTACGTGCGGGAAAAACAGATTCTGGTGATACAAGTAGATGACGTGACGGTTGGGTAGGTACAGCTCGCCCGCGCTGTCGTACAGGGCTTTGCGTTCGGCGGGATCGACCACAGCGCGCGCCTCGTTCAGGATAGTGTCGAGCTCTTCGTTACAAAAACCGGTTTCGTTAAGAGCACCCTCGCAGGTGTGGTACTGGTGAATATTACCGTCGGGGTCCAGGCGGCCCGACCAACCGATCTGAAACGCTTCGTAGTCGCCCGCCTCCTGAAAATCGAGGGCGCTGGCGAACTCGGTCGCGCGCAAGCTGATGTCGAATCCGGCCTCTGCGCCGAGCGCCTGAACCACCTCGCCAAGACGGACCGATTCGGGGTTGTTGCCGACCATCAGTTCAAACGCGACGCGCTCGAACCCGGCTTCTTGCAGGAGCGCCTGAGCCTGCTCGAGGTTGCGTTCGGGAACCGGATACGCTCCATTATACCAGGGGCTGCTCGGCGGCACGGCCTGATTGCCGACGATATATTCGCCGTCAAATACAGCCTGATTGATAACCTCCCGGTCGAGCGCGAGTTCTAACGCCTCGCGGACTAGGGGGCTACTCGCCAGCGGCGTCCCCAAAGGTTCGGGGTTCGACAAGTTGATGGTGATGCCCTGATAGCCCAGGCTTGGGGCGGAGGGCAGCGTCAGGTTGGCGTCGCTGCGGATGGTCTCCAGGTCGGTCGGGGCGGGCCGTTCGATCATCTCCAAGTCGCCCGCTTGCAAATTGGCGAGCCGTACGCTCGAGTCCGGGATAGGTAAAAAGACAACCCCCTCCAGGTTGATACTTTCGGCGTCCCAGTAGTCCGGAAACTGCTCGAGCACGATGCGGTCTTGGGCCACACGTTCGATAAAACTAAACGGCCCCGCACAGACCGGCGCGTTACCGAAATTTTCCCCCTCGGCTTCGGCGGCGGTCGGTGAGACCATCATTCCGGCGCGGTCGGCGAGTTGCGCCACAATCGGTGCGAACGGTTGCGACATGGTCAGGCGCACCGTGTTTTCATCGACGACTTCGACGCTTTCGAGCTGTTCGATCTCGCTCGCGCGGTTTGAACCGGGAAAGTTTTTGGACCGCTCGAGGTTGTACTTGACCGCTTCGGCGTCGAGCATGGTGCCGTCGTGAAACGTCACCCCGTCACGGATATCAATCGTCAACGAAAGGTTGTCGTCTGAAAACTCGTAGCCGGTCGCAAGCTGCGGCACGATCTCCAAGTCTTGAGTGATGTCGAAAAGCTTGTCGCACAAGCTGGCAAAAACGATGCGCCCTACATAGGTGCGGCTCAGCACCGGGTCGAGAATATCCGGGTCTTCGTTAAGCCCGACTCTGACGGTCTGCGCCCAACCGCTCGCAGCCAAACCCAAGATCAACACGCTACTGACAAGTCGCTTCATAACGCTCCTTTTTTCCCCTGCTCGTAATGTTTCCGCGTGGGCATACCCTCCAGCAGCCACCGGCAAACCACTGTGGTTCACCGGCGGCTGCTGCGCGTTAAGCAAACACTAGGCGACGTGAACGCGCATTGTCAATATTTATACAGCCTATGCTAAGCTTATGCGCGGTTAATTCTAGAAAACCTTGTGGGCGGCGTAGACGCCAGAACAGGAACGTATGACCCTAGACCGGCTCGATCAGCAACTCATCAGCGCCTTAGAAGACGACGGTCGCCGCCCCTACCGCGACATCGCCCGCGATCTAGGCGTCGCCGAAGCGACCGTGCGCGCGCGCGTCTCGAGGCTTGTAGAAACGGGTCTGATCTGCATCACCGCCGTCGGCGACCCGCTAAGTTTGGGTATCGAAGTCGCGGCGATCAGCCTGCTCTCGGTACGTCCGGGGAGCGCCGCCAAAACCGCCGAGCAGCTCGCGGTCTACCCGAACGTACGTTTTGTCGGCGAGTCGTTCGGCTCCGCCGATATCATCATTCAGACGCTTCACCCCGACCTGAAGAGCCTGCACCGTTTTATCGGTACCGAACTGCCGGAGGCAGTTCCCGCGATCACCCGCACCGAAACGTTTCAGCTCGCGCGCGTCGTCAAAAGTACTTGGAACTGGCGCGCGTGGTTCGAGCAAGGTAGAGCGGCTGAGTAGGCGAGTCGGCGCTTGTCGTCTTGATTCCGTCGATATTCGTTCTCCGTCAACGTTGTTCTTCGCGCACTACAAGCAAGTGGCGTGTAGCTTGTAAGTTCGTGTCTACTTGCCACCCGCTATCGACCTCCTCCAGAGAGGTAAAAGCCGGATTAGAGAGCATGGAAAGTCAACAAAACTTAGTTGGTAGCCTGCCCGTCGGTTACGGTGGCCTGCGCCGCGTAACGCCCGACCAGCAGCCAACCGAGAGCGTAGTAAAGCGCCGCCAGCCCGAGTAGCGCCAGAGCGTAGAGCGCCGGACTCCCGATAAGCCAGCAGAAAACGGCGAACCACACCGGAGCCGCCAGCAAGACGCCCTGAAGCAGCGCCGCCCGCAGCGCCCCCGCCTGCTCCCCGGAACGGGCGCTGAGTGTTCCCAGCACGGACGTAACGGGTAGCCCCAACCCCGCCAGCCCCAGCAGCATCTGCGCGGTCAGCGCACCCGCCGCGTCCGGCCTCACAAAGACCAACAGCGCACCCCAGGCGACGAGCGCCAACCCGGTCTGACCTGCAAACGCCAGCATAAAAAGCGTTCGGAGCGCCCCCGCTGCCTGCGCTCGAGTCGGTGCGTCGCTCGTTAAAAAAGCTCGAAGGTAACGCAGCACACCGGAGAATACCTCACATTATCCGCTGCTGACTGCTTTACCGGCTGCACCCTCGGTTGACGGTGTCGGGACCGCTGCGAAGCTTGATGACGCCCTGACATTTGCCCGTTACCTTCCTCATGGAGGTGATATGTGGACGTAACCCACCGGGACGTAGCCATACGCGGACAATCTGCGACGACACCAAACAGGGCGAGGCGGGCAGCGCGGCACAGCTTGTTGCACGCGTTTCCGTACCTGCTCCCAGCACTCGCCGTGTTCATCACGTTTACTTACTATCCGCTCGTCCGGGTGGTCTATCTCAGCTTGACCGACGCCGACCTCATCAGCCCACCGACGTTTGTGGGGCTTGAAAACTACCGCTTTCTAACCCAGGACCCGAATTTTTTAAGCTCGCTCGGCGTCACCGCCGTCTTTGCCCTTTCGCTGACCGCGCTCGAGGTCGTGTTCGGCATGGCGTTGGGGTTTCTGATGAACAGAACCTCCCCGGTTCAAGGGCTGGTGCGCGCCGCAGTATTCGCCCCCGTGGTGGTCTCTGTAGCCGCTACCGCCATCCTCTGGATTTACTTTCTGAATCCGAACGTCGGCCCACTCAACGCCGCCCTCGTAAGCCTCGGCCTACCCAGCCCCGACTGGCTGCAAGACCCCAAGCTGGCGCTCGCTTCGGTCGTGCTGGTGAGTTTCTGGAAGGGGGTAGGCTTCTCCGCTGTGCTCTACCTGGCAGGTTTGCAAGGAATATCTGCCGAGCTTGAAGAGGCCGCCGCTATAGACGGCGCAGGGACGTGGAGGATTGCGCGGTTTATCACCGTCCCGCTGCTCGCACCGACTACCTCGCTCGTTTTCTTCATCTCGCTGGTCAACAGCTTTCAAGCCTATGGCCTGGTCCTCTTGATGACCCAAGGGGGACCCGCAGGCAGCACCACGCTCCTCGGTTACTTTCTCTACGAGAACGCCTTCCGCTTTTTCCAGATGGGCTACGCCTCGGCGGTTTCGGTCGTCCTCTTTGTGCTGCTGGTCAGCTTAGCGGCGCTGCAATTCAGGATGTCCGAAAAGCGGGTGCATTACCAGTGAGGAACCCCTACACATTTTCGGCCAAACGTATGGGTACCTTTGGCGTCACCTTGCTCGGGCTCGTGGTGAGTGCGCTATTTCTCGCCCCGCTGGGGTGGGCTCTCTTGACAGCTTTCAAGGAGGGGCGGGAGGTCTTTAGCGGCGCGCTGCTGCCCTCGCGCTGGCGCGTGAGCAATTTTGTCGAAGCGTGGAACGCCGCACCCTTCGGACGCTACCTCATCAATTCGCTGCTAGTCTCCACGGCGATCACTGCCCTCGTCCTCCTGACCTCGTGCCTGAGCGCCTTCGCCTTCGCTCGCCTGAACTTTCCCGGACGCGCGCTGCTCTTCATGCTGGCGCTGGGCACGCTGATGATCCCCTACGACGTGCTGCTCATCCCCAACTACCTGACCGTGCGCACGCTTGGCCTGCTCGACAGCTACGCGGCCCTCATTTTGCCTTTCACCGCCAGCGGCTTCGGCATCTTTGTCCTGCGCCAAGCTTTCAAGCAGACGCCCCGGGAGATCGAGGACGCGGCGCGCATCGACGGGGCGAACTCGCCGACCTACCTCTTTCGCATCCTCGTGCCGATGAACCTGGCCCCCCTCACCGCTGTCGGGGTACTCACCTTTCTGGGTGCCTGGAACGCCTACGTGTGGCCGCTTATCGTGACCTCGCGTGATGAACTGCGCCCCGTACAGGTGGGGCTAGCCAACTTCCGAGGGGTCGAAGGCTCCAACATTCCGCTGATGATGGCGGCGACCGTCATCGCAGTGGCTCCCGTCCTCATCGTCTACATCTTTGCCCAGCGCTGGTTTATCAAGAGCGCTGCCGCCAGCGGCCTTAAAGGTTAGTACCACTTCAAAAAGGAGTTTGACATGAAAAAGCTGCTCATCCTTGCCAGCCTGCTCGTAAGCCTCGCCTCTGCCCAGCCCATAGAACTCTCGTTCCAGCACTCCATGAACGGCCCGCTCGGTGAGGGGGTCACCACCTTGGTTGAAAAGTACAACAGCTCACAAGATGAGGTCGTCATTCGGGAGGTGTTTGCCGGTACCTACGACGAGGGGCTGCAAAAGATTCTCGCGCAGCTCGCTGCCGGCGACTCGCCCGACATCGCCCAGCTCGAGGTTGCTCTGGTGGCGCGCGTCGCCGAGTCGGGACAGCTGCTCGACCTCGCGCCGCGCCTTCGGGGGGAGAACCGCGCTCTCTATGACGACCTCTGGCCCGTGTTTCGGGAGCAGATCGAGCGCGAAGACGGGGCTATCTACGCGCTGCCCTTTAACAACTCGAACCCGGTGCTCTACTACAACCCGGAGCTGCTGGCAGAGGCCGGAGTCGAGCCGCCCCGTACCTACGCCGAATTTCCCGAGACGGCGCGCCGCATCAAAGAGGCGACAGGTGCCCACGCGGTTGCCTTTGAAGGGTTTCCTTGGGTGCTCGAGGGCACCGTCTGGAGTAACGGCGGCGAAATTATCGAAGACGGGAAGCTGGCGCTCGACCAGCCTAACGCCGCTGAAGTTATTCAGACCTGGACCGAAATGATCCGTGAGGGAACAGCAACCGTTTCCACCTCGCCAGACACTACAGAGCAGAACTTCGCGGCTGGCAAGTTGGCGATGGTCTTCGGCTCCGTCGCCTCGTACTTTTTTAATGAAGAGGCCGTGGACTTCGACTTCGGCGTGGCACCGCTGCCCTACTTCGACGAGCCAGTGGTACCGGTAGGCGGGGCCGATCTGGTGATCTTTAACGGCATCTCCGAAGAGCGCCAGGAGGCGGCTTGGGACTTTCTGACCTGGTTGACCGAGCCCGAGCAGCAGTTCGACTGGGTGCGTATGACCAACTATGTTCCGGTACGGCAGTCCGCCACCGAACTACCCGCCTTTCAGGAATACCTAAGCGAGCACCCTGACCGGCAGGTCGGCATCGACCAGCTTCCCTACGCACGTCCCCGCCCGAGCTTGCCCGGCTACCCGGAGGCGACGCCGGAGATTATCGAGGCGCTCGAGTCCGTCTGGCTCCAGGACGCGCCCCTTCAGGAGACGCTCGACGACCTCGTGGGGCGCACCGAGCGCCTCTTCCGCTAAAGGTTCAAGGTCTTAAAGCGCGCCGGCGTTGTTCTCCTGCCGGCGCGCTTAGCTTTTACAGAAAGGTTGCTTATGGATATGTTGCTAACTCAGACAGGAACTGTTTCGCCTGAACCGCGTGTGCATTACTTGCAACACACCTTCGAGGTGCCCGAAGGAACGAAGCGCCTCAAGGTCACGCTGGCGTTCCGCAAAGACCGGTTGTGCCAGCTTTTTCTCTCTGTATTCGACCCGCACGGCTACCGGGGTACGCGGATGAAACCGGGCGCAAGCGGCGACATCGTGCTCGAGCTCGACTTAAGTGAAATGTACGCGAGCGAAGGTGGACTGCCGGGAGTTATCCCTAGCGGCACCTGGCGCGCGCAAATAGACGTCGAGCGTACCGAGGAAGTCAGCGACTATACGCTCACGGTGGAGACGAGCCGTGAGCTACCAGAACCTCTTAGCACCCGTGCCCCTCAGCCCCGAACGCCAGCACCGCAAAACGGTCGTACGGGTGAGGGGTACTACCGCGGCGAACTTCACGCCCACAGCAGTCACAGCGACGGCAGCGCCCCGGTCGCAGCGGTTGTAGCGGCGGCTCATCGTTACGGCCTTGACTTTTTGTCGCTTACCGATCACTTCACCACAGCGGGGTGGGCCGAACTCGAGCAGCTGGCGGGACCGGACCTCACCGTGATCAAAAGCCTCGAGCTGACCGGGCACTACGGTCACGCCAACTTGCAGGGGTTGAACACCTGGGTCGACACCTTTGTCGACCCAGGCAACCCGGCGGAGCGCACCATCAACGACGTTGCCAAGGACACGCACGCGCAAGGGGGACTTTTTTGTGTCAATCACCCCTTTTCATTGTCGCTCGGCTGGCGCTACCACGATTTTGACTGGTCGCTGTGCAATCTGCTCGAGGTCTACCACCACCTCACGGGTTCGAACAACAGCGCGCAGCTCGGTTTGTGGGACAGCTTGCTGGCACGCGGTTACAAAATTACCGGGGTCGGCGCGACCGATTCGCACAGTCCAGCGTCGGGACAGCACCGGCTGGGCCAAGTGTTTACCTACGTACACGCCGCCGAGCTGAGCTCCGGAGGTATCACTGAAGGTCTTAAAGGGGGACGCGCCTACGTGTCGCTGGGACCGACGCTCGAGTTTGTGGCCCAGGTTGGGCAAGCCACCGCTCACATGGGGGAGAGTCTGTCGGCAACCGGCCCTGTTACCCTCAACATCAAGCTCGGCGGCCTCGACTTTCCGGGCCGCCTGCTGGTGATGAAAAACGGGCTGCATCACCTTTATGCGGACCTTCCCGCGAGCGGCGCGGAGCCCGTAGAGCTGAACGTCGTGGATGAAGACCCCGTTCCCGGCTACTACCGGCTCGAGCTTTACGCCCGTTCTCCGCAACCCTCATTTGAGGGAGGGCGAGAGTGGGACCGCACCCTTGCGCTGAGTAATCCCATCTACCTGACCTGAGTGGGGTCGGCGAGTGCTGGTCTAATCACTGTAAACTGGGGGATGGACCTCCGCTACCCTATCGGCCCGTTTGTCCCTCCCACACCACCACCGAGGCTGACCGAGCGGGCTGGATAGAGGTTCTGGAGGCCGCGCCGGATACCTTTCGGGCTGCTGTCTCCGGACTGAACGGCGTGCAACTGGGTACGCCCTACCGTGAGGGTAGCTGGGCGGTTCGGCAGCTTGTCCATCATCTACCCGACAGCCACCTGAACAGCTATGTCCGTTTCAAGTGGGCGCTGACCGAAAACGCGCCCGTGATCAGGCCGTACCTCGAGGACCGCTGGGCTGAACTGCCGGACTCGAGGCTGGAGCCTGAAGTTTCGCTGGCGCTTTTGACGGCGCTGCACGGGCGCTGGACCACACTGCTGCGCGCGTTGACCGAAGAGGACTTCGCCCGCACCTTTGTCCATCCAGAAAATGGCGAGCAGACCCTCGCCCAAAGCCTGACGCTTTACGCGTGGCACAGCGAGCATCACACGGCGCGGATTGTTGGTCTCAGGGAACGTCAGGGGTGGTGAGCAGTGTCTTTTCCTGTTCTCCGAGCTCCGTACCCGCATGTTTTTGCGCTACCAGCTAATTGCCGAGCAGTGAGCGACGAGCAACGATTAGAACCCGAAATCTCGTTACTTTTCGCGCATTGCTCTGCACTCGGCGACTAAAACCTCGAGGCGTCGTCCCTACTGTGTAAAGTGAGTGATATGTGCAGCGTCCGGAGCACACCGCGCCCGCACTGCGACTTCGGAACCTGGAAGAAGCTGGTCAGTGCCCGTGTGGGTCGTCCTCGACCGCTTCGGACGCGAACGCGTAACCGACAAAGGTGAGCACGCCCGCGACCAGCGTCACCCCTGAAAAGACGAGCACGCTGTAGACCCCGATCTGAATGACTGTATCCATGGCGACCTCCTAAAGTGTCCTATCTTAACGTCTCCGGCGCGGCGGGATGGTGAGGTCAACGCTCTCACGCTCACGCCGCCGCCGGTTCGTCCGCTCTACAACCCGCTCGCGGGCGTTCTGAAGGGGCCGAACGGCGAGGTTTTCCCCGTTTCCGGAGACGCCCCTACCCGCACAGGTGACTTTGACCGATACCGCTTTGGTCCTACGTACGTACCAATGTAAAGTTTTACCTTGCTGAAGGGGTCGCCTAACGCCGATGATGAGGGCCATGAGCAACCCTTCGATCATTCCTTCAGCTCAGCGCCTCGCTGAAGCCAACAATGTCAACTGGCGTACGCTCCAGGGGAGCGGCGACGGCGGCAGCGTCGTCGAGCGCGACGTGCTCGCGCACCTCGCCCGGGTCATGATGGGCGAAGCAGAGACCGATCCGACGCCCGAACCGCTGCCTGAAGGGATGCGCGCGTGGCCCGAAGAGCTGGAGCGCCGCAAGGGGCAGGAAGCCTCCGCTGCGCCTGAATCCGCTGCTACGGCAGCAGACGACGCGGTAGATGGAGAAAGTGCCTGGTCGTTCGAGCCCTCAGCGCCCGAACCGACCACGCCGCCGGTTTCGGGTGGGTGGGACGACGCTCCGAGCCCCCAGGCTGAGGCCGAGCCTGAAGCTGAGTACGTTTTCGCGCCCGACGTTCAGGCTGAACTCGACGCGTCGGTTCGTTTTGAAGCACCTGACGAAAACGGTGCCGATTACGAAGCCGAACGCGTTGCCGAATACAGCACCGACTCTGGTGACGATTCGGCAGCCGCGCCCGCAGCCGAGCTTGTGGGTGGCGTTTCCGAAGAGGTCTATCAAGCTGCGCTGGACGAACTCGAGATGCTTAGAGCCCGGACTGAAACGCTCGAGGAGGAGCGTTCACAGCACCTCGCCGAACTCAGAAAGCTTCCGGAACTGCAAAAAACCGCCGAGGCGCAACAAACCGAACTTGCTAAACTCGGAACCCTGCAAAGCGAAATCGGGGGGCTTAAAGACCAGCTCGCCGCCGCCCAACCCGAGGCGCAGCGCGTTCAGGAGATGACGGCGCTCAATCAGGACTTGGAGGCGCGTTTAGAGCGAGCGCGCGAGTTCAAAGACGGGGCCAAAGCCGAACTCGAGCGCATCATGAGCGTCAACAAGACGCTCGAGGCCCGCTTAGCCGGGTCTGCCAAGCCAAAACGCCCGTGGTGGCGGTTCGGGGGTTAAGAATGAGTGGCTGGTAGCTCGCCGCCTGCAGACTTTGGTCTACCCGGCAAAAGTTGGATCGTGTAAACGTCAGCGTTCGGCACTGAAAAAGGGGCAGCGCAGGACCGGTTGTCCCTGATATTTAGGCAATTCGGGCTGGGTACAGCGGACAAACATGCTCTCTTTGCTGCTCCGCACCAGACGAGCGTAAAGGCAGCCCCCACACAAGCCGCCTTGAGCTGTCCTCACCAGATCGCGCCGGTCGGCGCTGCTCTCATTGTCTGCGGAGTTCAGTAGCTTATTCAGCGGGTTTGCTGTCACTGCCGTAGAGCCCGTCGGCGAGACGGAACAACATCTCTCTGGTAAAGGGCCGTTTGCCCTCGGCGAGCGCGCCCTTGTCCGCGTTATAGGTCAGCTTGCGGTAGACGTGCGACTCGAAGGGGTGCAAGATGACCTCTTTGAAGACCGTGTGGCGTGGGCTGGCGTTGACCAGCAGCAGGGGCCGCCCCTTGAGGTCGGAGAGAGACGCCGACATCACGGTCGTCGGCAGATCGTAGGGGCGCTCCATCCGGTAGATGTAGTCTGGAAAGTCGGCCTCTTTTTCAAACATCGCCTGCGGGTGCGCGTCGGCGTACTCGAGCATCCAGCTTAAAAAGGTGTTCCAGGCGGTGTAAAAGGGGGCGTTCTCAGCCGCGCGGCGGTCCGCACCTGTCTGGGTCGGGCCGGTTTGGGTGGGGCTGAGGTCGGTCAGCGGGGTTTCGGACTTGGTACCGTCGCGGTTGCTCATGCGCCTAGTCTACTCCAACGCCGTTTGCCCACTGATGTATGTAAAGAGCTGGCTCAGGAATTTTCTAATCGCTGTACGATAGTGCATCAAAGTAGAGGCGGTTTCCATTCTTCTCCAAAGCAGTCCCGCCAAGTATCAATAAGAGAAGTGGCTGTGGACTCAGCTTGTTGTCGTTTATAAAGGTGAGCAGCTGTAGGCTTTTTTATACCTTCAACTCTTTCAACCTCCCGTTTCTGAGCAATAATTTGCTGATCGAACTCTGACTTAACACCTTCGTACATAGTAAAAGCATCTTCATGAAGTAGGCGATATTCATAGAATCCAAATGACGGACTTACCGTTAAAGGCTTTTGTTTTCGCAAGTAGCCTTCATAAATCGACAAAGAACGCTCACGGGTTACCCCGCTTTGCTTGAGGCGAATCGCAATTATCTGTAGACGACATACTGCCCATGCAGATTTGTTCATTTCTTTAGTGAGTGCATCACTAAAAAGTAATTCGCAAAGACGATATAGATCGGTGAGCGCACTCAGACAATTCTGCTGGGTGATTGTCAGTCCCGTTTGCTTGTGATCGTGAAAGAAGGCGTTGCGGTTCCTGCGACGTTCGATAATGTCGTCGAGTACCTGATGCAACTCCTGATGTTCCTGGACGGTACATCCTTTATCGTCAGCGATAGGTTTAAGTACCTTTAACTCAGCGATAACCTCTTCAAAATTTTTGAAGCCGCGCTCTTTATCGGCTGACCACTCTTGTGGAGCTTTGTGCCTCCTAAGTACTGCGTTTAATCTGTTTCGCTTATTTTTATCACTAACAATGTTGAGATATTGTTTAAGCTGATGATGTGTGATCGAGCCATTGAAATAATTTCGCAGCGCATTTTTGTGTTTGGTGCTAGAAACTAACTTTTGTGACTGCAAGTCTTTCATAGCTTGTTCTTGACGGTTAAGCGTATCCTCATAGAGCCAACTTTTCATTGCAAGCTCACAGATATCGTCCACTTGGATATAAACGGAGCGATCATTGCGACCAGGAGCAACTAAATAGAAATCATTGGTACTTTCCATAAGACCAAGAAGGTCAGGAATGCGTGACATTCATGTGCCCTCCTCGATCAGCTCCTCCACCCGACGCTTGGCACTTTCGAGGAGTGATTGTGCGTCTTGTGCAGCTTGGCGCGAATCCCAAACTTTTTGAAGAATCGTTTTCTGCTCGTTGTGTGAAGGAAACGCAACGCGAATAGATTCAATTGCAGGGATAGTCAGGTTAGTTTGTACACCACCGGTGTTGTTGCGCTGAACCTGTAAACGTCCCGGTAAGGCGTTCATAAATAACCTCGACTGCTAGGGGCTACGAGAGGCTAGACAGCGAACATAAAGGCGAAGTTATGCGCGGCGATCTTACGACAGACGTGTGCCCGAAGCGAATGAAACGAGTTGCGCTGACCGAACACAAGGTG
>JAABUN010006413.1_pt1 | contig 13580 bp, 12 predicted proteins | sample 5559311 | NCBI WGS metagenome assembly JAABUN01 (sample SAMN10711877, study PRJNA513370) | rock metagenome | isolation source: Antarctica rocks | place: Antarctica: Victoria Land, Siegfried Peak sud | reverse complement strand
TTCGGCGAATTATTGTGCGATATGAATACCATTCTGACAATTATTTAGGTTTTGTTTTATTGGGCTGTATGCTCATTTTGTTACGAAACTATTTTTGAGATGGCTTCTAGTCTCTGAAGAAACATTCAGGCAGCAAAGAGAATTTTTCTAACTTGATTCAAAGGGCTTTTCGAGCTAACATTTATCATACCGCCACAGGAAAAAAAGAGCACGAATTTTTTCGGCGTCTGTTTTAACCGGTAGACTTTAAACTCGAAAAAGGAGAAGTAGAATTAACATTATGAATACAGCGACTACGGATTCCGTCAAAGACGAACTTTTAGAAAACAACTCGGTGTTCAGAGATTTGGCGCGCCAGCATCAGAACTTTGAAAAGAGATTGAGTGAAATAGCCGAATTAACTTACCCGAACGATGATGAATTGTTGGAAGAAGCCACGCTCAAAAAGAAGAAATTGCAGATCAAAGATGAAATGTATTCAATGATGGAAGAATTTTCCAATCTACATTAAGTTAAATTGGAGCGCGGAATTTACCGCGCCTTTAGAAATACTTTCAGGACGATTGTTTATCTACTCGCTCGGAAAATTAGAGAAATCTCGAATCGGCTTTCTCTAATTTTCTAAGCAATTTAAGTTTGAGGTGTTAGCAAACGCAATCACGCCCCGATTCGTAAAAAACGTTAATAGATTATTAACAACTAAAGGTTCCGACAAAAAGAAATCCTTTTCGGCGAGAGGGATTTGATTGACTATTTTGCCGCTCTTTAAATTTAGAATTATCGCTTCGCTCTCGGCGGGGATGATAAAAACGACATAATCGCCGATGATCAACGGTTTTCCCAAAATGCGTCCCGGCAGTCTTCTTTTCCAAATGTTTTTACTATTTCGCAGCCGGTTAAAATAAACAAAATTATCGAGGGAAGTAACGAGGATTTCGTCTAGCGTGAGTGTCAGACTCGAAATTTCGCCGCCGTAGCGCCCTTGCCGGGAAACACTGCTTCTCGGGATGTTTAGAAGATAAACCGATCCTTTTTTATCTCCCCAAAACAAACGACCGGCGGCGACGGCTAAAATTGACGCCGGTGTCTGAGCAGCAGCGGTCTTCATTACAATTTCTCCATCGCTCGTCGACAAAGCATAAATTAAACTTTTAACGGTTGCGATGTATATCCGGTTCTCGAAGAAAAAGGGCGGCGAACTAAACTGTTGATTCAGGTTTTTCTCGAATTTTTTTTGCGCGTTAATTTTTCTGATTGAGATGATTGTTCCGTCGGTCTCTGCCAAAAACAGACTGTCTCTATAACTGCTGAGAGACGCCGGTTTGCTCGACAAAAAAGGGAATTGCCAGATGGTCAGACCCGTCTCGGCATCAAGCGCTCTGAGGATATAACGGTTTGCCTGATTTTCTCGTTCGCCGCCGCTCGACTTTAAAACCTCCGTCACAAAATAAACTCTCGCATCATCGTAAATGACGTCCGAAACAATTTCGCCCCCTAAATCGGATACCCAAACCGTAGAGTTTTTTTCTAAATTCAATTTTTCGATTTTTCCCGCCTCTAGTGCGATATACAAAGAAATTCTATTATCGGACGCACTATTTGTCGGCAGAAGTTTGCCGTTTTTGTTTTGCAAACATAATTTTAAGGGCACGGCGGGATTCAAAGCCCCGTCTACAAAACCATACTCGTTAGGCGGGCGGGCAATAGCCGTCAGCGCGACTAACAAACACAAACCAAACGCCCGGAGAAGAAGTTTCAAATCCATACGATGATTTTAACAGACGGTTTATTAATCGGTTAACTCGAATTTATCGAGCTGCTGCCAACGAGACGTTCTTATGCTATAATAGTTATCTAAAATTCTTATGCAGAACAAAACTTTTAAATCGATGGAAGAGAGAAATATCCATCGTCCGGTAAAGGCTTGGTCGTTAAATTTTGAATTTTGGATAAATTAATATGACGGAGAAAATATTGTAAATGTCTTTTAATAAAATTATTGTCGTTGGAAATTTGGGACGCGACCCCGAACTTCGCTACACTCCACAGGGCGCGGCTGTCTGCAGTTTTTCAGTTGCGACGAATGAAAAAAGACGCGATAAAGCCGGTGACATGCAGGACGTGACGACCTGGTTTCGGGTCACGCTCTGGAACAAACAAGCCGAGAACGCGTCGAAATATTTAACGAAAGGCAGCTCGGTTTATATCGAGGGACGGCTGCGCGTCGAAGAATGGACGGATCGAGACGGCAAAACTCGTTCATCGCTGGAAGTCAACGCGACCGAGATGCAGTTTATCGGCGGTTCGCGCGGAGGCGATGAATACTCCGGCGGCGGCGAACACGACTCGGCGGAACAGAGCAACGATTTTTCAAATCAAAATGATTCCAAACCGGGAATCGGCGGGAGTTCCGACGCACCGACCGACGACGATATTCCGTTCTAGAATATCGCCCACGGCAACCTAAATTAATCGCGAAAAAAAGAAGACCGCTCGAATAATATATGTCCGAGCGGTCTTCTTCGTATTTAGGGCGCAAAAAAATTGACGGTCTACCGGATCGCAGCGCGTTTGGCAATCTTATCACCGACTTTATTTGGCTAACCATTCGCCCATCCGTCTGAATTTACGATAACGTAAACTGTGAAGACGCTCGACGCTCATTTCGTTTAATTCACGCAGATTGCGGATTAATGAACGCTTGAGATTTTCGGCGGTCGGCTCAAAAAATAATTTCGCGCCAACCGCCGCCTCGTCGCCCGCAATTCGCCAATCGCGCGGCTCGGCGATAATTTCGTCAATCAGTTTATACTTCTGCATATCGTCCGCCGTCAGACGAAGAGATTCCGCCGCCCGGTCGGCTCGCGCCGCGTCTTTCCAGAGAATAGCGGCGCAGCCTTCCGGCGTAATGACCGAATAGACGGCGTTTTCCAACATCAAAACCCGGTCTCCCATCCCGATGGCTAAGGCGCCGCCCGAACCGCCTTCGCCTAAGACGACGACGATGGTCGGAATTTTCAGACTAAACATCTCGCGTAGGTTAAAAGCAATCGCTTCGGCTTGCCCGCGTTCTTCGGCATCGATTCCCGGATAGGCGCCCGGCGTATCGATAAAGCAAATTACCGGTCTGCCGAATTTTTCACCCAATTTCATCAGCCGCAGAGCCTTTCTGTAACCCTCGGGCTTCGGCATACCGAAATTTCTGATACGCCGCTGATTGGTGTCACGCCCTTTTTGTTGACCGACGACGACGACTTCCTGTCCGTCGAGTCTGGCAAAACCTGAAACCAGCGCGGCATCCTCGGCATAACGGCGGTCACCGTGCAGTTCGATAAAATCGGTAAACAGGCTGCCGAGTAAATCCAGCGTATAAGGTCGCTCGGAACCTCTGGCGAGCTGCACTTTTTCAAAGGCGTTTTTTATCGTTGTCTCCATATTTTATAATTTTATAAAAGAAAGTTTTTCGTTTTCAGACAAAAAGAGTTGAAAGCTCATCGGAATATATTTTTTCATTGTAGTTGACGAAATTAAATACTCCATTCGACTCGACAACCTTTTTTATTTAATTCCTCCTCCAGACGGCTGCTTCCTTGAATTCGCAGCGGTTCGGATTGAAGTTTCAAATTGAGTCGATTTTCTAATAAAATTTCCAAACTCACTTCGCAGCCGCCCCGGTGACGGCTGAGAGTGACAAACAACTCTTCGAGAAAACTTTCGCCCAGACCTTTTCGGGGAAGAATTATCGAAGCCGACCGCGCCATCTGCGGAACGGCGTCAGCGAGTTTTTTAACATTTTCCAGAATTATCGTCATCTCCTGTCCTTCGCCCGACTCGAGTCGACCTTCGACGATCAGTAATTCATCGTCCTTCAGAAGCGGCGCGTTTTTTGTAAAGGCGTCAGACCAAGCCAGGCATTTAACGCCGCCGGATTGGTCTTCGAGCCGAAAAATACAAAAACGGTTTCCTTTTTTGCTATGCCTGATTTGCAGACCCGAAACGATGCCCGCCAAAACAATCGGTTCGCCCGGTCTAATCGCTTCGACTTCGGTGACGTTGACAATTTTTAGAAGCGAAAGAATTTCGCGGTATGCAGCCAGCGGATGGTTCGATAAATAAAAACCGATTGCCGCTTTCTCCTGTCTCGAAAGCTCGATTGAAGACCAGGCAGGAACATTCGCTATTTGAAATCTTTCGGATGCATCATTTTCCGGCGCGCCGAAAAGATCGGTTTGACCGCGCGCCTTGTTTTGCCAAACTTTTTGACCGCGCGCCAGAGCGGCGTCGATTTCTGAAAATACGCTCGCCCGCCATTGAAAAACGGTCGCCGTCTCCGGCATCAAAGTGTCGAAGGCGCCGCCGCAAATTAAACTTTCCAGTCCGCGGCGATTAAGAAAGCCCTGATCGAGCCGCGAAGTAAAATCAAAGAGAGAAGCGAATTTCCCACCTTTTCTCGCCTCGATAATCGTTTGAATGCCGGTTCCGCCCAAACCCTTAATCGCGCTCAAGCCGAAACGGACGGCATTATCTCCGGGCGTAAAATCCGCGTCGCTTTCATTAATGTCGGGCGGCAGAAAATCCAGCCCGGTCGAGCGCAGTTCGCTCGAGTATTTATAAATTTTCGCCGTATCATTGGCTTCGTTCGATAAAACAGCTGCATAAAAATAAGCAGGATAATGCGCTTTAAGATAAGCAGTTTGATAAGCCAGATAAGCATAAGCGACGCTGTGGCTTCGATTAAAGCCGTAGTCGGCAAACTGCGCCATCAATTTAAAGATCTCGGTCGCCTTTTCGATTTTGATACCGCGCGCGACCGCGCCGCCAATAAATTTTCCTTCGTGAACCGCCATCTCTTCGCGTTTCTTTTTGCCCATCGCCCGGCGCATCATATCGGCTTCGCCTAAACTGTAGCCGGAGAGTTTCTGGGCAAGCTGCATAATCTGCTCTTGATAAACGAGAATGCCGTAAGTATTGCTCAGGATTTCCTTCATTTCCGGGACGATATACTGGACTCGCTTTTCGCCGCGATGACGCGCGATAAAGTCGTCGACCATTCCGCCGTCGAGCGGTCCGGGACGATAGAGCGCGTTCAGCGCCGCTAAATCTTCGAGTTCCTTCGGTTTCAGGCGACGGCAAATTTCCTGCATACCGGATGATTCGAACTGAAAAATCGCTTCGGTTCGCCCCTCGCCGAAAAGCGCGAACGTCTTTTCGTCGTCGAGCGAAACCTTTGCCCAGTCTATTTCTATATTAGTCTTTTGCTTAATGCTTTTTAAGCAATCGCTTATGATTGTTAAGGTGGTTAAAGCAAGGAAATCCATCTTAAGCATTCCGACTTTTTCCAGGTCGTTCATCGAATACTGGCTCGTCAATTCGTTTTTCGCCGAGTAGGAGACCGGAATTAATTCGTGCAGCGGTTTCGGCGAGATAACGACTCCGGCGGCGTGAACCGACGAATGCCTGGCGCACCCTTCGAGCCGGAGAGCCAAAGTGACCAAATCCCTGACTTTTTCGTCCGACTCCATCGCCTTTTTCAAATCCGCAACCTGTTCGATGGCTTGCGATATGCTGATGTTGCGCCCGCGCACCGGCGGCGGTATCATTTTAGCGATTTTTTCCACGTCGCCATACGGCATATTCAAAGCTCGTCCGACATCTTTTATTGCCGCTTTGGAAGCCATCGTCCCGAAAGTAATAATCTGACAGACCGAATCACGACCGTAAAATTCCGTGACGTGATTAATCACTTCGGCTCTGCCGCGGACGCAGAAATCGATGTCGATGTCCGGCATCGAAACTCGCTCGGGGTTTAAAAATCTTTCAAACAATAAATCGTATTGAATCGGGTCGACATCGGTTATCTCCAGGCAATATGCCACGAGCGACCCCGCCGCCGAACCGCGCCCCGGACCGACCGGAATATTCTTGCTCCTCGCGAAACGAATAAAATCCCACACAATCAAAAAGTAGCCGGGAAATTCCATATCCTCGATAATCCGGATTTCGCGCTCGATTCGTTCCTGGTAATCGAGGATCGAGTATTTCAATTTACCGGCGTTTTGGAGCGGCAGCCAGACTTTATCTCGCCGGTTCTCGAAGCCTTCCATCACGACTTTCTCGAAATATTCCTTGGCGGTCGAAGATGCCGCAGCAGCCGGAATCGGGTAATCGGGCAGCGCCAGTTTCGCCTCTTTCGGAAATTCGACGCCGCACCGTTCGGCGATCCGGCACGTATTCGACAAGGCTTCGGGAAGCTCCGCGCCGAAGACCGCCCACATTTCCTCAGCCGTGCGGACGAAAAAATTTTGTCCGCCGAGAATGCTGCGCGTGCCGTCCTGAATCGTTTTGCCTTCGCCGATGCACAATAAAATTTCGTGCGCCCGGGCGTCGTCGGCTTTGATGTAATGCGCTTCGTTGGCGGCGACCAGCGGTATCGCTGATTTTCTGGAAAGCTCGATTAATTGCTTCTGAATTTTCTTTTCTTCGGCTAAATCGTGGTCTTGAATTTCGATGTAAAAATTATTCTTGCCGAAAATGTCTTCGAGTAATTTCGCGTTCTCCAATGCCTTCGCTTCGTTTTCATATTTGAGATAATGATGAATCGCGCCTTGAAAACCGGCGGATAAACCGATTAAGCCTTTGCTCTTCGCCGCCAGAATTTCCAAATCAATCCGCGGTTTATGATAAAGCCCGTCGGTGTAAGCCTTTGAAGCGAGATGCGCTAAATTAAAGTAGCCTTCCAAGTCCTTTGCCAGCAGAACAATGTTGTAATAAGGTCGCTCGCCGCTTTTGACGCCGGATTCGCGGTCGAAACGGCTGCCGAACGTCAGATGGGCTTCATAGCCGATAATCGGATGGAGATTGGCGGCTTTCATACTATTGTAAAATGAAATCGCGCCGTACATATTGCCGAAATCGGTAATCGCGCACGACTGCATCCCCGATTCGTTCAAATGTTTTATCAGAGGCTTGATTTGGATTGTGCTTTGCAAAAGACTATAATCGGTGTGCAGATGCAGATGAACAAAATCTTTCGTTTTATACCGGATTTCCATATTTAATATTTGACTCGCAATCAATTATAATTACAAATTACAAAAAAAATTTTAAGTTTTATGAAGAAAGTTTATCTGGAAACAATCGGCTGTCAAATGAACGTCTCGGATTCGGAACGCGTGGCGACCGCTCTCGAATCAGACGGTTTTGAAATGACGGCGAATGTCGACGCCGCCGATGTCGTCTTGTTCAATACCTGCTCGGTTCGGGAAAAGGCGGAACACAAACTTTACACGAGAGTCGGGCAAATTCGCAAATTCGCCGCCAAAAATCCGCTCGTCGGCGTTCTCGGCTGCGTCGCCCAGCTCGAAGGCGAGACGCTGTTTGCAAAATCCGAGCCGGTCGATTTCGTTCTCGGAACACAAGCCGTCGGGCGCGTCTCGCAGGCGATTGAAAGTGTTTTAAAGGGGCAAAAAAATTATCTGGATTTGGAAAAGCGTGAAGAGCATTATGACTGGTCGGTGGGCGAAGCTCACCGTAATTCGCCGTACATCGCGTTCGTTCCGATTATCGAAGGCTGTAATAAATTCTGCACTTATTGTATCGTCCCTTTTTCCAGAGGACGCGAGCGCAGTCTGCCCGTCGCCGAGATTGTTCGGCACGTCGTGAAATTGCGCGGCGAAGGAATCAGGGAAGTTCATCTAATCGGTCAGAACGTCAACAGTTATCGTCCAATCGGCGATTCCGACCTTGAAAAATTTCGCGGCGCGACCGCTTTTTCAAAACTGCTCAGAGCGGTTGCGCAGACGGGCATCGAACGTGTAAAATTTGCAACTTCGTTCCCCAGAGATTTTCATCCCGATATTGTTGCCGCCATCGAGGAAAATGAAAACCTCTGCAATTGGGTGCATCTGCCAGTCCAGTCGGGTAGCAACGACGTTTTAAGAGCGATGCGGCGCGGGCATACGATTGAAAGTTATTTCAAAAAAATCGATAATATCAAAAACTCTCCGCGCCGGCTTTCTTTGACGACCGATATTATCATCGGCTTTCCCGGCGAAACGGCGGAGGATTTTCAGGCGACCGTAAAAATGGTCGAATACTGCCGGTTCGACGCATCTTATATTTTCAAATATTCGCCGCGTCCCGGTACGCCGGCTTTCGACGTTCCCGACAGCGTTTCAGCCGAAGAGAAAAAAGAGCGATTTATGCAGTTGGACGAACTCCAGAAACGACTTCAACAAAAAATCTTTCAATCTTATGTCGGTCGGAACGTCGAAGTTTTAGTCGAAAAAAGCGCCGTCAAAAGCGATCTTCAAATGTCGGGTCATTCGACTTGCCAAAAGGTCGTTAATTTCAAAGGCTCGAATGAATTATTAGGTCGAATCGTCGAGGTAAAAATTACCGAAGCGAAAGTCAATACTTTGTTTGGCAAAGTAATTTAGTATTCTATAAATCGAAAACCGTTTATGTTAGTTGAAGTAAAAATTGGCGCGCTGATTATGGACCCGAACACCAACACTCCGATTGTCGTCTTAAAGGGAATCGATTCGGATACGATTTTGCCGATTTGGGTCGGGGCTTATGAAGCCAACGCCATCGCCCTGGAAATCGAGAAAATCGTTCCGCAGCGACCGCTGACGCACGATTTGTTAAGAAACTTTATCGTCGAAACCGGATTTAAGCTGCAAAGAATCACGATTACCGAATTGCGTGACAGTACATTTTATGCCGTTATCGAGCTGCTCGACAGAGAAGAAAATTCCGTGATTCTCGACTCGCGCCCGTCGGACGCCATCGCTCTAGCGATTCGTCTCGATTGCGCGATTTACGTCGAACAAAACGTTCTGGATGCTTCCGCCTCGACCGTCAAAACAGATTCCGCGCCCGGCACCGAAGCAGAATCGACGGTTGAAGACTGGCCTGACTTAATCGGGTAAACTCACATTTTCTAAAATTATAAAAGATTAAAAAGGATAAAATTTAAGAAAAACATTAAAATCAAGACAATGGTAATTGTTATCGCAAATCAGAAAGGCGGAGTCGGGAAAACGACGACCGCCATCAATTTATCAGCCGCCTGCGCTATGCAGGGAAAGCGCGTGCTGCTGATCGACCTCGACCCGCAGGGCAACAGTTCGCTGTCTTTTGTCGACCCGGCGTCCATCCAAAACAGCGCGTTTGAATTTTTTACCGAAGTCAATCAGCCCGCGAAAGATTTAATTTATCCGACGAAAGTAAAAAAACTCGATATAATTCCCGCCAAAATAAATTTAGCGAAGCTCGAAGCCAAGCTCGTCGGCGATTTCGACGCGATATTTCGGCTGCGTGACAGAATCGAGGAGATTCGCCCCGATTATGATTTGATATTTATCGACACGCCGCCGACTTTGGGTTTGATTACAGTTAATGCGCTCGTCGCTGCGGCTTATGTTTTGATTCCGATTCAATCTTCCTATTTCGCTCTGGAGGGAACCGATGATTTACTGGAAACCATCGAAAAGGTTCGCTCGCGCCCGAATCCCGAATTAGAGTTACTCGGTGTCGTCGTGACCCTGTTCGATAAGCGCACGGCACTCTCAAAAGATGTCGAAGCGCAAATCCGTGACGTGTTCGGCGAGAAGGCATTTAAAACAGTTATTAGCCGAAGCGTCCGATTAGAAGAATCGCCCGCTCACAAGGAAACGATTTTTTCCTTTTCACCGAAATCGTCCGGCGCCATTGAATACCAAAGTTTGAGCAAGGAGGTTCTGAAACGTGTCCAAAAGAGGCTTGCCGTCGGGCGTTAAAATGCGCCACGACGCGCATTATGTAGATGAATTCGCCCGTGCCAGCCGCACGGTCGGCAGAGTGCTTCCCATCGACCAGATTGCTCCGAACCCGGAACAGCCGCGCGTCGACATCGGAGATTTGACCGAGTTGACAGGCTCCATCGAACAAAACGGCGTTCTCGAACCGCTTCTGGTCAAACCGAACGGCGACGGAACATGGATGATTATCGCCGGCGAGCGGCGCTGGCGGGCGGCGAATTTAGCCGGTTTGACCGAAGTTCCTTGCATCGAACTGGACATCGACGAAAAATCAATCGCCGAAATCGCCCTGATTGAAAATCTCCAGAGAAAGGATTTGACAATTTGGGAGGAAGCCGACGGTTTCGCTTATCTCATCGAGCGTTTCGGTTATACGCACGATGATATTGCCAAAAAAATCGGTAAAAGCCGGACGACCGTCACCGAATCGATGGCTATCGCCGGTTTGCCTGAATCAATCCGCGTCAAATGCCGTCAATCGACGATTAACACCAAATCGACTCTGCTCGAAATTGCCCGGCAATTCGACGAAAAAGCGATGCACGATTTTCTCGATACTATCGGAACGAAAGGTCTTAAACGCAAAACAACTACTTCCGAGCCGAAATCAAAAGCTAATTCGACTACTTCCGATATTTCCGAACAGACCAATTCAAACGCAACTAAAAAATCTTTCCAGTATCAATCACCGGATAACGGTTTCAAACTGGAAATTTCTTTTAATAACGGCGAGATCTACGAAGACAGAGATGTTTTACGTGCTTTAAAGGAAGTTTTTGTAAAAATCAACAAATCCAATTGAAAATTTGAAAAATCGGTTAATACTTTAATTTTAGTTATTTGAATAACATAATCTTTATTATCGGACGCGAAGCATTTAATGTAAATATTCAGGTATATTGCTAACTTTAGCGGCATCAATATTTTAATGATAGCACTTCTCTCCCAAGCGGAAGCAGCGGTGCGCGGCTCGCCCGAACAAAAAATCAATGGGCTTTCCGCTCCAAAGCTGCTCAACCGATTTATTAAAACAAAACCAAAGTGCTGAGCTTTATGGCTGAAATTGCAGCAGAAAATCAGCGGCTGTTTTCGCACTTCCGAAGGTATACAGACCTTTCTGTCGGGTGCGCTCTTATCTGTCTTCGGCGAGAAAGCAAGGAAGAAGTCTGCTTACTGCTCTTGGGTATGTACAAAATGGTAAACCAATCTTTTTGACAGGTTGATGGTGTCAGTTTCCATTCGTTGTAATATCTACAATATAGGGTTTCAGTGAAATTCCTTCGACCGAGCGGAATCCTTGTGCCACTGTCAGTTGCTGACGGTGTTTTGGTTTTAACTCGATTTCCAAAGTGAGCGATTTTCCATCCTCGGACAAACTTTTGAATTTCTTCACCTTCAACGAATTATTTTCGCCGAGCGGACCATAAGAAAAATTCCTGAATTTTTTGTCCATCGGAGCTGAAAATTCAATTGTGATCTCGCCAATTGTCGGGTCAACATCGGTCGCGCCGTTTTTAAACGGTTTGATGCCGACGACATACGGTCTGGATCGTTCAAAATCAACTTCCAGCTTTTTGACTGATTTTTTAAAATACCCGGAACGCTCAATGAACTTCCCGAGTTGGGCGGAATCGTTGTAATTGAGATTGATCATTTCGCTGATAGAGCGTTTTTTATCTTTTGTCTTCGCATAATACTTCTCGCAAATCGCATAACCGACGTAGTAGCCCAAATCCCGGGCATTAAATTCATTTGCGGCGTTGCTGTAAAGCCAGAAGCCGGCAAAAGGGTTGAACATCTGCGCGGTGAAACGCTGCTTGATTCTTTCATCGTTCGCCCGCGCGTAAGCCATTGCCGCTAATGTCGAAGGTTTTCCGGTGGCTTTGACAGCGACAAATTCGGCGACCCCTTCAAGCACACTTTGGGCTAACAGCGTGCTGCCGTCGGTGGTTTTCTGCTGCGTGTGAACATATTCGTGAACATTGGTAAAAGCGATATTGCCAATCGGATTTCCGTCAAAATAAGACTTTAGATGCTTATATTCGTCGGGCAATTCGGAACTGACCGTATGCTGATCAGTCATCGCGATTTCGCTTCCAATCAGCACCATTCCATCTTTAATCGTGCCGCCTGAATTTAAAGCTCCGATGGTGAAGTAGATTTTGGCGGGTTTCAAATCCGGGTAGAGAATTTTTAATTTGGCAATGTCCGCTTTCAGACCGGCGGCGAGGGTCTTCGACCGCAGGGTGTTGGCGCGAATCGAATTCCAGAAAAGCGGGTAACGATTAATTACTTCGACGTACGACTTCGGAGTATATCGTTTAAGCTCCATCATCGCGCGCTGACCGGGCGAAGCCTTTTCGATAAAAAGATTGTTCAAATATTCATACTGTACGGCACTGTCCTTCGTCTGAGTAATGCGGTCATATGCCACCCAGAAATTATCAATGTCCGAGGTAATCACCGTCGGCTCCGGGTTTTGTCCGAAAATACTTAATGCCGGGAGCAGCCAGACCAGAAACATTAACACTTTAAATTGTTTGCAAAATCCATCAAACATGTTTCCGCAACGCTTTATAAATTTGGTGTGATTATTCATAAATGAAATTATTACGTTCATAATAATTTCATTTTAAGGAGACTAAATTTTTTAGAATTGTAAAAATCGTGCAAAGTTAACTTTTTTGAGTAACCCAAACCAATTCGTTTTGAGCGATTGAAACCGCTTCGTTCAATTGTTTCGGCGTGTATCCGGTAAACGTTTTGAAATCCCTGATGAAATGCGATTGATCAAAAAAATTATTTGTATAAGCAATACCGGTAAAATTCGTTCTTTTATTTTCTACTACTTCGTTCAACGCTTTTCTGAATCTGACGGTTTTCAGATAACTTTTGGGGTTCTGTCCGAGACAGCTCGCAAACATCCTGTATAAAGTTGATTCGTTAACACCAATAATTTTCGTAATTCTTTCAACGCTCAATTGCTCCGCGTCGTTTAACGAAATAACTTGAAACGCTCGATTAATTTTTGTTACAGTGGCTGCCTTTGACAATCTTTCCAAAAGAAAAGTCTCCAGCAAGTTCGCTCTCTGAAATGGATTCTCTTCTTCAAACAATTTTTCTAAAAAGCCTGACCGTTTTGAATGAAAAACGTTATTGAAAACATCATCGTCGCTCATTAGATTTCTATGAGATTCTTCAGTGAATAGCCGCAGAGCCGCCGGACGAAACAGAATTGAAATCTGATCTAAAGATGCTTGGACATTTACCCGAAAAGGCGTCTTGTGCAAACCGTAGAGCCTGCTGACGAAAGATTTCTTGCCATCAGAAATATTGCACGTGTTGGAATCACCACCGTTTTTATATTCGACCTGGTTGTTTTTGTAAATTGCCAGACACAAATTATTATTGGGAAAAGTCGTATAAGTTACGTTATTTTTAGAACCGTTTTCAAAAAAGAGAAAATATTGGACGTAATTTTTCAGTGCAGGATTTTTCGGTTTAATAATATTAATGTTCATTTTAATGATTTTGGTTAGACATTCACTAATAGAAACACCGGACAGTCGTTTTTTATGACATCTTTTTGTGAAATTTAAGCGGTATTATTTCATCCCACGAAGGGCTTCATAACTAACAAAATCTACTTGAATGCGAATCAGTAGTTGAAAAGACAGACAAACAGTTGAATTGATAGAATTTTCTTGCTTATGGAAAATCAACTGATTCAAATTTATCTGTTTGTCTGTCAAATCTACGATACCTGTTCCGATACCT
>JAABUN010006412.1_pt1 | contig 13583 bp, 13 predicted proteins | sample 5559311 | NCBI WGS metagenome assembly JAABUN01 (sample SAMN10711877, study PRJNA513370) | rock metagenome | isolation source: Antarctica rocks | place: Antarctica: Victoria Land, Siegfried Peak sud | reverse complement strand
GCTCCAGGGCTCGCTCGACCTGCGACCACCCCATGATCTCGTCATTCACACCGGCAAGGACGCTGCCACGCCGAGCGAAACCCTTGTCCTACAGGGAAGTTGCTTCGACCTTTTCAGGTCGAAGTAGTTAGGCGCCGGCGTCCGGTCCCATCCCAGGAGTGAACTGGCTGTCGGGAACCAGAGCCACGGGACGCACCCAACCGGCACTGCCACCGCGCAGTTTCATGGGGGTCGCGACGAAGAAGAAGCCGGTGGGCTGCGGGATCGCGCCAAGGTTGGTCAGCTTCTCCAGGTGCATGTGCTCCCGGGCGCGGCCGACGAAGTGCAGTGGGAAGAAATCGGGGTCACCGGCGTCCTTCGCGGCCTCCATCGTGTTGTAGCTCACGTCCATCGCGTAGGCGTCGATGCCGATCAGCTTTACTCCCTGGTCGAGCAGGAAGTTCAAGCCTTCGACCGACAGGCCACCCTGCAGCTGCCAGTACTTCTCGGGGTCATCGATGTGCTCGTCCGCACCGGTCCACAGCAGGACGATGGTGCGCGGCGTCAGCACCGCACCGATGCGCTGGATCTCGGCCTCGAGGTCCTCGACCATGATGTCCCGACCGGCGTGAGAGCGGAAGTCGAGCCGGACCCCCGGACCCATCGTCCACTCCAGTGGCACCTGATCGATGGTCTTGGCGGGCTTGCCGGCCACCTCCGGCCCGAAGTGCCAGGGTGCATCGATGTGGTTGCCGGCATGGTCGGACATCTTGACGTCCATCCAGGCCAGGCCGAGGGCCTCAGGGAAGTCCTGCCGGTCGACGCGGTCCTCGCCCTCATCGGTCATCCGCACGTTGAGGAAGTTCGCCATGGCGGCTGCTCCCCGCTCGTGCGGGATGGTCGTCGACTTGAACCCCCATGGCGGGTAGTTGGCCTGGTCCAGGTAGACGCCGAGGTCGATAGGGGTGAACGGTTCGTCGAACATGGGCTCTCCTGATCAGTTCTTGACGAGGACGGGCGGGGAGATCTCTTCAAGGGTCAGACCGCAGGCCTCGACTCCTCGCGACTTCCAGATAGCCGCAGCAACAGCTCCGATCCCGAAGAAGACGGCCAGGAGCGTGAACGCTGCCACCAGGCCCAGGCCGGCGGTGACGTAGGACAGTCCCACCACCCCGACCATCCCGCCGAGCCGGCCACCGGCCACGCACACACCGACCCCGGTAGCGCGCAGGTGAGTGGGGAACAGCTCGGCGAACGTGGTGTAGGCCGAGATCCAGGAGCAGGTTGCCGAGAAGACGCACAGGGTGAAGGCGGCGAGGGTCAATCCCGGTGACTTCGCGAGCGCGGCGAGCGCCAGAAGAAGCACCGAGATCGTCGCGCTGCCGTAGGCGATCAGCACCGTGTTGCCACGACCGATGCGGTCGATGACGCCGGCCACCGCCAGCCCACCGATGAGGGCACCGACGTTGCCGATCAGGTAGAACAGCGGCACGGTACCGGCGGAAACCTGGACCTGGCTGTCGGTGAGCACGTACGCGCCGATGAAGGTGAACAGGCCGTAGTACGCCGCACTGCCGGCGAACTCCAGCGTCATCCCGTAGTAGAGGCGGCCACGCCACGAGGCCCACAGCTCGCTCAGTTGTGCGCGGAAGGAAGCGGGCGCCGGGGCCACGAGATCTTTCGGCTCAGCATCTTCGATGCCGGAGATGCTCGTGACCACAGCGTTGGCCTCGGCCAGCCGGCCCCGTGAGGCCAGCCAGCGTGGTGACTCCGGGATGGCCCTTCGGGCGTACAGGGCGTAAAGGGCCGCCACCGCGCCCGCCAGCAGGCACATCCGCCACGCGCTGACCTCCAGGCCTCCCACGGCGATCTCCCTAAGGACGAAGCCGTTGAGGAAGAGCAGGCCGACCAGCCCGGCGGCGATCCCGCCCAGGGACCAGAAGTTCATCGTGAGCGCGATCATCGATCCGCGTCTGCGGCTGGGCATGAACTCTGCGATCGCTGTGGTGACGGCGGAGTACTCCCCACCGACCCCCAGTGCCGTGATGAAGCGGAAGATCAGGAAGACGGCGAAGGTCGGGGCGAAGGCGCTGAGCACGGTCGCCACCGCGTACATCACCAGGGTGGCCACGAACAGGCGCTTACGGCCGTACCGGTCAGCCAGCCATCCGAAGACGGTGGCGCCGATCATCAGACCGGCGAACCAGACCACCCAGATGATGGACACCGCCCCAGGGCGAATGGACCCGGCGGCGTCGAGCAGCCCGAAGTCCTTGGCGAGTGGCCCCAGCACACTGCCGATGATCTGCACCTCGAAGGAGTCGAGGGCCCAGCCGATGCCGAGCGCGAGCAGGATCCGGGTGTGGATAGGGCGCCACTCGGCGCGGTCAAGCCGGCTGGGCACAGTCACGAGGCAGCTCCTATGTCGTCGAAAAATGGGGACTTCAGACCAGTGCGGTCGCGGCTGAGTAGGAGTCGGCGACCTCGTCGATCTGCTGATATCCGATCTTGAGCAGGAAGCTGCTGACGCGCCCGTAGGACTTCATGCCGAGGATGAAGAAGTGCGGTTCTGGGTTGCGCAGCACGTCGACGCCGTGGCTCTCCTGCTGGAGGCAGTCGCCCGCGTCGGCGCCCAGCAGCGCCGCCGACAGGGTGATGGGAGCGGCGGTGGCATAGCACTCGTGCACCTGCAGCTGGCGGTACATCGCCGCGTCAGGCACATAGCCGGTGAGCGCGACGACATGGTCGACCTGCACCTCGTCGGAGTGACCGGCGCCGCGCAGCGTGGCCACGATGCGCCCGTCGCGTTCGGCGAGCTGCTCCACCGACACGCCGGTGCGCACCTCGACGGCGGGGTTCGCGCCCTGACGCAGCTGCTCCGCGACCTCGACCAGCGCCTGACGCTCCGGCAGTACGTCGTCGGGCACCACTCCCCAGTCCGGCGCGTCGCTGCGGACTGCCCACACGACGCGGGTGCCGGGCTGCTGCTCGGTGAGGGCAGCCAGGTCGCGGGCGGCTGTCTGCGCTGACTTACCGGCACCGGCGAGCAGAACCGTGCTACCCGCGAGCAGACCGTCAGCGGTGACGGCCGGAATGGTCCTGGTGATCCGCCCGGAAAGGGCTCGTTCGCCCGGCGCCGGGATGCCCCCGTCACCGAGGACGTTGGGGTTGCCAAAGGATCCGGAGCAGTCGAGGACAAGGCTCGCGTGCTCGATGGACTCGGCACCGGCGTGGTCGCGGAGCAGCATGCGGAAGCGGGTGGCTCCGCGGACGTCGTTGGCGATCTGCTCGTGCTTGAGCAGCCCTTCGCGACCGATCGACTCCACCTTGACGCCGAGCCGCAGGTTTGCGGAGATCTCCGGGAGCGCCGCCAGCGGCTCGAGCAACCGCTCCGCCAACTCGGCGCCGGTCGGGCACTCCTGCCCCGTCGGAACCTCCACACCGGCCTGCTCGAGGTGTGCCCGCATTCGGCCCGAGACGTTCATGTCCCACGGGGTGAACAGCCTGACATGGCCCCACTCGCGCACGTTCGCGGCGATCGACGTGGCGGCCTCGTACACGGTGAAGGACCACCCGCGGTCATGCGCTGCGAGGGCGGCGTCCAGTCCGATGGGCCCGGCGCCGATGATGGCCACCGGGCCGGGGACGGATGCGGGTTCTGCTAACTCGGTCATGCAGGGCCTTCCGACGGTGGAAGCACCTCATGGTGAGGCACCGGGACATTAGCGCATACTTATGAGGATGCAACACCCGGCGTGCTGGCCACGGACTGACGCCCCCGGATGTCGGCCCCAACGCCGACCGTTCCGGTCCCGGCCCCTGACAGGTGATCGGCTCAATGAACTCAGGCGTACCGATAGCGGAACCCCCAGCGGGGCGGTCACGGACCCCGAGTAGTGCCTGGCCGGATCGTTCCGATAGCCGATCCCCTACCGGACACCTGCCCGGGCTGGCCGGCCGTCCTCTGACGGCGCCGGCCGACGTTCGGGGGGCAGTACGGCATTGCCGCGCTCGCTTCCCGGCAGGAGCGCGACATGAGCCTGAGCGGAACGCTCACCGGCGGCAGGATGGCCCCACCATCCAAGCGCACGATCAGAAGGAACGCTCGTGGACGGAGCCCCATGACAAAGGTCGACTTCAAGAAGGAGCTGGACTCCTACGCGTGCACGTCGCGGCGAGTTCCGGGTCCTCGACGTCCCACCGGCGTAATACCTCATGGTCGACGGGCACGGCGATCCCAACACCGCGCAGGAGTACGCCGACGCTCTTGCGGCGCTCTACCCGGTCGCCTACAAACTGAAGTTCGCGAGCAAGGGGGAGTTGGACCGCGACTACGTCGTGATGCCGCTCGGGGACCCTGTGGTGGGCCTCCGACATGGACGCCTTCACCACCGCGCGCGACAAGTCCGCGTGGGACTGGACCGCGATGATCCTGGTGCCCGATTGGATCACGACGGACATGTACGACGCTGTCGTCGCCGAGGCCGCGCGCAAGGACCCACCGGCCGGCCTCGACAAGGTTCGGCTGGAGCCGCTGCGCGAGGGCCGCTGCGTGCAGACGCTCCACGTCGGCTCGTACGACGACGAGACCCCGGTGCTCGCTGAAATGCACCACGAATTCATCCCGCCCGCCGGTCTGAAGATGGCCGGTAGGCACCACGAGATCTACCTCAGCGACCCTCGCCGGATGCAGCCGTCGCAGCTGCGCACGATCCTGCGACAGCCCGTTGTACCGGCCGAGGGGTGACAGGTCAGGACGGACGCGAAGTCAGGCGTCCGTTCATGGAGCCATGAGCGGTCGCCGAGGCGCCTTGTCAGTAGAACGGCTCTGGCCGACGGGCGTCGCCCGAGATGCTCGCACCCGCCCCGCGAGCGACCTGCCGGCCCGCGGGTGTCGCCAACTAGAACCACATCTCCTGCGCCCGGACCGGCGTTCGGTGGCACCGCGACCGGGTCGGCGAAACGAGCTTTCAGTGACACCGATCGGCGCCCGATCCACAGGGCGCGATGCGCCGAATCGGTCGCACGCTCGGTCTGCGGTCTGGTTCGCGCCACGACCGTGTTGAGTAGGTGCGATAGCGGCTCCGATGAGGAATGCGCGCCGCAGTCGTCTGAGTACGGTCCGGTGAACGCGCGGCGCGCATCAAGGGAGAGCAACGAGATGAGACCACTTCGATACTCGATCAACGTCACGCTCGACGGCTGCTGCCACCACGAGGCAGGGCTCCCCCCGGACGAGGAGTCGATGCGCTACTGGGCCGCTCAGATGGAACGAGCCGATGCCCTGCTCTTCGGCCGGGTGACCTACGAGATGATGGAGTCGGCGTGGCGGCAGCCGGCCACGGGCACGTGGCCTGACTGGATGGGTGAGTGGGAGATCCCGTTCGCCGAGACCATCGACCGGGCGAAGAAGCACGTCGTATCGAGCAGTGCCGTCTCGGTGCTGTTGACGAAGCGGCGCGACACGGCCGATTTGCTCGTGCTCCGGCGCCGTCGCGCTGACCTGTGCCCCGACCGGCTCGAGCCCGACCGGCCCGTACCGGCGGGTGCTCAGCCCGGCAAGCATCTTCTCCATCGCCAGGCGCCCCAGGACCTCGGTGCTGCTGAACAGCTCATACGCCGGCACCGGCAGTTCGCCCCTGCCATCGGCGGCCCGGACCCGCGGTCGCTACACCGGGACCCGCCGGCCGCCCAGGGTCACCGACCCGGCCGCACGGCCGTGCCGAACCGCAGCCCGGTCGCTGTCGTGCACGCCCTTCGAGCCGGCGAGGGCGGTCACGTCGGCGTCCATCATCGCGGCCATCACCTGCAGGCCGGCACCGACCGCAAGGGCCAGCAGGCCCTCGCGCATGTCCGCGGTGATCTCGGCCATCGCCACGCTGACCTGCTCAGGCACAACCAGCCCGAGCGCATCCGGCGTGTCGAGGGCAGTCTTCTGGTAGTTCTTCACAAGCGGTCCCCTGTCTTGAAGTGGTGTCTTGGTCGACGCCCAACTCCTACCTCACGGCAGGACTCAGGCGGGGGACCGCCACCTCAAGTTCCACAGGACCCGGGACAACCTCCCGCGCCCGACACAAGGTTCGGGTCATCGAAGGCGGCGAGAAGCCGTGGCAGACTCGCATCCAGCGGATGTCCTTCTTTGCGTAGTGAATCGTTCCCTAGACAAGATCGATTCTCTCGCAGCAGAAGGACATTCCGTCGTTAGGACCATCACGAAGTCGCGCCACAGCCGCCATACATCACGGAGGATCCAAGCTATCCGATGTAGATGCGCGCGGGGAAGTCCTCCTCCACCTGAGGCAGCTGCGGCTGGATGCTGCTGTCGAGGAACGCACTGAGGTTGACGTCCTCGGCCGCAGCCCGCAGATCGTCCAGGTGCAGCAGTCGGCTGGTGGCCTCATCGCGCAGCTCATTCAGCGCCGATACGTGCTCGTCGATCTGGCCCGACAGCGCGGTGATCGCCATGACCTGATCCTCGATCCCGCTGATCAGCTTGCGCAGCGCCGATGCGAGGGCGCTGCTGCCGTTGCTGTTGTTGTTACTCCCGCTGTTGCTGCTCCCGCTCCGCACGCTGTTCCCGCGAGACGAACCGCGGCTGCTGCCACGGCTACTGCCGCTTCTACTGCCGCTCCGGCTGGTCGCCTTCGCCGGGGCTGCGCCCGTCTCGGTGCTGGCGTCGCTCACTGTTCCTCCAGTCGTCGGCGGCCGCGTTGGTGGGGCAGCCGAATGTCGGCCGATTCTGGCACGCGCCGCGTGCCGGTTGACTATCAACGCGGCCGACACGCGGCACACAATGGGATTGGGGGCCAATCGCGCCATTTGCGCGGCGGATGACGCAGCGTGGTGGCCACGAGGATCTGCCCCGGTGGCGGCACGCCCGTTCCCGGGTGGCCGCTGGTGTTGCACGCCGGACCCAGCCAGGGGCGGCGACAGCCCCCTGCCTGCTGGTACTCCTGGACCATTTGCGGGTGCCGCGGCTGGGACCTGGCCAGCCCGGGACCCGATGCGCTGCTGGCCGACAAGGCCTCCAGCGGCAAGCGCGAGTTGCTGCTTGCCCGCCACCGCCGCACCGTGGTCTCAACGGTTCAGATCAACAGCGCCACCGCCGCAACCGGGTGTCCCGGTGGCACGGCCAGGACTTCGACCCCGTACCCCTATCGCGACCGCAACGTCATCCGCTTCTTACAACAAGCTCAAGCAGTTGCGCGGCCTGGCAACCCGCTACGCCAAACTTGCAGCCCTCTTCCGCGGCAGCGCCACGGGCAGGCCAGGGAGCGAGCCAGCGCGGCGGGGCCTGCGGTACGTCCAGCGACTCGCTCAGGGGCGACGGCGCCGGAAGAGCCGGCGCCCGCGTCGCTCCTCGTCCTGATCGACCCCCGGCGGCGGCAGCGAGGGGTGATTGGCCGAGGTCGTCAGGTCCTCGGGCTTCGCCGCCGGAGCTGCCTGCGCGGCTGGGGCGGCCGTCGCCCGCGCCGCTTTCGTGCGGCTCGTTTTCGCAGGCGTGACCTTGACCGGCATGATCTCCGGCCAGTCCTCCTGCGCCCGAGCCGCGTCTGCCGCCTTGGCCGCACCCAGCGCCGCCCGTCGCAGGGTCGCCTTGGCCGGGGGCGCCTTGGCCGGGGTCGCCTTGGCCGGAATAGCCTCGGCCGGGACGGTCTCGGCATCGGGGCCCCGGCCGAGCACCTTCTTCGCCGTGCCACCCCTCGCCGGAAAGGCGGCTGCCTTCGTAGATGCGGCCTGGCCAGACGCGGCGGCCCCCCCTGGTGCCGCCTTATCGGACGCGGCCGCCTTCGTGCGTGCCGCCTTTCGGGGCGCCACTTTGGCGGGTGCGGCCTGGCCAGACGCGGCGGACCTCCCTGGTGCCGCCTTATCGGACGCGGCCGCCTTCGTGCGTGCCGCCTTTCGGGGCGCCACTTTGGCGGGTGCGGCCTGGCCAGACGCGGCGGACCTCCCTGGTGCCGCCTTATCGGACGCGGCCGCTTTCGTGCGTGCCGCCTTTTGGGGCGCCACTTTGGCGGGTGCGGCCTGGCCAGACGCTGCCTTGCCCCGGGCTGCCTTAGTCCGCGCTGCGGTGACCGCCGGTGCCTTCGCGTGAGTGGCCGCCGCGCCCTTGCGTGCTGGCGTCGCGGTCACCGCCTTGGCCTGCCGCTTCGCCGACGCGACCGGCTGCGGGAGCGAACCGCGGGCACGTGCCGGCGGTCCATCCGGCAGATCCTCCTCGGCAACATGCGCCTCGCGGGCCGCGGCCGCTGCGGCCATATCGTCCGGGACCAGGCGCATGATCTCACCGGAGACCTCGACTGCCGGCGGGTTCGGCTCGCTGACGGCGCCGTGGTAGCTCCCGGCGTCGCGCGCTTTCCGGCGGCGGGCGACAGGCTCGCTCACCCGTCGGGCCAGCGCAGTCCAGTCCTTCGCCGGCAGGCGCGCGGCGAAGGAATGGAGCACCTCGTGCAGCACGCGGTCGCGCTCGGTCTCGAGCAGCCGGTCGCGCTGCTCGAGGTATGCCACCAGCGCCTTCTCAGCACGGGACAGCCGGGTCGGGGTGTCCAGCCCGTCGCGCGCGACCTCGACCTCCTCGGTGGCGCGTGCCAGTTCCTGCCGCACCCGCTCGAGCTGCGCCTCGACCTCGGCGCGCAGGTCGCCCACGACGCCTTCCGCGACGGCCTTGACGCCCTGCACGACATCGAGCCGCTCGAGCTTCCCGTCGGCGCGGGCCAACCGGCCGCTGCGCAGGGCGTCGGTCGAGCTTCCGACCATGTCGAGTAGCTCGTCGAGCGTGCGGCGGACTTCGTCGCTCAGCGTCGCGAGCGCAGCCAGCCGCTCCCCTGACTCGCGGGTGGCGGCCGTGCTGCCGGAGACGTCTGCGGCGAGCGCCCCGAGCCGCTCAGCGACCGCGGCGTACTGCTCCTCGATCCGGGCCAGCAGGTCCTCACGGGTAGCCCGCGTGGTCCCCTGAACGGCGCTGCGGGTCTCCGCGACCGCGTGCCCACCCTGCTCCACAGATTTGCCGGTAACGATTAGCGGCCGATCGCGCAGCCCTTCTAGCGCCCCCGTCACGTCGCTGCCGAGCGAGCGGACGGCCTCGCCGGTGGCCATGCCTCCGACGGAGATCTCGTCCAGACGCGGCGTCAGCATGCCGATCTCAATGGACAGGTCGCTGCGCAGGGTGGTCGTCACTGCCGTCACCTGCGAGCGCACCGCCTCGACGGACGTTTGGATCCCGGCGAGCTGCCCGGCAGCCACGTCGTCGCGACCGACGACGTCCGCGCGCAGCGCCGCAAACGCGCCCTCGAGGTCCTTGCGCAGCTCGCGGGCCAGGATCGGGAGACCGGTGCGGACGTCGTCGACGCGCCCGCTTACGCCGTCGATGCGGGTCGACAGCTCGGCTACACGTCGCACGAGGGTGCCGGTCTCGCTGCGGCTTGCGGCCACGGAGCCGGTGAGCCGGCGGCCGAGCCCGTCCAGGTCGCTGCGAACGGCGCCGGTCTCCGACCGCAGCGACCCTAGTTCTGCTCGTACAGTGCCGATCTCGGCGCGCAGCGCACCGATCAAGCAAGCGACGGCGGCGTTCTCGCTCTCCGGCTCGCCGCTCGACGCTGCAGCCAGCTGCTCGATCCGGCGCGTCGGAGCCTCGGGATGCTCAGCGGTGCTCACGACAAACTCCCAGGCTCAAGGGTGAGTTTCAGCGTAGTGGCGGCAGCCTCAGTTACTGAACTGTGGTGAGTCTGAATCTTTCCGGCATCGGGCGGAGGAAACACCCAGAGGTTGTCCCGAGTTCCGTGGAACTTCGGTAGCGGTCCGTCATGATCGTCAGGCGACGTTCATGAGGTCATCGTGGCATGCGGGTGTGACAGTTTCGGTGAACTCGGCCTCGAGGGCGGCGCGCAGTGAGCCCAGGTGTAGGTGACCGTTGACCCGGCGGAACTGCTTGCCGGCCTCGATCATCCCGGCGGCGCACCAGCGCAGTGCCATCTGCCCGTCGCGCCAGCGCTTGACGTTGCCGCTGCGTTGCCGGCAGATCCCGATCATCGACTCGCGTTCGTCGACCGCAGCGTCCGCGCGAGGGTCGGCGGCACCCCCAGGCGCAGCACGGTGAGGGTCTCGGCCAGCCCCTCGCGCAGGCTCGTTGCGGCGGACGGGTGGGTCTTGTCGAGCTCGCGGGCCAGCGCGTTCAGCAACGCCTCGGCCTCCAGTGCGGAGTCGGCGTGGTAGGCCTCACGCATCCGGCGCTCCACCCCGGGGCGCAGCCGTTGCGGGAGCTTGTCGCGGACGTTACGGACCTTGTGGAGTTGGCAGCGCTGGAAGACGGGCTTGTCGAACACGTCGGCCACGGCCCGGTGCAGCGCCTTGCCGCCGTCCAGCACGGTCAGGATCGGTCGGGTCACGTCCAGGCCTCGCTCACGCAGCCCGACGATCAGCTCGGTGACCAGGGTGGTGTTCTCCGTCGAACCCTCGACCAGCGCGAGCGGCACCTTCGTCCCGTCGATCGTTATCCCCAGGGCGACCACGCAGCAGGTTTCGGCGAAGTGCACCCCGTCGACCATGAACGCCACCAGGTCCAGCCCGGACAGGTCCGCGGCCAGCAGGTCTTTCAGTGCCGTCTCGGTGCTGTTGACGAAGCGGCGCGACACGGCCGATTTGCTCGTGCTCCGGCGCCGTCGCGCTGACCTGTGCCCTCTCGTTGACCTCTTGCGGTTGCCCCTTCGGCCGCTGGCCCCCTACACACTGCTGCGTGCCGCTGTCGAGAACGCCAGTCTCGCACTCTGGCTCGTGGCGCCATCCGAGCGGGAGACGCGGTTGCTTCGCGTCTTGCGGCTGGCCATCGCGGACGTCCGCGACTCCGGCCCAGTCCACGAGATCGCGGGAAACACTATTGACCCAGTAGCCGTACGAGTCGCAAAGATTGTGAGCGCTGGTAAGCGCGCGGGTCTCACCGACGCCCAGTTGAAGCAGAGAGACAGCTGGACCGAGATCGTCACGGCGGCGGATCGCGTCATCCACCGCAGAGGCGACCGAGCCGTCGAGTTCAGCTGGCGCGCTGGCAGCGGCATCATGCACGCCCGCGACTGGGCGCGCATGGCCGTCCTTGAGCGCGGCGACGTCATCGACGACGGCGGGGAGACGTTGACCATGTCTGTCACCACGAGCTTCACCGCGGTGCTGTATTCGGTGATGGCCACCGAGCGGATCATCTTGGAGGTCACAAGACTCTCGAACGCGAGCCGACGCGCGGGCATGGGCCTCCAAGACACCGCTTCGGTCAATCCAGAGAGCGGGTGACGAGGCCTTCTTCGCTGTCCGGCAGGCAGCGAACTTGAGGTGGGCCGGCATGCTTCCGTATGCCGTGAAGCGTTCCCGGAAGAGCTTGCGGTCGCCTGAGCCGCTGGGGAAACGCGTCCTCTGGCAGTAGCGCCGTTCGCGGCAGAAGCGGACGCTGGCGGTGGAGCTCACAGTGGCACCTTTGCCATGCTGCTCGTCCACCGCATGGATTCCGCAACGGCGCTTCCCGCCGCGCCTTATTGTTGCTGTAGGGATCTCGCACGAGTACGCCGGCTACGCCGGTACGAAGACCGCGGCGACCGGGGCGGTCATTCGCCTTGTTCCGAGTACGACGACTGATGAGCGGGTGCTCCACGCCTGGTCGCACTGGTGCGACTGCCGTTCACCGAGGGCGGTAGCTGCTTGTCGCGCGAGTCTCGACCGCCGGTCTGGGTACCTGCCCCGTTTGCCACGGGGCCGACACGCAGCGGTGACGTATGTGGCAGCGTCAAGCGCTCGGGCGGGAGGACGTTCTATGAAGCCAACGGTCAATGACGGCGGCGGCAACCGGAGCGGCAGCGGCAACGCGGACCTGATGGCTCGTCTGACGGGTTGGTTGGACGCCGACGACTCCGCCGCTACAGCTAGCGCTGCTGATCGGGTGCTACGTGCTCCTTGGCGCCACCTCGCTCATCAGGCGTCGGGCACCGAGCAGGTCCGACAAACCGAACTGCAGCGCCTGCAGAACGCAGGGAGCGCGGAGGAACGGGTCCGCTCCGACTACCGCGGGCGCTACGCCATCGAGCTGCTACAGAACGCCCACGACGCTTGCGCTGACGCCGACACCGTCGGGCAGGCTTGGCTCCAGCTGACGCCGACCGCGCTGCTCGTGGCCAATGAGGGAGTGCCGTTCACCGCAGAACGCATCGACTCGTTGCTGCAGCTCGGCGACTCGTCGAAGGCAGCCGACCGCGCCGAGCACCACACCATCGGCTACAAGGGCATCGGCTTCAGCGCAGTCCTTGAGATAACCGACCAGCCGCAGATCATCTCCGCATCGACAAGCTTCTGCTTCCATCGCCATGCAGCACGGGAACGCGTCGGGCAGGTCCTGAACAAGGAGCCGCGAGCCGTTCCCACGCGGTACTTCCCGTTCCCCCTCGACCAGGACGACCTCGAAGACGACGCCGCCGCCGTGCAGGACCTGATCGACGGCGGCGCAGTGACCGTCATCCGGCTCCCGCTGGTCAGCAGGCGGAAGGCCAAGGAGGTTCAGGCCGAGCTCCAGTCGGGCCTGCGCCCGGAGACGCTGCTGTTCATGCCGCACCTGCAGCGGCTCACCCTCGCGACACCCGGCGCGACGACCAGGTGGTCGCGCCGCGCCGGGCACCGCGTCGCGACTGGCCAGCTCCAGCACCTGCGTGAGGAAGGCGGCACCACCCGGTCCTGGCTGGTCGCGAGCAGGACCGTCGCCCTGGAAAAGGCCGCGGTCGCGGCCCTGGACGACCCGCTGTGGGCGAGCGTCCGCCAGGCGAACGTCTCCGTCGGCGTCCCCTGGCGCGACGGCAGGCCCGACCCGGACCGCGGCGATCAGCCGATGCACGTCTACTTCCCGACAGACGATCGGCTCGGCCGGCCGCTACTCGTCCACGGAGACTTCTACGTCCAGTCGAACAGGCGCCGGATCACCAGCGCCGGTCGCGGCGCCGATGTCAGCCGGGCCATCGCCGCGGCTGCCGCCGACCTCACCGGCGACCTCGCCGCCGCGCTCGTCGACCACGGCAACGCCCTGCTGCGAACTCTCGCACCGTCCGGCCCGGCCGACGGGTTCGGCACGGTCCTGGCCCAGCTGATCGACGCCCGCCTCCGGGAGCGCCGCATCCTCCGGCCCGCCGACGGGAGCGCCCCGGTCGCCGCGGCAGGGCTAAACCGCCGCCTGCTGGAGTTCCTGGAGGGAGGACCCGCATGACGCCCGACCCGAGGTCCGCCCGGTTCACCGATGAGCCGCAGCTGCGGGAGCTGCACGGGCAGCTGCAGGCACCCGCCCCGATGCGGCCTGGCGAGGGCGTGCCTCCCCGGTAGCGAGCACGAGAAGCGGCACCTACTTGTCACCGCCCCAGCGCCACCTGGTTGGTTCCCCCTTCGTCAGACAGATGACGAGCACGACGATCGTGGCGAGAAGAATGACTGGCATCTGCCAGACCGCACCTCCCCCGGTGATAGCGACGATCAGCACGACGGCGGTGAAAGCCAGGATCACCGTCCAGCCCTCCCAGGTGCGGGGGAAGCTCCAGCCCCAGCCGTATCGCTTCGCCGGGAACCAGTAGCGCTGATCTTCGGTGGCC